>Ga0065711_1000330_pt1 | contig 89234 bp, 35 predicted proteins | sample Hoacrofraction12_FD_59098 | JGI IMG/M metagenome (GOLD analysis project Ga0065711, IMG submission 59098) | Hoatzin crop microbial communities from Cojedes, Venezuela - Epithelial fraction 12 v2 (version 2) | ecosystem: Host-associated > Birds > Digestive system > Esophagus > Crop | place... | reverse complement strand
GGGTTGGACTAGATGACCCACAGAGGTCCCTTCCAACCCCTACTATTCTGTGATTCTGTGTGATTCTGTGAAGGTTTTCTTTTTAAGGATTTGGCAGGTATCCAGACAGCACTATGGAATGTAACAGGATGTTGGCTCTTCAGGGCAAATCTTTCAGTTGAAGCTTGTAACACAGTGCTTCCACCTACAAATCTGCTCGTAAATACCAGATTGGACCAAAATAATTGTTATGCTTCTCTACGGAAGGAACCAGAAAGATTCAGGCAACTTGTGATGTCCACTGAGCAGCTCTTCAGCCAGTCAAAACTGGTTTTGAAGGATTTCTTACCTTGCCCATGTAGTACACCCCATTATGTGCTTGCGTACTTTATCAAATCAGCATGATTCTTAGCTGTACAGAGATGCTTTTGCTGACAAGCATGTTAACTACCCATCATGTCATTGTCTTTGCTAGTATGCCTTCTGGGTGTGGGATATATGCAATTCAGACAAGGTTAATTGGAGATACTTGAGCCCTGTGCTTTTTCTCATTTTCCTATGCGTAGCAGTGGCATAGAATCATCGAATTGTTCGGGTTGGAAGGGACCTTTAAGGGTAATCAAGTCCAACCCCCTGGCAATGAACAGGGACATCTTCAACTACATCAGGTTGCTCAGAGCCCCGTCCAACCTGACATGGAATGTAACACTGGCAGCCTTTAGAGTCCTTTGAAAAGACGGAATACGTATTTATGGTGAAGCTTGATTTTTAATTTAAAACAAACTTAACCTGTAAGGCTTGTTTGAGCTTCTTATATGCATATGAGGAGAAGGAAAAGACGGTTTGGTCTTGTAAAGTCTTAGAACACGATATGAAAACCAACTTTGATAGTGTTACAAATTCTAAAACTATGATGAAGACAGTAAAGAATGGTATTAGCTGTCCCATACCATTGCTCAGATGAGCTAAAATAAGTTGTTGTATTATGTGACCTACAAGTGGTATTAGGCATTTTGTTACCTTCTTGCTATCCACTTGAGCTCTAGACCTTTATTAAAGATTGTTTACAAAAGTTATTGCATGCCACTGCCTTTATTTTTAAAGCTCTGTCAGGATGCATTAATGTCCCTAAACGTAAAAAGAAGGAATGAGATAAATTTTGAAGTTATGATGTAGGTGCAAAAGGAAGTAAGATACATATAAAACAAACTTGTACATGCTTCCTTGCCAAGAGTCTCTTTATGTGCCAACACATCTGCTATTACTTTAACAGCTTCTATCAGAGTAAATCTGAAAGGAAAAACATAGAGTAATTCACTACACAAAAATGCTTCTTCAGAGTCACATTAAGCACAGCCTCTGAATACAATCTTTGCTTTCATAATGTGTTTACTGCTTTGATGGATATTAAGGTTATAAGGATGCTAAATGGGGATGGAACATTTTTGATTATGGGCATCATCGATCTTGATGAAACACTGTAGATATGGCTTGGGTTTAGTGATATGCAGCCCATGTTTTTGGTTTCCTTGCATTGATAGCTGCTTTGTCTTCAGGGTGTCTGCTTTGTCCCCCACGCTGCTTTTAATGTGAATATGATGGCTTCCCATGAGCTACTTAACTCTCTTAAAAACTTTTTAATTATAGATTTTGAAAGGTGTGTGTAAACAAAAAACAGCCTTAGTAATCAGGAAAGGTGAGAAGCCCAGAAATCTGTTTAATGTTTTTAATTGTCATTGCATATTCATACAGCTTGAAAGAAATACTTGCATACATGACCTTTGTGTAATTTTGGAACCAACAATTTCTATTTTAATCAGACAAATTGAAATTAAGGTGTATATCCTGGCTACTGGCTGTTTGTGGTCTGAATGAATGTGAGATTTAACAATATCTAGCATTAGGCTTGTCAGTTTGTAATACAGTTCTTCATTGGTGAGTAATAGTAAATGCTGATTTAGGGAGCTGGGTTTGTAAGTTGTTCTTACCCATTTCAAAACGGTCCAGCTAATAACTACATGGCATTAACAGTTGGTCCATACTCTGTCTCCCCTCAAGGAAATTATTGACTATAACTAGAGTGATACAAGAATAGTGTTTTAAATATAAATTCTCCGAAGATTATCATTAGCAACAGATTTTTAGTGTGTTGCTAAATTAATAGGGTTTTTGTTTCATAACAGCTTCTGGTAATGTGTTTCCTTGAATTTTAGTTTACTACTACGTCATTGATTTCCTCCAAACCATGACAAATTGGGATTTTTTTGTGTGACTTAGTGAAGACTCTTTTCGTCCGCCTGTTGTACAGCTGCTATGAAAACACTTGCTTAATCAAAAGATTTCTGTGCCCTTGGGTACAATATGTCATGAGTTGTGTTTCATTACTAATTTATGCAGTTTCTGCTGCTGGAACATCTGCTGCTTATTTGGAAAGGTGTAGAAAAATTCACTGTACAATAGTTGGATAATAAAGCTATTGAGCTTGAGATATTTGCTTGTGCTAAACTCTAAATTTCCTTTGCTGCAGGCCAAATCCTCATTCAAATCCTTGACCTGTCTTTCTGATTAATTAAATCAGTTTGATTTTTTGCCAGTACTGTATTGAATGTTAGTAACTGTTGCTATTTGTTGATACTTTGCAGATAGCTGGTGGTTTGTGTTGACCCTATTTGTTGTTGTTAGTTAAATTTACATTTTAGTAGCAAATATGCTTACATTTGTTACAAACAGCTAGTAGTCTTACAGACTCTTAGTGGGTAAAGTAGTTCTGTTTGGTCTTCAGCAGTTGTTCTTCATGAATTTTACACAGATAGATGCTGATTCTCTAAAATTATATTTACAGTTCATGAAAAATTCAGTAAATTTTTGGGACAAAGTGTAAGATTAGGTTTTATTAGCAAGCTGTTTGCTTTCCTTCTACATATGGGTCAAAAACTATTTTATTGGTGTTGCGGCAACTGAAACACTTTTGGAATAACAAAAAAACAATTTAGAATCAGTGATAAAATTAGTAGCTATTAATGCTTTGGACTTCCTAGGTATTTTCAGGAATACCAAGCAAAATTATGACTGATTGTGACTGAAGAATATCATAAAGACCTGTAGAGCAAATTCAGTTCAACAGATTGATTTTGGAGGAGGGCTTATTAATTTTTCACTAAATGGTCTGTGCTGACAATGAATATTGTAGTAACAGAAAGTTTGCAAGACATAATTTGTTTTCAATAGATATCAGTGTTGATTCCTGAAGGGCTTCTGAGAAGAACGCTGAGGAAAGGAGAAAGCAAGAACAGAGTAATCCTGTGGGGAAGAATAAATGTTCATTATAAAAAAGTATGCTTTTTTAGAAAAGGACTCCTTGTAGCCCGCAGCAATATTACTCATGACTTTGATCACTGGAATATTGAATTGTTATGAGTATTTTCGTCTCTGTTTCTTCCCTGGGGTATCTAACTGACTTTTCTGCTTTCATCAGGGTTGTCCATCCCTGTATGCTGCAACACTTTCTTTTGCTGGTGACTTACTGACCCTGCCACAGATTTCCCTGCTTTATCTGTGGAGGCTGACAATTATTTTAGTAACGAGTGCTAGCTCAGTAATATTTAGTCCCTCAGGCCTCCTCCCTCATTATTTTTCTTCCCTGGGGGCAACTGATCTGAAACTATCTCTGTTCTCACCTTGAGTTTAAAGATATGAAAATTCATTCAGATCACAGTTACCTTCCTTGATTAACAGTATGGTGAGGTGAACTGAATTTGCAAGAACAGTTGGTATAAATGGCTTGCCCACTCGCAGTCTACTTTGAATCCAACTTGTTATCTCGGTTGCATGACACAAGTGGGTAAACTGATCAGGAGTTTTAATTACATGTGCACATCGATATCACGTTCTAAATATAGTTATGAGCTTCATTGCTTACCTTATTCTAAGGAATGTGCTGCCAGAACTGCTCACTTATGTCTTTTCGCAGCTCTCGGCAGGAGGCTTTCAAGCAGAGTTGAGGAGCCCTGGCACATAGAGAATATTCTGTCAGTGATTGTTACTGTCATAGCCACTAGGGACCATAGCTATGGACTACATTAGTCTTTGCCCCAAGAAACTTATGGAGAAGTGGTGAAGTTATCTTAGAGAAGCTCATTATTAATTAAAAGCTCAAAAGATAGGGAAAAGACAAGACTTCTCAAGATCTGGACTGTTGCTCCTGAAGTGAAACTAAATGGGATGTTGTTCAACCATCATTCAGGTTCAAGCAGTCTGATCAGTTAAACATTGCAGAGGCCCACAGTACATAACACAGCTGATTTCTGTGGCTTATGAGAGGGATATTTTCCAATACAGTTTTATTAATTACTATTGTTAAGGTTTGAATGGAAAAACAGAATTTGAAAAATCAGCACTTCAGCCCCCCATTCTCTGGCATGTAACGGATCTTTCCTGAAGTATTCGTGTCAGCAGCTGCAGTATTGATACTGGATTTAGATAACTGTTGTAATGGAGTGTAGTAGATCCCACAAAGAATGTATTGGACAGGAGGGAAGAAGCTATTCTGTCTGTCTCTGAAATGACAAATCCCCAGGGACAGTTCTGGTAGTACTAGCTCGTTGCAGGGGCATTGGACTAGATGACCAGGTCGCTTCCAACCCAAACCATTCTATGATTCTAAGAAGAAAGTATCAGAAGATGAATGGGAGTGCTATCCTTGTCAATCTGAACTTTAACAAAGTATGCAGGTCTGGGACTGCCTGTTTTTTCTATAGTCATTTTAATACTTTGATAGCATTTCCTAGGAGTCCCTTGGGGTGAGAACAATGGGCGCTTGTGAAAAAAATATCTAAAAGTCTACTTCAGTGCAAACTGTTTGTATCCATTCCTATGAAGGAGTGGCTTGCTGCTGGAAACTGTTGTATCAAATACATATGATGAGATTGTGGCTAGACAGACAGTGAAGAAATCTGTCCTTGAGCTCCATTCTCTTTTTGAAGGTGGAGCCTTGATCAGTACAGTCAGCAGAGTCAGAAGTATAATTCACCTCTTTCAAAAGACAATGTCTAAAATAAACCAGAGGAATAAGCTATGTATATCATCCATTGGCTATGGAAGGAACGCAGGGTGACAGTCGTGTATATGTATTTTTTACATATCTAAAGTTAGTGAAACCTGTGAAAGAAAACTGTGTTCTATATTGTTGTTTAGTAAGACAACCTTGTATTAAGGAGGAAGTAGGAAGTTAAGTAGGGAGCTACAGAGATGGAATTGCTTATTATGCTTCAGACATCCTTTGTTTTTGTGGTATCATCGACATAAACTCTTTTACTTGACTTAGCATTTGGGGAAAAAACCCCACGTTTCTGTTGTCAGAGGAAATAAGTGGCAGAAATGTTGCTTCTCAGACCCTAGTTGGCTGTGGCAGTTGAGTCATGCTTGGTTTTAGCTTGTCTGGGCTTCCTATAAATAAAGACATGAAACTTCATTGAGTGGGTTTGAAAAGAACAAAACTGCTTCCTTTGTATAAACATATTGACATGGAGTTTTTTTTGGGAACTGTTCTGTATGAAATACTGCTCCCTAGGTTCGGCAAAGATTTTGAGAGGTGCAGAAAGTTTCCCTGGAAATATTTATTTATTTACTTATTTATTGGTGCTTATTGTTATAGTCTTGACAATGATGAACTTGAGGCTGCTTGGGTAACTCTTCAAAATACTGTATTGAAAAAGCTTTCTTTGTGAGCTAAATTAAGCTTGTGTCTCAATGCTTTTGCTGCTGAAGAGAATATTGCTATTCCTCGTTTTCTTTGGCTGCTGTTCTCAGTCTCACTGTAATCTACCTCTACCCTGTTGCTATAATGTCTTTCTTGGGTTGAACTCTTTCACACAGAATTTACCTTTTTATGTGTAGCTTTATCAGCATCTCTGATTCTTTTGGGACGTCCCTAAATGTATGGCTGTGCTGTTCTAATGTCTTTCCAGGCATAATATCTTTAGACGTTAAATGTCTTTAGTCCTTAAACTCGTACAACCTCAGAAAAATCTCTTAGATAATTTTTGACCCAAAGTGACCGTGAGAAGAATCTTTTTTTTTGCTGTTAGAGTGGAATATATAATAGTTTATTTTGGTCTTGATTTATTTTTCTAGCAGTGCAAGCCAGAAACCATGGATTGCAATTTTTTTTAAAAAATTATGCATTAGCCTTCTCCCCAAAGGTGTCTCTCTTGTTAGATGGTGAAAAATGTTGCACTACTATTATTTGGTCAGTCTTTCTACACCTCTACAGAAGTGAAAGGTTCTGTGTTTTCCCACTGTCGGTGTACCTCATGTATGTTGCTGTTATTTTGTGAAATCTAGGGAAATGAACATAACCACCTATTCTTCTTCTCTAGGTTCATAAATGGTAGGACTGGAGGCTGTCAGCTCTATTCTGAATTAGGGACTTAATTTTGGACAATTGAGGCAGCACCAGCTGCAGCTTTAAAACTGCGGAAGGGGACAGGACACTCATACTTCAGTTAAGACAGAAAACCCAGCTATTATAAGACTATCTCTGGATTCTTTCTCAGAGGTTTATCTGTTTCTCTCTGATATGCAGAACCAATAATTCAATATACTTTTACCTAAAAAGGGAGATTTGCTCTCTGTGACAGATTAGGTCTTTATATTTGGTTATTTGTCCATATACTTGGTTCACCTGTGCCTTTATTGGGGAAAAATTTTAATTTGCTCTCTACTACCTGTAGTTTTCCTTCTTTAATATTACTGTTTGCAGTATTACATTGATTTGAGTATCTATGTCCAAAATAAAAATGAATGTTCATTTGCTTCTATGTTGGTAGGACTATATATATTTTATATATATATGTCATCACAGTACTTTAGTATTCCTATAAGGATTTTTTTTTTTTTGATCGTATGGTGGTGATGTCATTCTTTGTCCATAGTTTCTCAGTAGTAGATATAAATCATATGAGTTTTTCTCTCTTTTGCAAAACATTAGGAATTGTTTTGGCTGATGTAATTTTCCACAGCATGAGGAACTTCACTGAGTACCTGTCCTGTGGATCACAACTTTAAATTTGAGGTGACCTTTTTGCCCAGCTTCTCTCTCTAGAAGTATTTTGGCCTTTATCTGTCCTTCTCCCTTCCATGTCTCAGCACTGTCTACTTTCTGGTACTGGATTTTTAGTGTGGGCTGTTTGACCTTTGTTTGATAAGCTCTGATAACCAATTCTGGGTCTTTCAGTGAATTTCTGCTGATGTTCTGTCCCTAGTATCAGTCACCATTTAGTCTATAATTGGGAACTTGGGTATGAAGATTTCCATCACAGGTCAGGCAAAGACTGTTCTGTTTCACCTTCTTTTTTTGATTTCCACTTCAAAACATAAAATTTTATAAGTTTTGTCATTTTTATATGATTTTAGTGCTTATGCATTCACAGTGCATTCTTGTGTTTTAGTTCACAGTTAGGTTCCTATGTCTGAGTTAACAAAAAACTAAAACGTTTCAAAACTAGCTGTTCAAACGCAAGACTACTTCTGGCTGGTTCCCCCTGTTTGCCAACGTAGGCCAAATTTTGTTTCAAGCTGCTTTACTTGTCCTTCACTTATTTCAAGCTGAGGCTCTGAACTGTGTGTATGTATATATTAATGAAGACAATATTCAAAATTAATTTTAGATCTTATATAGTACATCAGAGCATTCTGATCAAAACCATTTGACAAAAATCAGCTGTTTTCTGCCTTCAAGTTCTGACTGCCTCCACGGCCAGAGTAAGAAAGGGTCTCAGTGCGATGCAGCTGGGCTTCGGGGACTCCTACAGGAGCCTCTTAACAGCATGCTACTCTACAGGGTGAGGAACAAAGGGGACATCACTAGAAAATAATGCAGAATCCTTGTAAGATAAGTTTATGGATGTTTGTGGCTCAGCAAGGAAGCATCCTGACTATGATCAAGTAATTTCTTATTTTAGCTATTAAAGCAGAGTTCAAGTAGGAATTTGAAAGGCGAGCATATTAAGGTCTGACAAAGGTGTATGTTTCTAGTTTAAAGCAGTAGATGAAGGAAACGGGCATCACTTGATGATCAGGAACAGATATTTGTCCTCCAGTGTTAAATGGGAAATGATAACATATGAAGAGCCCTAAAGGTAAAAAAAAAGAAAAAGTAGTAAGCATTTATTGTGATAGAAGGGACAAAAGACAAGTAGAAAATGGGTCTTTGATGATCAAGAACCAGACTAAGAACTGATCTTTGATCTTAAGAAGTAACAAGGCTGCTGGAGGAAACATTGCTGCACTAATCAAGACTAGGGCTGACTGCTTAATTTTTTAAACAAATAGTCTAGTTTCCCAAACATCCAGGTTGGCTAAGCGTGTTTATGAATTTGTATGGAATTTGGCATATACTTCTCACTGAAAAAGAGTGAACAGTCTGTTTTGTGATTTTAAATAGTGTTATTGAAGCTGTAAGGGGGGATATTTTATCAGGAAAAGAAAGCTTTGCTCCACCCCCTAAATTTAGTTACCTGAACAGAAGAAAAGAAAAAAAAAAGTTAAAATGTTTTGGGTTTGAATTGGATGAGGTGTTTAATACAGCCTGAAACAATTTTAAGTCAACTTTTAATTTCACCAAAAAAAATTGCATATTGTATGCTGTCTCAGAGCAAACTTTTTTCTTCCTGATTTTTTCAGTTCAGCTTTTCACTGACTTAACAGTGATAGATAGGTGACTTTGAAGAGCAGATTTTGCTGCAAGAATGAAAAGAATGTCTTACAGAGAAAATCTTCAGTATCTAGACATTGCTTGTTTGGGAGGGGTGTGGCGGAACTTAATGTTCAAATTGGTGGCTAATTTTCAGCCCTAAATTATACGACCAAATCAAAGGACCAAGCAGGAAACTTCTTAAGGATTCAAGACTGAAAGTTACTGTTTTGCAAAGCTCATCTGGAATTCATGGGTAGCCCATCTGCAGAAAGGCTCAGTCTTTACTTTTGGGCAGATGGGGAATGCAGAACCAGACCTAAGCTCTGTCCGTACAGGGCTTGTAGAGTGAATTGTGACTTTGAAATTATTTAGAGGTAAGGTTCTGTAGGATTGGTGACATATATCTGTATTTAGGAAACTGCGGGAAAGGCTGCGGACAATCTCTTAAAAGATGCTGAAGTGAATGATTTGGAGAAGTAGAGGAAAGACCAGATATCACAGAAATAAAGATCAGTACAATTTCAGGAAGACCATGATGTTTAAGTATGTTGAATGCAACTGACTGGCTGAAGAAGGTTAAGCTAGGCTATTGACAGTATGAAGTGTATTGCAATGGATAGACTGATTACCTGGGTTATAATGAATCCCAACATTGGCCAGAAACTCACAAGAGAAAAAAAAAAATTCCAATCTCTCTGAAAATATGTTTATTACCTTGCCAGGTCTGGACCTTGAATTCTTATTCTTTCCCTGCAACAATGCTGCAATGCATTTGAGTTTGATCTATCCCATGTCCCAGTGAAGCAATGGTAGACCTGTGTTTGTTTTCTGCATAAATGCATACATATGCATTTTCTTCTGTCTACCGCATAATGAGCATGTTACTGTGTAAGTCTTTTATAACGAGTTATCAAATACTATTTTTGTTGCTAACAGATGGCTGCTAAGTTGAGACAGGATCTACACTAAATTAAAAATACTGGTCTTATTTAACTTCTGTTTGAGATCTTAAGCATAAATTTCAGAGATGTTTATGTATATTAAAAATTAAGATCCAACAGTAGAAAAATGAATTACTGGATATCAGCCAGTTAAAATGCACAAGATCATAAATCTGATATCTCTGTTTAACTCCAGAGGCTGCACAGATCTCTGTCTTTCTGGAGTGAAGGCATAGGTTAATGGTGTGAAGTGCTGAGCTCTTGTGCATACCATCTTGGGTATGGGCAGACAAGCCAGATTTTCTGTGGCCTGAGGAGTTTTCAGTTGAGTTCTAACAAAGAACATGCTTATTTTACTCAGACTATAGGCTGAACTTGGAAGACATTATAAAGAATGAAAAGAAATGCTTATAAATTCTGTGTAGGGGTAGAAGAGCCTTTACATTTGAAAATGACTGGCCAGGATGTAAGCATTAGAATCTAACTTTAACTGATATCTGCATTTTTTTCATATATTAAAAAATAAATATGTGAATTAATTTTCACATGTTTAGTATACAGATTCATATCTATGTACATTTGAGTATATATGTATGCTGTTTTTCATGTCTTTGTATTTCATTTTTAAATGTAATGAGAAGTCCAGAAGCATGGTGTTATATAGCAGGTATCTTTAGAGGTAAAACCTTCAGGACTGAAATGAGTGGTTGTCAGGATTTTGGTTTCTTGGCTGAATGATGTGCTAGATGTCAAGTCATGAGTCGTTTTATTGACTTTCCCAGCAGGGAAATAAATCAGCAAAGTTTTTATAGCATTTGCAATGATTGAACTTGAGTGGCTTCCAGCAGAAGAAAATAGCAAGCAGACTGTAGAAGGATTAAGATAACCTGAAGTGCTTTGATTGAACTGTTTGTAATACAGTGCCACTGGGATCTCAACAACCTACTTTACAATGCAGAAAACATGTTGGATTTAGTTTGGACATAGTTGGATCAGAGACAAGCAACTAAGTAAATGTTTCCTCAGTATGCAAATATCTTCTAACCGTACTATGTACATGGTGTAATTACATAAACAAAAATATTTGTGTCACTGTGGATTTTACTTAAGACTATATAAAAGATGCATACGACACAACGAAAACATGCTCTTCTGAGTCTAGAGCCCTGAGGAAGCTGACTGCTTTGAAGTACTCTGCTTCATGATGGTAATCAAAGCTTTCTGTGATTATGACAACGCACTGGTTTATTATATAAAACACTTGAAGCTTCATATATTTGAAAAGATGAATCATACCAGCAATATGGATAATGAAATTTTCCTTTTTGTCAGCTCTTTTGCTATAGTGCATTGATTTTATTTCATTCCTTCTTGAGTATTGAGTGTAATGTCTTTGGAAGTGTAATCTATTTATTGCTTTTGCATTATGGCTTGTGCCATCTTTAGCAGGCAATTTATCAGTGACTTTATAGAAAAATGATTGAGTCATAGATGTGCACATACAGAATTATTTGCAATTCTGTTTCTTAACAAGTTTTTGTTAATCTTTTTACTTAAAAAGAAACTGGAATAAAAGTTGCCTATTGTCATTCTCTTCCAAGCTAGCATCCAACAAAAAATACTGGTAAAAGGCTATGCAAAGCAGTTTTCGAAGTATCTGACACAAATCCTCTGACGCACTTAAAAATAGGTAGGTTTTTATTGTGGCATGAGAGAAAGCTACCTAAAGTAAGCATGTGATGCTCTCATAGCTGCATGTTGAGGAATGGTAAAATGGGATATACAATGGTGCTCTGTTTTTCTTCTGTTGCTCCAGAGACCACACTTCCTATGGAGGCAGAATAGCCTTAACTGGAGAAATTGAGAGCAACCTGCCTAATATCTTTTCGTAGAGTGAGAGGAGATAGTCTGTCTTTTTTATACCATTCATGTGAATTCATTCCCTTATTTCATTGCCCTTAATATGAGTATCTAGTATGAAATGTTACATTCCAGATCAAATAAATGATCTGAAACACTTTTTTCTTGCTAGAGTGAAAGTAGGAAGGATTTGTGTTTTAGGTTGTTGTGAAGTGAAGCTGCTTTTATTTTTGCCAGATAACTAAAAAACGCATGTATTCTGGTCAACACTTTATGTACCAACAAACACAATTAAGGGTGGGTTTTTCTCCTTCTTTAGGTTAATTATTGGACTGTAGTAGCATAGTATTATGTCGCTGAATAAATGTATAACAGTGCACTTGATTCTAGCTGAGCAGTGCTTCCTCTGTTGTTCTGGTGTGTTCTCCTTCCTGGATCACCATATCCATTTGGAGGGTTAATGAATGAATCTTCTTCCTGGTCCTCCACTTTCTGTTTATTTTATCTTGTTAGTGTTGTGCTTGATTTACTCCGTGTGTAATGCCACAGTTTCTGTCATAAGAGAGAAAGAAAACCAAAAAGACTTTGGTAGGGGAAATCACTCTAGGCTATCCAGCCCATGATATTCCTCAGTCTGCATTCAGATGCATTATTGTAAGATTTTAAAGAATGTTTCTGAAATGTTTACCTCAAATCAGTTCTTCCAAATAAAAGGAATACAATGAATCTCCCCTTTTTTTTTTTTTGACCCCCCAAACAAAGACTTATTTGCTTCTAAAGTAGAAATATTGATGTATTCTAGGTAACTTTCTGTGTAGGACTTCTGAAGATAGTCCTTGTAAAATTCCTACTAGTAAGTCACTCTAAATTCTTGGGAAAGAACAGGATAAAGCTGACACTGCTGGAAATCTTCTGAGTCCATTTCTTGTTGAAAAGGTGCTCTATGATAGTGCTTCAGAGGTACTGTTTTATTTTCAGTGTAATAAAGTATAGCTGAACTGAAATTCTGATTAAAATCCTAAAAACAAAGTTAAAAAAAATCACTGGGGAAAAATTCTTGCTTATAATAAAAATGATTATGATAATTTAAATACATGTTGATGTATTTGAATGACACAAGTAGATCTTGTATGAATCTATGTCTTTCCCCTGACAACTGTCAATGATCAACTGGTACAGTACTGAAATAAAATAAATTCCAACAATATAAATTGCAACTTGTCATCTAAATGCACCTTTGAAAAAACACATTTTTAGATTTTTGAAGTTTTATTTATAATCAACATACTTGTTGACAAGGTACTTTCTAACAGCAAAAAATAAAGGCATCAGGAAAGAATGCCGTATCCATACAGCCTAACTACTTGCTTGCAGTAGAGTCTGCAATACCAGGCTTCAACATCACTAACTGTTTGCACAGTACTTGTTACAGTCTGTCAGGTGCTGTGGCAATGTATGTGTCAAGATGAATGGTAGAGTATTCAAAACCTTTTCCCCTCTGTTATTTTAGATACAAAACATTTTGAACTATTATTTCTTTTTCAGTAAAAGAGATAGTTTGTGTGTATACAAATGACTTATCTATATTTAATGTGTGCATATATACATACTTGTATATTTATATACATATGTGTAAGTGAAGCCATCCCTTATTTACAAGAGGTAGGACAATATTACTCATTTTTATGTGTTTTTCCAAATATGAACTCCATGCAATGAATTTGCTGCTCTCATGTTTTTCTCTTCTGGAGATGGAGATAGTTTTTACAACCTTTTCTGCAGACTGTCAGAAAAGCTTGTTTCCTTTCCTAAATTCCTGTTTTCCACACCAATCATCCAAGTAAATGTTATTGTCAGAAAACTTTTTTAACTACTTCCAGTGAAGTTGAGAAAAGAGGCAAAAGCATTGCTATCTCCTTGTCAGAGTTGGAGCTGACATCTATACCTGTATACCAGGTGGAGGTTCTGATCTAGCCTTTATCCTCTGGAAAATCAAAGACCATTTCTTTGCTTTAAAATTTAGAAGAATTGAACCTGTAGGACTGCTTTCCTTGTGGGATTTCATCTGTGGGCCATCACTGATCCAATGATACAACAAAAAAACAGTGCTTAGGACATTGAAGACAGAGTAGGTTATCTCCCTCTGGCCTAGTGAAATCTGAAAAATTTTACAAGAGAAATGAAGGCAGAAAGAGGTTAAATCAATTCCAAAATGTTTCAGACATTAAATCATGGACTTGTATCCCAGATGATTTCACTTTTCTGACTCGTTTTTTTCTCTTGTCTGTCTGAGATCATCGTTCCATAATGATGCAGGACACAAAGAAATGCCAAAGCTTGAACATAACTTTTCTTGATTTCTGGCTTTCTGGATGGCTGAGAATTGTAACTGATACTCAGGAAAGAAAGTGTGGAAAAATGTCTTTCATCCATTAAAATTCCTTTTCCTACACTGGGGGAAGGTTTCTGTGCAGGGGACTGTCGCCTGCTCCCCCTGCCCTTTTGGCACTGGAGAAGTAGCCAGCTGCTTTGAGTAGCCTTGTGTGGGACATTGTCCTAACTGCAGGTTTAGATGAGGAGCTTTTCCCTTCATTGTGAGATCAGCTTGTGCACTTGGATTTGTGCCTCACCTTTTCTCTGCAGCCCAGAGACCTGGTGGAGAGATGACATTCACTTGCCAATGTTCTTCCATCTTTTGGTGCTCCTTTCAAGGCCTCGTTCAGTTGGTTGTTCAGTACCCCAGTAAGTCATAGCTGAAAGTGAACTGGCAGATGGCATTTCCTGGAGGATGTCAGGAAGAGTCGTATAATAAGTAGGTAATGGTTCTATCCTGTGGCCATTAGGCAGGGAAGGCACTGTGCTCACAGGTGTGGAACAAGCATTTGCCTAACTCTGTGTTGATGATTAGCATTGTGTTAGCAGGTGGAATAGAGAGAGATGGATGTTGGTGGCAGCCTGTGCAATAGTGTTCGTGGTGCTGTCAAGTAGTATGGGTTACAAAAGAAGGGTGAGCGGCATGGGATGAATTGCTGTCAGACAGCTTCTATTTCAGTCACCTACGAAGATGTGCTTTCACCTGTGTAAGTCACATGAAGATATGACACATGGTGTTTAGGCAGAGACTTAAAGCACTGATGCATTGGCAGAATGAAGACAGTTAATCCATATGGAGCATGATAATGGTTATATGTCTTTCACTAATGTTTTGCTTTCTGTTTTTCCTATCTCCCTATGCATTTACCAGATTTAAAGAAATTATTTTAAATGGAGACATTATTTAAGATTATTCTAGTTTTCCTTTGGTAACTACTGCATTAAGGACCTCTTGTCCCACCCCATGTTGATTGACAAACTCTGTGTGTGTGCCTTCTGCTCTGAATTGGTATTTCCTCCTTTATTTGTAGCTGGTGGTTTGAGTGTATTTCACAATAAATTCTGATGTATTGCAAGATCATTTTTAAACCAGACCATGAAATTTCTCTTTTCTAAGTCTTCCTCAAGTTATAAGTACATCTATTATAATATTTAGGAAAATAACATTAGGAAAATACAATTGCATGTAATTTATTGAATGGTTCATAGTGAAATTTTTATTTCAGACTATTACAGAGCATGATATTGATACTTTATAGAATACTGACCTGTAGAAGACCTGACAAACTGATGAAAATATGCAATTTTAATAGACATTATTCAGGAATGTGGCTGCAAAGTATAATTTTTCCATCTGTTTGGATATTTACAGTATTTTTGTGGTAATTCAGGGGGTTAAGCTGACAAAAATGCAGACTTAAGAAACAGATTGTGTCTTCTCTTACTTTAGGAACTAAAATCCATGCAAAATTATTTTGTTGAGAGGCATTGACTCAAATTGTTTCCTTACTAGACCGCTCTGTGTCAAAGTTCAGTGTCACTACTGTCAAGTATTTCTTCTCTGAGATTTCTCGTTATTACAAAGATTCAGCATCAATGCGTTCTCATTAAGAGCCAAATTAAAATCCACGCAAAAAAAGTTTTCGTTAGGTCAGCTGAAGGAACAGAGCCATAGGAGCTTAAACAAAGATGAACAATAGTCATCTTTTAAAACTGAAGGATCACAGCTGTAACAAACCCTAGCTTTTCTCATTTGAGTTGCATTAGAAATGAAAAATCGGATTATCTGGATAGTGCAGAACTACAGCAGCTCAACAAGGAACCTTCTCTTTTAAAGCTGGAGAGAACCTCAACCCTGTAACTTGCAGTTCCTCTGCAATGCTCACTTGAGGCTTCATCTTTGTTTTAAAAGATTCAGTGTCTCATCTACGTGAAAGCAGGCAAATCTTAAAAGCAATGGGTTCTAAAAGAATGATAATTCTGCGGTAGTCTTTCTTGCACTGCCATTACTGTTTTCTTGCTTATCTTTTACCATTGTAAAGCAATTGTCAGAATTTCAGTGTTCCCGTGTCTGCTGCTTTTGGAGATTCCCACTACCATAAATGCCAATCACCATATTTGTAGTTACATTAGAAAAATTAATCCCAAACCCTTCTCACCAATAGAATTTTTCAGTTCTTGCAATTAACCAGCTGTATTGGCTATTATGGTAGCTTTATTTTTTATGCCACTTATTAATGTCATTCACTGCACCACAGTGGGATTAAAGTAAGGGAGTGGTTTGTCATGATACAAACTGTCTCATTCACAGGATATAGTGGTGTGCTTTGATAATTGGTTCAACAGAGTGAGGTATTTGGGGTCTGCAGGCTCCCAGAGGATGGCCAGAATAGGTCATGGCTCTTTTTTGCTGATGCTTTGTTTGAAGCAATTTGGGCTTTCGAGTTGAAGAGCACTTCCACTAGCTGATGTCACTACAGAGTATGACAGTAAGATAAAAATGAGGACTTGAATAGTAACTGTAGTGCTTACATATCTCTTTTTCTTCTTGTAGTATTGCTTCATCCATTCCTTCACAAACTTTAGCTGTTATAACTACCTTTTCCAAATTGTTTTCTCACTGCGATGCTCTGTCTTGTTAGACGTTTTCTGCTTACATGTGCTTGTTTTATAAGCATGGATAGACAGAATGGAATCTATCATAAATTATAGCAGTTACCAGTGAGAATAAATCAAATTTTGAAAAATAATTCAGTGTACTCCTGGGAACAATTTGGATGTGATTCACTGCTGAAACCCGTGGAAAACAAAGTATCATGACTGCACTGGTGATTAAATCTTTCTTATTATGAGTTGGGAACAGAAATATTCTATTTAACATATTTCTATGTCTTTTTACCTTTTATAGAGGGTTCCCCTCACCCCCTGAACAAATTCTTTCCCCTTTAAAAAAAACGGTCTGATTAATTGGAAATAGACGTCGTGTTAAAAACCGAGTTATTCATCTCTTGATGTCTAGGGGGGACAATCTGTTGATTGTCTTATGGGGCAACGGGCACAAACTGAGGCACAGGAAGGTCCGTCTGAACATGAAGAACAACTTCTTCACTCTGAGGGTGACAGAGCACTGGAACAGGCTGCTCAGTGGGGTTGTGGAGTCTCCTTCTCTGGAGATATTCAAAACCTACCTGGACATGGTACTGTGCAGTCTGCTCTAGGTGAGCCTTCTTTAGCAGCGGGATTGGACTAGATGATCCCCAGAGGTCCCTTCCAACCCCGAACATTCTGTGATGCCTTCCTTGTTTGTAACGTGCAGGGAACATATTTTTAACTTGCTGTCTTCCCTTCTGTGTTTGGCTGTTACTCCCACTGGGACTAGAAAGTCTTACAGTCTTGAAGTCTGAATAAGTTTCTAACCCCTAAAGACAAAAGGTCAGATCTGAACTGACACATATCAACTTACCTCTCTTGGAGTCAGTGGAATTAAGACAATTTGCAACTATTGGGGATTTGGCATAAAGAATGTGGCACGTACGTATTTACAATGAAAGAGCAGTACTGAGGTTGTGAAATGAAGTGCTCAGAAGACAGGAAATGACTGAATTAAATGGCTTTGAGGCTACTGGAATGGTGTTTGGATTCTTGATTTAAGTTAAGGGATGTCCTTGGTCCCGAATAGGAAACCTCTTATCAAATTGTGAGCTCTGGATTCCTCTTTCTGAGCTAGATATGAGGAAAACATCGTTAGCTGCAATTCACGATGGTACTTGTGCATGTTCTTAGTGTTAAGCAGGCAGTACTAGTGGAGCAGGCGTGCTCAGGAAAGAAAGGAAACAAGCTAGAATATAGTGATATGCCACTAAGCGTACTTCTCACAGGTGAAAAACAGGATAGGAAAGAGACATAAAATATTTTTCCTCCACGCTATTAATTAACAGCCATACTCGTACTTTGGGATTCATGTTTTCACCATTATGCCTATCTCAGTCAGGGCTTGTACTGAATCATGTATAGATACTCATTTATTTCAGCTTTGTTTTTAATAAAGTTCCTGTGATTTTTCTATAGAAGTCCCAAGGGAAAACTGAACAAGTATTTCTGGGTTAAAAATATTAATACTTCAGAACAATTATTATCCTCTAGGAGTTTACTTTCCTGTTTTGCTGATACTACCTCAGAGAGGCTTTCATAGTTAGGGGTGCAGAAATAATTGCAGATGCCCAATTTAGATACACAAAATGTTTAAAGAGTAGCTCCTTCTATAGGGCACTTCGTGTTTTTCTGGATCATATTGCTGCATACATTTAAGATGTTGTCATAGTAACTACTGTATGTAAATGTGTGTGTTTGCTATAAGCTTTTAATGTACTGGTGGCCCATAATATGTGCAGTATAAATGTGGACGCCAGTACTTAACATTTATATAATATGATGTATGTAATATATCATATTTTTTGGCATATTCACACGTCTTCCTCTTTATGGTTACATGCATATACACATCCCGTGTTTTATGTACATATTTTGTAATGAAAAGCTTGAAACTTTGTTCCTATAACATGTAAACAGGACTATTGTGATTATATTTCCAAGTTAAAAAACGGCAACCACCTGTGTGCACTGGTTACTATGACAACCTCTTAAAAATACCTGTACTGTTTTAAAAAAAGGACAAAGCAGTCTCCAAAAAATGAAACTGTAGTATATGATGGAAGTTTTAATACAAATGTGTGTTTTCTTAAATAAGGAATTGTTTGAATTATAATGACAGGTCACAATTATATGTATTTGTCTTGCAGGAAGCATTTGATAGGCGTAACAGAGTTTTACTTGCAAGAAGTCAAGCAGGCTGATGAGGAAAAGCTCAGTGAGGTATTTGGTGAAGCTGAACATGCACCGCAGCGGCCCGGTGCTGTGGGATGCAGTGCGGTCTGAGAGAGAAGGGAGGCAAAAAATACAACTGGTCCTGTGCCAAACATCCTCCTACTCTTTAATTCAACTTAGTTTTCTGTCCAGAACTTGGAAAGCATAGAGGATTGTCAGTAAATAAATGGGAAAACTATCAACGAGCCATGAAAGGTAGCAAGGTATTTGGTCTGAAAGCCATGACTGATCCGTATTTAAGCAAAGCCTTAGCCCTGCTCTGAAAGTCGGCGTATTTTTGCACTGAGTTGACGAGCAGACACCTTTGGAAGGTTTTTCATTAGTTTTCAGAGATATGAAATGCTACGGCCATTTCCAAAAGATGTGGAGCAGTGGGTGGAGTTGAATGAATGACTGAAAGATTCAGGATAACTCACATTAATCAAACTGGTTAGCTGTTTGTCAAAATTGATGTTGTGTAATAGTATGATCACAAATCTTGGGAAAATAATTTGTTCTGTGGCTACTGAGGTCACCGTTAAGACTTTTTTGTAAGTCATATTCCACCTATAAACATAATTCAAAAGACATTGAGAAGACAGTTTCAGGAGAAATCAACAAATTGGCACCCACTGGAGCACATTAGGAAGACATAAAAGTTAATTTCTCACAGAAGGTAGAGTCTACAGTTTTATTCATGATGAGGAAAGATCTGAGCAGCCATGTTAGCATGTTGCAGAAGTTTTGGCCGTAGCTTTACCTCATTTTTTCAGGAGTGTGTAGCAATAGCATGCCTTCTGATAGCTGAGCTGGGTGAGCCATAAAAGCTGTGCTGAGAAGCTAGAGTTCTGCTTATAGCTAGTGAATGACTTTTGAGGTGAAATGATTTTGTAGGAACAACCAGCTGCTTTGTTCGCCAAAATTATTTTCTAAACTGGCTGACATTCAGGAGTAATACTTTTTCATTGTAATTTAGAATCATTTATTTTCTTCCTTTTACAATTTAAGATGCATATAAGATGATTACTGTCATTATAATTCACACCAATTTAAGGATCTTTTCTTATCGTCAAATTACCACACAATTACTGTAACTCCGTACTGATTAGGAGGTGGAATACATGCCATTTACTTTTTAAGGTGGACAACATACAAAAAAAAAAACCCAAACCCTTGGCTATATGATGGAAGGAGAGAAATGAATTGAGAGAGTGAAGTAAATGCAGCAGCAACAGTCTGAAAGAGATCCTAATTTATGATCATGGTGTAATAAAACTGAAAAATGTTTAACGTTTCTTTAAGCTGGTGTGCCTTTCAGGTGCTTTAGGGAGAATACCACATGCTTTTGCTCTGCCTCGTCATTTGAGAGGTTGTGTTCTAATCTCATTAAAATTTATAGCGGAGGTTTAGAAAATAAGGGGAAAATGTAGAAGGCAAATGGAAGAAGAAGAAAGCTAGAAATGAGAAATCCTTGGCAACTTCTTGCTCAGAGAGGACTTTAGACATGAGAGAATGATTGTCTGGCAAGGCTGAGACAGTTTTGCTTTGCTCTGAGAATTTACAAGATACCTAATATAAAAAAGTTGAAATAAGGCTTTCTTGTAATAATTTCAGCTTTAATATACTCAGAATTCAAAATTATTTTGCATGCAATTCTTCGGAGAGGAAAATTAGTACTACAACTGCATGTTTTTGTAAATGAGACAGATCAGCAGTCACAATCAGCAGAGTTAGAATATTGCAAGAGAAAAAAGCCTCAGAGAGATATGGAAAATGTGCAGGTTAGACTGCATCAAGCAAAATATGTTTAAAACCACTTAGTGATATGGACCAATGTTGTTTCACTCCTGAATGCTGACAGTTTCAGAACTTATGGCAGTATAGTATTATGATGGTCATGTTGACAATTACATTGTAAAGGCAAACCAAAGTATTTCCACTGAAATTATTAGTCATTTTTACTGTCATTTTGTGGTGGGTAAAAAATAATATTTTTTGTAACTAGAAGGACAGATTTAATCATCTATAAAAATCAGTAAATATATGCCGCGGTTTACATCTTTCAAATGGTGGGAAATAATTTCTTACAATAATAGGGTTGATATTAAATGTGCTTAGAAGTATTTAAAAAAAATATATTGATGTTTAAGCCTTTTACAGCATCAAATCTTACAGTCCATTTGAGTAAGAGAAGGCAAAGAAGGTCCCCTTATGTGATCATAGAAAGGAATGCATGGTGTCGTTCCTTCAAAAAAAAGTTAGGTACATAGCAGCTGGTAATTTAAAACCTTAAAAAGCCCATACTCAGCAATGAAATAGAGTATCTGTCACTTCAGAAAAAATAGAAAGATTTTTTATTTTTTGTCAAATGAACTGCATGTTAATGCCAGAAGAAAGTAAAATTATATGATGCCGTATTTTCTCAGAATATTATCACTATTTTTTCCTGTTTAAACTGTATGCCTTCTTTAGTGCCTCTGCTGTAATTTACTTGAATTTTCCCCTTTCTGTTTCATATGTTTAGTACTAGACATACTTTCCTGATCTCTTTCATTGTTACACTTTGTGCGGAGTGACAAAAAAATTTTAGTACTATCAAAAGTGGAAGATGCTTTGTTCTCTTATTGTAATGAAAAGAGTCAGTCTTATCAAATGTGCCATATAAGTGGATCTAAATATGTTTTTAAAATTTTTCTTCTAATGACAATTTATTAGAAATTAAGTATTATCTAAACTCAAATATTTCAGCTTTAGAATGAATTGTTCCATGAACTTGTCTGTCTGTTCTGCTGTCCACCAATTACCTTGAATGAATGAGGAGGCTCTGCAAAATAGCCCCTTAGTATGACACTATAGCACAGTAATTGGGAATCTGTGTATAAACACTTTCACAAATAATTGAGTCATCCTTACAGCTGCAAGTAAGTACAACTTTGCCAAAAACCCCACTCAAATTCAAGAATGGCTTTTTGAGAATTCAGCCCCCTCTTCTAAATAGTTTGCGCAAAGGCTGGTAATTCAAGCTGTAAAGGAGCTGACATTTACATACTCGTATAAGTTCTTAAAATAGTCATAGGTTAGAGACATTAATATCTTCATCCAACATAAATGACACTTCAGGATTGAATTGTAACCACAATAGTAAAAATTAGGGATGGTTAAGTGTGACTTGTGCAATGAATCACATGGAGCAATTTATAGTTGTATTTACTGTGCTTTTGATATAATTTGATTTATTTGCCACAGTCTTTGCCAAAATTCACTGCTATCACTTACAGAAAGCTGGAATCTTGCATCCTACAATGCTTAATGAGTTTTTCCAACTATATGAGCTCTAATAATCAGTGTACTCTCTCCCTATAAGCTTTACTTTGCCCAATAAGCCTATATGGAAGAGTCCATATTTGCCCTGGACACGTGCATAAAGCACCAGAGGACAAGAAAGTGAATCTTAGTATACTAACTTATAGCACAGGATGCATTTACATTTTCCTAATTGCTCAGGCTTTTTTTACACTGAATGTCTTACATTTTTAGTTGAAAATTGTAATCATAGAGTACTACTGGTGTTTTAAAATTTTTGTCTGTATCATAATTCTTGATCATCAAGTCCTTCACAGTCTACCTGCTGGCCTAGACTGAGTAATTAGTATACTGAATTCAGTCCACCAAATAAAACTGTTAGATGGTTTCACATTATTGGGTGTAACATACTGCTTTGAAAGGGAGGCTCAGGGGCTTTTCTTGTGTTTAAGTGGATTATTTTTCCATGGTGAAAGTTCATAAATCTTAGCTTGCTTCCTAAGCATAGGTCACAAATGGTTGTTTATTATAAACATGCACCACATACACAGAGACAGATCTTAATTAATATTAAAACCAAATAGTGTTGCAGTGAGATAAAGATACTAATTGTTCTAAAAGTTACAAAGTTCCTGCTGAAAGCAAAACTTGCTATAATCAGCAGCTGCTTGGAATTTTATCAGTTGCATAGGATAGAGTCCGTAGTGGTCTAGCACTGCATGGTGTGAAAAAATATTCAGTATTCACCTGATTACAAAGACATTGCACATCAGAAAGGGGGTACAGAAGGTAAGGATTCTCAATCTGGTGCCCTGTAGGCCCTCTGGTCCGAGGCTGTTATTGTCTCCTGAGACACTGCAGTAATGATCTATCAAGGGCGGTCAGGAGAAAGGTAGTTTGGAAAGAGCTGGGAGACAAGCTCCTTGGCAATAAGAATCCTGGGAGAAATTAGAGTCCTGCGCCAAATACGTTGCGTCCTAGGGTTGTTTAAGCAAAGATAACACTGGTGCATTTCAGGCACAAATTAAATATGAAATTATGACATAGTTCATAAATTCATTAAAGATACATTGAACTTTTGTCCTTTTGAGCTCATTTACAGTAACTTGAGCTTAAATCATCTCTCCAATAGAATTGCACAGTGAGAACCTAAATGCTGTTTGGAAACCTCTTTTTTTCCTCCATTCACTATAGCTACTTGCCTGTTTACTATGTGTTCTTTGAGACTATTCATCTATATCGTTTCCGACGCTAAAGATTCGAACTCCTGGCCTTTATTTCTGTCCCTACATGCGTTCCTTATTATCTTCTAATTTAGTGTTGTAACCCTTTCATCTCCAGTTACAAATATTAATGCGCGTTCCTTCAACTGATGCATGCCTGCCTTTATTTTAATCATGAAACTGCTTTCTGTTCTCATTCCTGTTCAAGATTTTCAGCTTCATTATGGAGGTTTTTTTTTCTAATTAGATATGCTTATTCTGTTTCTGCTCTTGTCTGTTATTTGCCTATTCATTTGCATAAATTCTGCTCGCCTTGGATGCCTCTATTTTAGACTTACATCTGCATCTTATTACATGAAGTGCTTTAGCTTGAAGTGTCATCTCAGAGTTATGACATTTACTCTGTTCTCCCCCATCTCTCTCCTCAACACCTTTTGGAGTTCTGAAAGAAGTCAGCTACGTGTCTAAATTGAACAGTCTATTGGAGACAGGCAGGCTTGTTTATAAGAAGTTAATTTAAAAAAGAAAAGTTGATCATTCAAACAGCTGTAAGCCATCAAAATGAGCATGTTACTGTGCTATCTGATCACAGTTAGTTTGGTTCTTCTGAGTCCCATGCTATTGTACAGGTCCCCCTCCCTGTCTTGTTGATGCTGTGTCTGAAATTATAGCGTATGTAATTCAGGACAGAGATTGTCTTTATTTACAGAATCGCTCCCAAGAGACTCACAGCCTTTATTAAAGACATTGGATGGTACAGAAATATAGATAATAATTGCAGCTAAAGTGAAAATCCAAAAAGAGTTTCTTGCAGGGAAGAATCTACTGCACAGCTGAGTCTTTTGTATTTTTCCTTTCTGCCACATTACAGATTCAATCTTGCAAGGATATCAGCTTTCTGCAGACTATTGGACTCCCAATTGCACCTTGCAGAACTCCTTGCCACAACAGAGGAAGGAGGAGTCTTGTTTTTATGTTCCTTTGCAGATAAACTTTCAAGTTCTGAAAAACATGTTCTAATAGACTTGCCATATTAAAATAGATGAGATTTTTGCATAACAGGTGTTTAGAATCTTTGTAGCACTGATGTGGAGGGGGGATAATGCTTACCTTTAAAAAAAAAAAAATGCTCCAAGAGAGTAATATTTAGGTGGCATGTGTGCAGAGAGAATTACAGCATAGTGCAGAGTGGTAGATTACAGTGCATCTTGTTAATGCTTCAGTACTTAACCTCTAGGAATCATTTTGAATTAGAACTGAAAATGAAAAGATAAAAATCTGAAGATATTTTCATCAGATACCTGAAAGGTCATTCGTGATGTTCTAACTAAATCAGCTAATGATTTTACTGGTATCAGTGGCAGCAAAAGGAAAAACAAGTTCCTCTGTAATAGTTTGACAGATTTCATCACAAGTGACAAGAGCCGGAAAAGGGAGAGGCACTCATTGTTATTTAAGCAATAACAGTGAATGCAATGTAGCGTAGCTAAAAGAAGGAAAGCACTTTAATTTGCAATAAATTTGCAACACTGACTTCATATCATGTTTTTGCCATCTTGGCAGAGAATATTAGACTCGTTTTGGAAGGAAAAAGTCCTCAATACTGCTGTTTCTAAAATGTTCTTCAGGATAGAAGCGTTTTGAAATCTAGTAAGGCTGTTTTTACACTCCGTTGCAGGATTGTCGTTTTGTCTAAGTAGGATTTACATAATCTTAACAACATAAAACATAGAAAATATGAAATTGCACCCTTTATAAATAAGCACATCTGATGGAGGAGATAGAAATACAAGAGCGCTTAATGTTTCCATTAGCTTATTAAGTGCTAGAATGCTGCTAGTGTTACTGACACGATTCATAGTTTATGTTTAATGTTTGAGAGTACGTGTTCTCCTAAATATGTACACTTTTCCATTTATGTTAAAAACAGAAAAGTAATATTACATGCTGTGAACTCAAGTTCAGATTGAATCTGGCTGGAGGATGCAATGAGATGAGTTAGATAGACTGCTATTAACCTTGTGGACCAGATAAGGTTATGAAACGGTGCAGATGACCACAGATAATGTAATGTAAAGGACCTCTGATGTAATTCTATGTATTGTCATTGCCAGAACAGGAGGTCACCTCCTCTGCCTTGTTCCTCCTGCTTTAAGAGGAAGGAAATTCACTTCAACTATTTACAGGGAAAAGAAGAATTTTTCATATCCTGTTTAGTTTTATTTTGCATTAGACCAAATATTGCTCATATTCTTGTATTATGTATTACCGTATATGCTACCTTGTAAATCAAGAACTTGCCCACCTGCAGTGATTGAAAGGAAAACTCATGCACTTAGATACAGAAATAAAGGTATCACTTACCAATGACTAACTTGTCATCTACCGTGCAGCTAAGGTATGCATCACAGAGAGCTTTACTTTTTTTCTAAGTGCCACAGAATGTAATTTTTCATGAGTATCAGAAAAGGCCACATAAAAGTAACTGACCATTCTAAATGTGTTTTTTTGCTATTGGTGCAGTGCATGCACTGCAGTGTGATTCATATGCTGCTGCTGCCTTGTTTTCGCTCGTTTTGTGTACCTACAACAGCAAGTAGTAAGACTTTGCTTGGAAAGATTTTGAAATAGTGACATTTTCTCACTTCTTCCTTCTCTAAAGTATTAAGAAGTATCATCTTTTCAAAAACATTTTGTCTTGTCTAGGGGTTTTTAACTGTACCAGAGTGGCTCTTTAAGATCTGAAACTCTTTGAACAGTGATATTACTCAGCCTCTGACCCTGTATGCCAAATGGAGTCTAAACAGACAAATCATTTCTTTTTTTCTAAGCAGTAAAGCTCAAAATTATTACTGAGAGATAATTTCTTATGTAACATGACGTGTAGGATATCTAGTGATCTAGTGAAAACTTGTTTGAGAGATTGGAAACAGATTTTCTTCTGTTTCTGCCAAGTGTCAGTCAGTCTTTGCTAAATCATATTTTCACTGGAGACCTAGATGAAGCTTAAGAGATAGTCACCAAGAGCATGTTTCTTTATGCATGGAAGTTAGCGTGGATTGTTACATTGATGAAATTTGCTACAATTAGTACCCTGGAGCAATTATGTTACTAACATAGGTACCTTCTGCCATTTCAGAGGTGTCTTTGGTTAGCTGAGGTATCATCACAGGGCAACCAAATATGGCACAGGACTTGCATCCCTGTGATGCATCAACTAGATGGTACCCTGAGGCAGAAAAATTCCTCTAGATGCCTTTGTGTTAATTTAAAATCATTCCTTGTGATTGCAGGGAGATACTTGAAGGTGTGGCATGTCACGGTTACTCCAAAAGTGATGACAGTTCATATTTTCAATTTGGAAACTTTTTCAGAAAGTTTGTGATAGAAGTGTTTGGGCAGAATGTTAAATCTAGTAGATAACTAACACTTGGAAAACATTTTTTGATTTGAGTCCCATTTCACATTTTTTCTCCATAGATTTGTGAAAAGGTTAGCCCCGCTCTTTGGTTATTTCGTTTTGTGTTTGGGGTTTTTTTGCCATTTGTAGTCTGCGTAGCATCTATCTGCATAAGCAGAAAATCTTTTTGTCTGAAATTATTCATTTTCAGGTGGAATATGTTTATACTATGACAATCGTGGTACAAGAAAAACGACACTTATTGTGCCCAAGTGTGTAAAGGCTGTGTCATATTTTGCAGAAGCTGTGCACAAGTGGTGTTCCAAGCATAAATAACCAGCATGATAAATAGTTCTTTTTCTGGGAACCAATTTGATAGAGAAACTTAAGACATGACAAATTATAACTGCAACTGGTGTATAGTGAAACTGCTAAATAGATTTCCTATTAAAAGTTATAAAAATAACATTTTTTTCATTTTTAACTTATTTAAGTACGTGATTATTTCAGCAAGTTAAAAATGCAAGTACTTAAATGACGTGACTGCCAGTGTAACTTGACTTTCAGACTCGTCACTCTTCCATAATGAGCAGTGTTATTCTGGACAATCCCCAAGATGAACAGAACCATGTGAGAGCTGTATGAAGAACACAAATCCTGTTTCATAGAGAAAATCAGCATGTAAATGTTTTCCTCCAGATTAGAATGAAATTATAGTCCAAAACATGTTCCTTAGAAAATAAGTGAGCATTCCATCTCCCCTGTTGTCACAAGCTTTAGTAATGTTTCAGTTAGAGAAGAGATACTCACCTGTGAAATCAACAAAGATAACTTTTGAGTCTTCTAGCATTTTTTTTGCTGGTTCTACTCCACATATAGGTCAGAACCTTCTGCCTTCAGTTTCAGTGCATGGTAGGGTATGGGATGGTTATTAAATGCTATTAATGACTTCCTTTCAAACTTTCTAAAGCTTCTTTTACTGAAGACAACTGTGAAGTGTTGTTTTGGAATAATCAACCTATCTACGTACTTATGATCTATCATAATATGCTACTGGGCCCATCCCTCTCTTCTCCCTAGATGACACGTATTTAGGATAAGGTTGATCTGTCATTTCTAGCTTTACATCCATAATCAGAAAAATTTGAATTTAAGCTCAGTCTTTTTCTCTTCAACTTAGACAAGGCTGAGGGCTCCTGTTGGTGTTTCACCTAGGCATAGTGCTCACCATAAGTGTAAGCAGACGTATTTTTTGCTGCTAGGATGGAAGTATCTGTGTGTTGTGATGTTAAGCTCAAAAGCTCTTGCACAGTTGTCAGTGTTAACAGCTCTGGGGAATAATAGATTGTGCTTGTTCTTAGTTCTGAAAGCAGAATATCTCATAAAACCAGGCATATGCTTTTCATTAGTTTTATCTTAAAAGTAGTATTATTTACATCACTCTTCCAGTTTGAAAGTTCTCCCTGTTAAATAACATGGTTACCATGTATTTGGAAACTGTTAATGCGGTACTCTAGGTTGCCATGGTATTTCTGTATATGCAGTGCTGCAAATGTTTGTGGCTTGATATAAAAATGCTCACTTTCACACGTTTTCAATTGATGATGTTGTGTTTGTCAGTGTATATACCAGGAATTGGTTGTAAAACTCCCAGGAGATCTGGAGCTGTTAATCCAGATGTTTTACCAGCTTGTTCTTTGTGGAGATCAGCACTGGTATTAATATTTAGGGTTTCCCATCTATTTCTTTCATCGTTATCTTAACCTGTCAGTTTAAGTGTATGTTTGTAATAATGCCAAACTAAACATGGTATATAAATATGTGATGTTATTTATGCTTCAGTAAATTATTTGCACTCAAGATAATTTGAGATTTTTTTCAAATTTGTATAGCCACCCAATATCAAAATAACATTGCTTTTAACTTCCAGTAGATATCCATGCTCATGACAATAACTGGCAGCGACTGACTCAACAGCATTAGAGATATTATTTCTATTAGATAGAAATAACAAGTAAATTGGTTCTGCACAGTCTTATATATTGTACTAAACAAATACAGCAAGTCAACATAATTTGACAGTTGCTTTGGGCCAGTTAGGTAGCTGATTTGCTGAGTAAAGGAAGTGAAAGAAAAGTTATAATCCTCTTTCTGTTAAAATAATCAGCAAAACCTACATACATTTTCGACCTGAAGAATAACTCAGATGTTTTAAGAGTATTTTTCTCTATGAACAGAGATTTTAGAATGTCATTTTCTTATTCTTTAGACATACTCTGTTTGAATGTTAAGGACTCTACTTTTTTTCTTTTTGGTAACAGACAGTGATTTAATTAATTTTTTTGTTACTATTAAAAGTCAGCATTAGGAGGAATTAAGCTATGTTCTGTTCTTTCATATGCACCAACGGCTATAGTGCAGATGTCATGGTTGTTATCCTTTATAACCGACAGCCTGATCTTGTCCATAGATTCTTCTAATATGTTAGCATGGAAGCCCTCTTTTTATAATGTTTTTTCTTCCTGTTTATTTTCCAATTTTTCTTGTTCTAGAGCCTTTACATTTTGGGGGAATAAGAAAGTTTGGATGACATCATGGATAACAGCTTTAAAATTCTGAGCAACGGGTCCAATCAGAGCCTTAGGAATATGTTTGTGAAATCTGCGTAGTGGAGGAAAATTACATATTCACAGAGCAGTTACTGAAAAACAACCTGGAGTGATTATGCAGATTCTTGCTCTTTGATTGGCTAATGATAGGTTTCAGGCAATCACAGTAAAGGGAATGGTACATTATGCGATTATTTCAAAATTAACTTGTGCAAATCAGACGTCTATGGTCAATCAGAATGCAAAGAAGTAGATAAATTTTCAGGAAAGAAATAGTAGAATTATTTCAGTAAAGTAACAATCCTATGATCGGAAGTGATTGATGCATGTTTTCTGAAACTTAAAAAAAAAAAAGTCATCTTTCAAGGATAAGAAAGCATGGAGAAGGTCAGTTACTGGTAGGCCAAACTGTACCCAAGAGTTTGGGGGATTTAGAAAAAGATATGCTATCTTTGCCAGCTCCTCCTATGTGGCTACTTTAATGGAAGAACAGGTTTTAGTTTTGCTGATAATTCAGAGTATAAGACATACACTCAAAGGTTTTGAGATTACATTTTGTGGTGGGATGTTCTCACGGTGAAGAAATCATTTCCCTTTGTTACCCCTCTCTGTTTGCCTGGACACCTTTTGAATTTATTTTTCCTGAAGTTTTAACTGGGATGAAAAGTACAAGTATCAACTTGAGCAGCTGGGAAATAGACAAATATTTTAAATTATATAAATATTTTTAATTTGATATTGCTGCCTTTGTTCATTGGCCTTGTGTGGATAAGAACAAGGAAATTGTGTGCCCTAACAGTTGCTCTAGTATAGTTTCCAGGTTGCTAAAAACTGTGAGGACTTCATTATCTAGTCTATTGCTAGAAGGCAGGCTGTTTTTCTCGAGAATCTTACAAATGAAAAAAGTTCAGTTAGGAAGTGCATTCCAAGAAACGTATAGCAAACTTATGTAATTTGAAAGTTAATGCCCACACTACTTGACTAGAAACTGTTTTTATTCATATTGTGCTTGTCACATGGAAGGTGATTTAAAATTGCAAGAGAATTTTTTTTTTTTCCATGAAGTCTTCACTGGAGAACCAAAGTTGGTTTATCTCCAAACCTTTCTCTTTCATTTTCTTGTTCAGACTCTTCCTTAATTTTGTTAAATAAATACCGAAAATAAAAATACTGACTGTTCTATGCGTACAAAAGCATTTATTTAACTCATGCCCTGTGAGGTCCATCTTGGAGAACAGTCTTCCAGTTCTAAGTGGCGGTAAATTATTTGCATTTTTAAAACAGGAGAGGCCTACTTTTGAAGTTCCATCAACTTCCTATTTAGTGGTGCTGTAGTGGTGCTGGCTGTGAAGGGGTTTTTGTGTTACTTTGGATAAAAGGGCTCAAAGATAATAGCAGCCTTGCTGATTTGATACTCTCTACCAGTTTGAATCAATTTAACATCTGGCTCTCTTTGGTTTTCCATTTGATGATTTCGTTTAACTTTTTGTTTTTGAGATGTATGTCTACTGGTACGTTCAGCACAAATCTAAATATATGAGTGATGGGTGAATAATGGAGACCTATGTCAATGTAGAATGGAGACAGTGTATTTCACTGTATTAATAAATGCGTTATTCCAAGTATGGTTTGCACTGTGCCAAATGTAGCTGCTGGACCTAGTATCCTTCTAGAGTCTTATGCGGGACATTTATACTCCAGAAATCTGATTCCAATTTTAAATGTAATGCTGAAATAAGTTGTGCTCCTCCTTAGTGTTGCAGACAGTCTACGCACTAATTATAGTATGAAAGTTCAAAGAGCTGAAAAGTCAGTCTGTGCATATGGTATCACCTTTTGACTAGAATAATGAATTTCCTGTATATGGTTTTAAGTTAAATAAATTCAACATGTTTATACTAAACTAATGTTCATAGATGTGCAAATAAAAATTACAGGTAATGGCTAATTACCTGTAAGCCATTGCCTTCACCATACTGCAGACATCTTGCAAAATAAGCATTCTAGATATATGGAGAATTCAGCACTGAATTTGTTGGCACAATATTTGGCACTCCAACAGAATCAACACACATCACGTACAGAAGACTAAAGCATCTTTTTAGTACTACTTTTCAATATCTTACGGTTTTGCTGTGAGTCTCACAAAGTGTACTCTCTTTGCTAAGCTCCAGGTGATGAACTCTGGGAATGTAAACTTTGAATGACAGCTAAAATACTACTGAAAAAGTGAATTCTAGGTCTCCAGTGTGCAAAGAAAAGGTTTAAAAGATGAATACAATTTGCCAAGGTAGCAAATGGAAAGCACCTAAACTATATTCTACTATATCTTGGTTTTGTCTTTTTTTTTCCACGCTCAGGGTCCATATGGGTCTTTTTCTCAAACAGCAGAACAGTTGGAGTTTAGCACTAAGATTCATAGGAGGTTCTAAATCTTCCTGTTGCAAAGAGTTGGGGGAAGTAGCATGAGTGCTAGATACACGGAGCTCTGGGTTTGGAAGAACAAGTCTTCACTGGAGTGTTACTGTGCTACTTTTGGGAAGTTAGCAGCCAGAATGGATTACGTACAGGGAGGCTGCACAGAAAAGGTGTATGAATTAGCTTATCCTTTCATCAGGCAGTCTTCAGGACTGCATTAGGAAACCTATAATTTGTAGCTTTTTTTTTCTTTAATCTTAGTAAAACCATCCTATGATTTTTCTTTCAAGACCTGTTCCACCAGGTGGAATATTCTCAGAAATACTCCACAACTCCTACTGGTATGTCCCATACTGCTGTTGGTTACACTAAAAGGGAAGAATAAGGTCTAAAACTTCCCTCATTTCCAAATCCAAAGTGCATTCAGATTAAGTCTAGTTCAGTGGCATATATTGGTGACAGAGTTTGTATTTTTAAATGTTCTTTCTCTGTATCTTTGATTTAAGTTTTATTCACTTCAAACAATTTGGAGTACGGTTCGTTGTGGATTTAATTACATTTAGCATATCAGGCTAGGTTGATTGACTTCTTTTCTATATTCCCTTCAACATTTTTATTAGCAGATGTCTCCAGTGAGTACGTGTTCTGTATACAGATTGTTCATAACGAGGAGAAATGTAGAAAGATATGCAAAGGGAAAATTGCATTATTGTAGCTCCATGGAAATATGGTTGCAAATGACTTGGAAGGGCTGAAGTGACTGGGATAGCTTGGAGTAAATTACTATTTTAACAGTGCAAAGGTGCTGGAATCTGCTCCCTAGCACGTTATGCTATAGTACAGCATAGCTCAACTTCCCTTGCAATGAGCTCTGCCACTCATGCTCTGCTATGAAGACATTAAATAATGACTGAAACTTAATTGATTGACACTCAAACGGCTGTAATTTGTGATGAAAGGTTTTCCTATTTGTAGTCCGTCAGCTGTCATCATAAATTATTCTTGCACTAATCGGTATTTTGCCCAATATTTGGGTAAGCATGACTGATATTACTTGCCACAGAATTCTTGCGGGCTGGACTGGTAGTCCCCTTTTTCATCTTGGCTAGCAACTAGGTAATGCCATTGCCTTTGTGTATTGGAGAAACTCATTCCACTCTATTTTTGAGTGTTGTCATATGCAACATAATTGACTAAAATGAAAAATTCAGGAGAGACATAAAAATTTTGCAAGATGATAGTTGTTGTAAAGAACCCTACAGAGATCATTGCTAAATTAGAAAAATATCCTCGCGTGACCCAATTTCTGCTCCTGCTCCTATAAATATTCATAAAACTATGGTAAGACAGTGTGGCAGGTAAAGGCACAGGGCTTGTTCTGTAGAAATGGCAAAGAACGAACAGAAATGGAAATTTTGAATAGTGCCAGGAATATTTGCACAGATAAATTCAATTAGTATCAACAGAAAGGAATGTCAGTGTTACGGGAATAGCTGAGAGTTATGCACAGCAGGAGAGACCATGAGAAGGAAAAGTGAGTGTCTAGAGTAACAGTAGGAGATATTTTTCAGTGTATTTTGTGGTAAGTTGGAAAAAACATGGACTCTGCTTGTGAATATCATCTCTGATTGAGATCACTTTAGCGAAATTTCTGTATGAACTGTTTATCCTGTCAGTACAAAATTGTTTTGGGCTGGAAAGGTTACAAATCTTCATTGGTAATGGATGGGTTCAGAAGTTGGAATACAATCAAAATAGAAGTACTTTTGGAATGAAAAAGTGAAAGTTAGTGAGTAGAATAGGATTCATTATTACCAAGTTAAGAGTAGTTAATAATACATAGGCTATACGTTCATTTATTTTCGTAGTTATTCATACTTACTTTGTTTTTGAGTACACAGTGCCTGTATTTCAATAAATAGTAAGTCCTGTTATTAATAAAGGAAGTCCGCATGCATTGCATCATTAGCTTTTAAAGCATTAAAATTTAAAATTTAAACATTAGCTTTTAGTCTAAGCTTTTAAAAAACAGTTATAATTTTATAGTTTGAGAGAATATAAAATGCGTAGTATTCTATGCAGTAAAAAGTCAAAGACAAATGCCAATTCCACATATCAGTTTTTCTCACCAGCTGTCTACAGTGAATGCAAGGATATGGGGAAAAAAGAAAAATACAGATTTACTACTGTTCCTCTTATCTCATAAAGTAGCCATTACAATTGAGTATTGCTTAGTTATTGTCAGGTTCTCCCCCTACTGTTTGTGATAGCTTTAGAAGAAAATCCTCTGTATTTTGTCATTTAAAGCTCCTTTGTATGTAAGTTTACCTACAACAAAGACAGGAGAGTAATTTTAATGAAATGCGGAATATTAGATGCCAATTGCAGCTCATAATAAAGCTTGAGGAAATACCCAGCAGTTTACCACATGGTTTTCTACATGCTAAATGTGCATTTTAATGTGAAAGGGAAGAGCAGAGAGCTCTCCTGTTCTTAAGCTACACGAAACCTGGGGGCTCCAGTACGCAGCAACTGAACGTCTCGTAGAATGCAATGTGAAAAGCTGCAGATTAACTGTATTTACATGCACTGGTTTGAAGTAACATCAGCTTGCTTGAGTTAATGTCTTGTGACAAGCCCTCCCTTGCAAACCTTTAGAAGCAAACTGTTTCGTTGTCTACAGTTCTAAGCTTGGCTACAGCCTCTGGTACATTCTGCATTGTTTCTCACATACTGTTTTTTGGACAAAGTCGAATCATCATCTATGAAGGACTAACTACCCAAAGGGTATAAACCCAAATGCTAGTGGTTTATTCAGCTTTGACACTTCTTGGTGTCTCGTTACTGCCTTTTGTAAAACAAGCAGGCGAGGGAAAGACTCCAGAGACTTTCTTCTATTCATTTCTGTAATAGTTTCCTTGCCACGGGAGGCTTAAGAAGATTTGTACTGCCTGCTTTCTTTTCATTAGCAGTGAGTGCAATGCTGTTGGGTAAGTTAATGTGTGAGACTATAAAAAGAAAAGCACAGGAATTTGAAAAAAAGGTGTCGTTTCTCATTAATCCATTTTTAATGTTATTTTTCTTGATTTATTCTGTATGAGGTACAGAGAAAAATGAAGTAACGTGTAACAGTTGAGATATTTTCAGTTGTTCTCAGCCAGACAGAGAATTAGAATCTAGCTGTAGTCAGTTTATTGAATGCAATACTATGCTTCACTGGGTTTTGGCAGCAGCATGTTAAAATTCTTCTTATTAGACTGCAAAGAAACCTGATTCAATTTTCGACACAATCATATTTCCTGTCATGAAATGTAATAATATTTAATGATTTCTTTGTATTTCTGTATGCAACAAAATGCATTAATCTTTGACCACTATATTGCACTAACCTTCTGTACTTAAATTACCATTAAATGATTTACTCTGTATTTCATTCTGAATGTTTATTTTAATGACAACTGAGCATGTTTGTTGAGAAAACCCCAAAGTTTGGCAAATGGAATTATACTTTCCTTAGTACAATAGCTATTTGCATCAGATTTAAATTTGACTCTGTACAGCACTTCAATAGTCAGTTTTGTATGTTGTGACACTTACTGTGTGAATCCATGCTACATATACACAGAGTAGCATTTTTTCAAAATGAATACCATACCATCATTATTGTTATAGTTTTCCCAAAATCTCTGGCCTCATAAAATTTGCTATAAACAATACAGCATAGGTAATGAATATAAATTAGACTTAGAGAATAATCCTTTTAGAGGACAAATAATATAGTTTAAAATTTGTGTCTGATGGATTGATTGATGATAACTCATATAGGACATATATGTGGTAAGAAGAACTAACCTGATGATAAATGTTAATAGTCATTAAAGAATTACGGGATGCTACATCTCTGAACTTTTTAATCATGCTGCTCATCAGCAGCGGGTGTAATCTTTAATATTTTTGTCATCTGGTGTATTATATATGTTTGTTGCCTTTTCCTTTCTCCCCCAACACACACTTAAGCTTCTCTTCTGGGATATAAGGAATGCAAGCATGACTTAGGAAAAAAGCTGGTAACTTAGCTGAGACAATTCTGCAGGAATTATCTCTTTTGTTGTCCTTTTAAAGAGGGTGAGCACAACAGCTGTTCTCTGCCTGGTAGAGCAGTAGTTCAAGTATAGTGAAATGTACACAGATAGTGTGGGTTTTTTTTTAAAAGCCAAGTTTTATTGTTTTTTTCCAGACACTTACTAGTATACTCTTTGACATTTTGAAATACTCAAGCAGAGATAACTGTTGATAGATGTAACTCAACACTATTTCTTGTTTATAGAAATCACATTACCTCCAGCTACTCTTGTCAGCAACTCTGCTCTTTTGATTCGCAGTTGCCTAAGAACTGTAGCTTGAAGCATTGTCTGTATGTGATACCATTAATCAAGAAACCAATTATACTCTTTTATTTTTATTTGTGTGCACATGACTACAAATTACCAGTCACAGTTATTCAGCCCTCAGAAAACTATAGTCCCTGCTTGATGGTTTACTTGTATTCCATTTGTGTTGTTTTAATAAGACAAAGACATGATTGACTGGAAGCTAGTGTAGATCATAGCCTAAAAATGGCCCTTACTCATAAGAAGTTGTATAGGGAAGCGATGCTCATTTCTTAGAGAAGCGTTTGGCGCTCAGATGGAATTTATTATAACTTTGTAAGATGCAGTTCTTTATTTTTTTTTGTCCAGAAAGCATGATTTTTCCCATAGTTGGCCTTACTGATGTGTTATTTTTGTTAGCTACAATAGCTCAGTAATGATTTGGATAAGAGAGCTTCTTGCCAAATCTGAAAGTCTGCTTGGTCGTGGTGCAGGGGCAGTTACAGTTTGCTGACCAAATTCTATCAGATAACTCCAAAATCTTGTTCCCTGGCATAATAATCAGAATGTCTCTGGTTAACATGTGTGAGCAAACTTACATACAAGCAACACATGAACGTATTTTTAGAAACTTAATACGATTAATCTGTTGCCCTCCTTATGAAATGTGCCTTAGGGCTGTCACAGCTTTTGACTTTTCTTTTTCCACTTCCTTCTATTGTGTGCATTGATCTATTTTCATTGAAAGTTGTATCCCATGGTAAGTATGGGATAAAATTCTTGCATTACTGAAGTCAATATCAACTTCTAGCACTTGAATAGAGTCAATTTATCACTGTGTTATTTTTATGCAGTACTTCAGCTTCACTGTGGAAGGCAGACAAAGGGAGAATTGCTTGTGATTCAAGCTTGAAGTTCTGGAGCCATACCCTGTAGAAGTGGACAGTGGCATAGAGGTGCTTATACTCAAAAAGAATTAATCATAATTCTGATGCACTCCACCTTCCTCTACCTTTCAAATATTTTGGAAAGCACTTGACTTAAAAAATGCAATGTAGTACCTTGAGAATGCCATTTGTAAACTGATAAATATGATAGGTCTATTTCTGCTGCTGCAAGCAATTATATGGGCTTTTCTTTTTTCCTTTTAAAGGTCCTTGCTACCTACAGTTTTTGTAAGACATTTTATAATTATAGAAAAAACACCTTTTGCATAGCCTTTCAGCAGAATATAACCTGTAATAAATTTTTTTTTAGAGAGAATATTTTTAACAGTCTCCAAGGGTACTGATCAGTGTTCCTCATTTGATCAAACTCCCTTTGAGTTCAATAGGCATTTTCATGAATAAAAGAACCAGTGAGGAATCTTGAATAGAGTTGGCTATAGATCGGAGATTGTGAGCTGGGAAGCTTGCCTGAGTCCTGGCAGACATTGAAGAGGGTTGTGAAGTCCATTAATAAAAAGGAAAAGTGTGCAAGATTATAGCCCGAAGGAGGAGATGACACATGAAAAAGGCTTTCCAAAGCTATGAAATCGGTCTCCCAGAGGTAAGAGCTGGCTCCAAAGGAGCTGGAGTGGAGCTAGGAATCCAAATATGTTGGAGGAGAAAGAGTTCGGGCCCACTTTATAAAATCCCCAAGAAGATGTTGCATACTGTGGTTTGAAAATTCCTCGGTAAGCCATAGCATCAGCTGAGGGCACAGAAGGCATCTGCAGTACCATCTGTGCCATTAGGGAGTCTTACAGTGTAGAAGGATGCAGATCGGTTCCAGTTCTTTCTGCTCTCCAGGCTAACAAGAAGTGAGCCATGTTTAGTCTGAAAGTGTTGTGCTGATGTTAGTGTGATAACCAGCACCAAAATCAAAGCTGAAATGCAACTCTCTCATGAACCTGAATCCTTTACATGAGATGAAGAACTGATATATGTGTGTGTCTATATAAATCTCATGTAAAGAATATCTATAGCTCATATGTTTTAGATATGTCCTATACAAGAGCAATTGCTGGCTAAGAGTAGCTGTTCTCACACAGATAAAGTTCCATAGAGAACTTTTCCTTGTAGAAACCCCATACAGTTAAGTCTGACAAGTCTTGATCGTTGGTTTCATGGGAACAGTTGAGAACTTTTAATTCAAAGCAATTTTATGTTGAACGGCATTACAGCTCTAGCTGCATTCCCAGATCAACAGACGCTTCCCTCACAGGCTTACTTTAAAGATTTTAGCAAGGTGTTTATCTGTGATAAGTCTTTATTGCTTCTGATACGGGAGGTCCTTGGTGACCAGCCAGAGAATCTGTATCTAAGTCATTTGTCCTATTCAGGCATCTTTCACAACTGCTCTGTTGAACTCTGCAGATTTATATTGTTCAGGCTTGATAAGTGGTTCATTGATCAGTTTTCTATGAAGAGAGAATGCGGTAGAATAGTATAATCTGTGCTACTTATGCTGACTGAGAGTAATGCAACATAATGCACCTATTTTTTTGTGAAGTTGCCATGGGCTAGCTCCCTGAAGGGATACATTTTATGGTCCATTTGGCGTGCTGTGTATATCTGTTCGTACTAGAACTGATATCCTTTTTATCAAAGTCCAGCTTTCATGTCGCTATGTAGAGTTTTATTTTATGGTTTTTATAAAGCAGAGAACTGGAATAGTATCCGTTAACACAAAAGTCACTTCAATCTCCCTGTCATTAGCCTGACTTGGTTCAGCACCTCTTGGATGAAACTGCTGTATAAATCTTTAACCTCTGTAGGAGTACCCTTTAAATCAATAAGAATAAATGAAAAAGGATTAATGTGCTGGAATCACTTCAGAATGCTTCTGTTCATGAGGTTGGTGAGTGTCTATGACCAGTCAAGAGGTTAACAAACATCTGTGGCAATTCATGTCTTTAATATACACTTACTTGGTTTTAACTAGTCTCTCTTCATTTACTTTTCAACATAAAAGAATAAATGTTTCACCTGCTCCATGAGGTAGCACAAATTTGTTGTATTATGGTGGGTTGGCCTTTTAAAAGGCAGGTAGCTATACCTGATCTGAAAAAGTATGTAAGGTATGGGCAGATGATCAAAATTGCTAACATTCCTATGGCTTACTTAATACTGCTGAGCTTTACTAAATGGTGATGTGCACGTTCCTACCCAAACTACACTAAAATTTACCATCTTAAATAACATTCATAAACTTGGAGAATGGTGAATGGGGATTTTTTGTATCTGCCATCTTAAGCACTTATCTTCCCATACAGCGAAATAGGTATATAAGGATTGCAGTGCCAAGGAATTGAATCCTCTTACAGTTTACTTCTTGGCTCTAAACAGTGGCCTGTGCTGGGAAGGAATGACTTGGTTTCTATCACAGTATTTTACCACCCAAGATCCTTGAGGCTACAGAGGATAGACAGGGCTGATACGTTGAAAGGAAGGCTGTTATCTTCGCACAGTTCTGAGATGGTTAAAGCTCAAAAATATCTTGCAGCTGTAACAAAGGAGAACAGAATAATTTCTTTGCATGTTCTGATATTTCTTCTAAGTTTTATTTTGAAGAATAAAACAGTCCCCTGGAAAAATTATATGAGAACTTTCTTGGCTTGGAGAAGAGTAGGGTGACCTTTTTATACGAGCAAGTGGGAATAGCTGCTGGAGAATCTGGTCCGAAGAAAATGAAGGCACAGCTAGCTTGCCATCAGGACAGATTTCTGGCACTGTTATCACTCTTGACTGAATCTGTTTTTATTAGCTGTTAGGTATATTAATTAGCATTCATTTATTCTTTAATCAAGCCATTTTCTTCTTGATATATCAGAAGTATTTTTACTACATAGATATCTTGTTATAGTCTCCTAGCAACAGAAACTTTTCTTAAGCTGACATTTGCTGTCTCAAGAGTTCTGTGTCCAAATTACTTTGAATAGCCTTAATTTTCCACCGAGTTTCTAAAATTTAATCAATCTCATCTTTTGTTAGTTTGATTTTCCAACAATGGCATCTGATTAAGTTATTTCCTGAGCCTTGGTTACAGTATCATTCTAAATGTGAGTATTTCACATCATAGCATAAAAAAAAAATCTCAACTCGTTCTGCCCACATCCTGAATAGGATTTGTTACTAAGATACATTTTTTTTCTCAAGCATCCTCAGAATTGGTGATCTTGAAGAGAACTTCTGCAGTTATTCTTTTAACTGACACAGAACCTCTGCAGTTACTGCTAGTCAAAGCCATTGATCGTTGTTAAAATTTGTACCAGATGGTCTGAGTGTCGGACATTTGGAAGTGGCAATGGAAGGAGAGTTGAAATATCTGTTTGCAAACTTCTGAATACTTTCTGTCGTCATAAGGGTGCTCTGCTTCACATCTGAATAGACAAATTCAGAGGGAAATTTTGGGAGCAGAAAAGAAAAATCAGTGTCTTTGTGCAAAAACCAATTCATATCAGTAGAGAATGGCGACAGTTGCTCATCCAGATCATAAACTGGGAGACCTCTGGATATATTGCGTCAAATTGTCCACTGAATATTCTGCAGGCTTATTGCTAGCTTTATTGCTCTGAGACTGGCTGTCACGTACCTGCCTGGGATTACAGGCAGACCTGAAAGTGTTGACATCATCATTAATGTGTATGCAGCAGGTACACTTACAATATATACAACAGAGTTGCCCTACACCCTAGGGTCCTAGTCACATGTACTGTGGTTCTGTCCAAGACTGACTGTTGTGCGGTAGCCAGATTGCAGCATCAGTTTTTCAACACTACCTGATGTTTGGAAATTCTGAACAGATGTGTATTTTAAATAGACTCTAGGATCAGTATTTCAGGAAGAAAAAGAGCTTGAGCGTAGGCAAATGTAGATGCATACTTGCCCTTGGACAGAACATCCTCATGTTGATCTTTGAGTTCACCTCAATTCATTGTGATCAATGGCTGAACTGGTACTTACGTTGCCTGTTTCTGTCTGGCCTCTAATGGTCTTTATGCAGTCGTAAACCTTCAGTTATTTCTACAGGATATCTGTTGTGCTTACCTCTGGAACTGCCTGTTACCGAGGAGTAAGTACTCCCAAAGTGCAGATCCATTAGTTCCTGTCTGTCACTTTATAAATATACACATATATAAGAAAGAATTTTATGTAGTACTGGATACAGAGGGGTTATAAATCTGCAAATAGGTCCATAGGTTTTCATAACTTTTGATTATCATGGAATAGACTTGAGCGGTTTTATCCTCATCCTTTGTTGAGTTTCTAGCTCCCAAACAAACAACAAATTATTCGATTCCTTGCTCTTGATAATTTTATCAGGAAATAGTTGCTGGCAGTAAATTATATGTTTCCTCCTCATGGATTTGTACAAGCTGTACAAGTATTTTCAGGAAGGTGTGTGGATTAATATGACAGTACTGTTTTTTTCCTAGATGTTCTACCTGCGTGATCTCTGGCTCGTCCTTATTCTGGTCTACTGCTTCCCTGGGCTTCTGACACTACTTTGGGACTGCCTAGTCCTGGTTATAAACCATGCAACTCAGTTGACTGTATTTTAAGACACACTGTAATCACAGTAGCAGTCTGTTTCTTAGTTATATATGTTGCGTAAATACCACTTTTATATACAAAAATGCATGAAGCTTTACATGTAATAGGGTTGTGGTAGTACTTTGTGACTTTTTGAATCAAAATGTTTTGAAGTAAATTGGGAGACAGCTATCTGTGCAGATAGGAGCTTGGAAAAGAGCTGCTTCTGAGAGGCTTGACAGTTACTAGCTGTAGGGAGACTCTTCACAAGCCTTGCACTGGGTCACTATGAAAGCATGAAAGGAAGAAGTAATTCTATAAGAAGCCAGATGGATTTCCAGTCCTAATGTTGTAGATTATTTTGATGCTTTTTTTGTGGAACAAATTCATTTTAACATATTGGAATTTACTGATCATAAGAGATTTCTGTTTTGGCATCCCTTGACTGCCACTTATTGTCCTGAAACTACCTGAAAGCACCTTCTCTGATGGACTTTCTGGAGGGGGGAGGGGAAGAAAAACCTAACAGTTATTTAGGAAACATGAAGTTTTATTTTTTATTTTTGGCTTTATGTGCTTTAAATCCTGGGCTGCATTAAGAGAAGCATGGTCAGCAGGTCGAAGGAGGTGATTCTGCCCCTTTACTCCGTTCTCGTGAGACCCCACCTGGAGTACTGCATCCAGCTCTGGAGCCCTCAGCACAGGAAAGATATGGACCTGTTGGAGAGCCACAAAAATAATCCGATGGCTGAAGCATCTCTTCTGTGAGGACAGGCTGAGAGAGTTGGGGCTGTTGAGCCTGGAGAAGAGAAGGCTCCGAGCAGACCTTATTGCGGTCTTTCAATAGTTAAAAGGGGTCCTATAAGAAAGACAGGGACAAACTTTTTAGCAGGGCCTGTTGGTGACAGGATAAGGGGCAATAGTTTTAAACTAAGGGAGGGTCGATTTAGACTGGATATAAGGAAGAAATTTTTTACCATGAGGGTGATGAAACACTGGAACAAGTTGCCTAGAGAGGTGGTAGATGCCCCCTTCCTGGAGACATTCAAGATCAGGCTAGACGGGGCTCTGTGCAACCTGGTCTAGTTGAAGATATCCCTGCTCCCTGCAGGGGGTTGGGCTAGATGACCTTTAAAGATCCCTTCCAACCCAAACCATTCTATGATTCTATTTATGGTGCTTTATGCTATCGATGACTTCAGTGATCCTTCACCTAATAGATTAGATCTAGGAATGACAGTGTCTACTCAAGTTTAGAAAAATCAGAAAATAACCTCAAGCTCGTAACACAAACGAGTCTTTAATATTATGTCAAATAGATCCATAGATCAAATCAGTTTCAGTGGAACAATGGAACAAGTTAATATCTTTTGAATATTAAAGAGCACCAAAATGGAGATTATTAAGAACAGGTGACAGAACAGGAGACTGTGATTGAAGAAGTTCTGCATCATAGATACTTGCTGTATCTTGATTTTTCTGAAGTCTTTAACTGCAATCTGTGTCGTCATTAATATACACATTACATTGTATTTTGAGGACTGGTTCTTCAATGTAAAGTCATATGAAAGGTACCGATACCATTAGACTAGTGTATCAGGGCAAGTGAAAAATTTCTGACGTCCCACAGAACATTTTTAGTTACATGACTTGCAAGGTATATGAATCTCCTTGGCTTCTGCTGTGCACAGAGGTCAACATGTGGCTTCTCTCAATAATTGTCCAGATGCTTCTAACATTTAGAATTAATTAAATCTTAGTCTCTGGAGTTGATAGGTTTCTTTTTTTATATTAATTACAGAGAATCCAGCAATACTCATCTGACCATTTTTCAAATGAAAAAATGATCTTTATATTATGAAGCTGTAAGGTGCATGCCTATTATGAGAAAAGACACAAATAGTGCTTATATACATTCAGGAAAAAGCTGCTGCCTAAGTATTAAGACATATTTAAATACTTATTGTTTCATTTTGCTGTAGAAAATAAATTACATGTTGGTTTCTGATCCAGATGTGTGTTCTCCTTCTGTCTTTCTTTTTGAAGATGCACTGTATACCTTGAGTTATCCTATGACTAGGAATTCACAAAGGACTCGCATATTATCATCTACGTGAGGAATAATAATATAGTCTGAGGAGAACTCTTATTATGCCCTTGCAAAGATTAGTATTTAATTTATTGAAAGATAATCTTTCTCTTGGAAATGAACCCCTGACAAACTTACTTGATGATGTCACCCATCAGTCCCTGAAATATATGGTTATCTCTTAATGCCTGACTTCTGTTTCTGCCATGATACCTTATTTCCTTTTGAAGCCACAGAAAGAAAGAAAGAAAAAAAAAACCCAATTTATTTCACTTTTTTTGAGAAGCCTAGTATTTTTTTGTTATGAATACAGCTTTAAAATAAATTTTTCTGTCTCTTTTTTTCCATGCATACCGATAATATATTTTAGCAGTTTAGGTGTTGTTTTGGCCACGAGTATCTTCCTGTTGTTCAGTTCTGAACAGAACACTTTGCTTTGTGTACCTGATGTGTTATTTACATCAGAAACTAGCTGTGAGATGGTGCTGTCATTCTGAACCTACCTTTAGAAATCATAAGATTCAGTCAAATATCCATGATTAGCAACTGACTTGCTTTTTAAGTACTCCCTCTAATTACTGTTTACCGTTGATATAGATTACAGATAACAATGAACTCTTAGATCATTATTTAATTATTGTTGATCTTTGCAATGTTGATGGACCATAAAATAAAGTGAAGTGATTGCTCGCTGCAGGGGGGTTGGACTAGATGACCTCTAGGGGTCCTTCTGACCCAAAACTTTCTATGATTCAATGATTTAAGGTAGGGCAGCTTAATACTACTGATAATAACTAGGATCATCATTTCAGATAATTTAAAACAGGCTTGACAATTGCAAATACTATTTGTGATGTTGCTTTTTATATTAACGTTGATTATAATAATTTTTATGTACTGTGTTTAGAAGCACTGCTTTAAGCTAGAATTCCAAGAGCTCTATCTTAAAGATGAAGATCAGAGCTCCCCCTCTTCTAGTATTTAAAAATTAAGGTTCTAATTCAGCAAAGCAATAAACAGAGCAGCAACTATTACTTTTGTGAGTAATCCCACTCATTTCACCAGGTTGTTTCTTATAAATATATATATGCATTTATAATAAGCCCATATACTGGCATGTATCGCTATATGGCATATGGGGTAAAGTAATACTTGAATCACTCTTAATGATGTGTCTCTTAATGTTAATCGTAAGACATTACTTGGGATTGTTGAAAGCATCAACAGAATTCTGTCTGTACACAAACCATTTAAAAAAAAAAAAGTATCACTATTTGGTTTCTGAGTGATAGAGGAGCTCACATGACATAAATCTTAGTTTTGATAAATTGATTTACTTAGGCTGTTAGGGGATTTTTTACTTTGGTTGGGGTGGATAGTTAATCAGTCCAGTAAGGCAGAATGTGGTATTGGTTTACACTCTTCATAGTGTGCTTGAAGGGCATATTTTTATTCTTGAAGAAGTAAATTCTCACCCAAGCACCAAAAAGTGTGACTGTTTTTGATTGATTCAGGCTTGGCACAGTCAGGGAAGTGGTAAAATGTCTTATGAAATATACCTTCTTCCTCACAGAGTTGTTGACTGCATTCTGTGGTGCATACTATAAAACTGGAAAGCAGTGACATACTTTATTCATTTAGGACATGACACTGTCAAATGCTGTTGATGAAAAGTAGCAGCCCTGATATGCTCCTTTTCACAATACTGTGATTGATTATCAGCTTGTCAAAACGTGGTTAAGGTTGCTTTGAATAAATAAAATATCACTATCTTCTCAATAAAATATTTAAAAATTGAAATCCTCTTTTTATAGTTGCACTGAGGACACCCAGACCTGGAACAGCTGTGATTTTTTTCTTTGAATGTGAATTATTGATTCTTGTGTCACTTTTTGAGTTCATCTGCTTACATGGCCCTTCATATTAAGATCATGCCTTTCAGCTTGTACAGATTATTTTATTATTCTATTCAAGTAAAAAGGTCAGTGAAGAAATTTTTCCTAACATCCAATCTAAACCTCCCCTGGTGCAATGTGAGGACCTTTAGTCTTGTCCTATTGCTTGTTACTTGGGAAACGAGACCAAACACCCACCTCGCTATAATCTCCTTTTAGGTAGCTGTAGAGAGCAATAAGGTCTCCCCTCAGCCTCCTTTTCTCCAGGCTAAACAACCCCAGCTCCCTGAAACACTCCTCCTAAGACCAAAAAATTAAATAGCTTTTTAAATTTGAAAGCATATGATTTGCTTTAATTTGGTGTCCTGAGTTTTGTATTCTGCTGCTTAAGCGACAGACCTACAATTATCTGACAGAGGCTGCCTTCTTGACATTTTCCAGCTTATTTTTTATCCTCAAGTAGAGCTGTGTATTTTGCATAAGCTTTAGATAATCATGTAAACTAGTTGCATCACCAAAGTATTTTTATTTCAAATTCAAGTACATTGAGGGTTGCATACATAAGCTTAAAATAGATTTTGCAGATCTTCTCTTCTAATGCCTGTCTTCATTTGATTTAAATTGTTCTTGAATCTCTTTCCGTCACCTTCATTATCAAGGCAAAATCTATTTAAATCTAAATATACAAAAAAGGTGAGCCACTTAGAATATATTTTCAGAAATTTTAAGTATTGACGTAGTATATAATATTTAATCTATACTTTCTTTTCTTCTCTTTACCGTATGGACTGCGTCTTCACTCCCATTACATTCAGTATTAGGTGGAAATATTGTGAACAGTTCTGCTAGGGCAAAACAATGTGACTCTTCCAAACAGTTAATTATTTGTACAAGTGTTGGAAGGTTTGATGTCCATAGTGGTTAGAGTTTCTGGTAGAGTTTTCTCTGAAAACACCAAGTGCACTCTAAAAGGATTTACAGTCCTTCATAAGGGTTAATATTAACCACTAGTGAATAACGTGTTTTCTTAAGATCCTGGTGAATAGCAAAACTGCTCTCAATTTTCTTTTAGGACCAAAATACAGATTTACTGAACTGTCAGGTACAATAAATGCTAGCTGTAGATCATACTTCATTCAGCTCAGGCCAGAGCGTTTGATGTATAATATAGTGCCATAGGTTGTGTGTGCACAGAACATTTTACAGATGAGTAGTTGTCTTTCTCCTTCAGCTGTCAGCCCAGATACATCATCATGTATCATTATCACTTCTAGTAATGACACTGGAACGTCTTGAGCAGTAGTATACTTACTGTGCACATGTAAATGTAATATATGATAGTTACCTCCCTGTAGAGTGTTCCAGAGGTATAGCCACCTTGTTTAAGGATTAAAATAATTTACCTTCTTCCTATATCATAAAGAAGCCAAATTTGTTTTGGTGCTTAACTTGTTCAACTCATGTACTCTCCTTGTTATGAGAGGAGAGTACAAAGGTGTCCTCACAGTGTACTGACAGCTACAAGTAACATTTGCACATACAGATCCTTTAGGAAAGGATGTGTTGAATTAGCAATGGGGGAAATGCACTCAAGGAATTTCGGTTCTTGGATTAGATCCATTTCATATCTCAAAATCTGAGGAAAAGGAAAAAAAAAAGTTTTCTAAATTGCACACTTCCTGATTTTCTGAAAGGGTACCGGGCACTGAAAGCCAGGTTTTGGAAGATATTCAGATGCCAGAAGATCCAAATAGTTACCTTTGGGTTACAAAGGACACCTGTCTGCTTTGACAGGTACGGAAGAAGGAGTTGCCTTTCAGTTTCTGTTAGGCGTCTAACTTAGCTCCTTTTGTTAATTACACAAAATATTTATCTGGATTTTGGAGCACTAATTGAAATTAAAATGTATTTTAAGAGTTTTGTTTTAAATATTCCCGTATGAAACCCCTGTCTGACCTGCTAACGTGTCTGAAATTCTGGTCCCTGTTACAGTCATTGAACTGTCATGAAAATTATATTCCATTTGCTGCAGACTCGAAGTGTACTCCAACATACTCCAAGTGTGATGTTCTTTGCACTTGAACTGTCTTTGTGCATATGGAGGTTTGAATGAATTGTATGATTTTGTAATCATCAGTGCTAATTGTTGGTACTGCAGGAGAAAGATTTTTGTAAAGCATATAAAGCTGTCAGTAGATGCGTGAGCTATTCAGTATTCATCTCTTCGTTGTTCCCAGTTGCTGCTGGTCACTGGAGGTTGTTTGATTGGTTTTAGAGATAATATGGATGCTTGTCCAATGGATATTGAAATTAAAACCATCAAATTAATTTCCTGTGAAATACTGAGCAGGAGTTAAATAGCAAAGACTTTTTAATGGTAATAGTCTGTCCAACAGACTACTGTAATAGTAATCGTTGCTGGTTACAGAATTATATGTAAAAATGTAATCATACAAAATGCATGTATGTTAATTGTAGCTTTTCAAGTACTGATAAACAGGGGCTATAATCTTAATTCCTATTTTTTTACAAGTGGAATCACACCTTTCCATGACTTGAATAAAACTTAAGCTGATAACCTCTAAACATTTTAAAATCCAGAAATTTTATAATTTCTAGTAAAAGATATGCTTATTTTTCTGTAAGATACTTTATTATCCATATAAGAGTTCCTAAGGACCACAAGATCAGCTGAACAGTAGAGAATGAAGTGCACCTTGTTGGTGTGCAAGTGTATTTTCTTAGGTCTTTTCTTTGTATGTTTGTTCAGTTAAAAAATAAAGATTAGAACCAGTAAATTAGCTTTGCAAGTGTAATTGGAAAGAGAAGACGGTAAAGAAGAAATATTTGACTTGTAAGACAGCATAGAAATTAGATATATTTTATATGCTTATATGTAAGTATAGTAACTCTTAAAATGTAAAGTATTAAAAATATAATTTCTCTAGGAATTTGTAAAACCTTGCATTAACCCTCTGAAAACTCAGAACGATGAAATCTTTTCCCTGCTATGAGCAAAGTAGGTTGAATTTTCACACCTGTGTTAAATAATGCAAAGTAGTTGTGCAGGCTCAGCAAAAAATAAGTCAATTATTTCAATTGTTCTTCCCGAAATTAGTTTTCTGATGTTGTAGCGCTCTGACTGACAAAAAGATATAAATCCTGTTCTTCATCTGTCAGTGTTCCTGGGGGAGAGTATGCCACATCTTTCTAAACAGAAGAGGAAGAAAAACCCTTTATTGAACTAAATGAAATTAAAAGCACCAGAACACATCTTACACATAATAAACTGAAGATTTAGATATTTGCTTCTTTTGACCATTAAAAATAGTCTGAAATGACTAGTAAAGCTTGAAAGTTTAGGGAAAAAAGGTTTATTTGATGGAGTATTGGAACAGATTCAGTAAAAATGAAGCTCAAAGAAATGCCGAGGCAATGTTTTAACAATAACTTTCATTTGTTTGATTCTCTTCCCATAGATCTGTTTCAGATCCAAGGAAGATGGAAAGGAAAATAAAATATAGGTTTTGGAAAAGAAAGCTGAACAACGCTATCTTTTCAATTAAATACTTTGAAATCCAAGCTCTGCAAAGTCAAAGATAAGATAGGGCTGTTAATCACGGGTCAACTTAAGCAGGCATCAGGAACTGTTGCACTTACAAAGCAAAAGCAGTTAATTAGCGGTTTTGTGGCAATTTCTGCCCTCAGTTAGCTATTGAGTTACAAATCTGATTGAAATAATTTTATTATAAATATATTATTTTAATTATGAATACAAATCTGAATCAGCTAAACTTTTTGTGGAAGATATTGTTCTTCAGAGAAGGATATGTTTTCTGTACTGTTTACCAAATTGAAAGGTCAGAGATGAAAGCTCAGGTGAATGACATCCACGTGTCCATTTTTGAAAATAAAAATTTTAGTTTTTGCAGTGATATACTTGGCTTGTTCCTAATTCAAATTTTTAAGCAGTATATAAACAGGACTAAAGCTAAGATTGAATATTTTAAGTGGTTAAAATAATACTCATGGAGACCTACTTTGAAAGTCATTTTAGTGGCTTTATTTCATATGGTCTTTGCCTGAATAAATGCAGCAGAGTAAACTGGTAAATAACAATCTAGTACAAACAATATCCAGGTGATCTCAGAATGCTAAGTAATGCTGCAAAGCAACTGTACTGTAAATTGCAAGGAAATAAATCAAGAATAGGACGGGAAGCTTTACTTACTTTTCTGTGTGAGTTCGTTCTCGTGGGGTGTATACCTGACCTTGCTGTTATTTCCCCATAGCCACCTTGTATTTCACTGAATCCTGATGTTTAGAGATGCTAAGTGTACTTGTTTTAAGCTGTGAGACTTTCAGGACAGATGGACGAACAGAGAACATCACTGACTTGCATTCTTTGAATACCATCTGGTTAGCAAATACTAGCAGAACAGAAGGAACACATGTTGCTTAGCTGGCCCTGCATCTTGCGAGGAAACACATTCGGCTGGCGAGGTCCAGGGATACATACACCCGGTGTTGCAGGAGCAGAGGAGATCTTCGTAAGTGTGAGAAATTCTCACTGAGGATGAAGGCAGCTATAGGTATTTTTAAAAGTCCTGCCGAAGTCCCAGACAATTGATCTCTGAAGCTGGTATATGGGGGACACACAGAAAGTGACTTCTGAATTCATCTTGCCAATGCTGGGTGCATCTGGACTCTTATTTAACTAACTAAAGGTCAGTTATCACCTGGGTTCAAAGTAGGAAAAAGGCTTTGGGCTGGTAGAAGAAAAAGCGTGGGTTAGACTGTGTAAGGCAAACTTTGTTCAAGGCTACTGCTGCCTTCTGTCTCAGGGAGCCTGATTCCTTGACAAAGTGGAACTGAAAACAAACAGAAAAACATGCTCTGCAGGGAGGTGAGGGATGAAGCTGGTGCTGCTACTTCCTGTTTCGTTCCCTGCTTTCTCCCCATCCTCTTAAACCTTTTTCCAAGGGTCACATCAGCACAGATGCTTTGCAGCCCCTGTGACTGCCAGTGGATGCCCAGCCTCGTGCCACAACACAGACACGGCTCTCTGACCTCCAGTAATGGCACAAGGGGTGGTGAAATTGCCCTTTCTACCCTCTCACGGGTAAAGTCATGTGCAAAGGTGAACAAGCCTTAGCAAGGGTGTGTAGAGTGGGCTAGTGGGAGACTGGTATCAGCCTTCACTAGGCACCTTAGATTACAAAGGGAAAGTGTGTGAGGTCAGCTCAAGCCAGCTATTTCATAAAAGTGTGATTTGATTAAGGCTGGGCTATGGCCTAGCTAGATGGGGCAAGGGATGGTCTGGACAGTTTTGCCATTAATTTAAGTGGGAGCACAATCTTCTGCCAGCCTGTAATCTTTGTCATTTGTAGTTTGTGATTTCATTACTGAAGCGAGCTGTTTGCTGAAGCTCTGAGGCAGAATTTCTATCGATTATTATATAGCTAGTACTTTATTTTGGCTTCTTGTTTAAATATAAGCTTGTTTATTAGCTGTCAAGCAGTCGTACACTCAGATATATTAATAGCATTTGGAAAAAATGCATTTAACTTTAAAAAATCTAAATTTGCTTCCTAGGTGAAAATAAATTTTCTTTGAAGATTGTTAGTATTCAGCAGATTAAACTGTTTCATTTTTGTCAGGTTTTCACTTTACTACCTTTTTAACAGCAAGATAAAATATTCATTGAAAGTACAATCATAATGAAATGGCACAATATAAATAGATGACTTTCATCATAATGCACTGTTTTTGGAAATGTTCATAATTTAAACAATTATGTTCCTTGACTTCTTACCAATTAAGTTTAGTCATCTAGGGACTGTGAATTTTAATGAGAAAACTGAATGGTCTTTTACAGATATGATCTGTTGGCAGGGACACAGTCAAACATGGAAAGGTTTAATCTCTTTTTTTCCCCTTATTTCTTCAAGTATCGTAAAAAAGATAAGAGAAAAAAAATTAAGTGGCAAAAGAAACAAAACTGCTCTACAGAAAATGCTTTAAAGCTTTATGTAGATTGAATATATTAAAAAAATCTTTGCTTACAACCCCTTGAAATCAGCATGATAGGCGTAAAAGATACAAGAGATGTTAAGCAAACCCATGAGAAAATTAAAATTAGAAGCAAACTGTAGCCAGTGGCTGTTACGCTCTGATTATTCAGACAGTTCTAATGAACCTTTTCACAAAAATTTTGAATCTGGAATCATAAAGAAAAAAAAAATAAATAGGTGTGACATAAATACTTCAGATGGTAAACTGTGGTCTACGCATCCACCTTTCAATGGACAAACCAGAATGCCCCTGGGGATTAGAATTAGATTAGCTAAATGCCGAACAGCTGTCTCACAGGCATGAGACTAGATAAAACAACCAAGCTGTAAATCTGTGCAAACTGCATGAAAGGCTACATAATGCAAATTGATTAGTTTAGGACTTGCATTAATGTGGTTGTGAACAAAAATAACCTACTGACAAATCCTCTCCTAATTTTAACAGCCGCTGAAGAGAAAACTTAACAGATGGATCATTACGAGGTATGAGTTTACAATGACTTCACATTGTGATCAAAGAGAAAACCTGAATAACTAATCCTCACAAAGTAAGAGTTCTAATCTCTGTGAAGAAAGGCAAATATTTGAGGTTTTAACTTGGATTGATAGGTGGCTTTCATGGAATAGCAATGCCCTTTGCATTTTTTAAAAATGAAAAATATGAACACCTATTGATTTACATTCAAAGATGGAATATGTGATATGGTACACACTTCAGTAGATAGATCATAAACTATTGAAGTGTAACCTATGGTAACTATTAGGACTGACTAGTTTTCTGCAGTTTCAAGATTATAACATTTGAAATTAAGAATGATAGGAGCATTGACTTATTTGAATTTCTTAAACCTACAGAACTTAATGTTAAATCTGTTTCATAATATTTCTTGTCTACTCTAAATTGTACATCTTTTATTCAGTAGAACTTCATCAAAGAAAAATAAATGCCATTTAATGAGTGCTTAATTTAGAAGACATTTGTGAGCTGTAAAATTTTAGGTCATAACCAGTCAGGAGATAATAACCATGAGATGATAAAAACACAGTAGGATCAGTGACCTATATTCTTTCTTTAAATGCTATCCCTTCATATCATCTTACTTTTTATGTATGGGCTGCTACATTAATATTAATGAGGATTTGTTCTGTGCCATATACTGCAAGAAAGTGAAGTTTCATCAGATTGTCAGGCCCTTGGCTGCAGTGAGACTAAAAGCAATGTCCTTGTATGAAGCGCTGAGTTCTCAAAGCTTTGGGCACCTAGTAGTATGCTACTGTGATATTTCTGAATGTAGATAGATAGAAAATTGTTCTGCCTATTTTTAGAGTCAGCCAGAAGTCACATAACCATAGTTTGCATAAAGATAAAGCCCGAGGTAATAGGCGAGATGTACTGAATGAGGTGCCAAAGTGTCCACATAACTTCTGGTTAGGCAGAGCACAAGCAGAATAAATTAATTTACACAGTTTCTTTACACTGTTCCCTAAGTGCATACAGCCACAGAGCACATAGACACCTACCCCACCTGCATGCAATGACAAATCACCATGTAAGACTTTCTCTGCTATTACCCCTGCAAGGCCTGATGTGTTTTATGTGGTTTTTAGAAATCATAGGATCGTAGAATCATTTAGGTTTGAGAAAACCTTCAAGATCATCGAGTCCAACCCTTAACCTAACACTGTCAATTCTACTGCTAAACCACATCCCTAAGCTCCACAACTATAAGTCTTTTAAATACCTGCAGGGATGGTGCCTCAACCACTTCCCTAAGCAGTCTATTCCAATGCTTTACAACTCTTTAAGTGAATAATTTTTTTCTAATGTCAATCTAAACCTCCGCTGGCGCAACTTGAGGCCATTTTCCCTTGTCCTATTGCCTGCTACTTGAGACAGACACCCATCTCACTACAACCTCCATTCAGGTAGTTGTAGAGAGTGATGAGGTTTCCCCAGACTACTGAAAAACGTGGTTTTTCAAATCACTTGTTAACCCTGGAGTTGGGTCATTCACCCAAGTTAGGAAACGTTGTCTTGAAATTCTTACTATGCTCCTAGGGGCTTGAACCTAGAAGAGTACCATAATCCTTAAAGACAAGGCACTATTGTAATAGAGCACCTGTAAGCCCCGTTCTAAAGTGAATCCACTATGTATATGATGCTTAAGTGCTCATTTGATTCAAACAAGATTTCCCTCAGTGATAACCATAATCACCGGTCTATAGAGAGTTCTGGTCTCTCTGATCTAGCAGGCACTGTATTAATACAGTATTTCAGTTGTTTTAATGTGAAAAAAGAAGTACAAAATTGTATTTCAACTTTCAACATTTCGCTTGAACAACTGAAAATCAATACAGTGTGCAAGAATTCAGATTTCTGTTAGTGTTTGTGACATAGGAAGAAGTTTTTTGTTTTGGATTGTAACTCATGCATGAAAAAAAGTTACAAACTCAGTAGTCCTTAGTGAGGAGGACAGTTAACGTTACTGTACACCATACCTTATTCTAACCTGTTGTTTGAATATTTGTGTACTGTACTCCTGTTGAAGAGAAAACGTAGTCGTCCATTTCTTAGGGGCGTGCTTAAGCCATCGGTGTGCTAGGTAATGGCTGGGTATCTGAGTTCTTGTTCACTGTATTTTGGGTGGTAACTGAAGCAATTCAAGAATGCAACACAAAATCATGAAGATAGTTCATACAGGTGGAACTAAATTTTGCTATGGAGTTCGTCCAGTTTGGCATTCATTACAAAAAAAAAAAGCAATCTCAAAGAATAAAAAAAACAAAATAATACAGGATTTGTGCAAATGAAATAATGTATTTTGTTCTGAAGCATATATTGTGTATTTATTACATTATTTCAGCACATACAGGAAGTAATGTTAGAGGCCATACAGCGCTGTAGCCTTTTAAATCTTCACATTACTCGACTCACTGATTTTCTGTAGCAGTGAAATACACAGGTAGATAGATCTCATAGACTATTTTTTCCCCATCTTTCCTAAGAATCAGTGATTTTTTTTCTGGTCCCAGGAATTCACTGTCTGCTATAGCTGTATATCATTACTGCTTTCTTCCTGGTTAAGCTTTCTCATCAAGTTACAGGAAAGTAGTAGAACATCACAGGGAACATAATCCCGTTGCAGCACTCCATGTCCTGAGCCCATAAAGCACTAAACATTCAGGCCAGGTTACAAAGAAGTTGAAAGTGGACTTACAGGAACTTATTTCCTAAATACAAGTCCCCTTTACATGAGTCCTCCTTTCAAGGACATGTTAATGGAGTCCCAGCAGTGGACTGAGATTTGAAATGATGGGTGGTATCTCACCCCTAGCAACGGACGTGAAAGAAACAAGGAAAAGTCTGATGTTATCACCAAATATTTCACAAGTGAATCAACACATTTGTGCTCTTCTTAAATCCTTTATTGTGCTGAAGTTTAGTGTGACTTGGTATTGGGAAATCAATCAACTTATGTGGGAAGGCTGTAGCAAAACACAAACATGCATATGCACTGCCTTTTAAAATTCTGGTTTACTTAACCCAATGCTATAGCAAAAGGAATACTTTAATGATGATGCAGTGGCAAAGTGAATGGCAAGTGAAAAAGTAGAGTGTGTCCTCTGCTGAAGGCGTGGGAAGACATGCACAGATAGATCAAGCATGGTGTTTTCACTGGAGAAGATAAGGTTGGAGCCATTTTTCCCCTTCTCTTCTTTCTTTTCTCTTATGCTTGTACAGTCTGTGACTGTCTTTATACCTTCTTGTTATTTGTCACAGCATGTGGGATATTTTACATAAACCATATACAAATTCTTTGTTCTCTTTGTACTGTCCTAAAACCACTTCTGGCCAGCTGTCAAGATTTCATTCCTTCAGTGATCCCTAGCGGACCATTTGTGATTTGTAGTCTAGGGGCCTCCGATATCATCCTGTGCCTTTATTCTCTAGGCTTCTGCCGGTGTCTTCTGCTTGCTCTCTTGAGGGCCCTTGCTGTGCTTTGATCTCCTTTGCCCTGTCTGTGATATGCAGGAGAAACATCACTGTGTATCTTCTGTTAGTTCTCAGTATCAGATTTTTTCTCCTGAGGGTTACAGAAGCTTCCATTTGCTTGTTGTTCTAAGGAAATGTGGGAAACAACCTACACTCCTGGTAGCTTAGCTCAGTCAGTCTCCCAAAGTTTCTGAGGGCCTTCATGTTTCTACCTGAATGTGCATCACACAGCTGGTAACATGGAGCCATTCTGTTAAAAACATTTTGAAATCTGACTTTATATGGGAAGGGATTATTCAGCCATTATTTTTGATGCTGTTGGTGTCTGGGGTCATCTCTGCCTTTGTGACAAAGTTTGGGAGGATGGTCAAGTAAATGCCAGTTCTTGTATCTGTTTCCTTTCTCAGTCGATTCTTGTTAAAGTCAGTAATATTGTAACACTGACTTCAAAGGGTGATGAGTTGGGCGCTGAACATACCCTGCTGGGCAAAGGCCAAGAAGAAATCCTAGTAAAAGAGGGCAGCAGAAAAGGGGTTTCTGCTGGTTTGCTTGGTACATTCATTCAATACATGTGGATAGCTTAAAACAGCTGTTTCTGTGCCTCAGATGCCTGTTAGGAAACTGCTAACACTTCCAAGTCACGCATACCAATTTAAGGTCAGTGAAACAGTGGTTACGGGGCCTCTGAGATCCTTCCCCTCTATGTGTGGTTTTGTGTTCTCTGTTAGAATGACCATGAATTCATCTGCATGAGTCATCTTCTATATCTGAGTATTAAAGTAGAAAAACTTCTTGGGAGTGATGCTGAAGTGAAAAGTGTGATCATGTGAAAGTAGCTGATAGGAAATGGGGGTTGTGAATAAATGAGAGGTTCTGTTCTATGTCGAAACGTGCATCATATGCTGATAGGTGAAAAATTATTGTACTAGGTTGTATTGAAATATGATAGCAATTACATTGTTTCCTTGTGCATACCTATTCATAAAATTGGAGCAACTGTGCAGATAAAATGCACGTACTTTTGGCAAAAGCCAAGTTATGCCCTCTTCTCCCTTAGAAAATAGCTTAATTGTTTCAAACAATCCAATAAAACAAGTCACAGCTCAGATAACATTATTCTCCAAGAAATGCTGGAATGCTTGTATTTGTGATTCCTGAGATTTCAGCCAGATTAGCTCTTCTTGTATCTTACCTTTCTTGCCTATATTTAGTTATTCTCTTCTATGGATATTGCACTGTGCCAATATGCCCTTGTGTTTTTTTTTCAAGCTGGTGGTTTGGTGGGGAGAGGAGAAATTGTGCTTTTTTTTTTTTTTTTTTTTTTCCAGTAGAGAAGTTAACAATATGTTACTGATTCTTTTTACAGGAAAACAAACAATACAAAACTGATTAAATGTAGTTGCTTCTTCCACTGGGTCCTTTCAGATCTTTTTGTCTGGAATAGACCTGAATCAGCATTTTTCTTCATAGTAGGCATAGTACAGACTATAAAATTCAAGAAAGTTTTGTGTTCAAGCTTCCCATTTCCTTGTGTAAAAAGAAAAACCTCCACATGAGGTCCTCTCAAAGGAGAGAACTCCCTGGAGAGCCTAACATAATTGTGACAGGCTAGCATTACTTTTTATGACTTAATGGTTTCACTTATATTGGAATCTTACCATGAGTTTTAATTACTCTCTGTTGCAGTCCTTTATTGTTATAATGAGAATCAAAATCTAGTAGTAGTTCTGAGCAGAGGTTATCTTCAAGAAAAAAGTAGTTCCACAAAAGCAAAGTAAACGTTGTATTTAAAGTATACGTATTAGTGATATCCTCGTTTGTGGCTTAAATCTTTGTGGTTCCAAGCAGTCAAAATGTTCACCAAGATGGCTAATCTCAGTCACTCTGTTTGCTAGATATGCAATGTTGCATAGTATAGAGAGAACAGCATGTAGTGTAGAATAAAATGGAGAGCAAAATGTAGCCATACTTCAGTGAAGCTTGTAAACAGAAGTATTTCATAGTGAGCAAATCAGGAAATAAAAGTAGCAAAAAGTTAGCAGCTTTTTATTAAGCTGCATTGTCTCTGGAACTGGACAAAGCCAAGAACACTATTACAAATTAATCACAATAGCTTGAATTGATATGGCTCTAAAAATGAAAGCATATCTTGCATTCTGGGATAGGCAGAAACAGAGCAAGTCTGGACTAAAATTGGAAGATATGTCTTCGTATTCCCTAAATCATTAATTTTATCCATTTTTAATGCACTCTTCTGAGATGCCAACCATACTCTGTAGGTTTGTACACTACCTAGAATTTTTTTTAAAAGATGTAACTGGTGAAATATAGGGTGCTTATATTTCCCAAATCATGTAGTTTCTGCTTACAAAGGTCTAGCCTGACTTAAAAAATGAAGGTCTTTGGAGGGAATAGTTTGGTTTGAAACTTAAAATGTTGAGATATTTCATTTGGAACACATAGATTTTGTGTGACATTTAATAAAGTGATTAAAGAAGCTGTCTATGTCTGATACAACTAGAAAGAGAAAAAAAGTGTAAATAAAAATCCCATCGCAAAAGGGATTTGAACTCCCAGCCTTCAATATGTGTGGCTGTTATTAAGCAAATAAGCAAGTGTGAACATTTTTTAAATGTTTATTTTACCACTGGAGGGAGCCCATATTCTATAAAAGCTGTAGAAAAAAGGATTATAATTTTAAAAGGAAAAAAGTGCACTATTACAATATAATACATTTTTCCTGGTGCTGACTTTGCATGTATGCAGAATTTCTGATATACTTACTGCACTGTTGATTTTTATTCATTTCACATAATGTAGAAATTAAAGGTCAGAAGTCAGAAAATCAGAGTTGCCTGCTTGGGATTTAGCTTTTTGTAAAAAGAGACACTTTGTAAAAAAATAATTATTACCTTAGTTTTAACACTGGAGTAAATAGGTACAGCCCTAGACTGCTAGATGAGTGTACTTCTGGAGTTTTCAGGGTCTTTGTCTTGTTTTTTAAGTCTTTGACTATTATTAAGTTTCACTTTTCGTAACAATAATAAACTTCTAATCTAGGTGGACTTGCTGGTATGATTTTTCATCTTTCATCTTCATCTCAGAGACCTCTGACTTTTTAAACGTGATCTTGAGTTAATCTGTTTTAAAGCGTGGCTCAAATGTCTAGAAAAGTTACCAGAGTAATGCTGTTTGTCATCATCTTATAATAACCAGTCGACAGGCAAGAAGCTATTAAAGCTTTCTTCTCCCTTGTGGGTTATTTGATTTGTCATTCTCCATTTTTGCAGCCCGTGTACTCAAACCAATTTGTGATAACACGACCAGAAAGCTAAATTCAGTAAAGAGTTCATGCTGACATTGTTATTCTAGACAAGAGGCCCAGTAGGGAGAGATAATGCTGTAACTCAGATAACATGATGAAATGAGATCTTGTATCACAAAGACTTTGGTGGATGAAGAAACATAAACATCTCCTCTTTTTATATAAATTAGAAGATGATGTTGGGTTGTACTGAAGTTGCATCTGCTATTTTTATTTAACTTTTTTACAGACAATTCAGCTGAACTGAAGCTTAGGGAGATGGTTGAATTACAAGACATTCACTCAACACGTATTATAAGAATTTAAATTTACTTTGGCAGGTAGTTTTTATTTTGAATATTTGAAGTAGGTCAGAAGAAAAACATGCAATGAGCTATATTTATCACAGTGGATACTTTACAAGTAAATTGCATAAACCCAGAAGAGTTTTAGGTTTCCATAATTAAATTGGTATTGATTTACTGAATATTTTAAAGAATCATTTTTCGAGAACATTGGACAGCCCAGAATATCCTTGCTTTTAGCGGTGAGATCACAGATACTAACAGTAGTTTATAGTGGAAAAGCTCATTTCCCACCTATTTTTTCATCATTTTAGTTCAAATATTTTACATTTTCAATTAATTATGTGCCGTTTCTCATCTTGATATTTGAAATGGAGTATTCCTACTTAGTTTGTTCTTATTTTTCTGTAAATGCAACGTAGCCTTGCTAGAATTAGGGTTTGTGTTTTTGCACGTGCATTGCACATTTGGTAACTGAATTTAGCTTGCATGTTGTTTTTTTCTTAATGTGCTTCAAGAATGCATGTATTTATATGAAAGATAATGTAGCAAATCAAATTCAATGAAAATGAAGGTAGAATTTAGTGTATGGAAGAGATTAAAGAGAAATTATTATCTTCTAAAACATATTGAATGGAGGCCAGAAAGATATGTGCTTTAGAAGTTATCATTCTGTACTGTCAAATCTAAAGATTTTTTTCTTGAGAAGTGTATTCTGACAAGTCATAGACAAATAATTTCATTCACTTTTGATAGTTTGTTCTGAAAAACTTGTACTGAGATGAGTACCTGCAGATTTTAATTAAGAAAATTGGCAAAATACCAGATAAAATAAACTGTACCTTAATCAAATACAAAAGAAGTTTGTATAAATATTGACATGGAGAGTTCCTGAATGTTTCCTTAGTTTTGAGGTAAACAATTGTTTCAGAGTGTTTCTTTTTTGTTTGCACAGTTAGAAGCTTTGCTGCCTAGAATGTGCTATTAAACATGAAGGAATTCCATTTTCAAACAGCTTTCCAACCTGTTCTTGCTATCAGGTATATTTATCCTCAGAACAGCTCTTCAATGAAATTTAAAGTGAAGTAAATAGAGTATCTGGCTTTTGTATAGTTCTTTTGATGTAGACATTTCAAGTAGTTCAACCAAAGAGTTCTTTTCGTTAGGACTAGGTAGAGAAATGGAGTCGTAAAGCTGAAGAAAGCCCAAGTCAGAAGTAGTATTCCCAGAATCCTGGTCCAGCTTAATTCATATCTTGATCATTATCTCTACATCCTCACATATTGTGGAAAATCACAGGTTAAACCTGCTTAACGCTGCTGGTGCTTTGTATCTCTAAAAACTTATTTCTTTTATTAAAGTAAATCTGTGTTACTCCTCAGTCTCAGTGGTGGCTATGGTTTTCCTTCCTTAGTGGATGTATAGCAAATCAGTATTGGCAAGGTTTTCAATATTGTTTATATCTTTGCTTCACAAGTATTTTATCAAAAGATCAGTTCCAAATCAAGAAGATCTGAAAAAGCAGATGGTGTACTGGAAACTGTCATTTTTCAGGCAAGAGATAAAGGAGAGGCCTCTGTGACCTTGCCCCCAAACTAGATGTTCCAGGGATTTTTCAGGATTGACATAATGACCGTCTCTCTCTCCAGAAATTTGATATAAAACTCTTTCTCTGTTTTCTAGAATAACTTTTGGGGTATAGCAAACAGGAGAATTGTCTGTGATATTTTGAAAGAAAGCTCATACCAAAAGTCTGTTTCTAATGCATGGGGTATTGAGGAAAAAAAAAATCATTGCTTAGCTGTTCATGTCGTGCAAAGTTGAGCTTTCTTTTTTTGAACAGAGGAAGAAAAAAGCTGGAAAAAAAAAAGACAAAAGAAAATCATATTGAATTAAAGAAACTTTCTCTTGCAGGGGAACAGGAAAGCTATATGGGGGAACCGTATATCCCAAATACCAAGAAATTACAGCAGAAACCTGCTAATTTAATTAAGTCACTTGGACAGAAAGACTATCCAAGTTTATGTCCCCTCTCAGAAGAATAAATTCACTTTCTTTTTTGTCTTTACAGTTGATACATCCTTGAGAAATTGTGACGTCTTACATATTGCAAAACACCAGAGAGTTTTATTCAACAGCTTTTTATCTACTAACTAGTAGTGCTTTCTTCTAGGCCCAGACATTTTTTGATGATCCCAGACATTCTTTGAAGATAAACGTCTAAACCAGAAAGATATCCTTCCCCTGTGCTCAAGATGGTTCTGTGTTTCGTTTTTGTTTCTGTTGTCTCTAGTTTGCAAGTATACTTACAGTGTTCAAAAAACCAAAGTGCTGGACGCTTATAATTAGAAACATGGGAAACTGATTTGTAGCCCTAAATGTTGTTAAAAAGATTAGATTAAAAAAAAAAATAAAAGGCCACACAGATTTTCCTATTAAAACTAAGAATTTATGCATATGTCGTAACAATCCATTCATTTGCGTTTGGGCACAGATTAAGCAAGGTTGAGGTTGCCTGCACAAGGGAAGAGGGAAGACTCTTTCAAACTTCACCCAGTATTTGCATTGCAGTGATTTTATGAACCTTAGACATCTGAAAGGTCTAACGGTCTGAGATGTTAGATGCTTCTTTTTTTCTTTTCTCATAAGATTATGACACAAGATTAACATTGCACATGAAAGCTTTTGGTTCATTGTGAATTGTAACACTTTGTATGTGACATAAAATGCAGACTTGAGCCCAGTATGTGTTTGAGACTTTTTTGAAACACCTAGAAGGGCTAATTACAGAAAAAGTATAAATTAAGTGTCCTAATTTGAACATAATGTGTACCTTAAAAAAATTTGCTTGGGCTCTGTACCAAGTGACGTGCTGTGGCAAGCAGATCTCAAAGGGAAATTTGACAAAGAGGAGAATGCCGTGGTTTGTTTGGCAGGACATCTAAATGGCCTGAGATTGAGTAGACTACATAAGTGGCAGGAAATTTTCTTGAAATCATGATGAAAAGATTTTTTGCTTTTGTTGCTGGCTGTGCAGTGAGTCATAACCTATTTGTGTCTGAGTTTTGTAAAATTGTTGTAAATATCTATCTAATTCATAGATTGAGCTAAATTAGTACTTGGAAATGTATTGAAGTCTTTTAACCGAACTTTCTAAAAATGTAAAACATTAAAGTAAACGATGTGAAAATATAGCTGTTTAAAATAGTAGTGAGAATGTGTTGATTTATTTTTTAAATTGCAAGATGGGAAAAAGTAAACAAATTAAAGGTTATGTAACAAAAGAACAAAATGGAAACCCAAAATATGGAGCCATCTACAGGACATATTTTAATGACTATCACTGAACTATTTTTATAGATTTTTGTATCCTTTAGAAAGTCAACTGTTATTTACAAGCTGGCCTTATGAAGTGGCAAGGAATGGCTGTGGCTTTGTTATATAGATGATTATAAAAAATAGAATAAAGTCAATGTTGATCTGAATTTCAGGAAGTTATATGAGCTGCTCTTTGCGACAATGAAATGAATATTTTATGAAGAAAATGTATACAGCTTTCCATTTTAAAGAAAGCAAGCGAATTAGAGAGTGAAATCAAGGTGTTCGGTATTCAACTTCATCGAAATAAGCCTATTTCAAAATACCAATAAAATAAACTTTTAAACACATCGGTCTTTAAAAGGACTGTGGTTTAAATGGCAGCTATAAGGCTTGCCAATTAGCAGACTAACAGAGCCTTTTCCTTCCTTCACAAATTATCTGTTTTCTCATTTTTTTGACACTAATGCGGATTCTTTTTGTTTTAAAAAATGTGTTTCCTGAGGTCTTCGTAAAAAGCAGCAAGGGCCACTAAAGAAACACCGAAGGAAAAGGATTTTGAGTTGTCCCCTAATAGCCCTGCCTCTTAGGGGCTGGGGGCACCATCTCATCCTCTCACCCACACAGGGGAGTTCTGCAGCAGCTTGCTGTAATCTCTGCCCTACAGAAGGACAGGCACAGAAGACAATCCCTACCTTTTGTCCACAGACTGATTCAAAATATGATTTTCATCTTAACAGTGCTTAGTTAGGTTTTAGGAATATTTCCTTAGAGAGTAGAAATAACTTTTGTGGCTAGAAAGTAGTGACGTTGCTAATTTAGAGTGCATGATGTAATTATGTGACTACTGTGAAGTGTTTATCCTATTATATAAGGATACCAAGGATTTGGTTTTATGACATTTTTAGAAAGTCTCCTCAGTTTGGAAACCTCATTAATATTACAGCAATTGCTGATCTGGGTCCTACTAGAGTAAGTCCGTTACACAGAGTGTAGTAAATGGCATAAGAAATAATTCTGCTATGGACAGAAATGGTCCCACTTACCTTTTGCTTATTTATTCCCACTGGCTATTGTATACTACCTCAGATTTTGTGTAGTCCTGTGGTGAGCACGATCAGGGAACTGATTTGGTAGAAAATGAACTTTTGTTTGTTTGTTTGTTTTAAGTTTCCAGTTTTATAAATTCACTAATCCATCTTGGCGATAGATGGGATGAATGCGAGCACCTCGGCAAGGGAAGCAATAGGGGTTAGTACTGAGCGGGGAGGTTAGGAAACCTGTAAGATTGCCTCATTTTACAGAAATACGGGCTTTTGTTGGATTAAAGTCACTGCTTTGCCTAGAACCAGAGCAGAGAGAGTAAGTACAGAAAGTGAAAGAGAGCATACAGAGTTTCTATGTGGAAAAACTGTTTTGTTTTTTTTTTTTTTTTCCCTCCTAGCATTTATTTAAAAGAACTGAAGAAGCTGATGGTAAATTGGGTTTACTTTCACTGCAGTGATGGTCCATTGGTAGCAAAATTGAAAAAAGTTTCATCAAAACTGAAACAACATTAAAACACACACATTTGAGCAAACTACCTTGCTTTTAAGAATAATGCGATTTATTCTGCTGGAAGGAGCAGCATAATTTTCTGTAGTTTCCCTGTATTTTTTGGAGTATCCACACGGTTAAACTTTGGTGACTGTTCTCAGAGTAAGGGTTCCTTCTTGAAATTTCCTATTACTCCTTCAAACCTTCACTATTAAAAATAGATGATAGAAGGTAGGAGTGTTTACAGCCAACAGTATAGTAACTGTGAGGTCCTTTGGCACCCACTATAGGAAGGAGTTCTTAGTTCCTATGCAGGATGGTGTTGGTACTAGAGTAGTTGAACCAACAGCACCAACAATAAGAAATCTTTGAGAAAAGTCCCACTGTGTCATAGCCAATCCCTCTTGTCATGAGCATGCGTTTCCTGATGCATTCAGTCTACCTAAGTAGCAACACAATGAAGAAATATGACAAATGTGAGAAGTAAGAACAAAACCGCAGAATATTTCATTTTTTAAAAAGCAAAAAAAAAATGTGTCTGCATTAAGAAGCATCAGAGGTTTTAAAAGTAGTTTAATATCTTTTCCCATTGCCCAATCTTTGCAGTGTCATGTCATTAAGCAATAAATAATGGAATTTTTGCAGGAAAGACATCTTATACTTTCAAATCAGTGACATAAATCTAGCCATATGGATTAGGAAGTCATCCTTATCTACTTACAGTCTAATCTGCTGATGATACATAGTGTGTTCTGTTGTCATTTCTTTAATATGGTGGGAGCTGAAGAACCCATCAGTTGTTTCCAGATTACCTTCAATAAGGTTTTCAGAATGCTCTTTTAATGAGGAAAATTTTTAATAGAAAATTATATACAACTGCCTGACATGAATGATGAAAGTCCACTGGAAAAAAAAAAGCCAAAGTCAACTATTGTAACAAGAGCCTACTTGCTATCTATTACTCCAGTCTTACTCCTCATGTCTAGTCTTTAATCTTACTTCTCATACCAGAAAAATGCATGTCCAGAATTTCTGCAGATCAATGTAAGCATGCACATCTGAGTAATAAAGAGCTATTCATAATGGATTCAAATATAGATAAAAGTTCCTATTAATGTGTTTGAAAATTAGGTCTGCTGAAATGGCTTACAAGTGTGACTTCTTGGCAATAAAAGCTGGTAACTTGTGCATAACTTTTGGTCTTGTGCAATTTCCCTTTTTATATTTTAAAGTGGTTAATGCATCAGATGTTGCGTGATAGCCCTTGATGTTCCTTCTATGGTTGGTTTTACACAACTTTTTTGTTGCACCACTGCCATACAGTGCTTTTTTAATAGAGTCAGTCAATAGTACAATATATTTGGTGAATGACTCCTTTGTTACACCTCTGAAGACTAGGAAGACAGGCTGCAGAGATGATCTGAGGAGGGAGAGGGTATGTTCCTTTCAAGAGTTCTTCTCATTCATCTCCTTTGTAGGTAAAGTATGTTGAGCTTGTGAAATCCCATTTTGCCTGATGAGTTGCACGAATTAACAGTCTCTTATCAGGATTAAAGACCGATCATGTCAAGGAATGATTTATTAGGTTTGGTACTTTTTAGCACTTGGGGTGATTGTCACAAAGTTTGTTATATTAACAAAAAAACATGAAAAAACAGATAAGATTTTCTTCTATAAAGATAGCCTTTTTTAAATTAAAGGAGTGCTGCATGACAGCAGTGGCTATTGAAGTATTTTTCAACTTAGAAGGTAAAATGTGGGAGCTTTTTATATAACCAATAAATCCTATATAATGGCTGTATAACATTAACTCATTTATGTAATGGTGTTGTGACTAACTAGTCAAGATTCCTGAGTACTAAATAAGAATAAAAAGCATCCTTCTCTTTTTCAACTTTGTACTGTGTTAATACAGAGTTTTCAATGCAAAACAGCTATATTAACTGTGAAGACAGCAGCAGCTGCAAAGGTAGCAGAGAGCTAGCAATATAATAACAAAGATAGCAATAAATTGATCCCTTGTGTTTTCTCATGAGTATACATTCTGTCACTTAGATAACTCTACATTCAGTCAGGAATAATTTATGAAAATAAACTATTCAGTGTCAAGAGGACTGTATTCATTGAAGTGATAGGGCTTGGCAGACTGCAAAATGGTTTTTTTAATATATCTGTGATGCTTTTTTTTAATCTGGTAAGGAGCAAAGTATCTCATCAGATGACTGTCTTGTTAGTGTCACTTTTGATAAGCCAAATGTGCAGGTTTTGTCATGTTTTAAAACTCTGATATATTTGTATGTAAAAGGAAAGAAAGGCAAAAAAAAAACAACAAATCAAACAAAAAAAAAAAAACACTAAAGGGGGAAGTATGCCCCAGACAGAATGAAAACTTGGCACCCCAATTTTCAGAGTAAATTAATGGCGTATCTAAATTCAATTGGGAATGATAGTAGAAATGACTATGCAGAGGCTAACTAGTTTCTTCACTTCTTTTGTTTAAAGGGAGGCAGACAAAAGCTGGGGTTTTTTGACAGTTTGAGATTGAATTTTATGCTGCATTTTGAAGAATATGGTGGTTACTGTGTTATATACAATATGACATATTTTACTATGTAATATTATATTTGCTTTTTTTCCTGAAAAAAAATTAACTGTAAAAATGTAGTAGCTGATTGGAAATATCCAGACCTACACAGCATTGAAGAGTTCCCTCTTATTTTTTTGTGTTATTTGAAAGAAAAGAAACAGGTTCACGCATACTTACGTCATCTGCATCCTAGGCATATCACTTTAACTTTTCTCATTTGTGTCTTTTCATCTACTGTGCATTTACATTTGTAAAAATAAGTAAGTGTTGGCAGGATATAAAAAGTTTGCTAGGAGTTAGTTTCATTATTCCTAATGAGCATATCTATGAATAGTGTTAGCCAGCTATAAAAGCTCTCTGGTCTTACTGGAAACTATTTCTAGTGTATGTGTGCCTAATGCAATAAAAGAACCTCAGGAATTTAGCTAACCTCAAGCATGTGTCAGGAGTCTGTTTTCCAGGCTGGCGTACGGGTCTCAGAGGCCAGATTTGGAATGGTCATGGGGATCACCTAGCTTAACCCCTTGTACTCAGGCTGAAGGAAGTGTAATGAGACCGTCTGTCTCAGGAGCTTGCTGCACTGTTCTGAAGAACCTATGATTAAGTAGATTCCTGTAGTATGCCATGTTTCAGTGTTTAATTACCATAGTTATTAGGAAGATTTTCCTGGTATTAAACCTCGGTCTTTTTGCCACAATCGAAAATGATGATCCTTCTCCTGCTTCAGTAGACTGACATGGGGCAACAGCTCTGACATCGGACAAGAGCTGATGACATTTCCCGTAAGATTTTGTGATGGGAAGATAAACGGCCATGTCTTGCCAAAATCATTTGTTTGTTTGCAAATTATAAAAATCTTAATTCCTTGAACTTTTCACAGGAAATCTAGTTGTAGATCCCATTTTTGGATGAAGCAGCCCGTCAGTAGCAAGCAAAGTTGACAGATTTCTTTCCAGCCGTGTGTTACATGAATTACATGCCTGTTAATAAATCCAAGAATAAGGTTTGCCTTTTTCTAGAGTAGTGTTGCATTACTGATTTGCATTCAGGTGTTGCTCACTGTGAAACTGCAATCACTACTGAGTTTTTCCCGCTTGGTACTTGTGTGTTTTTGTCTTCTGCAGATTTGTTGCTCTCCTCACCTCAGCCAAACTTTTGCTGAATGCTTTGTTAATTTCAGGACATGTCTTCAATTTGCCAGAATAATTTGGAATTTTAACCTTATCCTCCAGATACCTGTCTTGCAGGAGAGGTTGCAGTTTCTCCTGATTTGAAGCTGTCAACAATGTGGATGTATCTATTTCCTTACTCCCTTGGTGACATTTCCTAGTGGGAGCTGTTTTGAGACACCTTTTGTGTATGACTGTCAGACACTGGTAATTAGCCTTTCAGTGCAATTTCATTTTTCAGCTTTTGCCCCAACCTCATGTAAGTGGCCTGTAAACTTAATTTCCTTAGCTTGAGTATGCTTATGGTGGAGGATAGGGAAGCCTTGGGAAGTTTCTGATCAAATGTCCAGGATACATTCAGCTGTTAGTTATGGAGGCAGAGAAGGTTGTCATCCCAAACTAATGCTGATAAAAGCCATTCAGTACCTCTGTCTCTGCCTCCTTTGTACGTATCATATGTAATCTTTAGCATATCTTGCTGATGCAGTTGTCAGGCGTTCAGCTGTCATGGCAGCGCTGAAAGGTATTGTCACTGAATTAACATCTCGCAGATCAAAGCTTTAGCGGACGTTCTCCATAATGGGCTGCAATCACTTTGTACCGTTAGTAGGACATCTTGAGCTCTCTCAGCATTTGCCTTGCAGCTTTGGGTTATGAATCACATCTCACTTTCAGATGCAGTTTTTTCTTTGGTGGTCAGAGTGATGGCTAGCACGCTCATGTCCTGCAGTTTGCTTTTGGCACTGGTATGAATATTTATTGCATAAGAACTCTTTTAAGGATTCATTATAAACCAGGAGAAGTAATTTTAATAGTTAATACAGATCTTCATGCAGCTTTTATTTTTGTTGTCTGAGGAAGAAGCGATGACAATTAATTAACGCTTTAGGGAAAGTTGATGACTTGAACCACTGTGGTAGTTTCATTATGTTGGCACCCCAAAAACATGTACTAGATTGTCGAAGTGGAACTAATGTTCCTTTTGATGGCACAATAAAGGGACAGGGCTTGTAGTATACATAACACTGGGGGTCAAAAGACTCAAAAGGCCAAGGATAAAAAGTTGGAACACCATCTTGGGAGATGTGTGAAAAGGTTGTTGGTAATTATAGGTCAATGAAATTAGGATTTACTTACTTTATTCCCTGAAGATTTCTTTGACCAAGGAAGTGCAATAAAAGGTGTGTTCACTCAATATTGAAAGATAGATATCTATTGGTTTTGCTCAAGTATTGTATATTAAGTGCTACAATTTTTACCACATTGAGGTATCCACAACATATATAGGGCAGATGTTGGATCTGGATTTTTTATTTTGCTTTTTCTTTGCTTCTCCTTTTGGCCTGTAAATATTTTTTCCCCAATATTTACTAGTTGAGGGAAAAGCTACACTGCAGTACTTTTTCACTGAAATTGCAGGAAAATGGTTTCAGCAGCTCTCCCTGATTCCCCGCCAGCTGGAGGTGGGCAGCTGCCAGTTCCCCACCCCTCCAGCTGCCTCTAGAGCTGTGCTGCATTTAGCAGAGGTGTGGTACCGTGGGTGAGAGAGGCAGCCGATGAGGATGGCTTTGTAAATGCATTCTGCGGTTTTGGAAAGCTACACAAGAACAGTCCTTTCCACCTGGATTGTTCTGCCTAAAGGAGAATGTTCAGCAGTTATATGTTCTATGTTATTTTTATTCTTATGCTATGAATCTCATTACAAAGCTGTGTGTGATATTTGGGATGCAGGAGGGAGTGTAATATTAATTAACAGTAGAGATGGCTCTGCTGCAGACAAACTTGGAGCTTTCTAAACGAGCATTTTCTGTACATAAGCAACCATAAAAGGCAATCAGATCTACAGCTGTGGAACGATTGTTGGCCTTGAGTGATTATGTGTTCTTTAGCAGAGAACACATATTTGGTTCTTGAGCATTTTTCTTTTCTATGGAGGTAATGACATGCTCTGTTAAAAAGGATTGTATGCTGGTGCCTTGATTGGAATTAGAAATGAGGATATGGGATCAGCACAAAGGTACTTGTGTGAAAGTGGTTCAGAAAATGGGAAGCTGGAAACCAAGTGTAGTTATTTGGATGTGATTTTGGTGGGGTTGGCTCTCATTTTGAAAGTGGGGGTTAGCTGAGGAGCCACAGAGTTTACTAAATGTGTCAGTGGAAGAGTTAGGTGAAGGAGATTAAGGAAGTCAAGGATGGCATGGATTTTGCTGTTTAAGTTTGGATAATGCCAATTTTATTCTGTAGGCAGTTCTTTGTAGTTTTATTATTATTATAATATCACTGTCTCTGAGATATATCTTTCTTCCTTCCCCTGCCTTCCTGGCTGTGATGCATCGGCTACACTCTGTTCCTGTGTTGCTTAGATTACCATACTGCTATTGAATAGATCTGTTTTGTGATTTTTTCCAAATCTCCCTTTACGACCAGAAAGCTCATTGTCTGGAAGAATCATGTTTATTGTAGCTACTTGTGCTTCCCCAACATGTCTCTTCCTTTGTCACCTTCCATTCACAGTCCCTCATTCACCTCATCTTTCCAACATCTCCTGATGCAAACATTAAATGTGGAAATAAGCAAAGTCTGTAATGGATAGAACAACTCTAATTAGGAAGAAAAAATTGGCAGTGGGAGATGGGTGAGTAGAAGAAGCAGTGATTGCAGGGAACCTTCTCACAGCTCTGCTCCTTAGCAGCTTTCACCCCAGAATCTTTTTAATATTCCTTTGCTGGTTCATCTGGAGAAACACTGCTGAGATCTGGGTAAGCAGAGGACAAAAATGCATCTAAGGTCAAAAACCACAGGCGTAAGAGGTTGAAGCTAAGAAGGCAGCATCAAACAATGGAAATAATTGGGTAGTTTCTTCAGCTTCTCTTTAGAAAATGAAGGCCTTCTGTGTGTTTAAAATTTGCAAGAGCCCTGTGCCTGAAAATATTTGTCTGGCTGTCTGGAATTTGTAGACTGTGGTTCATTAGCTATTGAGATGTAGATAAACATTGACATTTTAACGAAAATGTTTTAAAAGGTGTATTTGATTTTAATGCATTTCCTGCGCGTGAAAGGAAACACCTTAATAAGCAAATATTATAGAAGATCGATCTGTGTTCTGAATGCATCATGTTAAATACTAAAACAAAATTCAGTCATCAGAGTTTGAAAAAGAAATATATAAGCCTCAACGTGACCTTAAATATGACACTGCCATCAGTGCCTTTATGATAAATTGCCAGAAGCAATAATCTGTGTCTGTAATCAGATATGGCCACAGTATCTGTGGAGTTAGATTTCTGCTTATGCAGAGGGCTCCATTCAATTCATCAAAAAAGTGGATTTAAAAGCAGAATGCAATGTCTTAAGATGCAAGACCTGGCAATTTTTGTGTTTCTGTGATAATATGAAATCTGAACTGCTTTAGTTGTTGATGGAATTAAACTTTTCCCTAGATGTCTGTGATATTATTGACTTTTTCAGGAGGCACCGAAAGCTGGCAAGTGGATAAAAGAGGAAAATGTTTTTAAATACTTTGCTTTAAAGTACAAAGCGGCGTTTGTGTATGTGTGTGTCTCTGTGTGTTTGTGTGTGTTAAATGGACGCCTGCATATTGGTAGCTACTAGAAATGGCAAGCACTCATCTCTGAGTTTCATGTGTTTAACCAGGTTTTTAAGCTTATGAATTAGTCATGGAAGGGGAGAGAGGGAATCTGCAGAGGAAACTTCAGAGCTGTCTCTGTCTCAGTCTGGAGAGAAACCTGGGAGACATGGTTGCACCCAAGAATGTGTTTTGTTTGTCTAAGGAAGAAACCAAGACAAGTAGCCTGCTAAATAAATAAATATGTAGACATTGGGATAGTAAGGAGAGCAGTCTTGCTGTATAAATCTGGTAGAAAGTGGGATTGTTGTAAAGGTGAGTCAGGCAGTGCTGGTGAGATTTCTGGAGGTCACCCTGGCAGATCTGCTGTGTGGGGACAGACAAACAAGAAGAAGGGTCAACTCAAAATCTAAAAATACAGAACTTCTTAATAATATGTTTCAATTTCTGTTGAAGTCAGTAAAGACACTAATTTTCTCCTGATGTCCTTGATTGACTTTGGAGCTGCTCCCTTAAAATGCATTAGGTCTCTGCTACACCAGATCTCTGATCTGCTTTTCTTTTGATTACTTTTTAAGAAGAAGCCATAGTTTTATTGCCTTTTATTGAACAAGTTTGTCTCAGATCACACAGCACTTCAGAATTTGCATTTAGCTTTTTTTATGTGTGTTGTGCAGAAAAAATCTCTTTTGAAATCTTTTCAAAAAAGGAGCGCTCTTTTGTGTTTAGTCTAGTACTTAATATTGTTAATTAATTTATGAAGTACAGACAGGCACAAATCCTTGTTTTCCTTTAGTTTTAACACTACCGTGATGGATAATAAAATAAACTGGTATGGATGCTGAGCATTTTAAATGCTTCATTAAAAAAGTAGTCGTCTTCCTGTTTTGCAATGGCACCGTGTTTATTTTAACAATATTGATTAATTAGTTTTCTGTTTAATGATGCGTATGCAACGTGGAGGATATCTGTCTGTGTACAGTACAAAGCACTCATCGAAGTGAGGCTGGAGTTGAGTGCAGCAGGAACCTGCCTATACAGCTTGACATGTATTTAAATCCCTGCAAGTTCAAAGCCTCATAGACAAACCACAGGTGGGAAATGGGAAAATGGTGATATTTTGCATGTGGAGAAATGAGAGAGATAGATGGCTTTTTTTAGAGGCAGGAATCATTATTTTAAAAAAAGCCAGCAACACCAAAACCCAAAGCTAACAGAAATGAATTAGGGTAGGTGCGTGAGATTGCTTTGAGCTTCTTGTAGCTAATTCTATGTAACTCAAGAATAAGTTACTTCACATTTTCTAAACAAATTTATCAAACTGTCTGAATTGGCTGTCATGAACTGTAAATGATCTGCTTCTTGAGAAGGTGTGCTCACCTTTTTTGTATACGTTAAAGCAATTTAGGATTTCGTGGTGTGCGAAAGCATTGGTAGGACAACCTTGCAGATAAGAAACTATGATATTCAAAAGCTATTTTGTGGTTGATATGTTTTAAATTGTTGGAACTTATTTTAGGACAGGGGTGATGAAGGCTGTCTGAAGCTGTCTGTGTGTATTACCATTTTTTGCACTGACCCTAGTCCTTGTGGAAATAGACTTACCCACAAACAGTGCTAAATCTTTAAATTAAATGGGATAATCTCTGTTGCCTTCATTTTGTCCTTATGAGTTTGTATAAATCTGCTTCCTTCATTCTTATGCATCACACAAAATGTACTAAAAATAACTGTTTAATTTTTTTAGAGCATAGTGAAACAGAGATAAAAAGATAAAGTATATTTTATTTTTATGTAACTCCTGCTAGGCTGATATTACTCCTTTTTAGTGTCATTTTGTGTCAACATACCCAGTGAAAGCTGTAGGACCTTAAATACCACCCACACAAATAGTCTCTGATTCCTGCAAGGAGTCATTTTCCTTAAGTATCTATCCAACAGATGGATCACATTTTCCTTCTCTGGCAGAAACAGTTAAAGTAGAATGGCGCCACAGGAACATCGTGTTACAACATAGGTTCAATTCATTTTACTTGCTATCTTCCTGTAGTATGCATAGCATTTTGAGACATTAATGATCTTCCCTTTTTAGTAGCCATAAAAATTTTTGTACTGTGTTGTTTTTTCCTTTGTTTTGAAACTCTTGCCTGGCTTGGAAATGTAATACAAAGGACTTAGATCTGACCAGCCATTCTGAAGTTCAGATGAGAATGGGAAAGCGTTCTGTTGCTGGGCTGAATCATTCTTTGGCAAAGGGTTCACGGAAAAACAGTAATACAAGCTTCAACTTTTAAGTACATGCAAGATGCTATGATAATAGGCCGTGGAAAAATGGAGAAGAGAGTTACTGCACTGTAAATTTTCCAGGTACATGCCTGGATAGATATTATGCCATTTGTACAGAACTTTGTTGAGTAAAATTGTGGTGTTTTTTTTCCCTGCCAGGATACCATATGTGCAGCCTTCCTGAAGCAGCTGCATTCACTTCTCTTTTTAGCCAGCAGAACTGCAAAGACCTGACGTTGAGAATGGCTAGTAGAGTCTTAAAGACTGGGTTGTGAAGTAGTTTTTTCATGGGACGTGATACAAAGCTGATCTGACAAGCATTGCATAGTAAATTAAAAGAAAGTCTTGCTTTTTAACCTGTATCATGGCTCTGTAATTCCTCTGTTTTCTTGCCAAAATTCATTTTCTACTAATTTAACTCCAAAGAACTTGTCAAGCTTTGGATTTTTTTTTTTTTTAATTCCTCCCAACTTTTTGATTGCAGTCACTGCTGTTGGTGGATTGACGGTGTATGTTCCTGCAGCTGCTTTGGGTATTTTTAATACATTTCAAGATTAGCATCATGGAGGCAGTACATTTTAGTTTCTAATCTGTGTGTTAACTCTATACTGTTGCAACTGGTGTTAGTTAAACATAAAGTACTCTAAAGCCTGCCACTGTGGGTCTTGTAAGCTAACATTTAATATACACGCTAGTTAAATAGACAGAAATTTTCCCAAGACAGAAAGACTGGTTATGACTAAATAATTGCTAGTACCTGATACTTACGTTACATTCTTGAGAGATAGGCTCAACTTCAGATCTCATTCCGGTGAGATCCAGTGATGTGATTAGTAATGTTCTTTGGTGAAAATGAGAGGAGATCCGAACTCTGTTTCCTTGATATGTAAAGGAGGGCAGATGCAGTACTGGAGCATGCTCAGCTTGGGGAGAAGATGCAAAGGCCGGGAATGAAGTGCTTAATGCCGTGTTGCATGTGATCAGAGCTGGGGCATGGTCAGCTGGAGAAGAGAAAGAAAGAGGACCAGAGAAGAAAGTGAGAAAGCTCTGATGCAGCCACACAGCAATAAGGATGCAGGGAGAGACTTCAACGGAGAACGATCAGATGGTGGGTTAAATATTGCCCCATGTGACTATGTATTAATCAAAAGAGATGAAGATCTGGAGCATGGACACCTGGGGCGCACCAGGGGTGTGGAATCACTGCACACTAATGAGGGATTAAGTACTGCTCCACAGTCATCTGAGGGGGGACACACAACACCACTGAGAGGTTGTATTTCTATCATCTTAGTATTTCAAGTAAGACTAGGAGATCTGGTTTCTGTTTTTTTTTTCTAAAGCTTTTAAATCTGTGAAAATATCTGGACTTCAGTGTAATTGCTCTTTGTATGGCTGAAGTAAACTGTATCCATGTCTGATAGAGACACAGGAGCAACAACTCTGTTGTCACACTCCTTTCATTTTCAGTAATGCTTGAGACACTATTTCCACTTCATGAGGCTTTTTTGGAAATGTCTTTTTAATACATTTTACCTGGAGATAAGTTTGTGGAAGGAACAAATGTGAACAGAAACTACTTCAGGATATAACAAATTCGTCTTTGGGAATACAGTATTGTCATTCAATATTTATTGAAGCTTAGAGAACTAAATTGAAAATTTGTTTGGTTTGTAAACATCTTCCTATCATTGGCACTGGGACACCCTAGAGCCCTTTTCTTAGTGACAAAACGTAGTCATCATGTTTTTTCTTTGCTGCTTGAAAAGCTACTTGGGGTCTAGATTTTCTGTTGTGATGTTGGGGGGCCACCACTGATGTTTATAATGAGCATTTAACATATTTTGCGCTACCACCATCTCATTTTCTTTTATTGTTAGCTCCTCATTTTCTCCTGGGGAAAGGCAAAAGAAGATGCAGATAAGATGAAGGTACAGATAGATTAACTGTCATTTATAAATGTCTTTCTAGAAAGTGTGTTTGCTTTTCTGTTCTGCAACTCTGTATTGGAATTACTCTCTCATCTTGCTAGCCCATGAAGTGTGACTATGCAGTGTCCCATTGTAGCAGCCATGCATAATGCATGAGTTTTGCCCTAAAAAGTTCCCTTGCATTAGAAACAATACATGATTACACACTGCTTCAAATAGTGTAACAGGGGAACGAGGGCAAAGAAAAGAATCTATTTAGAATAACTTAGTTTACTCAAATACTTGTTTACAGTAAAATTTCAATAATTAATGTACGGATTAAAACATTTTGCTTATCATCTTCTTCCAGCAGTAGGGTCAGCACCTATAGCTAAACAGAAGGAAGCCAGAAAAGCTTCCAGACACAAAGCTAACAAGTACATTGCTTCAGCTGCAGCCTCAGCATATGCTGCAAAATTCCATACATTACTGCACTAATGGAAATGTGTTTGGTTTTTCTGACCAGATCACCAGTGTGCTGTTTAGGGTATTTTCTTCTCCTGAATGTCATTTTTTCCTTTTGGTATTATAGAATGCCTGTGCCAAAGCCTTTATGTAGCTTTTAATGTAATAGAAATTGTACCTGTTTACTTTCCTGTTATAAAGCTTGTTTACCTTCAGGAGTCAGCTAAGCCATTTGTGAACTAAAAACTCCTTGTTTCTGTGTAGCAAATTCCTCTGTTATATATGTTGATATTGCACTGTATTCACTCTAAAACTGTGAGCTTTGAAGTGTAGGGATTGGATAGTGCTTTTGGGCTACTCTTATTTTTTGTACAAATATAAGTAGAAGCTGTAGGTAGGCACTATTTTCTTTTAAAAATCTTTTTCTTAAGCCCTAGATTTTGAAAGCTTTGAAGTGCACAACGTTTTTTTCTCCTTTTAAAGCACTGAAATAGAATGAGATTCTTAGATTAACCTCTGTTATAGGTTGTTGACAGGAAGAGTAAAATCAAGTGCCTGTTAAAGCAATGGAAAAGCTCTTCTTATGGATGAATCTTCTAAAATTTGGAAAACACACAAAGGGCAAGTGAATGCTTTGAAAGTATGGAAGTTTTGCATTTATATTGCTTTGTCCTGTGTTATTCACGTTGATTTAAACGTAAGATCATGGCAGGTTTGCCATAAGTAGACTCCATCAATTTTATTTGTATGACTAAATGCTGAAGTGGCATGAAAACTGCTTGGAGAAATGCAAGAGGAAGATGATTAGAATAATCTATTCCCCAAGAGGAAAACATGAAAAATATGGGGAGGACTGTGATTATCTTGGAGGCACCTACTCCTAAGAGAAAGTTGGTTGAGAGCTATAAATACATTTAAAATTTATTAGGGCACATAAAACATGAACCCCAAACCCCTGTTTCCATAAATTTTTAGATAAAAAAGAACTAATATCTAATAATCATATCGTAAAGCAAAGAAATTTCACACTTTGCCTTACTGTGTTGTAACTGAACCGTGGTATTAGATTTATACATGAAATTACACAACTTCACTTTGAGCATCCCAGTTTTCATTAGTAAAAGGGTTTAATAAATAGCAGAGAGAGAAAAATGAGAGATTCAGACTCACTCGTTATAAAGTATAGTTAAAACAGATAAATATATATTTGGTGGAAATCTGATAAAATATGAAGATTAAAATACGGTAAATCCAAAATCATATAAATAACTGAGATCCAATCTAGTTATTCTGTCCCAGGTGAAAGGAAATTATTTATATTTGTGAACAGCAAGCATGTTTTTGAAAAACTACATTTAAATGAATAGTCTTATGTCATTATATAGGTGGACTACTCGTGTGTGTGTAGGCTTACTAGATCGAGCTGTTAGTATTGCTACGCTAATTAAATAAAGACTCTTCAAACATACAGGTAAGCACACCTGTAATCTGGATATGGCCTCTGGTACTCTCTGTATCCTGGGCAGTAAAAATATTTGCTAGTAAGATTTGCATTGTTACCCCCATTTCCTCCCCCACCGCATAAGGCCTGAAATGGCACAGGGAATGAGAAAACTGAGCTTGCAATAAGCGCAATTTAATGCCTGGCAAATGTGTATTCTACCCTGTAGATTTTTGCATTTTCTGGAGGCTTCTATTTAAGTATCTCTTTAGTATGTATGAGTATTTTAATGTATCTGTATGTCTTATGAGACAGGAAAGGCAAGGGTTTTGCAATGCTAACAACAGAATATCGCCTTTACCCAAAGAGGTATAACAGATCAATAGGAGTGTATTTCTTGCATCTGATATACCAGCTCTTGCATCCAATTGCTCAAAGGTCTGCCTGTGCAAACGTGACCACTAACACAATGTACACACAACACGTCCTAACAAAACTTTGGCGTATACAGACAGTATAGGTTCTGATAATTTATGCAAAAAATATTCTAGTCAACTGGATTTCTTTGAATCTCTTCAGCATTTCCAAGGGATTATCTTCACTTTGGTAATATTTTCTCTTGAGGAATGCTTTTATGTCTTTCAAGCAGAGATAAACTGAAACGATAATGCTCATGTTTTGTTTGGAAAACTGTTTGCTGTCAGGATCTGACGTGGCTTTTACTTGTGCCATAACTGCATGAATTCATTACAAGATTGTAAAATCAACAGAATTTTTGAGATTCTTAGTGTCTTGGGAAAGAGATGTTTGGATATACCCAGAATGAGAAATGTTCGACCAGTTTTGTATTTAGACCATACTAAACCATACTGAAGTGTGACTGGGTGAAAAAACATCTATGCACGTTGCACCTTTCATAAATCAAATATGCTAAATTTCTGGTTTCAGTTTTGATCTCTAAAATAAATCTTTGGTTTTCTTTGTTTGCTAGAGGGTGTAAGGTGAGTGTGATTATTGTTATTTTGAAGAATTTTCTCATCATTGTCCTCAGCATTAAATATATCATATGACAATGACAATGAAATTTGTAAACTAGCTATGTTGTACTGTAACATTAGAGGATTGCTTTTTTCCTTTCTTTCATCATAGTTATAATACATTATATTTACAGACTTCTACAGGTTTATTGGAATATAATTTCTGGACTAGAACAAACTGTCAGCCTACTAAAGGTGATCAATTTTCAGGTGAACAGTTAAATCAGTACATTTTTGCAGGGATAATTAGTAGTTACAGTTGCCACTTGCACTCAGTAGAGATTTTAAGCATTGGATTAATTTAAAACACTGCCTAATTAATCCCTGCCACACTGCTGTGAGGCAGATGACAAATGCCATACTCTACAACCATGGTAGAGATGATAAACTTAGGCACAAATCTGCTAAATTTGTAGTTAAGCCAGGATTATCACCCAGTAGACCTGAATCCTAGTTAGTCATATGCTTTAACCACTAACACTCATCTGAACTAGAAGAATTAGCAAAGAGTTTGCATCTCAGAAAAGAACAAAAAACCCTCCTTATTATCAGAGATTTTCACTTTTTTCCTGTTCAGTAACTTGATATGAGCGTGATGTTCTGTGGCTCGGGTTGTTCACCTATCTTTTTAATGCGTATATATGCAGTAAAAGGCATTTAGAGATAGTCATAAAACTCTGATGAGGCACATGTAGCTTTGCTCATTTCATTTTATTACAATGTGATCCCAGTACCATACAAACTTGCGTTTGCATTGTAAGGACTCTGTCCATTAGGCCGTGAGTTTTTGAGCTGAAAGAACCATTTTTAAAATAAAAACAAGAATAAAGTAATAGCTCTAGTGTTAGATATGCTGTATTTGGGGCTTTTATGTCTGAGTTCGTGACACATGAGGACAATTACGCTTATTATCGTCCATTACACAGGAAGAGGTGTCTTTGTGTAAAGAGTCTGTCAGACACAGCTTAAATCTCTGCGCGCTTATTTTTCATCACAGACAGCTAAATTCTATTTCAGCGAGAAACTTTTCCAGTCAAAGAAACCCAATACCTAGAAATTCCCCAAAGTTATCCAAGCAGTAAGTGTGTATCAGTGTTTTATTGTTCAGATCAGCGTATAGGTTGCATGTCAGTAACCCTACTGGATTACAAATGATTATATGCTATGGGACAATATTAGCAAGTATAAAGAAAGATCAGAAGATATTTGATACGCTTTAAGATAAATTTTATTAAAGGATCATATCTTATTTAACCGTTAGGCCCTTTAGGAAGGTATTAGTTAAAACTTTTCAGACTCTGAACAGTCAGCCCCGTGGTTATTTCAGGACAATTATGTAATCTTTCAAAGCAAAATTACTTTTGTTGCATTCTGTTGAATGTCTAAATGGAAAGTTTGGGTTTTCTGCATCAATATTTTCATATAAAATGTATTAAAATGAAGTTATAGAAGTCACCACAGAATTCTTCCATGACTTTGAAAAAAAGAAATCCTCTTTTCACTGGAGGAAATTACACTGAAGCATGTAAGCTAGTATGACTTGAAATAGAAGATTTGGTGATATTATTTTTTCTGTATACTTCATATTGGCAAAAATGTACTAGCAATCAGTATGATGAGCAGGTTGTGAACCTTAGTCCTGACAAAGAGATTGATCTTCACAGTGAAGGAAAAGAGTTTAGCTTTCATAGTGATACACTACTTCCTCTGACATTACCAACAGGGCTGGCAATTTTAATGATAAGTTTTTGAGAAGTTACGTGGCCACTAATGGAATGGACCCAAGAGTATCACTGGTTTCACATGGTATCTCTCTTCATTGTGAAAATTTATAAGGAATCCATATCTTGGAGTAGACAAAAACATAGTTCTTACCTGTAGGACCTCAAATTAAATCATACTTTATAGTTATGGAATTTGTGGGGCACAATGCCTCAGACTGTGCAACTAAAACATAGTTTTTTGTTACCTGCTTTTCTGCTCATTGTTTTTGGTATATAGATTAGAGTCAATATTTTAACTGATATGCAGTGTTCTTACCTACAGAATTTTTAGTGTAATAAAAATAGTAGCAGTTGCTGACTTACATCTTATTGAAATATTTTGAAAATGTTTGGAGGTTTCTACGTCTGTACCGATCTTAGTTGTACGCTTCTGCTCTTTTAGATAGTCAGCTTGGACTTGTTTAACTGCAGTAACCTGGGATTTTTACTCAGGATTTTTTTTTTCTTTTTAAACTTATGAATAAATCTTTACTAGTTTGTATGATAATAGAGTGAAAAAACTAATATAAGTCTTTGTTACTGACATGAGTGATCAACAGTTCCTTGGTGGTAGAATAAGAATCTTTTGTGTGTGTGTGCATGCAAAAATACATACATGCACATCCATAGATACATATATACAGAGAATTATGAACAGTAGTCAGGCTATCACATGGAAACATATTGGTATCTAGTAAAGCCCACAGGTGTTCTAGTATGGAAATATTCTAACACATAAATCACGTAAACATAGGTGTTCTGTCAACCGATTCCACAGCCATATGAATACTTAGTTATACCCTTCTGTTAAGCTTGCAAGTGATACTTTGTTTTAGATAGGGACCATAGTGAACTTAAGAAAAATGTGTGAGTGATAATCAATGTTACTTCTTGGCTGAAAAAGTAATCATATTACTCTCAGATTTACATCGGAGAAGGACTCTATTCCACCTTTACCCAAATGTGAAGGGAAAGAAATTGTGTTGGTCTTGGAAAGGACTATGTTTTAATATCCTAGCTAGTTGAAACAGTAGTTATGTGAAAGTCTCCATGGGAAGTACAAGCAAGTACAAGCTTTTCCGTTAGGCATGTCCACAGTCCTGTCCAGCCATCTATTTCCCACTCTTGTTAGCAAATTTAATCAGTCAGGTTTTGTTTACTCTTCAAATATTAAATTTCAGTTAGGGTTTCTTTTCTATTGATTTCATACGGACACACACACGTAAAATAGCTATACATGTTTTTAGGGACATATATTTATAAAAAATTAGGGGCCACAAAACATGATTTGCTGCAGGTTGCTAAATAATCTAGTAATGTTTGCACTTTTCGGAATTGTTTTTAGAAAGAGATGAGAAGATGCTGTGCTGAAAAGCAGAAAGGGGATTTAAAGTTCCTGTTTACCTGCAGCATTAAGGTCATTTGTGTATGTTTGATATTTTGGTTCTTGTTATTCTTAAATCCTTACTCCATTTCCTGCCTAGCAGGACTCTCCTGGTTGGACTAAACAGGTCTTCGTTTTGAAAGTTGTATGTTTTGAAGATCTGTAGTTTCCTTAGCGGTAAACTCCCTTTCATTGCAGTGGGAAGAGGACTGGGAACCTCTGCTTCTCTGTCTAGAGACAGCGTATTTGGGGAATAAGAGGAAATGATGAAACCCCAGCACTGGAATAAGACCTCACATGTAGTAATATCCAGAGCATCACACACTGAGTGCTTCCTATTGCCTGTGTTTTCCTGGGAAATCTTGATAGCAGGCCAGTGGAAAAAACCTCATAAAGCTGTGAAGAAAACCCAGCTTTACTACAGTGTATGGAAAAGATGATGGAATTAAGCTGGAAAGGAGCTGGAGAAATTATATCTTGCTGTTGTCCAGATCACTGTTCAAAGAAGAGACTTCAGCTTAAAATACGTTTCTTAGCTGTTCAATTTCCTCTCCTTTCCTTGAAGGTCCAATTAGGGTTTTTCCACACGCGTTGTATTTACTACATAAAGCAAGCAAGCAAGCAAACAAACAATCAGATTCTAGCTTTTTATTTGGATAAGAAAAAAGTTCACTAAAAATGTGTTTTTTAAATAATGGCTTGTGTAAATGAGCTTATATTTTTGGAAAGTGTTTTCCCTGTGGTCAGTATTGCATGCTGCAATTCAGTCAAAATGGAATTGTTTAAAAGGTTCAATTTTCTGCACTCTGCTTCTTTTTCTTTTCTTTTTGTTTTTTTTTTCCTCCTGAATATGTCAGAAAGACACAACCCCTTTGCTTTGAATATTTTTATGCATTACCATACTGGCTGATCTGGAGCAGTTTTCTGCACAATAAAAAAAAAAAAAGCCCCAAATCCTGGCATTAATTTCACAAATATTAAATATAGATATCTTCAACTATTTATGAAGAATGATATTCCTGCTGTTTATTACTATATTTCTTTTAAATATGACCTTTAAAAAAGCACAAAACCCTCCCAATATTTCACATTGGAACATCACAAACATTCCAAAATGGTTTTTTCCTTTGAAACTGTGCAGACTTGTTTGTATCATCAGAGTTAATCTAAGTGGACTTAAATTTGCTTAGTTATGATTTTATTAATCTGTAATACTAATCTATAATTAGTTATATAAGATTTATCAGTTATTGAGGAGGGTTTATGTTGAAGGTCTATTTGGTGCAGATCCTCCAAAAGTATATATGGATATTTTTATAACTAGATTAGAGGGAACACAGAGGTTCTTGGAAACCTGAAAGCAAAAATCTCAGAATGACAGAAATGTCTTTAGAGTGGGGAGGAGGATAGGGGAGAGGTGGAAATACCTTCATAAAATCTGAAAAGCACATTCCTGTTCTCTGACAATAGATGCCATAGCACAATGTTAGCCAGATTTTAGCTAAGCTAATAATAACAGTGGACTGGGGAAAAAAAAAGTTAGGAACTCAAGCAAATACTGACTATTAATGATTTGACTAGCACGCTTATAAATAAGGAATTTTACAGGTGTGAGTGAAATTCAAACAAGAAAAAACAGTGAATTTTGTCTCAGTGGTGTAATGGCAGATCAACATAGCTGACCTGAAGTTCATTTTAACATTTGAATAGCTAATGTTTTCTACTCACGAGGGCCAGACATTTAATCCATGACAAGAACAGTGCAGATTTGGAGTGAGAAAGTGATTGCAGCACTGATTTCCAGCATATTTCCAAGAAAATTTATTGAAAATAAATTTGGCTTTTTACTTGGTAAATTATACAGATTAACAGAGGAAAGCTATATTATCAGAGACAGGGAAAGAATCCACCAGATAGATAGCACAGCATCCAGAGAGCAAAAAACCCATATAAATATATGCGTATGTTTATATGTATATAAATACAACATCAGTACATACATGCACACAATTAGATGCGATTGTCCGTGCCTGGTGCATAACTAGTAATTGGGTAATCAAAAAGATTTCTAAGCTTCCAGTTTAGTAAAGATTATCTGGAAGATGATTACTATTTATTCTTTTCTTGCTTTAAACAATGTAGTTGTAAATCCAAGAAAAAATGGGATGTTTTTTCTTCACGAAATTTCCAGCACTACTTAGTTTAGCTAGTATATATCAGTATCTGTCATTAACAAGTCAACATATAGGAGAAAGTAATTAGGAGAAAAAAACCCAGTACTTATAAAAACTAAAAGAATACTTAGGTACTGTGAAGATCATATTTAGGGCAGAATACCTAAGGAATTCCTAGCTTTATTTAAACCAGTTTTCTAATCCTCTGCTAGGCCAATTCGTACATAATATGGTAAAAGGGCATGGGTTCTATTTTTGGGTCTGCAATCATATTTCAAATGAATCATATTATTCCCCTGTTTCATTTTCCACATTTCTAAATAGGGATAATAAGATTTATCTGCCTTGGCAGTACATTAAAGCAGTATAAAGCTCCAAATTATTAATTCTTATTAACACACGCACATGCACACCTAAGCAAGGAAGATCACATTATGCCGATGAACCTAAAATAGGAGACTGGCCGAATGTCACAGAACTAAAATCTTAATCTTTGTGGAGAAAATTCAAAAAGCATGGATTTGCACATATTTGCAATGTATTTGAGAGAGAGAAATTAATTTATTTTGAGGCAGTGTTCTTCTGACACACTGAGGAAAGAGAACACAAAGAGGGTAGTGGCATGGTCGTGGAAACCCTTACTCAGGGAAGTTGCCGTTTGAAGCAGCCATGTTACAGGATGAGTCCAGCTGGGAAGTCCAGAGGTGTTTCCAGCTCTTGGGTCCCGCTGTGGGCGGCAGCTGTCTTCTGACTCCTCATTTACTGTAACATGGACACAAATTAATGTCCCCTCTATGTGCTGCAGTTCCTGTGAGAAGGAAATGCAAGTACCTTACCCAGAGGCATGCTGCATGGACCCAATCTCGATGGTCCAGAGAACGAGCATCTACACTTGCCAGCAGTTAACAGACAGCCCAGAAAAGTACTACTTGGGTTATGGTCATTTCCCGCGTTTATCATAATGATCAATGTACCCACCAATAGAAATGTTGTAATGCTGTAATATGATTATTGACAAAGGACTAATAAATTACAATGTTGAGCAGAATAAAGTTTTAGACTTATTTTAAAATTTTTCTTTTTTTTTTTTTTAAATCATAAAAGCTTAACAGAAGTAAGATAGAGGGATTACTTTGAATTGCATGCATTTCTATAGTGTTTTGTGACTCAACCATTTATATATTGTGTGAATACACGAGAACTGGAAAATGAAAGGGAGCAAAGCCATTAATCAGCTTGCTAATGTGTTTTCCTTATCAGGCTGAAAGAAGTGCTGAGAGCAAGCAGGTAGCATACTTTATGAAAAAGAGATGAAGTGTCAGATGAAGTGTCAGATATGGCTTTGTGAGGTAAATCTGTGCAGTGGGAGAGGTTTAACTTTTCCCTTAATGTAAAATTCCTAATTCTGTAAATAACATGATATGAAAATACGCTTGTGTGTGTAATGACCTGATATACATTTCTGAATCTGACGCATATTTCCAAGTGATATTAGGCAAGTAAGTCAAATACTCTGTATCATTAGTATGCGTATACCTCAGCAATAACCTATAATCTCTTTCCTTCTTAGCCAGTTCATTACCAACATAAAAATACAGTATTTCATCCTCCTTTGAGATGTCATGTCATCTACCTTCAAACAACTGCAGCTGCTTGCTGTAAGCATCCAGGCAATTTTTAAAGCAAACCTGCAGCTTAGCACTGTGGGGTCTAGTATGAGGAACACTGTCTCTCTGTTTTTCAACCACTACCTAGTCTTGTGTGGTGTCTTTAAGTACTGCTGTAACAGAAATGATAATAGTCCTATGGGTAAACTTGACCTTTTTATTGTAATTCCTAATGTGACTGTTCTTTAGGTCAATTTAGTGTTAACAGCTACTTAACTTTGATAGTTGTATAGTTTTGGGAAATGGTTTTGCATCTAGTCATCTTAAGCCTTAATTTGGAGTGCAGATAAATCTCAAGTGCCAGAAGGGGATTCAGCCCTAATGTATTAACATAGCTGTGATTTAACTAGTCAGCTTTTATCATTGTCTTTCCACTTTATGATTTGCACAGATGTACTGTGAAAGTAGAAATGATGCCATTCGATGATGAATGGGATGCAGTACATACAGTGAATGCTCAGTTAAAATTGCATTTTTTGTGCCATGCATCATTAGGTGTTTGAGTAATTAATGACTGCACAGTAGAATGACAGGTTCGCTCCAAGTTTGATGTACAGCTCTCTTCAGTCTATTTGCATAAGTTGACTTTCAATAAACGTCCTGTAGGGGACTGACGAGACTGGTTTGTGTTGCAACAGAAACTTTACGCCATGTAGTGAGATGAATGGCTTTAAGTCATACATAGGTATTATTTTGCAGCATATTCTTTGAAAAGAAGCTGTCTGTGGATCTGGAGCTTTCTGTTGTGATACTGTTACTGAATTTAGTTTCACATGCAGAGTCTTCTGGTTCACCTCTGGGATATTGTTATTGACTGTGCAAACTGATCTCCTTGGGCCAGAAAATTTATATTTATACAGCAGCACTTGAGCCAATCGCTGGAGAAGGCCTGTTACAAAACCAAGTGAACTGAAAAAAAAAAAGTGCATAGTGACAAACTCAACACACAAAATATAGTAATGGAACCAGAGAATTTTTTGTAACATATATTTCTTTCTCTAGTTTCGTTATATTTTAGAAATTATTAAAAATTGTATTTATGGTTCCTGCTATGTTAGTTTTGATCATCTTTACATAGACATGGTTCTACAACAGACTTGGAGATTCCATGGACTGTGAGACCATTGTAATTGATTGTGATGGACAGAATGTCTTCCAGAATACCCATCTGACATGTAGGCCATGTATGTTCTTGTGTCTTATTTACCTGAAAAACATATAAATTAAAGGGACACTCTATGAAATTAAAAAAAAAAAAAAATTAACAAGATACTGAGTAAAATTCAGTTCCATCAAAAGCAATAAATTAAGAGACCGTATAGTAAGTACCTCAAAATGGCCTGAAAAAATTTGATTCAGCACTTATCTTGAATTCCGAAGAGTCCATTAATTTCTCTCAAAGAAAGCATATACATGGATACACTAAAGGTCTGTACACAAAACCCAAATCATTGCCACTCTGTTGGAAACTATAATTGTATTAATAATTGCTTTGAGCCTGTATAATCAATTTTAGTGCTGTAGAAGAATTTTCTAGTCACCTATGTTGATGCAAAAAGACAGATACTACTTATTTTACACTGTGAGATAACCTTTGCTGATTTGTTAGAAACCGCAAACACAGTGATGATGTGAAGCACTTTGGAGATGTGAGTGTCCTTGAGCCAAACGTTTAAACTGCCCAAAGCATCAGACATGCTTATGTAAGTACTCACCTATTTCATTAAAACCCTGAGGTGAAAATTTCAAATTATTTGCAATCTGCAGTTAATTTCAAGGTGCTACCTTGTGAAGAGCTGGTGAAATAATAGACTTAATTATGGAATAGTGTAACATAAACCAGAATATATAATGAATCTTACTTGTACCCTGTATCTACCAGGAACAGTTGGCAAGGGTGCAGGGGAGGAGCAGGTTAAAGGTTCTTATTTCTTCTACCTTGCCCCTCATATAGTTCAGAGCGTACTCAGGATTGCCTTAAATTGCATTGGTTGGCTGTGGGTCCTTGTTGCTTGGTTCTTGCCATGCAGAAGAAATATGTGAGTCATCACCTGCTGGGTGCCCTGGTGGGATGGTGGTGAGGGAAGGAGGTCTGTCAGTCTTTCATGTCTGAGGAATTTCCACTTTGCTGCTGCCGAAGCTATTGATGTTCTGGTTGGTGCTTTTAGCTAGTGCACAGTAACTGTAGGACTAGGGGAAAACTTGGTCTGATGTCGAAGCAAATAAGTAGTTATAATCTCCACTCTTGAGTGCAAGCCAGGAGAAGATGGTGAAAGCATGCAAGAAACGAGTCTCAGAGCTTATCCGGAGTAAGCACATGGCAGTAAGCTTCCAGGCTCCTGCTGATATTAACAGCTGAGCTATAAAAATGACTTTCAGTTAAAATCCAGGATCCCTTATTGATTTCCAGCTTGATTTTTTTTATGAATGTCATATCTCTCTCTTATCAGCTTCATGCAGCTCTGGTCGGCTTGGCACTTTGTGATGTTCTTGACATCGTTCAGAGAGATGTTAAGTTAAAGCTGAACAGCTCCCTTGACCTGAAATTTAAAGAGGAATGTGACAGTCCTGGAGTTTTACTTAGGACTCAGAAAGAAGTGTTCAAAAGTACCCGAAGACTGCCTTTTAAGAAGCGTTTCAGAAACCCCATTGCAAGCAGTAACTGTTTAATAATTTGGGAACAAATATTTACTGCTCAGTATTTTGATAGACATTGTTCAACTAGAAAACAAAGATTGTTTAGGAAGGAGATTCTTATGCTAATCTGAAGTCCATGGGAAGCTTTTTTTCCCCCACCCCGGAAGGTTTTTTTTGTTTCGGAGAATATATGTGTTGATGTTGGTGCCTTTTACACGTGATGAATTCAATAAACCTATAGGTTCCACAGTCGTCGTGTCTGGATTAGCATCAGCTGTGTGGTTTTGATGTTGTTAAAAGAAACTGTGATGATGAGTTAGAGGAGTTACTGGATGATAGAAGTATGGTGTGGTCCTGTGAAAGAAAAAGAAGATAAGGTAAGGTTATCCCCCCAAAATTTCTGGAAGAGGTTTATATGGGGTCTGGCAATGGTTGGGGATGTTACAGAGAGCAGAGAATGAATGATAAACCTATTATTTTTAGTCATAATTGAAGTGCTTTACTCCAGCAAGTCACTATCCAAAGCCTACAGTCACTGTTATTTGTAAAGGGTTATTGCTTGTTGTCCAACTGACAGCTAAAATTGGCCAGGAACTGAAAACTAAAAATAGGAAAATATATCAAGAAAAAGAACACATAAGCTTTTGAGACCTTTGAACACAGGGCAGTTTTCTGAGGAATGAGCTGGGGAAATGACTGCAAATTGGAAAGAATTGGCTTGTTTGGTAATGTCTTCTTTCTCTGCAATCAGTGTTTTGAGGTGGTATTTGAACCCCCTACAGACTCCGTTCTGTCCTTTTCTTCACAGTAACTTTGCTAGTTAGGGCTTCACTGTTAGGAGAGTAGAAAGAGCCTTCATTGATCTGCTTTTAGGTCTTGTAAATTATTGCCTTCTGATCATATCTCCTACTGAATAAGGCAGAAGACTTTCATATTCATGGTTGGAAGGTGTCAAATCAGATTAAAATGTATATTAAGTTTCATGGTTTGTATACAATGCTTTACACGAATGCAAAGAAGAAAAGCGCTTCAGACCTTAATGGTGATGAACAATATTTGACTT
>Ga0065711_1000358_pt1 | contig 89375 bp, 49 predicted proteins | sample Hoacrofraction12_FD_59098 | JGI IMG/M metagenome (GOLD analysis project Ga0065711, IMG submission 59098) | Hoatzin crop microbial communities from Cojedes, Venezuela - Epithelial fraction 12 v2 (version 2) | ecosystem: Host-associated > Birds > Digestive system > Esophagus > Crop | place... | reverse complement strand
GGGGGGTGGCAGCACCAGGCGTCAAGGAGGAACTGCAGCTGTGCTGCAGCCAGGTGCTGTAAGGATGCGGGGACCTGTTTATCCATCGTCAGAGAGTCCAGCCGCTGGTGATCAGTATTTGTCTTACCAGAAGCAGCATTTCAGGGCAAGATTACACACAGGACTAGAAGCTGAATGCTTCTGTCCACAATAACTGGTTTATCAAAACTGACACACTTCATGAAGATTTGTCAATTCGCAGAAATTTGTTTTGAAGGGTAATGAGAAAACTTACAAGGGAGGCAATTCTGATTGACTTCTTCACTACGGAACACTTCAACTTTTCTGTTTGAAACTAAATTTGTTTCATTCTTCATTTTTGTGTAGTCTTTAGAATATGTGTAATTAGACTGAAAAATTTTAAATCAACAGAATATCTCTGAATGATTAATTCAAGCTTTTTGGTGGGGATAGTGCTCTTTTTTCTCCTTCTTCTGTACATTACTTTATTCCAAACAAGAGGAAACTTTAAAATTCATGAGGGTGGGGGGAAGCTCACCCAACACAGATTTCTTCTCTCCTTTTATTCCAGATTACATGTGTCACAGACTTGGTAGATGGCTCTTTCACGTGCATTGATTTTCACCAAAAATTCAGCTTATAGCTACTTGGGAAGATGTGGGTAAGCAGACTGGTAATATCCCGTGCTCTTTTTCCAGCAGTACATGTTCCAATCTGAAACAGAAAGAGTTTGGTGTCTAAATGTTCTTCTGTTATTATAAGGCTTGTATGCAGATTCAATGAATGTGCATCCAGGTACCCCATTATTAACACGGAGGCAACCAAAATGTCCTGCCAGGGCTAAAATCTTTAATTCCAGAAGAAAATAATAGTAATGTAGTAAAATTTAAACCGGAATGTGAAGGAAGAGCTATTAGAGTCAGACTACCAAAACTGCTCACTGCTTTGCAGAGAAGGGTCAAGGAGTGGGATCTTCTTTCTGTCCAGGAGCGTAAGCAGTCAGATCAGTGCACAATCATGTCCTCACTGAATGTAAATCTCTTTGGTATCCCGTGTGTATTTTGCAAGCAGGGAAATGATTCAAGGAATATGCTGACCTCGTTGATGCAGGAGTATCAAGATTCAATACGAATTTAGGGCTGTGCATTCTCAGCGGGTGCAGGAAACTGTATCAACTTTCTGCAAAAGCTGTCTCAGGAGCTCAAGTAATAGTCAAAACCTTTTACTTGGCATGATGCCACCCTAATTAACAAGAAAAGGCACTGGGAAGAAGCTCTGCAGAAAATAAAAACGGGGATGAAAACTGGCAGTGTGGCAAAGGGAAAGATGCAGAACTACAGACAATGCCTTAAAACTCCCCCTATTTCCAAAAAACATCTGTGCCTGAACTTGGCACAGCTCAGGAGTGGATTCTCACTTGTGCCCAGTCCATTAGTAAATACTGGCAGGTGGTAGCTATGTAGCGAGTGCAAGCGTCTAGAAAAATGTTTGTGCTATACTGCTGTAGGCTTGCTCCTGTGCTAGCAGGATGCGAAAACGTAGGCATATTATCTGCTCACTGCCATGGGGCCCTCTGCAGAGGGAATCAAACTCCATTAGTTTCCTAAGCAATCTAGCAGCATGCCACAGCTGGAGTTACCGTGGGACTTTCGACCCACCACCAAGCAACAAAATATTCAGCATCGCTAGCTGCAGAGTAATGGTATATACTTGCAGTTTTACCTTGCTTCTGCACCCTGCAACACTTATGGTAGCCACAGAAATGTCACAGGAGTCTTACCTCTCTGTGAAACCAGGTACCATATCAAATGTTTCACAGTGGGGTTTGGTTCCTTGCCAGAAAGTGTACTTTAGCTAGGCTATAAAGTGGGAGGAGTTGTAGGTTACACAAGCTGCAAGTCTAGGCCAGAGAGCCTTTTAATTTAAAAATGAACTGCTTCAGTGAATTTTTGTTTTGAAAGTGAACAATATTTTAAACAATATTCACAAAAGATTGGTTTTTCTTCTTCACATTATGAAGTGATAGAACATGACATTATTGATATTTGTATTTTCAGTAGTAAAAGCAAACTTTCTTTCTAAATTGCTGCAAGTTTTCAAGATATTTTTTAATTTATTTTTGAGCAGAGGCCATGTTTCTTCTCGGGAAAAAAAAACAATTTGAAAGAAAAAAATTTGATCCTTTTTATTCCGACCTCCTATATTCTATTCCTTTTTCTCAATTATTCATCTACAAGTTTTGACATCCTGTGCTTGGGTGTCACTACTAGACAGGCAGAATAAGAAAGATGCTTTGCCAATAACCTCAGTATTTTTATAGGCTCATATTTTATGCTTAGGTTTATTTTTGTGAACTTTCCCCATCTCAGGAGGTCATTTTTTCTGTGACAAACATAGTTCAGGCGCAATTCCTCTCATGCCGTGCTGTCAGTGAAGATCTAGAACATTTGGCTTTGTTATTGCTGTATTTTAAGTTTCTTCTCCAGGCGATTAGGAAGAGCCACAAAAATAGAAGCAACATATCTAAGCAAAAATGGAAGAAAACAGCAGCAAAAGAAGGACTGACATGCAGAAAAGCTGGGACTCTTTGTGTAACCAAAGAAAGTATGTCCTGTGTTTTCAGAACCTTTGTAACTAGTGAAAAATGGACCAGAGTTAGCACAGAAGAGGAATTGAATTTGATGGGGAAACAAGACTAAGGAGTGAGCACATAGTTGCACTAATAATTTTGAAGGTTTCACAGGGGGGAGACAAAGTGCTTACCATATTCTTAGTATGATATTACTATTAAAATATAACTGGGCATATTAGTAACAAGCATAGTAAAACCTAAGGGGTTAAAGCAAATGGAGCAAGCTAGCTGAACTGGCCGAGAATCTGACCCTGAGCATTCAAGCAAACGGGCCTCTGGGGCAGCTGGGAAATGAATTGGCTTTGGAAGTAAAACAGGAACTGAGCTGTGAGATCAAGAACCTCGTACAACTGTATGACTGGAAAAAACCATGGATTTCCAGCCTTCAACAGTTCTGGAGCAGCTGGGCTTTGTTCAAATGTAGGGACATCACTGGAGTAGTGAAATGTTCCAGGTGCTAGCTTTTGTGCTTGCTGCAGTCCTACTCTACTGAGTGTTGCATACCTTAATTGGTTTCCATTTCTACTAATGAAAATATATAGAAATGAGAGAACTCCAGGGAGGGTAGAAACAAATGGCATTTGCGTTTCAAAGCTCTGCAGCCGGCTCTCCAGCGTGCAGTTGCAGTACGAGGTGACTTCATGCCTTGTTAAATAAAAAACAAAGACTGAAAGAAGAAAACAGAACTGTTTCACCAGAGAGCACAGATTCCATCTCCTATTCACCACTTTGCATATTCTTTGCAGTCTCTGGCCCGAGGCTACATTGAACATGCGTATCTTAAATTTAAATGCAATAGCTGAAACCTTTCTTTCCACCTTGAAACCACTGACAAAAGCATCACTAAATTCAGACTCAAGTTGAAAGGTATGGGAAAATCCCTAAGAGTTAGAGTCTGCTGTCTGTTTAACACAAATAGAAGAGCCATGGGGCCTGCTTTTCAGTTCCTACATCTCCAGTAGAGAATGAGGGCTTGAGCCCCATGCTTTATTAAGGAGGCCTTCAAGTCACTGAATAGGAGCAATCCAATGCATTCATTAGGCATTGCTCCATCAGCTCTTCCAATTAGGCCCTGTAAAGGCATCACCGTGAAACATCCATCTCTGTCCTTGCTGCTAAAAACTTCAAGAGAAGTGGCAATTAAAAGTCTTTTGGTTAATCAGCACTCTGACTGCTGCTTGGTTTGTAGACAATGGCCAATCAACAGGACTTCAAGGAGGATGGAAAGCGTGCACGGAGCGCTGCCCCCCATGCAGCAGCTTGGATAAAATGGTGACGGGCATTACCCTGACGGATGTCACACCAAAGCAGATGCTCAATATTTCAGCCCTGAGACAAGCACGTGTGGTTTAGTGGCGGAGCCAGCTGTCGTGCTTTCTCAAGCCGTGACCTCATCGGATTTGCGAAGTAAGATGAACTGAGCCAAGTTTGTATTTGGCTCTGAAACCTCCTTTGAGAATAACGCAGGGAGCAGTGATGTGGATTCAACAGTGAACATGATCGCCTTCAATTTTGGACCGATACAGTGTTTCAGCATGAAGCTAGGAAGCTGCTGGTAGGAGCTGTCTTTCAGACAAGGTATTAGCTCTTTTTTGAGAAAATCCACACTAAGCTTGCTCGAGAGAGAGGTGCATTGCAGCACTTTTAATGTACGATTGTCACTGATACACTCCACAACAGAAAGAAAACCAGAAACCGAACATGTCCTGTAGGAGCTGACTGCTCCACTTCCTTACCACAAGTTACAGCACGACTGGTACAGCTAATGCTCTCCACCTTTGCTCTGTATTCAGCCTATGAAACACATTCCCTGCTTCGCTGACCTGTCTGGGTTTTCTCTGCGTGCCTCAGCCGACACAGTCATTCTTTTAACACAGTGTATTTTGATAAGAGAATGAAGGTAAAGGTAAGACGACCTGGCCTCCATTATTGTTTTATCTGCTTTCATTCCTTCCACATTCACTCCTTCCTGCTCCTTCCTCTCCTCCCTCCCTGTTTGCTTTCCTTCACCCTACAGCACTGACATTAGAGAGAAGGTAACTCTTCACCTCCCAAGCAGAGCTGGTTCTTCAGAAGTCTTAAGGCTCACCTTCTACCTCCAGTTCTTCCATAGCTCCTGCCCTGGCATAAATGATGGTGCACTAGTGCCTCTCGGAGCAGACTCTGGCCACAAGCCTCAACGTGTTCCACTTCCACTGCTGAATTTCCAAAAATCTAATAACTAATCTGACTTTCTAGATGAACAATCATTCTTTATGACAGCCATTAAATCTGTTCTACATGGAGTAAATAGCTGCCCATAATATTAGGTTGTCTAGTATCCCACCCAAATCATGGGGTTTCACTCAGTATTAGTGGGGTGCTTAAGTCTTCCCTAGTTTACATATTTTCTTTTGTTCAATCTGAGCGAAGCCTCCCATCTATGGCAACAGGAGCACCTAGGAAATGTCCTGCCAGTGACTTGGAGCTGTAAGGGGAGTGGGTGAGGCACTCAGCATTCACACCTCACAGAGCTGGAGCTCTGTCCCCTGGGACCTTCTGAAAGAATCGAAAGGGATTTGGACGAGGCCCGAAGGCTGTTTCAGCATCCTGGGTCACAGTGGCAAGCCACAGGGCGTCAGAAAAACTCTAAACCTGAAGGTCTAGTGCAAACACACAGCTTTCTGTCTCGCTTCTACAACAGGGAACTGAAGCAGAACCTGTGTCCTGTTGCTTTTGGCGAGAAGAATGCTCTATTCTGTTCTTTTGGGCAGATAGATACCTTCTTTCTTTCTTTTCATAACATGCTGCCTCATGTACTGTACAACAAATGAAGGCTTTGTACAGGAGACAATGGGAGACAGAAAAATTGAATTGTAATACTTCTTCCTATGTCACACATCTTGTTTCTGTACAAATTTGGAAATCCCAAATTGAACTACAACCAGCTTATACAAGAAACCATCGCCTTGCCACTAATACCCGGCTGCGGTTACAAAGAGCAAAAACCCATAAAGGGAGTTTTCACTGGCATAAAGGAAGCGTTGCTGGTGGGATAGTAGCACTGAAGGCCATGTTTTGGGAACTTCCCTAGGTTCTTGGGACTCTGAGATTGGTCCTTCTGGGAGCAGGCTGCCAGGTGCTGCTTTTCCCTCAGGGTGAGCGAGCTGCTGGGTTTTGTTGTCAGGTTTGTCACACAGCTCTGTTATGCTAGTTTTGTGTTCAGATGATAAGCTGTTAATATGCATTATGAATTATGCTTTTAAGAGTTTGTAAAATGTTTATAGGCGAGGCAGCCCCTCGGACTCTTCTGTCATTAAGGGAAGAAAGAGACCGTCCTTGGGTAATTTTCTATGTTTCAAGTAATTCAGATTAATCTCTTCCTAAATTAATCTCTCTGCCTATATCTTGCCATTGACTGTACAGGAATCCAGAGAACCATCTCACATGTATGTTTCAGATATATTACAGAATAGAATGGATATTCTTATCTGGAGCTAATGCATATCTCATTTAGATATGCAAACAGACCAGGAAAAAGAGATGTTCTTCTAGGATTTAAAAATCTGAGGTCTATCAGCTTACTACCTTGGTCATTTGTTTTTAATTTTGAGCTAAACTTTAGCATCCACTTTAATGAATGCAAGAAACAATAAGAGACTTTCATATTTATTGATGACCTTCAGAGAAAAGCGGACCTGTTTGTGAAGATAAACCCATGTCCTCAGTGGAAGAAAATGGATACAGAAAAAGCAGCCAGGCATGAATTTCACAGCAGTCAAATCTTTTACTCCAATCCGGTGATCCACAGAAAGAGTTGCTGCAAAAAAAAAGTCTGCTCAGTATGCACAAGGACGAGACAGTTGAAGCAATGGGTACCCAAAGTTTAACTTTACTGATACTCACCAACTCAGTAGTGACTCCTCTAGACTGCAGGAGCTCTTTGGAAGACCAGGTAAATGCAACCTATAGGACCGGTAGATGAGTTTGGTATAAGTTTTTGAGAAATTAATATTTTGCAGATTTTAAACCATTCTTAAATTTACATTCCTGATGGAGTATGCATTCATTGTTCAGCCTGCAGAAGAGAAGGCTCTGGGGAGACCTTCTTGCAATCTTTTAGTAGTTAAAGGGAACTTCTAAGAAAGATTGGAAAAGCACTTCTTAGCAGGGCCTGTAAAGATAGGACAAGGGGTAATGGTTTAAACTACAAGAGGGGAGACTTATGTTGTGGTTTAGCCCCAGCCGGCAACAAAGGAACGTGCAGTTGCTCTATTGCCCCTCCTCATGAGAGGATGGGAAGAACTGGAAGAAAAAGGCAAAACTTGTAGGTTGGGATAAGGACAGTTTAACAGAACAGCAAAGGAAGCAAACAGGAACAAAAATAATGCTGATAAAAATCCCATACAAAATAAGGGAATACACAGGACATTTCTCTCACCGTCCAATGCCCAGCATGCTCCCCAGCAACAATTAGCTTTCCCCCAGCTAGCTCTTCCAATTAAAACCAGGCAGGACCAGTACCTTCTATCAAATACCCCGTTTGTTTGGCTAGTTCTTGTCAGCCATCCCGTCTGTGTCCCCTTCTGGCTTCTTATGAAACTGAACCCAATCCCAGCCAAACTCAGGACAATTCAGGCTAAATATAAGGAAGAAATTTTTTACAATTAGGGTGGTGAAACACTGGAACTGGTTGCCCAGAGAGGTGGTAGATGCCCCAACCCTGGAAACATGCAAGGCCAGGTTGGAAAAGGCTCTGAGCAACCTGATTGAGTTGAAGTTGTCCCTGCTCACTACAGGGGGGTTGGACTAGATGACCTTAAAGGTCCCTTCCAACCCAAACTATTCTATGATTCTGTGATTCTACGACATACGTATACTCACATACATATATATACACACAAATCTGTAGAGGGTTATAACCTCCTGGAAATACTAATGTATTCCCAAGTGTGCTTCTGTTTTGCATCCCGAGATTAAAATTTCACAAGGTGAAGCAATCAATTATCCAGAAACTATTAAATCAATAATCATTTAACTCAAATTTGGGTTTTGAGTCAAATAAGAGGGGAAACAAGTCTTAAACTAGCTACTTCCCTGTTTTTCATATTTCTTTTACAAAAATACTTCACAGGTTTTACAACAAGTTTCATTCTGGCAAAATATTTACAACATATTTATTAACCCTTCAAACTGAGGGGGAGGTCAGAGAAGATAGCCAGAAGATTAATGTGTGAGCATCACAATTTATAACCCATTATCACACAGTGCCATTTCTTTCCAACAGTAAAGCTACAACCCATCATGTGAATAACTTAGAGTGACAAAGAGGATCAGAGTGTAAAACTACAAGATTGTTTTGTTCTTTGATACCCATAGGACAGAGATCTTAGTGGCACACCATGACATGAATGCTGATTACTTTTATGCCACAGAAAGCCAGTGACTGGAGATCCGACCTCTAGCAGAAAAACACCCGTCTGGGTAAATAATTCTGCTCTATTATAAAGAAAGAAGAAAGTGATGAGGTACTTTCAATCAATTTTTAATCGTACCCACAAAAATCGGTATCTATCATGGTGATGTGAGGGGAAGGACAAAGATCATCCCATCAAGTTTATTCATTGTGGAAAAAAAATGCTTTTAAGTGGTGCTCCATCATTTCTTGCTGAGCCAGCCTGCCTTTGGTGGATAACTGACTGCTGTCTTTTGGAGGGGAGCAATTAATTATGGGCTGGCCCCACCCCCACAGGATGTGCTGGTAGACTTCTCACTAGGTTACACAGAGAACCAGAAGGCAGCTTTTGCCATGCTGCTTCCCATGCCCTGTGTAAATAATTCGATTAGGCAACGGAAGGAGACAAGCGCAGAGGGCTGCAAGGTTTGACTGCAGCAACCCCCCAGCAGGAGCACTCACGGGGATTGCTGACCCACCCTTAGGTACCCAGTACAAACCTAGCTGTGAGGTTGTCCATCATGCACTTCTCTTGATTTTCTCTGACGATGGCTGTCCTTGAGCCAGCTTGGTTCATTTCCATACACGTCAAACACACCCAAGCAGAAGATGAGATGCTCTTCTTACAGAGGATGCTTGTGTTTATAAGGTTGTAGCTAGTTTCTTCAGTTTGAATTACTTTTGTTTTGAAAATCAATCACGAAGTTTTACTTTGTAGAAAGGCATGGAGTGCTGTTTAGGCCCATTTTTTTAGCAGGTGCAGGTAACAGTGGTCTTGTTCAAATATAAAGTGTTGTCTAGAGCACAGAGGAGTGGTAGCTGCAGAGATGAGGGAGAAAGCCTCTGCTTGAGAGTGATGGAGGAAGTAATCTGGCTTCATACTTTTATGACCATATGAGTTCTTTTCAAAATTTTTCAAGTGTGTTTCATAAAGATTTTGGTATTTCTATTTAGTGCTGAGTGCTAAAACCCTCTTCCCTTTACAGGAGAACATAGAAGGAGCCAATTACATACAATGTTTCTGTGGCATCCAATCTTATTTAAGGAAAGAGGATGATATCTTCAAGTAGGGAGGCACTTGTCTCTCAAGAGTGTCTGATGATCTGGAAAACGAACATAGCTTGTTCAAATACTTGTTATTACCACCTCTGAAAATATATTATCCCCCATAGGTGGAAGAAAAATATAGTTAACTGGCGTTTTGTCAGATTTTACGTACAAATTTTGAGACAGTTAACACAACTTCTCTAAAGAGTTAACATAAGGCCTCTAGAAAAGTATAGTTGGGATAGGATCAGAAAAATTGATAAACAACAAAAATGTAGCAGAGCAGTGGGCTCAGGCACTTTTTGTAGGCATAGACAGTTGGGAGTAGCCAGGGGGCAGGCTCCAAGAGAAAAGGTGCAGTGCAAATCTAGAAACTTGCACTGACCTCAGAGGCTGATCCTCTGCTTACTACATGGTTCAGGGCTCATTTTTCTCCCAGCCCTTGGTGGTCCTCCTGCTCAGGGCACGGGAGAATGGGAATGGAGCAGGACTACAGCCACGCTCCTTCGTATCCCCTGTGTCACCTTGTTTTGTGGAGAAGGGAAAGATCACTATTCCAAGGAAAGACTGGCTTTTATACCCAGAGGCCTGTGATTTTCCCTCTCTGTTATATAAAATGAGCAGTATTATCTTAATTTTTCACATTCGTTCATGTTCTTCTGGGCAGGAAACACGCCCATTCATCTTGCAAAAGGTTCTGCAGAGTATTGTGAGCAAAGAAGAGTAAGAACTAGCAGTCCAGGTCTCTTACCCAACAGGTTTAAGCCGCTTTTAAATAAAAATGAAAAACTTTGGGACTGTTTCTTTCAAGTAGCAGATGAAAAGAAGGGATGCTAATAACTGTGGAAATTATCTATGCAATTCAAAAGAAGTTGGGATTGAACTTTGATTTTTTTGTTGGATCATGATCTAGTGCTTTTAAATTCACTTTATTTATTTATACGTAAGAGTATAAGCCTTTATCTAAAAAATGTCAAGGAAGTCCCACTGTAACAGAACACTTTACTGCACCCACATTTCTTCCTTGGGAGATGACAGAGGACAAACTGTGCAGATGTAAGATGTGTTGCTTAATGAGGTGCTGGAGGACACTCAGGCACAAAGGGTCTGTTGGAAGAACCTGGACAGAATACAAGAGAACTTAGTGTGTGGTCAAGTGAGGGATCGTGATGCAGATGCTCTCATGCAGCGAGCTATAACAAGGCTATAATATCAATAATCTGCATGTTAATGAGTTAGAAATCTTCAGATTAAAGCTTTCCCAAGTGAGCTGTGAGACAGCAGACCTTGACAGCTTTATTGCTGTTGAATAGGACAGCTTTCTTAATACTTATTGGTAGTGTTTTTCTCCATCACTTTCATGGACAATATAAGACTTCCAAATGAATTCTTCTGTTCCAGAAACAGAAAAAACATGCCTTTTATATATATTTTTCTTTGTTGTTATCATAATCTTTGCTATTATGAGGATTTTTGTATCTAAGGGAATGAAAAATTCATACGTAGAGTTAAATCTTAAAGATAAATACTAAATTTTTAAGTTACTTTTAGGCTTCAGATTTTTATTTTGTTTCATGCTGGAATGAACCAAAAACTTCTGGATGTTTTGGGAAAAAAAAAAAAGCTATGTCAAAATGTGAATTTTCTGTCTGAAAAGGTCAAGTCTTCCATTCTAGTCTCTTTCTGATTAGAAATAACCAGAGAGTTCTTAACTTCACAACTTGAAATTCTAGGTGAGAACATCCTTAAGGATTTAGCAGGAAAATATTTCATCATCAAAACCAGCAGCATTCTTGAACAAAAACACATTTCGTGAGTATACTCTAGGCAGTGGTACTGGTAGGCCCACGGACTTGGGCACAGCAGACACATAAATATAATAATCCATACCCCAAGTGGTCCGAATCTCAGTAGTCAACCTGGAGAAAGTATATGTTTATTCCTTACTATAAAATGCTGCTAATCAGGTCTAGAAAGCAGAAGTGGGGATTATTTCAGCTGGTGCACCATGTAGGGTCTCCACATTAGAGACAGCCTGGGCTAAATTATAACTACCCTGCAGTTTCAGATACCTGATTATTCCACCCCAAATTTAGGATACTGTAGTGTTAACATACTCTCTCTGGTTGAACTGGTTTGGGTGCCTACCTCCAGGGTGGCATTCACTGCCTGAAGACTCCATACTGAGGAATGGATTTGCCATCATCTATCCACAATATTCGCAAGACCAACCACTTAAGTTCATATGTTCTCCTTCTTTCCTCAGCTGACTGGCTTCCAAGACCGCTTACTGAAGCTCTTCGTACTTCACAAGTGCTCCGTAAGGAGCCTTAGTAGCACAAAGCCACGCAGGGTAGGGAGAAAATAGTCTGCTAGATGATAGACTCTGCCTGGGGTCAGATACTATTTTGCTCAGCTGCATAACCATGAAACCCTGGCTATGGTCATGTATGAAATACGTAACAGTCCTGTTTCTTAAGCACAGGTACTGGATTGACGTATCTTTTTCTTTTTTTATCTCTGTACTCAAAGTAATTGAGAAAGAGCACAGTTAATTATTTTTTAAGGCTCATTACAATAACAATTCCAATTCTTATCAGACAAGGAAGACAACAGAGGAGTGAAGGCTGAAAATTCTCATTTTGTCTTACTCACAAAGCTCAAACTCTGCTTCCTTAGCAACCCTCTATGACCTGTGAACTGCAGTCTTGGTACAACAATAGAAATTTAGCTCTGTTCTTGTATTGTGAGAGGATTTCAAACCTGTATGTGAGATTTTAACTGTATAGCCTCTGGTAAAATAAATTGGAGTCACATAAGTCTTTCAAAATGGAGAAATTAGTAACGTCTGAATAACTAGCATACAATGTACTGTGACTGCAGTCTTCTACAAACTTTAGCAACCTGGTTAATGTATTGTGTAACAATTTCTCCCTTTCCTGCGAAATATACCGAAACTGCACAAGATATCCCTCATCTTAGCTGAACAGTTAAAAAACCTGAGACATAATTAAGAAACAAAACCCTATACTATGTGAAACACGAAGGCTGCATCATAGAAAGAAGAAAACTTCAGCATAGCCCCAAATTTTCTCCTGGAGGCAATTTTAGGAAGACCATATATGAGATTAATTTCGGTCATGCCCTTTGTTCTTTTAGTACTGGTCTACGAGCACATACATATATAACCTAAGCAATATAAAAATTAAGCACAACTGTCATTCTCCCATTTCTTTCTTCGGTCTCTCAAAATGATTAGGTAAGAGCAAGATATGCAAGCAAATATTTATGAGAAAACTCTTTTCTGTTATTAGCAAGGACAAGGAATCCACTCAGTCCGTAACAAGTGGATAGAGCTAGTTTGTAGAAAAGTCAGTTTCAACAGCTTAGTCTTTGCTGCAGGTAAAGCAGTGGGGAGATCTGCAAAAGAAAGGTAGTGGTAGCTGCCTCTGCGGTGGTTCTCTGCTTTAGGGCAGTTTTGGGCCCCTCCACTCATATGTATTGCCACAGGTCCAACAAATCTATGCCATTCATTGGTTTTGACTCTGCAAAGAAAAAGCCCTGCCAGACATCAGTACCAGCCATTGTGGGTGATGGAGCAGCTGAAGGTGAGCACCCATCCAGGTTGACTGGGTGGCTGCAAATTTTGTCAGCTGAGCCCATGTGAGACAGCAATGTGAGCTCAAATTTGGAGGCCCAGCAGTTCACCCAAAGAAGAAGCGTCAATATTTGTGTGCAGTCTGGAGATGAGGCAGGTTTTCATGGAAGTGCAAGCATGGGTATGTACTAAAGGTACAGACTGGCAAGCCTAGATGTGCCCTGACCTCTCTGGCTTGAGCTACAGCTGGGTTACCCTCACCACCCACCACTTTTCTAGTGGAGGCCACAGAGGTTTATTTTTGTCCCTTGAAATGCAGAAAAATGTCTGACTTACCAATCTGTGACCTCTCTTTGTTTCCCACCTGCTACTGCTACAACACCTGCCTGCAAAGCATGCAAGGTAAAGCATGCCCCAGTGGTTTAAAAGTCTTCAAAAGGATGCTGTTGCCTAGGTCCCACATAGCATCAATTCCTCAACTGCGGGCACAGTCCTGCCCTCCAGCCATTCTACTTGCTCAGATTTTGGGGTAGGGGGCCAGGAAGGGGAGAGGAATGTGACTATCACTTGAAATAGAACACTCAGATTATTTAATCCCTATGGTAGCTGGTTCTGTTACGCATGCCTTTTTACAACATTGTCAAAGGCATCTAGCAGCAGGGGTAACTGCTTTCTTGTCATGTGGGCTGACAAAGACATAAAGGTATAAAATAGGTTTTCCTCTTTCATTTTATGTGATAAAGGTAAACTCCCTTTGCTGAGAACCCCCCTACCTGAACCGTGTTGTTGCTAATTTACTATTTCTATCACAGTAATGTGTTGGCTCCATAAGAGATTTATGTTCTGTACACAAAGCGCTCCTTGTAAATGTAACAACAAAGAGACATTCTGCAAGCACTTAAACATAACAGTAAATGCTCTCTGCTCCACATGTTACTTGCTACATTTTACTCACATTTATCTACCAGGTTTTGGTTGCTAAGGTCTCCAGCACTGCAAATGTTTAGGAATGATTTTCTGTGTATCTCCTCCTCCTCTAAACCTTAACAGCAAGCTCAAAAGTTTGACTTCTTCCCCAGTATCTAAAACTGCCTAGAGGGAAAGGTGAAGGTTCTGTCCAAGGTCTTAGGAACAGCATGAGGATGCCCTGATTTCCCGTCCCACGCAGCAGGGCAAAAAAGACCTGTCACTGTCTTAGCATTTTCAAAAATGTCACCCTCCCCAAAAGGCCATAGTTGTTAACCTGTGAATTTTGGTCATAGTTGTTAACCTGTGAATTTTGGCACTGAAACAAACCTCCCTTCCCCAGCTTCAGATAAACCAAGTTTTTAACTTTTTTTAAAGGGGCGTAGGGCTAGAATGATCTGACATATGTGAAAACCCCAAGGGCCTCTTTCAGAAAAGACCTGTCTGGACATCAGCCTAACTCAGGTTCCATTTTTTATACTAAATTGAGTCACCCTCCTATTTTCGCTCAGTCTTTCTTTTTAAAGCTCAGTTTTGTAGTGTGTCTCACCAGCCTGAGAGCAGACAGGCAGCCTCGGGTCAGAGGCTAAGAGCTCAGTAACTCTTCCTGGCTCTTTCATTCACAACAAGTTAACAAGGCCATACAGACTTGCCTCCATATCCTGACTTTCACATCTAAGTCATGGGCTGGGCACAGCGATAATAGATGAGCTATGATTCATAAAGCCATTACTAAGCACTCATCACCTCAAGTACATGGCTGCTCTGTGGAAAGGGGAGGTATGGAGAATAAATGTGTGATTTCCAAGAAAGCAAAGAAAAAAAATAATTGCAAAGTCAATCAAGGAGTCGTTCAAACAAAGGCTACCTTTCTGTAGCTGGCTTTGAATTCGCTGCAGATACCAAGTTTGTGGTTGTACCAAAAAAAAAAAGAAAGAAAAAAGGAAAAAAACAAGGAAAGTAATCTTCTTCTGTGTAATTAAGGGTGTATTCTGTGGTTAAAATGGAAGCCTGTTTACAACTTCTACATAAACGCGTAACATGAACAATTTTTATCTACGTTGTGATTTGTACAGAACAAGCTCAGGGGTGGGGTAGTATTCTTAAGAGTGCCTGAAGTAAGGCTTAGGTGGGAGAGAGCTGCCAGACTCCAGAACTCCGGTGTGAAAACCCTCACTCAAACTGTAGGTTCATAAATGCTAGAAGCAGTTTGCACACAGACCCTCAGGTTCCTGAGAGTTACAGCTCTGTGCGGTGCCAGAACAGACCCAGACTTGACATCACCAAACCTTTTAACATCTTGTGTGTGTCCAAGCCTGACAGCAGCCCAGAATTTAGGCACTGCAGTGTGTAAGCCCTAACGGCAACGATGTGCAGTGGGGCACTTGTAGCATGTGTTGTCCATATCAGACTTCCTACGAAACATGGTTACTACAGCTGTTTCTTTTCTACCAAGTGGAGAAAACTGTGGTTATTTCCCAACTCTGCCTTATACAATATTTTACAGGTTAGACTGATCAACATAGGAAATGGAAAAATGTGTTTCAGGTCCTCCTTGTGCCCTAAGTGGCCCTAGATAGATGCTGCACATCTCTCAAGTATGGGCTAAAATGAGATGTGGTTTTCCATTCTCCCATCTTGAAATCCTGACAGTGTGCAGAAAAAAGCCTCTGAGAATGCAGGAGACAAAATGCCCTGCAGAAGTCTGGATCTATAGCCTAGTGATTTGGGCATGTACCTGTAAAGTAGAAAGCCTTATCCCTTGCTCCCAAGACTGCATCCAATTACCTGAATTAAAGTATGTTGTTTATTCGGATTCCTGTTCTGAGGGCACATTTTAGATGCAGAGACCTAGAAGTTCAATCTCTGCTGACACCTCTGGCTTTTGCACGATGCCAGCTGGACACACTGACATGTAATTGTGCTCTAGTCATTATGTCCTGCTTTGCACGTGACTGATTTCACATGCAGGTCCTGAGACCCCTGCCTCAGGTGGCTGGAACAATGCGCCAGCAATGCCAAAGCTGTGTTTTTGCCCCCGAAGGACAGATATTTCTCTGTTTAGAGGCTGGGAGCCTGCTAGGGCAAAGGAACCTATGCGCCTGGTCTGACAGTATGTTTTTCCTTAGCCATCCCCTTACAGCCACTGCTGGAAGCAGAATAATGAGCTACACAAACCTTTGCAACACCATGCAATGCCATTCTTGTGCGACCCTTCCAACACGCTGCGGGGAGCACACATATCATGGCCCAGGATTCAACCCCAGGTTTCATGCCACAAAAAACGATGCTTTGCAGCAGCTAGCTTCTAATCATTTGCTTGACTTGATCTTTGTTCAGTCATGTCCTTAGGGAGAAGCAGATGAAATATGAAATAACCTGTAATACACTGCAGATAGAGATAGTTGTCAGTCAGTTCCCATTTCAAAAAGCAGATGTATCGTGTCTTGCTGCTAACAGCTCCATCACCTTGCCCACCATCCTATTGTGTAGTTTATCAAACTACCTTGGCTAAAGTTCTCTACTGCAGTTATAATCAGTCAGACTTGGATCAGGATCTATCCAGCTGCAAAGTGTGTGTCATTATGTTGCAGCATCCAGGTTCTGTGGGGTTTTTTTAGCAGGGGCATTATAATACGAATTTCAGAGAAAAATGCTGGAGGAGTTGTACTAAACTTGAACCAAACGTCAGTCTGAAATTCTTCCTCTCTGACATCCCACTCCACCCCCTTCAATTGAACTGGAACTGAACCTGAACTGTGGGGTTTATGAGGTCTTCATTGATCCTGAGCCCGAACTGCATGAAGGAAAGAATAAATTTCTGGTTACTGGTTCGGCACAATGGGCTGGTTAAAAACTAGCATTTCTAGCAGGGTGTCTTAGGCTTGGAGACTGCCTGTACTGGGATCTGCAGAGTAGTGTAGCGTTACAATCAGTCCCTCCTTTCACTGGAGTGTTTGGCATAGACCTTTGCCACTGCACAGGAACATCCCGTACTGCTCCACAGGCACCAGGAAGGGACCTGTTCAGCATGGGGATTTCAAATACCTTCATAAACAAAGCTCTGAGACAGACCTGGGTCTACCTCTGCTTTCTGTTGTGCTATTCTTCCTACTCGCTTCTCTAAGTAGAGGTGCCAGCAGCTGGAGCGCCTCACCACACAGGTAGGTGTTTAAACTTAAACATCTCTGATGTGTGTGTGCAAAACTGGACTCGCAAGGTTGTTTCTGCCACCCATGCTTTGGTTTCTTGCCCCAGCTCTGGCACCTCTTGCATTCCTACTATCTCTGCTGTGGCTTCTTCCTCCCACTTGCCAGATTTAGGCTCATGAAGCGGTGGAGACGTACTGGGAATAAGAGATAGGAAGCAGAGGCTACAGCTTTTTGCCTTTCTTTACAGGCCTGCTCCATCATAAGATCCTGCCCATTTGTGAATGTGGTATGTCTCAGTTTTGTCTAGTTTCTAAACCCTGTTAGATCTCAACCAGCTTTAGTTTTATCTCAGCCCATTATGGCAGTGAGCAGGCAAATGTGGTGGTTTGTTTCCTTGGAAATGCTCTTTTGCTGTTCTCTTCAGGCATTAATACTATGTGTTACAGCTGTTTAAAAATTCAGTGGTAATTATGCACTCCAGCAGATATGACTTCATCAGGATGGGCGTAAAGTGCTCTTTTTTAGCCCGGGTTGGGGCAGGGAGATCTCTCCCGTGTCACACCATTTATTCTGGGAGCACAGCTGCGCTGCTCCTGGTCAGACCAGGGCTGCACCTACCCACCTGGCCTTTGGCTCAAGACAACACCAGCCTTCATCAGTAGGGATAAATTGCAGTTCCATCTCAAGCCCAACTGTAGTTTTGAATTTCAACATTTCCAATTACAAATTCAGCAGGAGGATTACTAAATGGCCACAGTGGTCTTTTCCACCATAATTTCTTCAAAACTTCACTCATATAAGCCCAGAATTGGCATTGCAGCACAAATCTCCTAATTTATAACCCTATTATTAACTCCTAACTGCTCTGAAAGAAAGCAGTCCAAATTATTATGAAACAAGAGTTTTTTATTGGTTTTGTCATGAAAAAGGCCATTAAACATGATAACAGAAAGACACACTTTTCCCTATAGACACACTGATGCAGCAGAGACAGAATGTGATACTTCTAAAGGAAGTCAGTTCACTATCTAATTCTTGTCTTTAAGCAGCTTGCTATGATTCATAAATTCACTCTTGACTTCCAAAAGCCACTTATTTCTTCTGCTTCCAAAAGTTTTGAAGGGCCTTTTCCTGCACCAGTGAGCTGACATTGCATCCTCCTCGCATTTGTAAGAAATGTTGATTTAGTGCATGCACAAGTATCATGTTGATGAAATGAATGATCAGGCTTAGCGCTCTGGAGAAATCCAGGTCTTTAGCACAAAGAGCCTCCCGATGACGATAAAATTATGTTTTGGATAACTCTTCATACAAAACCCTTTCCAGCGAAGTGACACAACCAGTGCTCCTGCCAGCTAGGGTAGGTGCCCCATCTGTGCAAACACCATCCAATTTGAAGTAGTCAAGAAGAACACGTTCACTGGCTGTCACATTTTCAACATGTTTGCTCAGTTACTCCATCAAACCTCAGCCAGTGTTCGTAGATATTGGCAGACACCAGTCGGTTCCTAAATAATATCAGTATTTTCCCTCACTCACGGAACTTAACACTCAGCTTCAGACTGTCTGTTACATTGCAGCTCTCATTAGTTGGGTGAGAAAAATATAAAGATGCAGCTGCTGAAAATCTAATTTATACTGACACCTCAGTGAACTTTTCAAGCCTTTGCATCATCGCAGAGGCCCAGCTACAGCCCCCATTTTGAGGTCATCACTCAGTGGAGCTCAAAGGGATAAGCTCTTCTTCAGTACCCCAAAACGCATTTGCGAGGTACCCCCAGGCTTTGCAGTGTCCAGCCTGAGCATCCCCAAGCATAAAGGATGTTGGCCTGGATTGCAAGAGAGATGGGAGGTGAGGGGACAAGGGAGTGAACCCAGACAGGCTCAGCTCATGCCTCAAGTCAGACTATTCTGCAGGAGGGCCATTAACAGATCAGCTATTTAATGAAGTGTAGGCAATCGCAGTAATTATAATAACTTTCAAATCATTCGGGAAAGCTAACTTTGCCTGAAAGCACCCCAGGGGAGTAGGCACTCTAAAACAACAGCTGTGGAAGGCTTGGACAAGAAGGTGTTCATGGCTGTTTAGATCTCTTCTGGGCAGTAATGGCAGCATGTGTGCCCTGTTTGCTGCAGTAATTACTGCTGGTATTTAAAATCAATAGAGCAGACCTAGATTGCAGACAGGCAGCTAGAGGCTACTAGTCCAGCAGCCTGAACAGGGGCAAGTGATGGAGCCTTTGGTCTTCGAAAGAACAAATCGAGCAAGCTGCACACTCAGGAAAGCAGCAGCAGCCCACCCCCTGACCAGTCCTGCACCGAACAGAGGAGGGAGGCTTCACCAGAAAGGGGTGACCATTTGTCAGTTGGCCATCCTGCTCTGTCTGAACTATCAGTGAAGATGTGTTGAGACTGAACCTGTCTCTTTGGGTAGGTGACCGAGGCTTTGGCAGAAGCACTGCGGTGGTATAGCCCTTCCTCCCCTTGTGCTCTCACTGCCACCATCCTTTTTTCCCTCTCTGTGTGCCAGGCTCATGAATATAATTTTCATGACGAAAATAATTAGATATCTAGATTAAAAAAGTAAGCACATCTGAAATAAGCAATGGGGACACTAGGAAAAGTGAAGCAGATGAAGGGCAGGCGAGACTCTGCTGGGTTCCTGGTCTCTCCTTGTCTCTGCTTTGGTGTGGCAGAGCTGCCAGCTGGGACACAGCCCGGCTCTGCATCTCCAGACCTCCTGGCTGCCCCTGGCTGCTGGACAGCTGCAGCCAGCTGTGATTACAGCACCTCCTTTCAACAGCGGGTTTCTCTATTGACTGAAGGTTATTTATTTTGGTCGTTTGTCATGCTGGGCTTCACAGACACATTAAATGCAACACACGCCATGGACAGGAATATTTTTTTTCTAAATGGAAGGATAAAGCTGTTGGACTACATTTTTTGGAAGAAAACAGATCTAATCTTCCTCACTCATACTGTGGATTTTTTATATTCTTACTACCATGTTCAAATAAAAGATGGTCTTAATTGGTACATTGGCATATATCTTTAATTTCTATTTATCCATGCCTCAAGACCAGTGAAATGCTAATGGCCTCAGTACTTCTGCCTGTGCAAGCTTGCAGATGGATCCCTCAACATCCACAAGTCCTGATAATCAACAATACAGCCTGCTTTAAAATGCAGTGACTTTTAGGACACTAACAGGACGAAGGAGTTGGAAGTGGATGAAGCATGCCTTGTTGAACCTGGGGGATGCCTGTACTCTACTCTCAGAATAACAGCAAGCAGAAGAAGTGTCAGGCCTGGAGAAGTCATTCTGACAAAGAGTTAGCTCACTGAAAAGATGGAGTAAAATCCTGAAACTAGTGAAATTCACCATGGCCAGGCCTTACTTCGGGATCTCACTTATAAACCTCTTATCTCTGACTGCAGCTTCAACAAGATGTTATTCATAATGACCTCTGCGAACACAGACTTAATAAAAGTCGTGAGACTTCCACTGAAGACAAGAGCTCAACAAAACGCAGTTCCCTTCACCTATTTATAGAAAGAAAAGGTTCATAAGCACAGATGGGAACACTATGAGTACCATAAATGTTCAGACTAAATTGTATTAAAACAAATTTCATATTGTAAGTGACATTTTAAACATGCTTCTCCTTCTGAAAAATTTCAAGCAATGAATAATGGAGCTGAATCAGATGGAACACAAGGTATCTTGTAGCTAGTGAGTGCTCAAAAGCACTGACTCACTTCAGATCTTTATTTTTTCTTTTTTGAAAGCTTCACCTGCAATGGATGTGACCTAGTGAATTGAAGAAGCAAAAAGACAGGAAAAGGCAGCAAATAGTTTATGAGCCATCCGCTGAAAAAAGATTTGTTAACATAAAACTTTCATTAAACAACCATGAATAATGAATTTGCTGGTGTTTACACTGAACAATTTATTAGACGCAGTTTTCTTTTTCCCTGCTGGCAAAAAGCAGCTTCAATTTTACAAGAAAGCATGAGTGCTGATCCAGAGAGAGGTCTTGCACACGGTCCGTCTCCCCCTCCAGACTGACGTTGCCTCCTCCTTAGTGAAGAGAATAAGGCTATGAGCTGGTTTCTGTTCCCAGTACTATGACTGAACCTAGAAAAAGACCTAAAATAGGACCCCAAAGGCCACTTGCTTCGCCCTGTGATGTAATACTGAGGACATAGTATTAAGTTTTTAGTTGCTTGCTTACTTTCTGGCACGCTAAGTACTTCATTCTCATCACACCATGCTGTAACTTCAGCAGGAAGCGCTGGTAAAGTCTTGGTGCCTGCGAGGAGTGAGGGTTCACTGCCGATGCTGCTGCGATGGAGCTGCTGCCTGTTGCTGCTGGCGGTTTCCCTCTCTTTTGAGGGGGCGGGTGGGAGAGACTCTGGGCTGAGTGTAGGGATGTGGTTCTGCACCACTGTGGCTTAGACCCTCCTGAGGAAGATGCAGGATCAAATTTTCTAGGGCTGAAGAGAAGATGCAAATCTGCCTCTCTCTCCACAGAGATCAGATTCATACACAAAAGAGGAAACCATCTTGCCCAGCAAATTTGCTTAAAGAAAACACCTGCTCCCCGCTTGCTTGGGAGCCCAGCCCTGGAAAAGGACTTGCCGAAACACCCACTATCCGTAGTGCACAGTCCATCCAGAAAGCCTGAGCGCCTGAGAAAGGCAGGACCGAGGGCCACGTCCCTGTGGGTGCTTCTTCCTCTTGCTTTGGTCCAAGAAGCTCCTTTCTTTGGGGAGGAGAATAAAACGGAGCAGGTCTGGACTGTATTTTGGAGGAGGTGACTTTCCTCTGTGGCTGTAGAGCCTATATGGCATGTCATTGTTCCCGCAAATCACCCTAGAAGAGAAGCAGTCAGGTAACCTCTCTTAAGAGAGGCATTCTTGAAAATGTCCTTGCTGAGCATTTCCTCATTTTGTTTGCTTTCATGGATCTTCATTCAATTTTCCTTCCACATAATAATAAATGATCAGAGTGATGGTATACTGACTCTGGATCAGGTTATTGTTACCAGTTGTCCAGTTGCCCAAGTTTGATGGCATCCCAAAACTGCATTAGAAGAGACTCTGGTCTGTTCATTTCAAAGCAAGATAATCTAAATATGTCCTGTAAGGCCAGATATTATGGAGATCAGTTCTGAGTTTCAGTCAATTAGAATGCAAATTTACTTATTTCATTGCCATACACTGGCAAACTCAGAGACCTATTGGGCTGCTGTTTTTGAGAAGACCAGAATGATAGCATCTTTAAGCAACTTTGATGGTAAACTGAAGATAACAATACACTTGTTTTTAGATTCAGTCAAATCTCCTCTTAAAAGACCCCTAGGACCATGATAGATACATTGGAGGAAAGTTTGCATTCCTTTTAAGTCCTATGGGAGAGTGGGGCTTGTTTAGTTGATTGAGGTAGCTCATTTAATCAGTTAGCTTAATTTCAGTGAGATTGTGTTTCAGAACCATTAAAACACTATGAAAAAGCAATTTCCTCTGTATTTCACATATTAAATCACATATTGTTCCAAAACAGTAAGAGTCATTGCAATAGGGTAACAGTAAATTTTGAATATCTGTTAGCAGGATGGGGATTTTCACTAATGAATATATATACAACTATCCTTTAGAAACTATTTTGTTTTAGAGCAGGGACAAACAACGGACTGCCTTGTCTGACTACATTCCAGTCTGAAAGGTTAATTCTGGGGTCAGCGCCAAAGGGGATTTTCCTTACAAGACACTACAAAGAAAGATTGCAAGACAAATCTTGACCCAAACTACTTTGTCATGACCATAAGACTGTATATTCAGCTTTACTGGTGCTGATATATTTTAATTTTAAACTGTCAGCATTTGGTGAGAAGGATAATGTATACACACAGCCTGGAAGCTGGAGTTGTAGAAGCATGGAAGGAGTTCTAACACTGAGCCTCTTACAACGATGGGTTCCTGGGAGCAGAAAGCGAGTCCCAGAGTTAGATACCTGGGGTCCTCATGGAGTGGGGTGAGCAAGCTGGCCCCGAGGCACGGGGTACACTGATGCTGTGCCCAGAGCCACCCGTGCACCCCCGAGGAACACCAAGTAGGGGGGCAAGATGCAAATGCTTGGGGAATTAAAGGGGAAGATGAGTCCAGCATTTACTCACAGATTGAAGTGAGAGAAGCCAAACATCAAACCCCATCTGTTCTTCAAGGAAACGTGACCCTTTAGCTCCTAGGAGACTGTAGGGCACCTCACATGAGGGTCTTTCAGTCTCCCCTTTCCAGGTTACATCTCATTGCATGCAATAATTAAACAAGCCCTGAGCAAGGGAGAGAGGAGATAATGATTCCATAACCAGCAGCAAAAACTTTAGCAAGTGAAATGTAAAACCCTGTTAAGACAGTCCAAGAAAAAATAATAGAGAAGGTTGTGAGAAAAAAATTGCTAAATCTGTGAAACTTCATAACAACAAAAACTTCAAAAGCATCAGAAGTAGGACATCTACCACAGTTGGTAAGGTCCAGAAGTGAACAAGAAAACTTCACACAGGGAAGACAAGGTCATTGCAAGAAAGCTGAATGATTACTGGAGGGGATGAACCCCACTGTAAACAGATATCTGCACAGATGGTTCTGCATCTTCTGGTACAGGAAGGCATGAAGTAGAAGCAGCTGCTTCTGGTGGGAAGCATATCCTTTGCGCCTCTTAGGAAAGGTAGCAATTGGATTTCTTTGTCTCTCTGTTCTCCACAGAGAGACGTGAGACTTTGCTCTCTTTAAGGGGTACTTATCTGTCTTTCTTAGCTAGAAAAAACAGTGGACTAGGGTATGGAACAAATCAATAAATAACAATAAATAATTTAATAGAACTGTAAAGGAGTTAAAGGCTTTGGTTTATTCTGAGAATAAGCAAAGTTGAGGCTCTAGATGTCAGAAAAATGAAAGGCAACAAGTGTAATACTTTTTTTTTTTTTTTAACCAGGACCGCAAGAGAGATGAGGGCAAATAAAGGCTGTTACAACCGGCTTTTGTACCAAGAAAACTCACAGAAACTTACGTAAAGAATAGATTTACTAGAGGAAAAAAAAAAGATTTATTGAGGAATACCCAACACAGCTTTTACCAAGGCAAGTCATGACTCACAAATCCATGATTACTCTGTGAAGGTGTAAGGAAGTATATGAATAAAGGTCATTCAGTTGATATAATGTTTGATGGTTTCCAGAAAGCTTTCAACAAAGTTCATCCCCAAAGGTTCTTAGAGAGATGAAGCTGTCATTTGGAAAGGCCTCACATGGATTAATAACCGGATAAAGGATTGGCAACAAGGAAGAACAAAGGATGAATTTTTCAAAAAGAAATGTTAACTGTGCTGGGGCATCACCATATTCTCAGGAAAAAGCTTGAAAAGGGAAAAAGGTGGCAAAATTTGGTGGTAGTACAAAATTACTTAGTACAGTCAAATCTAATGCTGACTATGTATGATTGTAGAAGATCTTGCTATACACTAACTGAAATTCAGCATTGATGTGTGCAATATAATGCATCTGGGAAAAAAAAATGTTTCTAGCCATACATATACTGTTCTTGTCTCTAAATTAGCTGTTACCAGTCAAGAAGTTGGTTCTGTAAGCTCATTGCCCAGCAGCAGTTGCAAGGGTAAACAGGTTGTTAGGAATTATTATGGGGAGGAATTGAGAGCCAGACTGAAAACACTTTTAACCATCTGTATAAGTGCCTGGTGCAGACATATTCTGAAGACTGCAGATAGGGCTGGTCTTTCCCTCATCTCATAAAAAGCAGAGTTAAAAGAGGTACCAAAAAGTTTGATCAGAGAACAACCTGCACCGGAGGAGAGACCAAACAGACCACTGCTGGCTTTCAGAAAAAGGCAAAAGGGAAAGGCATATGCTAAAACAGAATGAAGTCATTACAGGATTAGAGAAAGGGCGTGAGGAAGGACGATTCCTTGATTCTGGTCACACAGGAATTAATGGGACTTCAATGCCAAAGCATCCAGCAAAAATTTTAAAACAAACTGAAGAATGTGTTTTTTCATGTAGCTCATAACTAAACAAGGCATTCATTGCTGAGAGAAGCTGCAGAGGCAAAAATGCAAATAGATTCAGGAAGGAATTAGCTAAATTAAGACAGGTGCATCGGCACTCATTAAACAGGTCGGTTTCTGCGTGACCTTCAGCTCAGGTACTCTCTGAGGCACTGACTGCCAAAAGAGCTGCCTGGCCAGAGATCTGTCCATACTTATGATGAACTTCCTATGTGTATCTCCTACTGGGTAGTTTGGGAAACAGGATCTGGGGCTAGTTGGGCCTGAACCAGGTTTGTCATTATTATATGCTAATGCTAACTAACTAAGCAGCTAGAGCATTTGCTGTACTCCTTTGGGAGCAACCTCTATTCTGGTGAGTATGACTATGCCCTTGATTCAGCAAGACATGTACGCTGTTCCTGGGCATTTTGAATATACTTCCTGTGAGTGAACCGAGTGGGAGCAAGGGGGACTATGCATGTCATGGACATTATAGATGCAACTACAGACTCGCTGTCTCATATCAAAGGAAAGATTTTTATAGTGTAACACCATAAATGCAAAATTTGTTTTCTGCAGTCTGAATTTCTGTGTGAGCTAAGTGAGAGGCAAGGGTACAGAAATGTGGCTACATTATGGTGGATACAGACATACTAGCTGCTTTTACATTTTGCTGGTTTAAAATGTGTTAGTGGACTAAGAAATTTCTGAAAATTTACCTCTTCTTAACAAGCATCTATTATGAGTTTAACATAAAATCAGTACTTATACAGTATGTCAAACTGCTCTGTGATGTTTACTTATATTATGCTAATATGTTCCAGAAGAAGGAAGCAAGGTATAATAGCAGGTGCTCCCTGGCAGTTGTTCCTCAGGCAAAATTCTGGTGATATTACATGGTGGAGGAAATCCCCGAGTAGATGAGCTACATGACAAATCATTGAGAGCGTCAGGAATTGTTTGTAGCGTTTAGCAATAAAACACAATATTGTCAGCATCGTGTAATCCAGAATCTGATTTCAATAGCGGTAATTTAATGTGTGGTAGTATTGCTCTGTGCGGGCATGTTTGTGTGAGTGCGTGTGTGCATGCAGACGTGCTTTGGGGGGGAAGGAAGGGGATGTGCTAAATACTATTTACACCTGACAAGAGCAGCTGCTGCTTCTTCTTCTGCAAAAATTCCTGCAGAGTGAAGCACATCTGTGTAAAATAGGACAGGGATAAGGAGGCACAGGTACAAAGAAGTATCAGTAGAAGAAGGCAACAAGGCGGAAAGTGGGAGTGCTGAGACAGGCCGAGGATGTTTCACTGACAGATTTTCACAAAGTGCTGATGCTTTGGCCAGCCTGTTTAATCTCCCTGTGTTTTCTCTGAAAGGAAGAGCTGCCCTGGGGACATCAGAGCTGAGGTTCAGCTGAGGGGCAGTCTTAGCTGGGGAGTGTTTGTACCCTTTTACCTTCTTCTCATGGAAGAGTACTTCCCTCCGCCTCCTCCATGGTCCTTTCTTCAGTCCTGTATATGGTCCTTCCACAGTTTTGTGGAGCACTGTGCCCTTAACGCGTAGATGATAATAACGCATGTTTAATGTAATAGGAGCATTTGACAACAGATATACATATCATTTATCACTGCAAGCGGAAAATGAAAAGGGGAATTGTTATTACTTGACTCATTTAGCATTCACAGAACCCAAGTGCTTTGAAGAGCAGGTCCGTAGCATTATACATATGTATTATACATACATCTCATACTGGGAGAAAAGCAAGGAAAAGAATCGTGAAGTCATTTGCTCAAAGTCACCTAAAGCATGAGTTTTTTAAATCACAGGCCATTGCAGGCAAGACTGCTTCCCATTTACTGTATGCATTATTCAAGAAGACAGCTACTGTTGTTCTATATGGGAAAAACGATGTCAAATATACAGCATTTTTTTCAGTGCTGAAGGATGAAGATGTGAAGGATAGTGAATGAAATATGAGCTTGCTGTCTTTTTCTTAAGGCAGTGTCAATAATATGACAATTAAAAGGGTGACCACATAAACAAATGTTTCCTTTCCATGATAACAATAAAGCACTCAGTTACACAGATAAAATGTACCCTATATTGATGGTAAAATATAACCAGCTACATTTCTATAAAAGGACAGTCTGCTTTTCAGACTGTGATCTTTAGACTCTTCTGTGTCTATGGACTGCTTCTAATGATGCATGAAATGGCACCACAAAGTCAATGCTGAAGTCAGACTAGCTATGGAGTTTGCACTGCTGTTTGGAAAAGTTTGCAGGTCTGCAAACTGAACCAGGTGTAAAATCTCTTAAACAGATAATATATTTAGACAGCATCTATCCTGGTAAACTTTTATTTCTTTTTTAGAACATATATCTTTGATCCCATCACAAACATCTTAATCCAGTACAGTCTTTGCAGTTGCATGCATTTTTTATTTTTCTTGGTTTTTCTTGTCACTGTTCAATTCTTGCTCAGTGCTCAGTCTTGTCTCTGGGATTCATAGACAGTTTTGATAAAAGACATCTTGTTTGTTTGTCTGTTTCTTAGGAACCGCTGTTGCTTCTACCTGTCCCATGGAAACAACAACATTGTGAGGTCTTCAAAGAAAGCTAGTAACAGGGTGAAATTTGCCATTAACGAAGACCTTTGCAGCACATTGTGTGACTTTTATTTTAATGGTAACTTTGAATAAAATTTGGGTTTGGATAAGAAATGAACCTACTACCACATGCATTGAATTTAGCAGACCCTTTTGACCCAGAAGGAATTGTGAGCTTTTACTGGAAGTCCAAAATCTTTATTCTCACAGAATATTTCTGAAACAGTAAACTATTTTGTTATTTCAGTTTCAAATCAGAAGGTATTTATGTTTCCTTTTCAAATTATTTTCAAGGTTTTTTTGTACTTTATCCCTGTCTTAAACTAAAGATGTATGGGGTTTAGCCACACCCAGAGGAATCAAAACATTTCATTACAGGTTGAAAAAAAAGTTGCAAGACACTTCAAAATGAAATAATTTCAAAGACACAAAACTCTTCAAGAATGTGTATTAATTTTGAGTGATTTCTGCTCAACTAGAGAATCATTTAAGTCACTGTGGCACAGCTTAGGCCTCAAACGGAACAGAAATCTTGTACTAGCCTTCACACTTCGTGCGTGACCTACTCAGATTTGACCCAATTAACTCAAGACTGACTGCTTCCTCAGGCTGACAGTACAAAAAGGGGTAAAAAAAGACTCTACAGCAGCTACATAGGGATTTTCCGTGATTGTTGTTATCCCATGTAAGCATGGATTGGCATTTTGATTACTTCAACAACTGTATCTTTCTGAGACAAGTATGTTTGCTGTTTAAATCACTGAAGACTCATTCTGTAGACTCAGTGACACAGCCTTATGGACATATTTTGTATCACCGTTATCAACACCAAAACTAGCAATAGGACAGGATTCAATAGATCATTAATGTTGGAAAAGAATAACACCTTTCATCCAGGACTTCAGAAACTCCATCAATTAGCAGACAAACACTGCAATTTACAGTAATTCCAAGCAATTCAGTCAACCAATAATGACTTGTTACTCAGATGGAAACCACATAAACCCTGCCTTATTAAAAGCAAAACTATAAAGTTCAGCAGACAAAGCCAAATAGACCACAACATCAAAGGCTTTTTGAAGATTAATACATTGACTAAATTACCACAGATTCATTTAGAAGCAGATGAAACAGACATTCATTATATCAGCAGCCATTTTTAATTTACAGATTATGTTCTTCATTTGCAACATTCTTTATTTCTTAACTTATGGCCATAGATGATAGGATCGTTTTTTCTTTTTTCAGGATAAACTTTCTGGGGTCATGGTCTAGACGCTTTTAGAGGAAATCTTTGGAATCTCAGATGACTCATTTGGAAAATATCCTGCTAGTGAGAGTTATGTTTGCTGAGGCATGGATAGGAAAAGCTAGTGAGAACTGTTGCAGCTGTGTTATATAAAAGGAAGAGACAATTTAATGGAAAATTTCATACTTTGCAGAAATTTGATTGCCTATTTTCTCTATGTAGATATCTTATTAGAGCAGCTACAGCTGCTGCACTGAAGGTATATTTTCACTGATGATGATCAGGATGGGAGTGCCAGAGCAGTACGTGGAATTTAACATTTTATTCTGTTGCAGAATTACAGCAAGCATTTACAAATCTCTCAGCTGTTATTTTCCTTTTATTAGACAGGAGTGAGAATTTGCTCCTTACGGCTGCTTCTTTTTGTCCAAGGGCCGCAGAGTGGTTGTTGGTGCCAAGACCTTATGGGCTGGGTGTAATTGCAAAGAAATCATGAGTTTAGCGTGTCTGTCTCCCCTCCGTATCTCCCTTCTTCACCTATTTTTAAAAAAAATATTAGATCTGTTTAAAATTACATTGTGATGCTACAACCTGGCTCTTCATAGATCTCTTTGTCTATAAATAGTGTTGGAAATGAATATGTCATAAATTCTACATCACAAAGTCTCTTAGCTTCACAGCTATGATAGTTGCTTTTCTTAACTGAGGCCAAAATTATCTCGGAACTGCTGTCAAATGTTTTGTCTTCTGCAATTTGAAGTTTATTACTGTTAACAGGCTAATATTATATACTATTTGCGGTGTACAAAGTGCTGGAGACTAAACATTCTTGGGCTACAATGGTTCATTAGCCAAAATAATTAAAAAACCCTATCTACATAGTTTTCATGGAATTTAGTTTGATTTTCACAAAAACAAAATCATTGCTAAAGCAAGAGATTTTTACGGATATTAAAAGTAAAGGATCTTCTTTTCCTTCAAGTCTTTGCGAATAGTTCTTCAATTTGAATCAATCTTGAATCTCTCAGTACTTTAAATTGTTCTTAAATACCCCCGGGGTGAGCCTTGCTGTCCCTGAAGCCATTGGTTGGGTAAATAGCCCAGCTGAAATGCACAACAGCTGAAAGCAGCTGCTGTTAGCCTGTTTGCAGATGAGATGGTAGCGGTTTTGCTAAGCAGAAGTTTTCTCTTGCTCCCGCTCAGGACAATCAAGTGATGCATCATGTGAAGATGATTTTCCTTTAGAGACATAGCTTGGAACACATCTGTTGACATTCCACCTACTGGCTTTGTAAAGGCTTGAAACTTCCTTTCTTCACACCTGGTTCTATCTTACCACACTCGCAGTTTTAGCAACCTCAATACAAGCAGCTACATAGAATCATAGAATGCCTTGGGTTGAAAGGGACCTTTAGAGGTCATCTAGCCAAACCGCCCTGCAGTGAGCAGGGACATCTTCAACTAGACCAGGTTGCTCAGGTCCCCATCCAACCTGGCCTTGACTGTTTCCAGGGATGAGGCCTCCACTACCTCGCTGGGCAACATGTTCCAGTGTTTCACCACCCTCATGGTAAAAAATTTCTTTCTTATATCTAGTATAAATCAAGTTTCCCTTAGTTCAAAGCCATTGCTCCTTGTCCTATTGCAACATGCACTGCTGAAAAGATTTTCCCCATCTTTCCTATAGGCCCCCTTCAGGTACTGAAAGGCTGCTACAAGGTCTCCCTGCAGCCTTCTCTTCTACAGGCTGAACAACTCCAGCTCTCTCAGCCTTTGCTTACAGGAGAGGTGCTCCAGCCCTCGGATCATCTTTGTGGCCCTCCTCTGGACCTGCTCCAACAGGTCCATGTCCTCCTTGTGCTGGAGGCTCCAGAGCTGGACGCAGTACTCCAGGTGGGGTCTCACCAGAGCAGAGCAGAGGGGCAGAATTACCTCCCTCGATCTGCTGGCCACGATTTTCTTGATGCAGCCCAGGGTATGGTTGGCCTTCTGGGCTGCAACAAGCACCATAAGCCACCTCAGCCTAGTCTAGAAATATATCATGGGGTCTTACACCAAACTGTTCAGAACTGCAGCCCCGTCAGCCAAGCAGTAGGTTGAAATACCATCTTTAGTAAAATAAATCAGTGACAAACATTGGCTTAATGTAGCCAGGATCTCAGAAAATATTGCATTACTAAACTTTTTTGTTCTGAGTTCCCATCATATATAACAGTGCCATTCTAGATACCCCTTAGCACCTGCAGAAAGAGATGAACTGGCACAGAAGTGGGTGGTGAAAGGTTTTGCCAAACACTGTGGTAGGTAGACTTATAAGTAGTTTATTCTTCCTGTCCATAACTCTTTGTTGAAATCGCTATACTTGAAAATTCCAGCTCCTGCTGGGTCCAGAGATGGCTTTATCATCAGACAAAATTCTCGCCAACAGATAGTGGATAGTCGCAGTTTAAGCAATAGACTACACAGTCCAGCTTCTAGCATGTTGTTTTTTATGAAAATGAGTTGATTGTCCTGCAAGTAATTCAAGCCAATCTTCTTAAAAGATGGCCTTCAGCCTGCTCTGCCACTGGGATTGTATTGTAGCATGTTTGGCATTGCAGCTGGTATCTTGGAGCACTACTGGGAAAGCACTGTCAAAGAGCCAGTTTAAAGCTATACTACTGGTAATATCTGAGCACTGCTCACTCTTTTAGCAAGGTGTGGAGAACCATATGACAAGCAAATAGAGAAGGAAAAAATCCAGAACAAAACATTTCCACCTCCTGAAGGAGTTTCCACTTGGAAATTCACAGTCCTTATAAAATGACCAGAAGAAAACAAAAGGAGGGAATATTGTCTATAATTACTTGTTTTTTACTGTGTGAAGGTATCATTGTAAACAGCCCAGCCATGCCTCCATAAAAACATCTGAAATCTATTTTTTTATCTCTGTACTTTGTGTTCGATCACCCTGAGTTCATCTCCTTAAGTCTGGGATCACTCTGAAGGAAAAAATGGGTCTTGAACTGATGGTGGAAGATATTCATCTTCAAGGAAAAAAATACAAGGAAGACAATGTCCTAACTTCCTATTCTAGCAGGAACTGAGGTTGAAAAAGACAAGAAAATTGGTCCATAACCAAATTCTGCTGACTTAGAACAGCCTTTCCATTCACTTTGGTGTCTTGGAGTAAGATTTGTCGGTGACAAAAAGCCTTTAGCTTCTGCTACTGATTTTGAAGCTGTACCCTGGCTTCCAGGGTTTGAAGGGAATTAATTTCATCCTTATTAAGTGGATCAACAGAAGGCTGTTATACCAGCTAAGAGCAAAGCTAGTCCTATTCCCAGCTCCATGACTTGGGTGGTTTTGAAGTGATACATACAGTTTATACAGCTCCCTGCATTTGGGTGAATTTCAGCCTCAGGGAATCATTTGTAATTAATAGACTATTGGGTGAATTTTATCTTTCCTGTTTATTCAGAGGCAAGACAAAATAACAAGCAACTCGTAGTGGATCTGGGTACTGGGATTTACTGAAGAACCAGAAAGATCAGAGCTTTTAACTTACCTGACTATTTAACACATTCATTCACTCCCCTCCCTGCGCTACCTTCATGAGGTCTCATCTTCCCTCTCCAACTGGTCTCTGCTGGTCTGGAAAGGCTGGGCAAAATTTACGTCAATTCATTCAGACAAGCATCTTCCTGAGACTGATCTCTCCAGTAGAGCAAATTAACACAACAATGGGGATGATTTTTCCCCCCTCTGTGTCTTTGCCCTAGCCAATCAGAAAAATATAATACCACATGTTTTTTGCTGGGACCTGCTCAGACTCACTATTGTTTTTTCCCCACTTCTGATGCTCTCAGTGTTGATTGAAGCTTGCTTTGATCAGTTCAAGTGTCACAGGCTGATGGGTAGCGAAGTTTTGTGCATGTAGTATTACTGGGTAATACATGTCACCTAATACCTACTATGCTATCAGCTGAGCCTTGTTTTTCCTCTATTATAAACCAAAGTCTACAAAACATGAGGCAGGAAAAGGGAGGGAGGAATTGGGGGGGGGGGGGGATTTTCACGGTGTTGGAATTTGTAGGTGCACAGCCACGAGAATAACAACACAAGAACAACAGCATGAGGACAGCAAGGGAAAAGACTGTCCCAGCAGCTGTGAGGGAAAGGCAGACTGCAGAACTGCAGAAGGGAGGCCCTCAGCATGACACAGGTGAAGGCACTTCAGGCACTGCAATAGCATCTTGCTGCAGGAAGCTGTCACGTTAATTTTGCAGAAAATAAACCCCCTTGCGTTCTAACTCTCTTCACCGGAGTGAGAGGCTAGGTGCCTGACAGTACCAGCACACCTGCCAAATGTCGAGTGAAACCCTTCACCTGACTGTGTTTTCCTCCCTGTCCCCTGACTGTCTCATCAACTGCATTTTTAAGCTGAGTGAGTAGGAAATATCTCCTGGCAGATGTTTGCATTGGCAAGTCCCATGGGCCTGTCATCTCCTTTGGGAATCCAAGGTACTGTGCCAATGCACATGTCCCCAGTGACACCTCTCTGTTACTCATCCCTGGCAGGTGTTGCAGTGTCCTGAGCAAACACCCAGAAAGGTGATTTGGGAGCCAGAGGCTCCAGCTAATATCTACTGAGGGCAACATTGCATGGAACAAGTTACTGCCTACAGTCAGGGTCCTGCAGGTTAGCAGAAGAGTGCTCTTGGTGACTCCCAGGCAGGCATGGAGTGTGCTGCACTCCAAGCTAGCCACCATGCACATAAAAATGGCAGAGAATGGTTGTAGCTGCACGCAATGCTCAGTTGTCACTCCAGCTTCATAGCTGGAGGACTAGCAGTAGGGACTGGTGATTAACACAGCGTTAGAGCAGGATGCTCAAGTAGAAATACAGGTCAAAACGCTTTCAGGTATCCTGCATTAAAGAGCTTACGACACATTTCCTGACGTATTGATGTAAGCAAAGGTTAATCTTTTCTGGGGTGACTTTTAAGCAATTTCAGAGTTGTATTATGCTGATTTTGCAGCCTGCTTTGGGAGCAAAGGTCCTACAGCAGGAAACTGGAAGTTAAGTCAGGTGCTGACTGCTTTGGCTCTAACTACTTTAAAAATAAAGACTTTTGCCTCATAGCTCTTACCTCCTGATCCTTTTTATCCTTGAAGTGCCTGCAGAGATGTCTGCCTTAAGTCTACGGGCCCCTCCGCGCAGTCTGCCCGGTGGGCTGCCACAGAGGGGGCAGGTGGGACAGGAGGAAATCTGGTAGTTTTCCTCCAGCCACGTGCACAGCTGGTAGGGTTTGAAGCCCATGCGTGCTGAAACACACGACAGGTTCCCACACTCAGCAGCGTTTCATTTTGATGAATGGGCATTTCTTGTTGGGAATGGGCTCCACCAGAAGATTTCCGGCCACATTTAATCAGGGATGCTTGAAAGCCATCCAAAACACAAGCCAGGAAAGGAAATAACTACAAAAAATACTAGCTTTTTCGCATTTTCTGAATTGTTCGGTAATTACATTTGTTGAAGATATAATTCATGCATGATTGTTTAGAGTTGTCCCTGCAACATTTGTCAGCTCATGCACAATTATCTTTCTTTCCTCCCTGAATCAGTCTGTAATCAGTTCTATAAACGCTCTGAGATATTTGTTTGAAGACAATGATTTTTGTAGGGAATAAAGATGGAAAAGAAAAATGTTTTCAAAGCTGCAGCCAAAGAGAAAGCTGGTAATCAGACAACTAAAAGGAAAATGCAGATTTTTCTGACCTAGTGAAAATAGATTCATGAGGAGTCAGGTTTTTTCCTGTTTCTGCTTTTTCTTCTTACACACTATATTTTAATTCTCTTGCTAAACAGTGCAAAACTCTGATGCATTACCATAGCTCAAACTTTTTCTAAAGATGAAAAGCTATATTGGTTTAACTCAATGGTTGTATACAAATGCTGTATTACATCAGTACAGTTCAAGTGGTATGACCTTTTTAGTTTGAATGCAGCTGCACAAGTAGATGCTTTATACTAGTCTGGGAAATGAACAATCCAGGTAGCTGTAACAAACTGTTATGCCAAGTCATCCATGCGCACGCTCAGGGTTTGTTTGTATGAATCAGTTGGTAGGAAACATTTCCTACCTGGCACAGTTGCAGTGGTTAAAACCAAGAAAACATTGTCTGTGTACCAGGCCATAAGGATGAAATGTTGTTGAAAGTCTCTGGCTGCTTTGTGCTCCTGTAGCAATAGATGGTATCTATAAATCTGGTTTAGCAGCCTAATTAATCAGAGCTACAGCAATTTGCATCACTGGAGCTGCTCAGCCAGAACAGACAGTAAATTCACCTCCGGGAGCTGGCTGCTGCCCCATTTGTGCTGTCTCTATCCTCGTGTGACTCCACTGGCACAACACAGCTTTATTCTTACCTCGCTGTGCCGGGAGAAGAGCTGCTGCGTTTCTTTGCTCCTCTGACAGACTCTGGCATTTGTCCTCCCTTCTTCTGGTGGCTTGTGAGCATTGTCATGTCCAAAAAGGTTTCCCTGGACAGATTCGAGACGTCACTGGAAGCTGGGGCTTAGCTCGGTTCATCTGGTCTCGCTCCACTGGGTTCATGCCCCACCAGTGACATGGTCCCCACCTCCCCTTGGTGTATGATGGCTGCTCTTCCCCCTCACCCAAGAGGCTGCTGCCTGCATATGCTGCTGGGAAAGCTTGAGTGTAAAGAACGGGGTTTGGCTGGAGGGATTTGGGTTGGTTTGGTTTTGACAGTGTATTTGCGCTTGTGACACTCCTTGGCTGGTCCTGGGCTGCAGAGTTTGCTACCAACCTTTCTCCTGATCTTATTAATTCTGGTTGTACTTTGTGATGTTCAAGCCCACTGACTGAAATAAAGAAGATGCCACTTGCTGTGAGCGATCTTGTGACCCAGCGATGAATGGATGCGTGATCATCTGTGAGGCTGGGTGAGCAAGGACAAAAACTCAGCTGTCGCCAGATGAAAGAGCATCAACACAACCGGCTTTCTGCGCCTGTCCTGAGGATGCCAGCCCTCCTGGAGGACAGGAGTATTTAAGACTAACACAGCAGTAATCTAGATCTATTTTTTTCAGAAACAAAACAGTACAGAGGGCTTATTTACTTACTGATCTCTAAGAAAAAGGGATAGCAAGAGTGGCTGTCGGGGTAGCAACACTAACAAACATGTGTAAGCTGGAAGAGAAGTGTTTGGATGTTTTGGACTGAGAAACCCTAAGCATCGAGGACGTGACAACTCAGGATTTGAAGTTTGCTTCTTGTTAATGTAGGTGCCATTTGTACAATGCAGCTCTGGATCCTGCACATGCACAACTCATTTGGTCGCTCAGACCTGTGCTTGATTAGAGCCAGCCGACAAGGTTAAAGGTACATCTTCCTTATTGCATGACTTTGTAATATGATATTCAGGTATTGGTTCTTAAAATCAGTATTTATACAGTACCACTAAAATGTGAAGTGCTTTCCCGAAAAACAGTCTTGATGTTCTCTCCAGGGAGACAACAGTCTGATGGTATAAACCATAGATTTTTTAATTAGTGGAGCAATCCTCTCTTGTTTGGTTTCAGTGAATTACTTGCACAAATGCTACAAGTTTAGTAGAGATTTGTAGACTCAAGCTAGACTAAAAGTAGACAAAATAAGACAAGAGGACGTATGTTAAAGAGTTAATGAGAATGAAAGAAAGCAGTTAGAGTAATATAGTCAGAAAGTCACACTCAATGTGTTCTTGCAGTAGCTCTGGTCTTCCTATTTTTAGGTTCAGTCCTTTGTGAGGGAAGATTAGCTTTTTGCACAGAGCGTTTTAAGAGAGAATGAGCAGGAGACTAGTGATGGGGCTATGAAAGCAGGTCCAAGCATTAGGCACTGATGACAAAAAGTCCATTAACAAAAGCCAGAGAAATGGATGAAGGAAGCAGCTGATAGAAAGGTCTGGGAAAATACAAATCCAGTCTTGCAAAAACAAACCAAAGGACTTGTTCACAATGAATATACATCTTAGTTATGCTTCTGGACATAAAGTCGAAACCAAAAAATATTTAATGAGAAGGGTCTTCAGGAAGATTCCAGTTCGAGAGCTATGACGTAAGTTTTATTGCTATTATTGTTATCTCCCAGTCTCTTCATCACATGCCTGTGGGTTCTTGTTAATTTTCCTTTTTCTCTTCCAAGAAAAAAGTGAGATTGATCTGTTCCTGAGGAGAGAGCAGAGCACGCCACTTCATATTTTCTTGATGAAGAATCAAAAACTTTTGGGCAAATAAGAAATTTCCATGTATAAATTCTGGGTTTTGTGAAAAGGGCATTTTCTGTTAGAATTCTTTCNCTGGGAGAATTTTCACTATTTCTAATGGCTGGCAAAGCTTTTTGGCTAGTGTAGAGAGCAACAAGGAATGTCTCCAGAGATCTGGACTGCATCAAAGGTAGCTTAGGTTTTGGAATGTTTCAGAGGGATTGTGTGATTTTTCTTTTGGGACTTCTGGCTTGTGGGGTCCATCATCTTATTTTATACCAAAGAGCCCTCCTGGTTATGAGTAGTCACTGAAAGACCCTTTCTTCTTAGCAGCTCTCAGACAAGCTCCTCTAGCTCCTGTGGAGACACATCTTTGAATATTCCAGATATGTGCTAAGGGAGAAAGCTGTTTACCTCACATTTCATAGATTTCCTCCATTGTGTTGTAATGATTGTCTTGTTAGCAAGTTACTTTGAAATCACTCTTTGCTCAAAAGAAATACAACAAATTATTTGGTTTTGGTTTCCAAAATACGTGGGCAGCACCACTGCCGATATTTATAAAAGATACATCAAGACATGAAATAAATTTGCACCAAATTAAATTTTGAATGTCTCTCTCTTCCTCTATCTGACTGGTTCTAGACTTTTTATGACTCTTACCTTGTGAGGCACTCTGTCTTCCTTTGTGCCTTAGGTTTCATTCGTCACAAAGAAACCATTCTTAGTGGAGCATGCCAGTTTCATAACTGATTTCTTTGAAGCCTCCATAAGGATCTGGGCAGAGTTAATCTTCCATCCCCTCTCTAAATCTATGCCTTCCCCCACGAAATATATTTACTTCTAATTTATGCAGGGGATAGTCCTGGCAATCCTGTAACTAAATTAAGAATCAGCTCATTTATTTTTAAGTCACATATGTCACCTTGCAATAAGACTTGTCTGAGCCTTTAGCAATTCCTGGTCTCAACAGAAGGTAAAATGCATCCCTTCACAGCCTTCAATGACTCCATGTGCACCTTTCAGCATGAACCATGTCTGCCCACCAAACTTACATTTCTGTTCATCTGTGCATTAACAAACTTGCTAAGTGTGACAAAGACAGGTAGCTCATTACTGGCTCATGACTGAAACAGGCATTTGCCTCCCTTTGGGATAATGCAGGCAAAAGCCTGGGGACCCATCCTTGGAACAAGCTCCCCAGGAAGGCCGGGTGGATCTGTAGGCTGTCTTTAAGAAGTGCTGCATGGCTTGGTTTGAAGAATCCTTTCCACAACAGGGTAGCATTTAACAGCACTGGCATCTTCTTCCATCGAGCCAACTACAGATCAGTGAAAAATGAAAAATAGTAATACAGTCTGAAAATCATTATTTAAATCCTGCAACACATAGAATTTTAACACGCATAAATTATAACACCAGAAACTCCACTAACTCACAGTGGGGGGTGCTTATTCTGGTTGCACATAATTATGTAGGTACTCTATGTGGAGGTACTCAAATACTGAAGAAATAGTAACTTACAGGAGTGAACTAGCTGTATAGGCACAGGAGGCAAATGCGAAGGAAGAGAGACTCCTCTCCCATAATGAAAGCAGCAGAAGCTGGGTGCTTTGAGGGGTGCTAAGCACAGGTGCCTCAGTAACACTGCAGCTGTTTCAATGAAGCAAGGTCCTAATCCACAATGCAACTATACAGGAAAGACAGGAGTTTCTGAGGAAAGTAACGCTCCCTTCAATACCCAAAGATGCTGATGTCTGGTTGAACCTCATGACTGCTTCAAGTTGTGCTAATCCGATTAGCTTCATCCTCTCCTCTTGCACTCATTCCCTGAAAGTCAGGATCCTCTGGCAAACAACTCGTTCCCATCACGCTCCTGATGCACTGGCTACAGCAGAAGTGTACCAGGGTGGCACTGAGCAAGCCTCACTTCCCATGTGTGTATAGCATCTTCCCATGCAAGGGAAGCCCTGGAGCAGCCGGGGAGGCTGGTTTGCAGTAGCTGTAGCTTGATACATCAGCACAAAGAAGATGCACCAGAAAGAATTAAGGTGTAATCCTGCATCTTCCCACACAGCGTCTTTGAGAAACTTCCATCTAATTTAGTGGAAAGAAAAAAAAAGGCACATATAGGTATTGTTAACACCCGCTTCTCATTTCATAAAGTAAGAATGGGGCTGAGCTTCCCATGGTCTAAAGCTAAATTATCAGCACAGTTCTGGCAACGGATTTTTAAATGCCTTTGATGGTGTAAGAAGCAAAAGAACACCTATTGATTTTAATATCAAAGGCTGAGTTTGCAGGGTTGAAAAAAAAAACCCCTCTCCTCACTTGTAAGCAGCACAAATAAGCTATGCAAATCTCAGAGAGCTGTGACGGGACCACACGCTGATATCCTTCCCAGTTCTTATCTGGCTAGAGCCTCCTTGATATTTTCCTCCAGTCCAGACATGCACCACAAATACGAGGTGTCATTTTGGGGAGGGTGGGAAGCTCACTGGTCTCTGCTGTTTGCGACAAAATCATGATACGTTATGTATGTGGTATAATTAATTTTTCTGGGAGATGAGGGAAATACCATAAATAGCCAATAGACTGCTTGAGAGAGTGAGCGAGTGATCACTCCCGAGCCTCCCAAAGCTTGTGCAGGCTGTGCCTTTCATCAGCAGAGTCACTGAGGAATATCTGCTGTTTCAGGACAGATAACCTTTGCTCCATCAGAAAGATAGTATTTGAGCAGTTTTTACTTTAAATGGCGGATTAGTTAAACCTCATTTTCTCATGCACTCAGATGCGTATCTAGGTGCTGCTCCATGGGTAAAGCAGAACACAATGTGCCCCTTCAGCAGACCCCCACTGTCCCCTGAGACAGTACAAATCTCAGGGCTACATTTTCCGCTCACCTCCACAAGTTTTTCTCAAAGACCCAGTTCCTCCTCGCAAGTTTTTCTCGAAGACCCAGTTCCAGTGTCTCTGCTGTGCCATGTGCAGGTGAGCCATGTCCCTCAAGGCACCACGACATCGCAGGCTGCCCAGGGCTGTCAACCCACACCTCCGTCTTCCCCTCATCACAGCCAGCAAAGTTCTGGCAGGCCCTGGGACAGGGGTTGTTGCTGGCAGGTCATGTTCCCCACAGAGGAGGTGGAGTAATACTGCAGGGCACATTTGCTCCAGGAGCCTGGAGTCTGTCAGCCTACCCTCCGGACCCGCAGCAGCCCATAAATGTTACAGAGTACTTCCAGGAAATTATACAGCCCAAAGCTAGAAAGGGACTTCTTCTGGTGATCGTCTGTTGGTTTATTGTGGTTTGGCAACAACAACATCTTCCCACGGTGCATGGCCTTCTAGGTTTGCATACATCTGTAGATCAGCCACTGCGGGTACCATGTATATCCCTAAGGTAGCTTTGGTTTAGCTCACTTCAGTGCTGCTGGCGAGGCAGCTGCAGTAGCCCAAGGCTTGGCATGAAAATAGCCCTCAAGGGTTGCTTAATCTGTTGTTCTCAACCAGTTCTGTAGCTCACAATGAGCTCCATGGACACATTGAACTGGTTACTGTGAAGCTGGCTGATGTGCACCTCCAAAAGCTGTGGTACAGATGGCTGTATCCTTTGTGGTTTGTGAACATGGGCTTACGTTCCCTGGTTTCTCACCTGTCTGCTCTTAATCACTGAGATTGGTGATACCGATTCTGCCCAAGGGGACCTGGACAGGACCCACCAGACGCTGCTGCTTTTGAACCAGGTGGATGGTGCCTGCAGCTGCCCTTGCAGCCTGTGCCATGCTCCAAGCCAAGACCAGGAGTGCAATGGGCAGTGATGCCTCAGCCCACTAATGCTTGGACTCCAGGCCAGCCCAAGTGGGGTCTGTGAGCTCCTCGTCCTGTCCCAGAGTAGCACCTAATGCTACGCTGGCAAATACCAAGCCAGCCCCTCTTACTCTTAATTCCCTTTGGCCTCTGTATCAAAACACTGCATTTCTGCATTTCTTCTCTTTTTTTTTTTTTTTTTTTTCCTTATCACTGACAAATTTCCCTTGGCAGCTCTCCTGTTGGAAATAAATTATGTGTCAGTTTTTGATGGAGACGTGTCAGCTGGAGCCTAAGTGATGAGAATAAGACCCATTTCACTTGCAATATGTACTCCAAGTTTGAAGCAAGCCAGGCCTCTGGAAGTGAAAGTCAGGCGCATTAGCTCACTCCTCCAGCCTCTTCTCTTTCTCCTGGGTGACAGCACTGTGAGCCTGCGGTCGGTCCTGGTTGGGCACATCCTCTGGGCACAGGGCAGCGAGGGGCTGTGGAAGCTCTCCTGAACTCAGGCAGTGTGTTGTCCCCATCTCCTCTCTATCAAGCTGGCCAAGCCCAGAAACCAGGGCAGTGTGTGAGATGAAAAGTAAAAAGATGGAGGAAGAAATTGCCCTTGTTGCAGTCTCCTAAATAGTACTGGCATGTTTCATGGCACTGCATGCTAACACAGAGGGAGGCCACAGTCTCAGCCTTTGCTGTGAGTCCCCTGACATCTCTATACACCTTTAATCAGTGTGGAAAGCAGAGGTGTGATTAAAATGCAAAACCAGGGACATCATTATTCACAATAGCAAGTTAGATGTCGCAGAATTCGTCTGTGTTACTCTGACCTGCAGTTCCTTGATACAAATCTCCCTAGAAAGGTTTTGAGGTCAAAATTTACCTGAGAGGAAAGAGAGGGAAAGGACAATGTCCGTGAAAGATCCATTAATTCAGACTAGATTTCCAAACAACAAATATTTCAAAAATAGCCAAAGGTCAAAAACTGCAATAAACCCTGGTCAAGGTCAGCATTTACCTCAACATAAGTATCTTCTTAATAGAGTCAGAGGTTTTCTGGTTCAGCAAATCTTAACAGAAAATTTTCCATGCAGAAGCCATTTTGTAAAAACAAAAACAGCAGGAAAATCCCTCAGCCAGTCCAAGTTTAAAATCATGTGTTGGAGACTCTTATGACCCCTTGAGATAAGAATTTCATCTAGGCTGAGTGACATGTACACTGTATACAGTGTTTGAAAATCCAGAGTGAGAAAATATTTCCTGACTTCAGCACATATATCATGTTTGTGAAAGGTGGCTGCTTTGTTTTCATTACACTTGCCTTCCTTGTCAGCACCCCAGCTAAAATAAAGCAATCCCTAGGCAACTTTCACAAACACACAGTGGGAAGTACGTGCATTCATTATGTGGGGTCAAATTCAACATTGCATAACTCCATTTACTTTAATTGAATGTGACTCACACAATGTACACAGTAGGAAGCGTGTGTTTGCCTCCATATGCAGAACTTTGGGAACTTTTTTGAATTAGCTTCAATTATTTGCCCAGCACTGGTCCTTGGTGTAGAATTCCTGAACGAAGAAGTAAAATTTTTAGTAGTAATTCCTCTGATTTATGAAAGAAAAGAAACAGAAATCTTCATTCCCTTCCCCAACCACTCTCCCCACCACCGACACAAATATTAAAGCTGCAGCAACGTACATATGCCCCCATGCCTAACCTAAAATTGAAGATTTATTCTTACTTTTGGCAAATTATGCTTTCAGAACTTTGCATTACCTGCATAAATACAAAAAGAAGGAGCCCCAGAAAATGCTGAGAGGTTATTTCAGATCCTGTCTGTAAACACCTCTTGCTACTTCACTTCCAGTAGTTGCTTGCAGCTGATTATCACTTTGAAGCAATTCCCCATAAGTAAAAGATTGCCCAGATCCCTGTTTCTAAATCACCTTTACTTTTGCAGAAGTCCAAGAGAGAAGAAAATGAATGAAAAGTCAGGCTGATGCTCTCTGAAAGGGCAAACTTCTATCCTAGTCAATAAATAGATACTTGAAATCCTCTTCTGACAGCCTTGGAATTGGGCCTCCAGCACTAACACCAAAGCTGTGATTTAAAGTTGTAGAACATGATCCTCCCCTTGGTTACAGCAACACAAATCTTTAATTTCAAGGAAGTCATCAAACTGACTACGCAGAGCTTTGCTGGGTTGGCTGTGGAGTAGATGAGATCTGGATCATGTTCCACAGTCCTTTGAAGTATTAGTACTACCCCTTGAATCACAACATTGCATTTTCACACTTAAAATTACGCCCTTATCATACAGGATTTTGCTCATCTGTGAAGAACCCCCCACAACTGCTTTTGACTCAGTGTGGAAATCTAGAAGCTCAAATCATCAAGAAACGCTGCTGAATTTCCCTCCATAATCTGTGACATGCATTTAAAAATGAAGAGGATGTTTTTAATTATATTAACATTTTTTCTCCCGGTTCTCCAGAGAAGGCATTCATCTTGCTGGAAAAGTGACGCCGCTTACAATGTTGTCACAATGGGACATCAGCGGAAGAAGCTGTAAACAGACATCTAGGGAGCTTCAGAAAGCATCTGCTTGTTAGACTGTGAAGTTTAAAACCAGGGCACTTGATTTTCCCATCCCTTCTGAGGGTCTCTAAGTAACAGAGGAAGAAGAAGAAGGATCTTCTTCCCTGCCTGTACTGCTACTCTTAGGGCTGGGCTTTACTGGCAGCTCTGCTCTTGATGGACACCTCTGCACTGGGGTGGGAATGCAGCACCGCTCCCAATCTCCTGGATCCAGATCTGCAGGCTGGGACCTGTTGCAGCTCTGTGGCAAAGCAAGCTGTAGCAATGCAGCCTACTCCTGTGCCCACATTTCCCTGGAGAGGAAGCATAGGCTTAAACATAAGTTCAAACTCCTGAAACTGGGGCTAAGATTTCCCATTGGCAGGTCTGTTTGCTATTGCTGTATGCTGTACATCGCTCCCTCTGTTTGTTCCCTTGTCCTTCCTTACCCCTTGCCCTGCACCAGCCCCTGCTAAGTCACCAAATGTGGTTCAGAACTGTAAGCACATGGTCAGAAAATACACTAGGTAAGCACAGAAAACACACAGTTAAATCTGGAAGTAACATCAGTTCAGCAGAGTGAGACTGCTGGAAAATTTGCAACATTGAAGAACCAGCTCCTGCGAAGCCTGCTGTCCTCAGTTTCTCCCTGAGCGCTGGCCCAAGCCCTTTCCCTCCCTTTTGCAGTGTCCGCTGAGCCAGCCTATTCAGAGGCGATTATTAGTGCCAGCTACAGCAGAAGCAGCACCACACTTCTGTTTTTCTCTGCAAACAAACATTTAAGCCCTCCTGGCAGGACAATCATGCTGCAGGGGGAAAAATGCCCTTGGTCATCAGATCTGTCAAGATTTAGTAACTATCTGTACCAGGAGTGTAATGTCCCCAGCAGACAACACAATTGACACAGAATGTCTCTCGGCGTCATTTTACTGAATTGACTTCTATGAGCTACAAAGATCTCTGGGAAGCTTCAGCTCTCTTGACCTACTGTAGAGGAGACGGTCTCACCTGAGTTCCTGTAGAAGAGCCGGAGGATGCCGAGGGCTGGGAAAACTCAAACAGGACAGCAAGGTCAAAGCCTAGCAATGCGTCTCAGCACCTTCGGGCCTTGTGAGATCTCCCCAGCAGCTGGAAGGAGCACTGACTGCTTTTATAAGAACCCGATCTGGGAGACGCTGTGCCTGCTGATGGGCAATACCAGTGGCTTTTTTAAATAAGAAGCTCAGATTTCATGCTGTTGAGTGCTAGCATTGTAATAGTTAAGTAAAGTGCTACTCAGCAATACAAAGTGTACAGCAACTGCAGCAGTCCACACAGCAGCAACAAGATAAATGTAATAAATGGCGTAGCAGAATTGAGGTCAGATACGTAGCTTATGGGCATGGTATCTTATAATTTCAGAAACCCATACACCAGAGCTGAAACATAAATATCCTGTATCCACTACCAAAGCAGAAAAAAATGTTTTCAACTAGTGTGGGACAAAGTCAGGAGTTTGGTGCAAGGGATAAAAATTGCACGGCAGTATAGCCAAAAAAGAGAAGAGAATGTTCCTTCATGGAGAAATCAATTTTGAGGTTATACCTGTTTTGGCAGTACCCAAGGGAAAAGTAAACAAACAAACTATGTGGCATTATAGAGAGACCAAGCCATAAGGCAAGGCTGGGCAGAATGTTCCCAGAAAATATATACAGCACATCAAAAGCAGACAGTCAAATAGGATTTGACTCATGGCCTGGTTAAGGCACAGTTCCCCTTCACAGGTAATACGGGAGTTGTCTTTTTACCAAGTTACAGGCAAACTTGTAACCCAACACAACAAAATGACCAGGGATGGAAATCCAGTTCTGAGGAGAAAAGTGGATTGGAGAAGACTTCTACTTCACTACAAAAATGTGGAAAAAAATACACCTGAAGATTCACAGGGAGCAAATAGCAGTATCCAGCAGAATAAACAGCATTCAACCCATCCAGACCAACCAAATCTATTATACTATCTACATATATATTTTTCCTTCCAAGCTGTTGAACATTTTGTCATTTGTGCATACAGAGCTAGCTGGAACCTGGGATCAGAAGGAGGGGAGGGAAAAAAGACAAAGAAGGGGGGAAAAATTGTGCCTGCGTACATAAAACTAGTTCAGCTGAACCTCCCTAAATATCCAGTTTGTATCGGATTCAGATAAAAGTCCAGGTTAGTCTTCTGTCCTGTTTGGACCTGTTTGCTCACCACGCATTACAGAAGCACATGTATTTTTATTGATTACCTCTGTACACCCCACTATAGTCAGTTCGTTTGCTGCATTGTTGCATTGATTTCTTCTGCCCAACTCCCACTATTGATTTTCCCTGCTCCTGTTACACGTCTCCTATGCTTCTCTCAGCCGCCTGCCTGATATAATAAGGCAAGCGTAAGATCAAATGCTTATCTTACAAACTCTTATGTATGTGAAGAATTTACACACAAGGATAAATCCAAGGCCACCGTTCTGTTGCAGGGTCTATGTGTAATGTTATATGCATGACTTTTTAATAGAAAACAAGGATTACATGGAAATAAAAAATGAGGATTGTATGCAATCCTTTGCTCTTGTACTTCATTAAGGCAATAGCAAACAGTTCAAGGCTAACGCTGAGCTTTCGACTGTTCTACCAAAACTATGTTGAAGGGCAGTTTTAGTCAAAGTTATTAACACACAGATGAAAGCAAGACTTTTCTGCCAAGAATGGACTAGATATCCAACCGAGGTCAGGACTCGCAGTTGCAGCCAGATTTTAAGGAAAGGACAGCATCTGATATGCCCTACGCTGAGTGTCTGGATATTTTCAGATACTCTGCACCAGAGACACTGAGGTTGTTGGGAAGTCATCTCCTGACTGTGGATGCAGATACTTTGGAAATTCAACTTCAAAATACAATCCCTGTATCAGATATAGATGCGTATCTTTCACATCTGGTCAGAAAATTTCTATCTACACTTTTTCTGTGGGTAATTATATATTTCAGTCTTTGTTTCTTTTTCTTACCTTGAAATGTATAATTTTAATTGTAAAACCAACAGTTCTTAGGGAAACCTGACATTTTGCATGTATCAGCAGTGTTAATTTTATTCAGATTTTCAGTGAGAAGCTGATGTATTCCACAGGAGAAAGACTGTGTGTGTTTTTCAGAGTTGCCGTAATGTTTAATAAAATTAAATGTAAAGTAATTTTGTATGTGTTGTTCCAAGCAGAGACATTTTAATATGAAGAACTGAGTAATTCTGTAACATTTAAAAAATGATATTCTGAATAGTTTATTGAAATACTTCATTGATAGGGAGAAAATATGCTCTAAGGTTTTATACGAGATGGTATTACAAATTGTACGTGATAAGATGTATAATATCCAACAATTATTTTGTAAGTAAACATGATTTCCCTTGAATTGTAAACTGTCACTCTACCTCCCTGAACTCTGGCGAAGATGAGGAGGGGTTGCTTTGGAGATTTCTTTGTCAAACAAATAATAACCTCTTTCACAACACTGTTGCTTTCAGTCACTCCTGTTTTGAAGCAAGGGGAAAAGCAGATAGAAAGTAATCCTGCCAAAGCAAGAATGGACAATTTGAATGCACAGGGATAACAGTGCTGTCTGATTATTGTTACTGTGCAGTTTCACAGGTCCCTTGGATGTTATTTCCTATCAACTTTATAGCTCTTTCATCTAAAACCCCAAGAATTCATAACAAAATCTTGTAGCCACAAGGGAGAGATTTTCCTTTTCACAGAAAAGCCTTATGGTGACACTAGTAAAATGGTACTGCTTAACAATCTTTATGTGATGCTAAATATTTGACAGACCTGTCTGTGACCACCTTACAGAGGATTTACTAGGCTGGGGAGCCAAAGGTAGGAGCTCAGCATCAGCTTATACTGAGCAACATTTACAAATTAGTCACAAAAAAAGGTTTTCAAAAATGTTTGCCCAGAGCTTTTAACCAAGAAAAGCAGGAGCAATATTGCTTTTAGGAGAAAGAGGTGAAGGTGAACAAGCTGTTACCTGCTTGATTGCAACACAACTCCTTAGCTGTGCATAGCAATTACCTACAGTGCAATCACCAACATGCGCTAGCAAGAAACAGGCTTCTTGGTGGGACTGGCAAGCTCTGCATAACTCAAAAAGCCAGACCAGTTCTTCTCAGACATGTGGAGGAGCTATATTCTTGCAATCAGAGGATACCTCTGCTCATGTAGAAGATATGCTGGCTAAAGCAAAGTAAAAACATCACATAAGCACTTGGACAAATCTTCAATCAGAAGATCCCCTCTCTCGAGTGTTCCCTGCAACCCACCTGCCCCATGAAGCAGCCTGGAGTGGGTGCTGCTCCCCTTGATGTACCCCATCATGTGCACCTCCACTACCATGACCACGTGTCACAACCCAGGGCAAGGACAAGAGGAGAAGGCCTCTGATCCTGGGTTAGGGATTGGCATTTTGGGGTCTTATTTCACCCCCCAAGGTTAGCAAGGTCGTCAGCAGGCTTCCCTGGAGTGGAAATAAATGTTGGCATCATGCAGATGGTCGTAGAGTCCCACAGGTCCTCCACAGGGGCTACTGCTGAAGAGCACAGCAGACCATAATGTGTGGACAAAAATAATCTAGAAATTCCTTTTCCAGGTTGCTTTTATCTCAAGGTGAGTTTTCTGCTTGGTGCTTTCCACGATTTCCCTTCTGTGTTTAAGGTAGCAGGCACAATCCCTAGCTTGTGTTCATTATCGCAGCGCTGTAGCTGGCTGTGAGCATCCAACCAGTTTCGCAAAGAAAGTGTGGGGTGTCAGAAACATGCAAAGCAAACTGTATTTTAAGCTGCTCTATGAAAATTTTCTGAAAGTGGTTTGTTTGTTTCTCTGTCCTAACCTCTCTTAAAAGAGTTTGTAAAATCCCTCCTAAAGCTCAGACCTGGTTTAGTGGCTGAGGCGGGTTCATTCCTGGTTATAGCTGCATCAGCAAGTAAGCTGCACTGCTGGAGGATATCGACTGTCTACCTCACATCTCTGTGACCAAACCACAGCCATTTATTATTCCGTTATTTTCAAACCCCAATTTCTTCAGCTAGCAAATGATCTCAAACCACTGCTTTCCATCTTCTAAAATCAATTGATAAATAGCATTTGTTTACCTCCAAGGAATCAATGCACAATTACTTCAAACTCTTTCAAGAAAATCGGACTTTTGAGATACTATATCTTTCCTTTACTCCCTTCAATGAGCTTGATTTAAAAAGCAAAAAGAAAGAAGAAACACGAGTAGCAATGCAGACTTATAGAAACGTGAATGTTCTGTGGTCAGATTATTTTGTGAAACTAGGATCAATAAGTTAATTGCAGGTCTTTCTTTCCTTTGGTCCCAGACTCCTGTCTCCACAGGAGAAGATGGAGGTTCCAGGATTAAGGGTGTGTTTTAAGTCTTAGGATGTATATAGTATGGTATTTACTGGGAATTACCTGTGAAGAAATGCAGAAGAGAAATGAATCGGGCAAAGCAAGAAGTTTTGAATTTCATGAGTACAAAATCTCACGCTCAGAGTGACTGGTGTATTGGGTGAATTTATTTGCATCCAGAATGTCTGACGAAGTCTCTCAAGCCATCTAAGTTTTCAAAACAAGAATAAAGAACTGCTGTATAGAGTCCATCAGTCAGCCAGTGTGAAACTCTATACCCGTGTGCTTAGTGTCTGCAGGAGAAATGAGCAAATATTACCCTAGCAAAATAGTTGCATTTGGGTGATGGACCCGGTATAATTGGAATTTAATTGATTCCATAGGAAAATCCATATACATAGGCCCATGCCTGACTATGGTAAGAAATAACATTTTAAAATCACTTTGCAGAATCACAGAATCACAGTGTCACAGAATGGTAGGGGTTGGAAGGGACCTCTGGGCATTATCTTGTCCAATCCCCCTGCCAAAGCAGTGTCACCTAGAGCAGGCTACACAGGACCACGTTCAGGTGGGTCTTGAATATCTCCAGAGAAGGAGACTCCACAACCTCTCTGGGCAGCCTGTTCCAGTGCTCCATCACCCTCAGAGTGAAGAAGTTCTTCCTCACACTCAGATGGAACTTCCTATGCTTCAGTTAGTCCTCATTGCCCCTTGTCCTGTTACTGGGCACCACTGAAAAAGAATTTGGCCCCAAAAGTTGCAAAAGAATTTGATGACATAACGTACTCAAAGAAAAGATGCTTTTCTTCAGATAGTTTTATAATTAAGCTTCTTCGAGATTACTTGACATTGATAGAGTGGGGTTTACAGAGGTTATATCGATGTAGCACATCTTCCCCTTTGCAAGTCTGACTCAAAGGATGCACAAAAATTAACTCAGCTGCTTTCTTGAAAGAATTCCCATCTATGATAGAGGAGCTTTCCAGTGACTTCTCTTAAAAACAGTATTCAAGTGTTTCAAAGGAAAGACAGAATAAAACTGTAACAAATGAAAAGGTAAGTTCTGCTTAAGGAGTAACTCCTTTAGTTTGGTTGTTTTAGTTCAGGACTCTGTCTAGAATCATAATCCTTTTTCAATACATGACCCAAACCCTTAATTATTTGTTTTCATAATTACTAGGAGAAACAACCATTAGCCCAACAATTCAGTGTAATATAGTGACGGTAAAATCTAGAAAAATGGTAGACATAAAGAGCACAAACATAAATGTGGAAGACTTTTAACTGCAGAGAATTACAAAGTTATTAAAGGAGAGGATATACAGAATAAAGGGGAAAATGGCTATGGAGCTATGATTACAATTTTATTAGGCCTGGGAGTTAAATAAAAGTGAAAACCTAAGAGAAAAGTCAAAACAATTGAATTTGAAGGGCCGCTTTGATCAGATTAACAGAGATGGAAGTGGCTCAAGGGATAATACAATATAGAGTCCCAGGAGACCCCCAGACTTGCAAACAACTTCAGGACTCTCCATCCTCATGCAATCAGGACATAGACAGCTAAAAAGCCAGGAGAGCCTGCAACTGTGGTTTTACCCCTATTAGTTAGAGTGATAGAGTGCTGTATTGCACTTCTGACTGTGAGTATCTCCAGGAACAGGGTTATTGTAAGGAAGGAAGGCAAGGATAGGCTAAAGCTGAACAGACCAAAAGTTCACAAAGCTCTCCCTCAGGCTGGTGACACTGTCTTGAGGCAAAGACTCAGTGGGGTGAAAATTTACCTTGGTCAAGGCAGACAACATTGGGGAAGTGGCAAGTTTCCCTGAAAACCACTGGGGTGAGGTGCTGAAAGAGAAATGTTCAGACCTACAGTAAAGATGTTACAGCAGAGGTATATAAAATAATTCAGACTGCAGGTCTGGGCCCTTGCCTTAGGTCAGTTTGGGGATACATTTCCTCCATTTAATACTAAGAGATAAAAAAATCCAAGCAGTGAGCCGCTCAGAAAGCTGGCTGCATCTGGGAGCGGTCAGGCAAAGGACATGGTAAGGCCATCCCTTCCCGCCGGCAGTTCCCGCTGTGCGGCTTCCCCTGTGCTCTGATAACCTTGCTCTGTGCCATCTGTGTGACAGGCAGGGAACACCGCTTCCAGCTTTGCCGTGTAAGCCTTTCCTGTACTGGCATGTAAGGAGCTCCTTCGCTCCTCCTCACGGGAAGGAAAATGAAGCAATCCTTCCAAGAATTGAAACATACCAAGTTTGCATGTATCATTGAGTCCTCAAGAGACCAAAGTAAATGAATAAAGGATCTTCAAATGATTTACAACAAGGGTTGCTGAGATTATTCTGAAAGTGGCAGAGGAGGAAGGTAAAGATGGAGTTGATAAAGGCAGTTAAATTTATAAACAGTATAAACATGTCCAAGAAAATTAGGATCAACAAAAAGAAATTCTTTAAAGCCACAAGGAATTGCCAGCAACTAATGAGTCTTTGAGGCATGACAATGGAAAAGTACAGATGAAGATGATATTGCTCAGAAAGCTTTTTTTTCATTGTTCACAATAGAAGCTGAAGGTCATTTTCTAGTGATTGAGATGTATTTTCCTCGGGGAGAGAGAAAAATGTTAAATGGCTTCATGATTATATTGGAACAGATAATTAGACAATAAGAAGCCATACAGGTTGACAAGGCACTGGGCCCAGAAGTTTTCCTGGCACAGCAAAAGCGTCTGAGACAGAGACAACAATTTGCGAGCTGGAGCAGAGGAGAGGATTTGGTTATGGTCTGTATGTGATAACAACACACTGGGGACTCATCTCTGTCACCAAGACATCCACGCCCAGAACACCTGTGTAGGACCAGCAGATATGTCAGAGGGCCTCCAGTAGACCTGTGAATTCCATATCAGCAGTAGAAACCAAATGGAAGCCTTAGGATTCTTCATCTAGCACTAGCTCCTGGTGTTTCTCAGTCAAGCCTTGGGTCTTTTACTCAGAGGGTGGCTGGTCGCTGGGACAACACACTGCATCAGCAGAGGACAACAGTGTAAATCAGCTCCAGAGGGAATCAGTGGAAATCAAAATAGAAGTATTAAGTCCTTTAGTTTAAGTCGGCATTAAGCTATGCAGGTAAGAATTAATTTATTTTTATTTCCTTTCAAAATGCTAGCAAATCGTCTGGTATTTTAGTCCTTAAATACTCCAGAAACAGAAATATTGAATCATCCATTGGCAAGAAAGACAGACTGTAATGTCTAAATGACTGACTTGGAGGAAATATTTGTGAGTTCAATTCTGAATCCAGCGTTTCTCCTTGAGTAGCTTAAGGCAAGCTGTTTGCCCTCTGAAAGACCTTCTAATTCCTGATATAAGAAAACTCCTTTCTTTTCTGATACAGCTGTAACTCCAGCAATATATCTTTAACTGCACTCATATTAGTTCATCTGATCTGGTCAGGATGCTTGTTCTGCTCCAAGCCAAACTGAATTTCCCCTCAGTAATATTAACAGCCATTTCTCTTGTCCTTTTCTTAGACAGATTTAACACATCACTCCTAGGGCTAACTCGATGTCAGTGGGCAAAGCCCGACTGATGGCCTCTGTGGACATTAGAAAAGGCATAAAAGCCTGTACATGAAGATGCAGTTATTCTCTATGGCCTATTCCTGATCCTATTCTGAAAGATGTCAGGAAGCCCTGCTGTCTTACAAGTTTATTCTGTCAAGGCAGGATCAGCTTCATACTCTTCTGTTTAATCTCAAATGAATTACAAAAGGCTATTTTGAAACAACTTATGTCATGAGGCTTTCTATTTTATTTGCACCTTCAAATTTATAAAAAGTCTATATTTTTGTGTCCTGGGTTTCTGGGAGTATCTACAAGAAAATCACAGATTCTCAAGGATAACATTCATTCCTAGGAGCGTTACTGATTATGTTGAGTTGGATGGGTATTCAGCATCACTGACTAGCTGCCACAGGTGAAAAATCATGGGCTCATTGGAGATATATCAACATATACCCAAGTGAATGGAAATCAGTTGCCCCTGTAGATTCTTCCACAGTAGGTCCCAGGGCAGGACAGACGAACAGGGTATTCTGCTCTGATGGTGAAAATTTCCTGAAGTCCTTATGTGAGGAGAAGACTGCCTCAGAAAAGCACATGATTTCTAAAAATTCAGATCAAGTTGTAGTCTGAGTTTTCCTTGCACAGATCTGAATGGTGTATGCAAGCTCATCTGAAGGTTTTTTGTACCAGCAGTCTCACTCTTTTACCAAGCACTGTTCTCCAGATATGGACACCTGAGCATGGTAGCCAGTTTTCACAAGTGCCAATGTCTCTCCATTCATGTTATCTTTATGGATGCTCTGCAAAAATCAGGCCAACTTAATATCTAGAGTTAGGTGCAGTGGTCTGATTAATGTCTACAGGAAAATGTGGACCATCTGGCTATAAGATGTAGTCAAAAGCGGCCACATGATCTCAAGAACTGTAGAACAATCAGTAAGCCACCAGTCAAGATTAACGCAGACTAAAAAATACCTGGAGGCATGGGATGGAGCAGCCTGACCCATAATCAAACTCTTTAAAATGTCGAAGGCAGCGTAACAAGGTTTAAATAGCAACAACAAAGAGATTTATTAATGTTGATTACTTACGCCACAAATACCATCCAGGGCAAGCAAAAAGCCAATGCTTCTCATATAAGAATAATTGTCTTTTCTGGAGGAAAGCAGACATGGATTGTTTACACACTGGGAGGAAAAAACAAGCCAAGCCACACTTGTCCTACACTGTTATGTCCACCACACTGAGACAGTACTTTCTATTTAGTCTATAGCTCAACCTGTAATGATGGATATCTAATTTATTTTATCTCGACATGACAGACCTGGCATAGAAATATCTGGCAATTAGTCACACTTCACGGGGCCTTAACTTAAGCAGTTTGCGGTGAAATACAGGTTCAGATATGCCACTGCCATTTGCTGTTATTCCTTATATAAAATGCTGGTGGAAAAAGCATTAAAATACTAAATCACCTACTGCAAAAGGGTGCAGCATCAGCTTGAGAATCCTGTTTAGCACTGTGAAATTACAGAACAGCACCACTACAGCATGTGTTATTACTGGCTGATATTTTGTTAGCAGAAAACCAAAAGTGTTTGCACAGTTAGAACCTGATGTCAGATTCAACAGCATTTGCCAATATATAAAGTTAAAGCAGAGCTTTAATAGATCTGATTTGCTTTACCTAACAGGTATCCAACTGATAAAGAAAAATAAAAGCCTGGTAAGAGCCAAGATATTTGTAGCGACCACCACTCCATGAAAATGGTGCTGGTTGTTTTTATTGCAAGGAAACATGGTCCCAAACAGCAGTGGTCCTGGAGGAGATGGATTTGCGGTCGTGGGCAGCTGGCCGAAAGGGAAAGGCAGAGCATTTCTGCAACCCAGGAGAGAGAGAAGTAAAGGGTCTGGGGCAGCTCTTCCTACCCCAACAGTAGGTGGTGAAGGCTGCTGCAAGCAGAGCTGGCTGGTTCCCAGGACACAGCTCACCCAGTAGTGTTGGTCTTACCACTACGGGTGCATGAAGATGCTGGTATATTTAGTGTACAGGCTGCAGGAATGCTTCCAGGCTCTTGTCTCTACGTATGGGCTTTGGATGTTTCTCACCCCCGCACAAGGAAGGGGCTGGGAATGTGCACTGGTCACCCCTTCCCAAGGATTTGTCCCCCTGGGAACAGTGCATGGGCTAGAAAAAAAAGAAGCACACTCTGCCAGGTACCTGGTCTGGAGGAAGGGGGACCCAGGGAACCCTGTGACACCCACCTACTGCTAGTATAGACACAGCCCTTCCACATCGCAGCGCAGGGCAAGCAGATGCTGTTGAAACTCAGGGCAAGTTTTATTCAGCACACTCATAGAAGGGATCTGAAATCATGTGTTGTGTTTATGCATTTAAATCATCACTAAGCTTGACTGGGAGACAAAGCAACGGAAAGAGTTGCCTTCAGGAAATCCCACTTGGAAGCATCTTCTGCGCTGTGCAAAGACTTGCAGGAGGCTGCAGCATCCCAGGCGCAGACCGGACACCGAGGCAGGGACACCCAGGCCGGGGAGGCCGGCAGTGCCCGGGCTCTCGCTCGGGCAGGCAGCCTCACCTCCCTGGCAGGGAAGAACAAGTCCATGGCACATGGCAGAGCAGCAGGCGGGGGTGCGACGCCTTCACACTTAGCAGACAAGAGGGGAAGGGCGAGGGGCCGGCGGCAAAGCCACCACGCTGACTGTGCACGGGGTGCCGGCAGAGCTGCAAGCTGAGGTGTAAAGATGGAGAAACACGCTTTCGCTTTGCTTCTTCCTCTTGGCAAGAAGTGCTACCTGTCAAAACGGTAGGTAAAGCCATTTCGGACAGAAATGTAATTTACTGTCTGAAGGTGTCCCTTTGAGTCTGTAAACTCCTTGGGGCAGGGATTATGTTTTTGATCAGACACATTAACCAAATGTAAAGCATTGAGCTTTACAACCCGGAACTTCCTAAAAGATAAAGAATAATGATAATAACCTTCCCCCTCCCACCCCAATCTCTGGAGTATGTATCTTGCTATTACAAAGCTCTCTGCTTGCAAGAAGAAAGCTATTTATAGGTTGAAACAGATTTGCAATTATGTGTGCTAGAGAAGGAGACTGAGAAGAAATATGCAAACCAGAAAAAGCAATGGCAAAAATTTGCATAGTTCTTTAAAGTTTTCTTCAAAAGCTTCTGCAAAATATAACCATCTGGTTTTTTAAGAATATCCTATGGGGGTAGCACGAACTGCTCTCTTTTCTTTTTCCTTTCTTTTTTTTTTTCCGCTTATTTGAAACAACAAGCTCTACTTGTGGGACAGTCTTTCCCTTTAGCAGGGAAATGGGTGTAATCGTAAACTATTCAGGGCAGACATCTGCATAGTAACCTGTACTGCTGTATTCAATTACTCAGTAAGTATTTTAAAGTAGTTAGTATGTGCCAATTTACCTCATGATGAAAGTGTTTGTCAGAATAATATGTTTTATTCTAAGCACCTGCTATTTAATATTTGAGAGAGCTGGAAGTGTAATGAGGAAAGAGGAAAATATATGCTTGCAGCTCAAACATGAGCTGTAGAGGCAATTCTGGGGTGAAAAGAGGTACAGCCGAATGGAGACTAGACCATTTTTCCTCCATTTCTGAACTAGGCAGAGAATGACAAGCTAATTCCCAGTAGTCGAGTGCTAGAGGCATGGTCATTATCAAGGCTAGTTAATCTTTCAATCTGTGTCTCTATTTGAAGAAAATGGTGCAAAAGTAAAATCCAAAGCCTTTTTGCTGCTGGCGTGACCCAGCTCTGTGGCTGGCACATTGTCAGAGGGCGCAGGGAGCCACAGGGTCACCTGGCCCCCAGGGAGCCCCAGCCTGGGGCTAAGCGGGGATAGGGGGCTGAAATGCAGCGTGAGGAGATACCATGGACAATTAAATCGTCAAATGCAGCTTTGAAAGCACAAAGTCCTCTCCCACCGCTATGCCAATCTGGTCAATTGAGCAACCAGGCAGGCAGTTCAGAGCATCTCAGACAAAATCGAGTTTAAACCAGTTGTTTGAAACTGTCCGGGATTTCTGTGACTGAGGGTGGACCTGGAGTACTGCATGTGGGGCAGGTGGTATGTGTGGAAACCCAAAGTGTTTAGCTGTCCTCCCCTGTACACTACCAGCTTTCTTCTGTTGATGGTCCAGGAAGGACTGTGCTGTAGTCCTAATGTAGCAAAGTCATCTGCTGTTTTGATTTCAACCCCAGTGTAATGGCTCGAGTGAACATCTAGGTTAGAGAGAATTGGTAAGTGTACAAAGACACCTAGGTGGGCTTTAAAACAAGACTTTCAGATCTGGATACCTAAAACTAGGCTTCTGAACCCATCTTCAATCACATAAAGGAATTATCTTTGTTCCAGACAGTCTGAGCAGGCAATGGTTCCCAAATTCAGGCTGTTAATTTAAGTGCTTGCTTTTGCATTTGGGAGTTAATGCTAGACATTGTTTTTTTCAGCTCCTGGCATAGCTCTGTAGCATGCACATGAAGGCTCTGGTGGATTTTCAGGCTCAGACTTCCAGCCATACACTTCCAGCCATTGCCTGCCTGGAACAAGTCATAAGCTTCAGCTAGCCCTTCTGCTGGCGAACTGATGGAAATCCACACTGCTTCACAGCGTGAACGCCCCGTGAAAATGCAGAAGGGATGCAGTGAGACAGCCTGCCAGAGAAAGGCGTTTGGCAGACTCCTTAGCACACAGGATCCAGCTGCTCAAAATGCACAGGATGTATCCTGCAGGGTGGCACACGGGATGCCTACAGTGACGAGATAATGTGACATACAGCGCTGTCAATGAGCACATACGGTGAATGCTAACAGGCCCTGCTCCTATTCCCTGGCAAAGTCGTTCATAGTTTTGCTCTGAACTTTAGCAGTACATGGGAAGCAGTGAGATTATGGATGCTGACACTGCAAGAAGGGCGTTGTTGATTCAGGTGGTGCAGTTATCCAGGGGCTGTGCTGTTCCTTCAGGTTGCGCTGGAGCAGCAGTCAGCTGGAAAAACACAGTATTTGGGAGAAGCATCTGAGCTGGAAGCTGCACAGCGGTTCAGCCTTCAGCCTGCTATCTCCAGCAGCAACTGAAGCCCTGCTAAGCATCTCTTCTGGGTGTATCCGAGAGGAATGTTTCCTCAGGTCTCAGCAGGGAAAATACTGAGCAAGCTGCTTTGCTCCTGCTCACAGAGACGAGCTTTTCTGCAGTGGGAGCTGGCGTTCTTCTCCTCTGCCTCAATCCAAGAAGGAGCATGGAGGCCCTGGCTCACCAGAGCCAGCTTCTTCCTCCCAGGTAAAGCAGTTGCCCTTGAAAACAGGTCTCCACTCCTCTCACAGGAGCCTGGTCCTCGTCTCCTGCCTCCAGGACAAGGACAGTGGCATCCTTCCCTCTCTCCAGCTGCAACTAAGCAAGCACAGGTCTTTTCCAAACAAAAAATTCATCCATCCTCCTTTGGCTCCGCCACTATGCTAGCACCCGTGGTGCATGACGGGTTGGGGATGCTGTGCCTGAGGAGGGGGTTTCTCTCAGCTGTACTGCTCAGCACCCTGAGGGCACAGCCCCGCACAGACCACAGGCCATGCCGGTGAGAAAGGAGAAGGTCTTTCTCTCTCTGCCTGCTTCCCTGGGCCCTGGGGAGGAAAGGTGACAGCACTGGGGCGAGGGGCTCCCGGGGAACTGTGTGAGGGAGCCCCTTAGTCCATGCTCTGCCAGCATCACCAGCGGGTAGTTCGTTTGTGTTAGGTCCTGAGCAACTGGTGGACTTAGTGTGTTGGGAACTGTTCCTCCAGCTCTTTCTGCTAGGAAAACGTGTTTGAGATTTAAAGCTCTCTCATTCCCCCCTGCTCCAAAATACAAGAAGATTCAAAAAAATAAAACGTCCTTTTTCTGTTTTCCTCCAATTTTTCACTGAGCACAGATATTTTTGCCCACTCTAGCTGATGGATCATCCTCAGCACACTTTAAAAGGTTGCCAAGAACATCTGTAGCAGTGGGTGGATAGTGTTCTGCTGTTTTTTACTGACATTGGGAAATTTGGCAATAAGGTGTTGGAATAACATTTATAGAGAAAGAGTCGAATCAGCTAAGGATTTAAACATCTATTTTGCCCATAGTAGCCTTCCCCTAACATCTTCCCCAATTTATAGGACTACAGAGCACAAAGGGAACTAGTCCAATACTCAATTTAAATCAGTTCATGGTTCAGCTAAAAGGCCACTGTCAGCCAAGCGGTGCAGTTACACTTGTAATAAGGAAAAGGAGTTCACACAAGTAAGATAGGACAAAAGCAACACAAATCCTCATGGATTAACATCAAAGATCGTTACATGAATTAGCTGCTTTCTTAGTAATCTAGAAGTTGTCCCTTATTATAAAAAAGTAAACGATTCAAATCTTAGTCTTTGTCAGTAATCTAACTTCTAGCCATGACAACAGATACCAGTGACAGATGACCAGGCCCTTTATAGAGATAAATGGTAATAACTATATCAAACCATGAAATAACATTCCAGCAGCATCCCTAGCAGTGGCTGTAACTATTAAATTTCTTAAAAACTAGTAGGGCAGTTGATCTTATCCAACTGATGTAATTGTCTAGTCCTCCCATATAATCTGAGGTTTAATACCACAGCTCCTCACACAGAACACTCAGAGGGAAGCCCTGAAGACCAGTTTCAAAGTTTAGTTTTCCTCCTTGCTTGCTTTCTTCCCAGATGTAACTGAGTACATTTTTTCCATAACAATTTTTTCCTCTATTCTTTGCTCTCTCTTCCCTATTTCTCATCCTAGCCTCCACTTTTTATCCTTTCTTATTTTCATTTTTAGTCCTCTGCCCTTTCTTTCCCATTTGATGTTTGTTGTTACAGCACAAGGGCAGCTCTGTCAAACAAGCAGGTTACCTTCCAGCTGAGGACCGTATGATTTATGTTGTCTGAGTTTCTTGGTAATGAGTCTGGTCCTCCCATCCCAGCTGCTGAGACAGGTTTGCTCCCTGCATTCGGCCTCGCCTCAGCCTTGGGACTGACAGCTTCACAGGCCATTTTCACAGGGAGAAATGTGTCCTGCAGGATATCAAAGACCTGCTCACTGAGAAAATCAGGAACCAGGGCAGTCTGAAGCTGACCCACTATGACACAGCTGGACATCATGGAGCACAAGCGACTGTTTTTCGTGAGGGGTGGGATTGTTGCCTGAGTTGCTGGCAATGAACTAAAGCTAAAACACATTTGGTGTGATAAGAGATTGACAAATGGGCTCTCTGTGGTCTGAACCATCTCAGAGCTGCTGAGATGAGGTACCCTTCCCTTTGCAAAAAGCCTACTTGGTGTGAAAGTGCCATACCCCGAGGGCTTTGGAGAAGTTTGGGGTAGGAAATGGAGGTAGCGGCTCCCCAGCCCCGCCAGGCAGCTGCCAAAGGGCAGCCCTGTGGGTGAAGACACCCAGCAGCTCTGTGATGTCCACAGCCCAGCACCACCAGCAATTCAGCCTCGGCATACTCTGCTCGCCCAGAGGTGCCCGAGAACAAACGCAGCCCAGCGACCATGGTGGTGGGTCTCAGAGGCAGCCATCCCAGGGAAGCTCTCTGGCTCTGTGCAACAGCAGAGCTTGGGGACCAGGATTTGAAGTGGGAGGATGAGGGCCAGTGGGAAATGATTGCTCCCCCACTGCTGGGAGGTTGCTGCCGAGAGCCGCTGGCTGTCAGGCGCTGACCTGACCTACATTGTAAACACCAGCTGCCAGCGAGCGAGTCAGGAGGGCTGCTGCTACACAAATCTGATTAGGTGGAAGCTATTTTTTCTCCCTGCTCTGCACCTAGGAAATTTCTGGGTTAGGGAAAGTTGCCTGCATGGGGGACAACAAGGCATTAGGATGCTGCAGCATCACACTGGCAGCGGCATGGGGCGCACCCTGCCCGGGGCCCCGCTCAGCCCCTGCATGAGAGGTGAGGGCAGAGGTTTGGCCTGAGGAAAGCTGTGTGCTTCCCTGCCTAACTGAATGGGAACGAGGCAGTAGCGGCTTCACCCCTCTGCCCATCCCAACGGCAGATCGGACATCAGTGGCCGCCCAAGCATTTGCAGCTGGTCGAAGCGACGTTGAGGATGCAGATGACTGCTTCAGGGATATGAAAGGATCATTTCTGACAGCAGCCGAGACTGCTGCAGTGCCTGGGGAAAATGCAGAGTTGTCACTGTGTAGGCAGCCAGCAAGGAAAGAAAAAAATCTTCTTCCACCTTCAACATCTCTTCACACATCCGCCCCCTTTTTTTTGTTATCAGAAATATTTCAACTGCAATTAAAAAGGCGTTGTTAGCATTTAATTGGTTTGGAGTCCTTAGACTGTGATGTTGAATCCTTCTGGTGATGTCATCCTGGTTGTCATGGATACAGGTGAACAAGCTGCTTGGAGTGCAACATCAGCACCAGGCTGGAGGGAGATGGGAGGATGGAGGGGGGGACCTTGGGAGAAACCTGAGGCTGAAAATGGGTGAGCAGGAACAGCTGTCGTCGCCAGGTGGGTGCGACTGTAAGAGACCAGGAGAAGGACTAGAGAGCACTTAATAAAGATATCGATGTTACGGCATTGCATCCGCTCTCTTCAGCTTGAGATGGGAAGGCAGGCAGCTACCTGACATTAAACACAACAAGAACAGTCCCCCCTAGACAGCTAACAATTAAGAGAAAAGCCCAGGCTGACGCACCTGCATGTGCACAGTAATTAAAAAGACAAGTAGTGTCTTTCTTTTGGTTCAATTTGTCTAATAGGTAAGGAGGGAGTAGCAGAAGGGAAATCATGGGAAAAAGTCAGAAAAATACGTATGCTTATGGGAGTATGTCTGGTTTTATGTATGAAAAACACCAACTCTGTGTGTCTGAAGGAGATAAAGGGAGACTGTGGAACCAAGGATCAGTTCATGTGCATCCGTAGAAGACCCTCTAAAGAACTTTCCAAGTAACAAGGACAGTAATAAAAATAATAAAGGAATCCCACCTAAATGAGCGCAGAAGTAGTTCCTCTGCCTGTTCCCACTTCCCTTCTCTCCGTCTTCTCTTGCTGAGAAAGAAATTAAAATGTATTTTTCATACAATATCTCTAGCACTCTTTTATGTAATAATCCTCTTTCTGTGAAAGAGGCAGGTCAGCAATAGCTGCAGGCTGCTGCACAATCAGTGCTCATCTCTTAAAAATCTCCAGCTTTGCCTGGGATTTTCCAGCCACAACCTATTAAGCGTTTGCCTGTGACAAGAAGCCAGCCTGGGGGGAGGGGGTCTTCGAGATGATGCTTGGGCAAATTTGTGTTTATTTACAGACCCATTGCATGGATTTTTTGTAATGGAAAAATTAGACTTTTAAAGATGATACGTGGAGTTTGAATTAATCTTAATAGGCAGTTATGGCTTAATGCACTCTTTAGCTTTTAGTCTAAATTTATTATTATAAAATACAAGTTTAGCTTTACATTGCAGAAGAAATCATGAAGTGTGCTTTCCCTATCTTACTCCCCTCCTTTAACGCCTGACTAAGGGTGTGATTTGCCAAGATACAAAGGAAGGTCAAGCACTAGTCTCTAATATATGAATACCAGAACAATGAGATACAGCTAAGCTTTGCACCACAGCTGACTGCATATTTGGTGATTTAATATTTCCTGTCAGAAAATTCCTATTCACTTAAATCTAAATTATGGGTTTCAATACAAATATTTGCTCAGAACAGTGATACAGACCTTTTGAAACTGTGAAAATGCATTTTTCTTGTAATTATGTAACCAGAACTTTATTTTCTGAGGTTCAAAGTGTCTTTGTATTGTAGCTTAGGCTAACTAGAATGCACACACATGTACAAAGCTATGGTTGCAACCAAAATTAAAAGCTTTGATTTGTGTGAATTGATTGCTCTCCCTCCTCACTTTTTTGTTTTTCAAGTTCTTAGGAAATGCTAGTTTTTTCCCCAGGTCAGAACAGACATTTTTTTCATATTGTTTTTGTCTGAGCCTGCTGCACTTTATATAACCACCATTGTAACAAACCAGCTGATGACGGGATTTTTTTTCCCCTGGTGTGTCGTCTTGAAATAGCCTCATCATGGCGACTGTCACCAAACTCCAGACAAAGACTGCCTTTTCAGCAGCCTCTGCAGAGATCTCCTCAATGTCCCACCACGGCATTTGTATCTTATTCCTCGATGTGACCGTGTGTGACACCGGCAGGGCTGTGCGGGCAGGCAGGTGGGCAGCACAGGGGATCCCAGTGCTCCGTCCATGGGAGGATGGGAGGCAGTGGGACTGCCCAAACCCACCTTGCCCTGGCAACCAGAGCCTGGGGTCCTCCCGTCACCCTGGAAAGACACCAGCCTGGTCTTAGAGATTGTGCAACAAGCTCCCCTGCTTCTCAGTCCCCAGGTGCAAGTGCCTGTAGACTTTTTACGGAAAACTTACAGGGGCAGATGTCTGGCTGAGGTATGACTGAGGTTGCGGAGCACCCTTTCCGTATCTCATACCTGCTTCAGTTTGAAACAGTGTTTTTCTTTTGAATTCTGTTTCTCTCGATTTGCCCACAGTCTAGAGCTACAGTCCTCCTTCCTGCCTAATAAAATCAATAAACATGCATGAATACGGGGGATGAAATAATACACTAACTTCAAAGAGAAGAAGCAACCGTGTCTTACTGGAGGATGCAGACATGATGCCTCCCAAAGGGGTAGGTTCACCGAGACAAGCAGGGCTCACTCCTGGCACAAGATCACCCAGCCAGGACTGTTCCTTCAAGGGTTCACACCTAACCTCAGCCGAGGCCAGGCTCTGGTTTAAAGCACCATGTGCTGCATGAAGCCAAGGGTGTCTCTGATCCTGCACAGACCTCACACTGATGGGTGAAAGCCAGAGTACAGTTTTAACTTGGCAGGGACCTGGTGCTTGAGATCCACTGGCTTTCCCAGCCCTCCCAGCAGCATATGGACACTGGGGCAGCCAGGCATCTGCTTTTGCACAAGGCTGGCGAACCTGGTGAGGCCCCCCCCTGTGCCTGGCCGCAGCCACCCTCCTCCAAAACCAGATCTTCAAAACCAGCAAGAAGGTGCTAATAAGGAATGGGACCTTAAACTGCCTTACTGGGGGTTTTAGGGCCAGTGGAAGTGGAGTGGCAGATTTTGGCTTCTGTAAATAAAATTTGCCTTGGGATTCTTTGGTTCTTCTTGTTATTTTTTTCTCCTCATGTTTCTTTTTCTTTCCATAGTCTTTTCAGCTTAGTGGACAGAGAAAATATTTTGCCATACCATAGATACTGGTGGGATTTTCTTCTTCTGCCTGTCATCCACTGTGTGGAGCACAACAAACTGAATAAGTCTATCCCAAACCATACATTAAAAATGTGTTGTCAATTTAAGTCACATAAAAATGTTTTATACTCCATTGTCACAAAAGAACACCTACAGTCTGCTAGAAATTAATGGGATAGAAGGATGCAAAATACATCTCTGTAGTTCAGCGAGCATTTGATGGACAAGTTCGGTGCGATTTCTCTTGCATCACTTAAGATGTCCACAGCTGAGCTAGTCATCATGGGCTCACTGTAGTCAAAAGAGAGAGAAATAGGTGCATTTAGCGAGCAGCTTATGTGCTTGCTTTGCTTGAGCATCTACATTAGGATGAGATAAACACAGTGGGTGTATTGACTGGGTTCCACTGATGGCAGGTGATGTCCAGGGTGACTAGATGGAGGCCTGGGCTGGATGTCTGGATATCTGGGCTGGATTCCCATTCCTTACATGCATTTTCGTTGCTTCCCCCACCTGGGCAGTTTTCCACTCATTTTCTGTTCTTTTAGGCGTGATCCTGCAACAAATCCTTATGTAAGAAACATTTTAATATCGAAGCAAGAAGATGCTAATGCTGTGAATGTCATTGGGGAAGCACACTGGCAGTACATTTTAATGCACTGAAAACAGCTAATGTTGAAATTGTGATAAGTCCTTTGTAGTTATGTTGTCAAACCTTCTAAACTTTGGTTTTTTTAGTTTAGGAAGTGTCATGAGAAAGTCTGCAGGTGTCCAGCATGTTATGCATGTACTCTATGGTCTCTGCTTCTCCCTTTCCTCTTCTTTTTTTTTTTTTTTTAAATAAATGTGAATAAGGAAAGCAAATATAGTAGAACAAATTCAACTTTTGATATATTGGTGTGTACATCTGCATATTCAGACATGTAGTCTTAATTAGTAAAATCCTGACTTAGGACTCTAAGGAGTCATTGTGTTATGCAGTTGGGAAAGTCTGGTTCAAATATTGTAATCAACAGCCAGTCTCTGGTGAAGTCAGCAAAGTTGCTCCCATTTGAATTTGCTGAATTTAGCTACAGTGCTTTACTTCATTTCTATCCCTGCCTCCATTCCTCATTTTGTGGGAAACGAAGTAAGTAATTTTCAGCTTAGCTTCTCACCGTTCGTGATCTGCGTCACGAAATCATCACACACCAGACACCCTGCTTAACTGCAAGTGCTGGAAGCCAGATAGCTGAGCCTCTGCTGCAGAGGCACTTGCGGAAGGGTTTATGTATGGCTTCTCAAAGGCATCCCTTCTGCAGTGAAGGGCGCACAGAGATTGGTGCTAAAATAATCAACTGGGCAGAGTGCTGGGGGAAACTTTTGCTTTTGTATCTGTTGCCTCTGCTGGTACATTCCCTCCCTTGTAACTGGGGGGAAAAAAAACCCAACAAACAAACCAACATCAAAACAGAACAAAACCAAACGAAAAAAACAAAACCCCTAAGAAAAACAATCACACAAATATCAATAAAAAATATTTTGCCCCCAAATGACAATGAAGCCTATAGGTTAAGGATATCTCTCATTTATTTTTTTTACCAGCAGTTGCCACAGCAGGAAATAGCCACTGTAAGCTTATAATTGCTTGGTTTCAAAGGGGGAAATCTTTTACTTTCCCCTTCTTTCTCTGCCTTGAAATTACTACTTGGAGTGTTAGTCTTTGTTGCTGCAGTCCTTATCGGCACTGCAGGAGACAGTGATTGCCTTGTATCCGAAAACTACAGTGAAATTAAACCTTAATTGGTTGTTTAAATGGCGTATGATGTAGACCTTGAAGGACTTAAAGATATGTATTCCAAATTGGTTTCAGGTTTACTGTGAATGTCTGAGCATATACATCTTGGATGATTAAAAGAAAATACGCCAAGCTCTCTTCCAGGAAAAAGGCCGATCATTTAGTATGATGTCTTTACTGAAATCACAGGAGGAAAACTAGAGAACATTTTCCATGCACAGTCTCCCATTTCCTCCCTCTGGGATGACAGGTCATAGCTTATTTATGCATCACAGTCTCTCCGAAGAAGAGCGAAAACAAACAGCCAAAATAAATAGATGAAAAGTGGCAATGTAAGCATTTAGCCATTTCTTGCAAGCTCTCCTAGGGGGAAAAAAACTGAAACCTTTTGAAAATGTTGATAAGAGGGGGCAGGAGACAGAGATAGAAACAAGCAGACGCTCATGGCACTGAAGTCAGATTTAGCAAGCTCTGTGGTAAGCAAATGCCTGACCGAAGAGGTGTAAAATGTTCCAATCTCACTTTCCAGGGAGCGCTTCGGAGCACGCATGCTCCTGGGTGAACTTGGCCCCAAGTCTTCGAGGGAGCTTCCAACTCAAACAACTGTCAAGTTCCATATTTCCCATAAAAGCGTCTTTTAGCTGAAATCCCGCATTTGGCTTGGCCCGCAGGAACCTCCCCAGTGACTCACTGAGTGGATCCGCTCCCTCCATGCCACTGACTTTCCTGGAAAGACGCGCTGCACAAATAGCGCACGTGGTATAAAAATGCTAGTACAGCCTCGAATGGCTGGGCAGTGCTCAGCTTTGCCTTCAGATGCTGAATAGCAGGGTAGTACCACTGCTGTCGGAAACAAAAGGCATGCAAAGCTAACCCCAGCTACAGGGGCTGCAGCCGCTCTGGAGTTCAAGGGCCGGAGGGACTTCGGTGGCATGAGCTGGAGGGGAGCTGCCATGGACCCCAGGCAACAGCTTACACCAAGACTTCTGCTAGGTGTGCTCTGCTGTGCTTATAGTCTATAGGGCTGCGATACGAGACGGACAAGAAGAGATGGAAGAAGAGGGGTAATCAGTTAGTGCAAAATCTGCTCTTTTAGGAACTGATCACAAGGTGGTTTTGAACCACAGCCTTCCTGTGGCAGGTGGCCCCAGCAGTGAAAGGGTTATGAAGAAGACTTTCAGACACCTCTCTGCTATTACTTCTGACTAGCTGTTTGTGCAACAGTGATGTAACAGTAGACGACTACAGGCAAGGTGGTTTGGTTTTGATACACCTTGGAATTTTACTGGAATAGAGGCAATGTGTATCTTGAGAATCCCAGTTCCTGTTCATAATGTGCATTTTCTTCACAGATTAGCAAAATGCTTGAGATTGGAAGGAACTTCTGGACACCACCTGGTCCAACTGAACTACTAAAGCAGGGGACCCTACAGCACATTGCCCAGGACCATGTTCAGGCGGCTTTTGAATACCTCCAAGAATGGAGACTCCACCACCTCTCCGGGCAACCTGTGCTCAGTCACCCTCACAGTAGAAAAGTGTTTGCTGATCTTCACATAGAACTTCCTGTGTTTCAGTTTGTGCCTTTGATCCTGTCACTGGGTATCACTGAGAAAAGCCTGGCTCCGTCCTCTTTACACCCTCCCTTCAGGAGTTTGTAATCATGGATGAGATCCCTCCTGAGCCTCCTCTTTTCCAGGCTGAACAGTCCCAGCTCTCTCTCAGCCTTTCCTCAGATGAGAGATGCTCCAGTCCCTTCATCGTCTTAGTGGTGGCCTTTCACTAGAGTCTCTCTAGTAGCGTTATGTCTCCCTTGTATGGGGGGCCCCAACCAGGACTCAGCACTCCAGGTGTAGCCTTACCAATGCTTAGGATCACCTCCCTCCACCTGCTCATAACACTCCTCCTAAGGCAGCCCAGTGTACCATTAGCCTTATTTGCCACAAGGTTACATTGCTGGCTCAAACTCAGCCCTGGCAGCATGACCCTCTGGCATATCAGCCACTCCTCCCAGCTTGGTGTCATCAGCAAATTTGCTGAGGGTACACTCTGCCCAATCATCCAGATCATTAATGAAAGTGTTAAACAGGGCTGGACCCAGTGCTAGTTACTGGCCTCCAACGAGACTTTGTTCCACTGTTTTCCATCACTTCTTTCCATTACTTCCATAAGGGGTATACATACTGTGAGAATCATAAAATACAACCATAAAATAATGTTCATTTTTTCTATGCCATCAGTGATAACAATTTAAAAAAAAACTTAGAGACAAATAGATGAAAAATTATTCAGAGGGGAACTTCAAGGCCTCATCTGTGAAGGACATGAGAACCAGATGAACTTTAAGCTCTTCCTGCAGTGAGTTTAATAAAGAACTGCTCATTAACTCGTTGTTTGAATCCCTTACCTAACTGTCACTTAGGCTTATAGAACAGTAATTTTAGAGCATGGAGAAATCCTAGATAAAAGGTTTTCTTTTACTTGCAGCAAGGTATCCTTTCTTGATACTAGCAGAGAAAAAACAGTGCAAAATATTAGAAAAGGAAGGGAAAAACAAGGTGAATTCGGAGTATAATGGTGTTAAAAACCTAAAGAACATTTATATACCCATCGGGATCCTTTTTTCTGGGCTGCACAAAAGGTAGACTCAAATGCTTCTTTAAAATATAACAGAAATGACCATGACTGTTTGCCCTTCGAATAAAAGCAGTCAAATCGTCTGTGGTGCAGTCAGATGCCTCGTTAATGGCTAGCCTCTGGATGTGTAACAGCCTTAACACTAGTGGCTACCTTGGTTACTGCACAGGCAGTTTCTTCTTCGGGGAAAAACAAAAGAAACAAAAGAACACTCACAACCCCTTCCCAGACCCCGCGTTATTACTATGTGCAAAATTCTGGAGAAAAATGCTAGCCAGCATTCAGGTAAGCAACTTTACATTAGCAAAGACATTATGGAAAACCTTGGTGATTAAAATCTGTGTTAGAAGGGTTTCAGTGATTTAGTAGAGTGTGTTTTATGAAAGTCTTTTATTTATGGTCACAGAGTGCATTCAAATGGTGTATTGGAGTAGGAAAGGCACTTTTGTTCTGCACCACAGTGTCATTTGATGAGAACAGGGGACTCTCTTCTGTTCCGGTGCCAGCCCTCTCCCATCCTCCTCCAGGCGCCTTCTCCTCCTGGCTGGCCCCACTGCCACAGCCATGTGTATCTCCGTGGGGAGCTTTCAGCGGGGTCAGCACCTCTCAGCCCACCGGGGCCCAGGCAGGAGGAGCGGGCTGCGGAATTTAAAATCAGAGTTAGACCTTCAGACACATGACCTCAATGCAAACAATGTTTGCGTATTACAATGATTTCATGATTTGATGCTTGAAGTGCTAATTCCTTTACAGAATTCAGACTGTAATAGCTTGATGTTGGCAAGAAGTAAGATGATCTTAGATCCCATGTGACTGACATAACTTAATAGCAGGAGGTAACCGGGAGATGCAGAAGCAATGCCACTATGAAAGCTCCTGAAACAAACCACATAGGAGTAAACAATAAACTCCTGCCTCTCAGTCCCAGCACCAGCCATACACTTGATGTGGACCCTACAACACGGTCCCCAGCCTTCGGGGTGGCCTTTGGGCACATCCTTTGGTGCACCTGCCCTTCTTGCTGGCAGCACCCACACTTAGCTCAGCAGACTTGAGGCAATGCAGTACGGCCCGTGGCAGGACACCATCACACCACATCTTTGCACTGCCCAGCCACACGTGCAGTGAGCAACCTGCCTACAGTCGTGCTACCCCAGGGCCAAGGAGGCCTCCCAGAAGAGATCTGGCCTGCCTGTTCCTTTCTTCCTGCTGCACCCCCAGGCATAAAGGAGCCCCTTGTAGATTCTCCTTAGAGAGGTGCTACTTTTACTTTGCTCTTGGTGATCGCCACACAAGCTGCGCCTCCCTGTCATCAACAGCCTCTGACAGGATCACGGCCTTTGAGGCAAAGCATACCCCCGTCCTCGGCCCCACACCAGGATCATCAGCTGAGCAGCGAGCAGGGGGTTGCCAAAGCTCCCTAGCACCCTCCCAAGATTAGGGCATGGCTTTATAGCCCAAAACATCTCCTGGCCATGCTGTGCTCCTTGGCAGCTGTCACGACCACCGCTGGGAACCACTTGGAGCACTTCTCTACTTTTTTTCTTGTCAATCAGCAACACCCACTGTGGTCAGACAGATATTTCTGAGCAGACAACATGGCTGTCAGCAGGCAAGACACACAAACACAGGACTAGAAGACAGAAGAGATCCTGTCACTGACGGTGAAACCTCAGCACCCAAGCCTGGGACTCTGGCATGGGTCTGCGAGCACTTGTCAGCAATAGCTCGGGCTGGTGCTGTGCCTGCACCTCGGTGTCACACAGGGCAGCCCCAGCTCCAGCAGTGCCTAAGGGGCAGCAGATGTTGATGCAGATGGAAAGCTGCTATCCAGGGCCACCTCACTGGGTCAATCCTCACAAGCGACCAAATGAAAACCCACAGACATGCTAGGATAACCAGTAATTGGATGACTCATTTTTTTTGCAGCTTGCTTGTCTAAGCATTTCCATCTAGTTTTTCTCAAGGACGTAATTCTGTAAGCTCTTTGTAGATGCTTCTGTTTTCCTGCTATGCTTAGTATCTCACCAGGGAAAGATCTACTTTGAATAGGGTAAATGTCCACTTCCTACAAAGGCAACAATAAACCCTCTTTGTAAAGTGCTGTCAATAATATGAAGATTTAATCTGTAGACAGAGCAACAAGGACTGATGCTTGAGTGGTAAAGATGATACGTCTGGAAAAAATGTATGGAAAAGAGTACTTCCTGTAGTACACTTGCCATATGCTTTGTAAGTATGAGACAGAGAGGATATACAAATATCACATTTGTTTTAGTGATGGCATCAAATAACACATGTATCTGCGGCATGCAGGTCCAAAATTTTGACAGAGCAGAGGAACACCTTTCTTCCCTATCACTTACTTCTTGCATGAAGCATTTGATGTAAACAGTAATGTACTCTTGTCAGGAATTGTCTTGGGAGCCACCATCCAGAACAGCAAGATGTGTGTTTGGTTTTGGTTCATTTGAAGTGAACTGTTGTGCTCTGGACTGCGGGCACCTGTTTTGTGCTTGGGTAGTAAACCACAGCACTGTGCAAGCATGGAGCTCATTCCAGAGGAGGACACTATCAAATCGATTAATCAAACCTACAGTCCTCCAAAATTGCCTTTGACTGTGCTCTGGTTTGCTTAAATGTGGTTGTACATTTGCACCAGGCTGTCCTGCAAGTGTTTCCAAAACCCTTTTCCACTCTAAACCTGGGAATAAAAATAAGCACACGTGCTTTTAAGAAGAAGCACAGTGGTCCTAGGACTAGATATTACGTTATCTAGAAATAGTTCTGGCACTGGCCAGAGGTGATCTGGCTTTTATGTAGGGCAGCTCCTGCAACAGATGAGAATAAATTGTTTATATGCTTCATTTCTTCTTGTCTACAGCACTAGTGAATGCCATGCCCCTCTTAAAAGCCTCATTTATAGAGCTCCAGTCCCAGGATCATACTATTTGTAACAAATCTATTGAAGAGTTAATTTGTCCAGACAATGGCAAAAGGCCAGACTGCAGCTCTTTACAGGAACAGGTTCAGTCACATGCAGGTTACTGTAGTCAGAGGGCTAAGCTGGGACAGCAAAGACTGGGGGAAGAAACCAAGGCTCCTCAAAGTCTGTTGGAGGCAGAGGCCGCTCACATGGAGATAGCATGTTTCTGTCTTGGTCTCAAGGTCCCCTCCCTGCTCGCTCCATCCATACAACCAAGGCCACCTGCTGCCCCCACCCAAAGTGTCCTCTGCAGCCTGAAGGCACGTGGGCGAGGTGTCCTGCCACGCTGAGGGACTCTGTGGCATGCTGACGACATCATCAGTGGCAGCGTTCAACAGGCAGCATCATTCACAAACCCTCACCAGGCCTTTGCCTGTGGTCTGCAAGCAGTGCTTTGTTGTTGGAGAAAATATGCAGTGGTCCTGGCTTTCTGGAACAACTTATTTCTCTTTTTTTTTTCTCCTGTTTGGAGAGAAAGCGCAGGGGATGCAGGAGAGAATGGGTGTTAGACATAGCAGTAGTTTGGCCTCTCCTTTTATCACAGTAATAAGGGGCCACCTGGCCTGGAAAGCCCCAAAACACCCTGCAGAGCAGCAAAGGCGAGACAACACCCTGCCTGAGCACCTGAATGCTCTCTGGCTGGAGAGGGCTCTGTCCTTATCATTCGCCCTTTACTCTGAGTAGGTTTAAGGGCTCTACTGTGTACCTGGCAGTAGTTTGATGAGGCTGAATTGGAGCCAGAGGCTCAGAGGATACAGAGGAATGTCTCAGTGGTATCTCATTTCACTCATTCCCTGGTCCATAGCCTTACCCTGTCTGTGAAATATCACAGTTTTTCTTTCCTGATGACTTGAATGCATCACATTCAGTGAGGCTGTCCTACGGAGAGCTTTTGAAGAACAGTAATAATGAAACCTCTCTAGTGCTTTTTATCCAGTGAGTAAAACCCAAACTTGTGGCGGTTTTATCATCTCTTCTCTACTCGGGCATGAAGCTTCAACATACAAAACAGTTAAGCGCTCTGCTCCTCAAAGCTGTCTTCAGTCAACAAACCCCTGCCACCTGTAAGGGATTAATTTCATGCTCTTTGTGACAGACAAAGCCATACCTAGAAATTGCCGTAATGCACTCAGAACAGCTTCTTTAGCTTCTGGGTGAGGTAAAAGGGTGTGCGTGTGTGTTAAATGTGAGGTGGTCCTCGCACTTCATAATCTGTGCTCCTCTAGACTCTTTTCTGGGATTTCCATGTACTGACACACTACAAAGTAAAGGACTTCAGGCTATTACAGTAGGCAGGTTTTCGCTGTTTCTGCCCCTCTTGGAGGACTATTTGCACGGGCGCTGCCACTGTTAAAAGATTTGAGAGGGAAAGATTCACACTCTGTTTCTGACATTTGCTTTCCATTGCATCCAGACAATTGCTCTGCTTATAACAGTTTCTGCAAGGAAAAAAAATGCTTTAGAAGCACATCACTATTTTTTCTATCCTCAAAGAAACCAATTTCACCTAGAGCCTTGTTAATAGTGGAGGTGGAAGTAAAAATCTAACAGCAAAAACCCAGCAGGCATAATATGCTTTTCTCTTTTTTCTCTTATTAACGCTAATCCCACATTACTTACTGCTTTTTTGGGAAAGTCTGATTAGGACAAAAAGTATTGATATTAGCATTAATTGAGAAAAGCTAATTTCAGAATGCAGACAGGTAAATGACCTGCTTGGGCCAATGCAAAACTGATGAAACCCAGATCCCAGATCCTTTCTACCTTTTTCAGAGGAAGGTATTACAGACTGCTAATTCTGCATTATGTGTTATTAATTATGCATTTATTTTTTGTCTACCAACAAAACAGTATTTCTTCAGAATAATATTTTCTTTCGTTCTTTCTGCTTTATTACCAAGTAGTGATGGATGACAGCTGAATATCTACAAACTTTTCATGATTTTCCACCCAGTTTCTGGATCTGCCTCTGGAAGCATATATCTAGATTCAGCACTGACCACACTGATGTCAGTCTCTATTGAATTTACTGAGATTAGACCATGGCCTTTTATATGCAGTTCTCTGCTGAGGAATGTGCTGAACTGATTGACCAAAGGAAGTACTCAGTTTCAAAGTAATTCAGAAATTATAAAAGATAAAATAAAATTAACCCTGCAAGAATGATAGCCCTTGGAATTATCAGAGCAAACACACAGGACTCCTATGTCAATTTGCTGCAAAGCTCGTGGAAAATAGTAGTCTTTGAATCAGGTGTTTGGTTATCTTTTAGCTCTGTGGATCTCTCCACTTGAGTCTGCCTCTAAAGAACAACAACATCAAAGCAACATTGCAGGAGGACCCAGGTCCTACAGCCCTCCTGCTTGGACCACACTTCACTTCGGCCTTTTGTACGTTCCCTGAGGTGAGACAGGACACCTCCAGCAGCTCTCCTCTTAGGTGTCGGTTGGGAGCAGAAATTTTAGGGTCCACGAGTACTCCTGTCAGGAAGAGCATTAAAGGATGTGCTTCTCTAGCCTTTCTTCTACGGAGTTTGTTTCCTGTGAAACAGTGCATTCCCTCGCTTGCTGGACATGTCGAGAGGGACAAAACCTAGAATATTGAAAAAATTAATAGTGCATAAATGCAGCAGCCATTATTTGCACATAGAACATGGCAAACAATGTATCTCACAAAAGAGTGTTCTTTTACATCAGTAGAGTTAATTAACTCTTTCTTACATATTATGAAAGTGAGATCTCGTAAGAACTGGACAAAGAAATCTTATGATTTTAATTTTAAAGAAATTTTTTTTAGTCTAATTGTGCTTTTATTTTGACAGTTCTGCTTTTTTGTGACCTAATGGGTCACAGAGTTTTGGTAATGTGGCATGGAATAAAAGGAACAAAATTAAAGCATAAAATGCCATAAATCGTTTCTCCCCTATTTGTTTGCACCACTAAAACTTGAAGCATTTGTTTTAATCCCTGGTTTCTGATGAGGATGATAATTTTATGCTCAGCTGAGTATGGAAATTGTCCACGCTTATTTTCATTGGACTGCTTTTGCCTCCTCAGATTAATTCTGAAGAATGGGGCCTTGCCATTTGTCTTAGCTGTCCTCTTGAACTTTCAGACTGTAATTCATAGAACACTTTGGAATAAAATTCTAACATTTTCACTGTGCTTTTTCACAAATTTTTAAAGAAGACCTAATTGCTTATGTATCACCCCTCTGTTACCGTGGAGCTGACAGCTTCCTACTTCCATCTTGGCCCTTTTGCCAAGGAAGCCTTGCTGAGAGAAAGGGTATTTCCACCTGGGCAGTGAGTAACGTTGGCCCAGACAGATGGCTTTGAGGATCAAAAATAGCTTCTGGCCTGCTGACTTATACTGAGCTGGAGGTGGGGGTGGTCACATCTGTCCATAAGCATCTGCACACCCCTCCTTGCTGCCCACAGAAAACATGCCAAGTGCATTTTTTTCCTGTGGAAAGGAAAATTCGTGCTGAAGAACTAACGCAACCTTGGCCAAGTTTCAGAGGACTTGCTGATGACTCTTAACAAGTTTTCAATCCCTCTTCTTTGTCATCCGACCTATTTGCTGGGGCTTCTTCTATGGGTAGCCTCAGGACATAAGAAAAGCTAATGTCTGCTCCTTGGTGTTTGCTGGCCCCAAGGAGATACAGGAGTTTAACAAAAAAGCACTTAATGTTGTTAAAAGAGTTGGTATTAGATACTGTGTTCAGGCAGAGACAGGGGAAAACTAGAATGGCCATCCCAACACCCACTGGGGCAGGTCCTGTTACAAATGTCACCTGTAGACTTCTCACGGGTCAGACGACTTCTGTAAAAAGCCATGCACAGCTAGGGGATAGCTAAGAAAGAAATAGGAAGGGACAAACTTTGAAGGGCAGCACCTACCTTTTTTCCGAGCCCTTTCACGGCTATATGCTGCCCTGAGAAATGAAGACAAGTTAAAACCAAGGAATCACCTCGTAATTCAGGAGCATGCATGTGTTTCCCAAAACTGAAGCCCTCAGAGACCTGGAGAGCTTGTGGTTTGGCCCATGCTGCCTTTGCATGACTGCCCTTGGCCTATGGCAGAGTTCACACAGCTCCCGCCCAGCGATCAGGGACAGTTTCTGCCTTACAGCCGAGCAACCACTGCCCCCAAGTGCCCATTTGAAGGCGATTTTTTTTAAATTGGGGGTTGACAAGTTTTTTCATGTGTGTGGTACTGGGGTTAGAGGTGGGGCCATCTCCCAGACTGCTGTCTGCGCAGTCTCAGCCTGGCCAGATCCCCCAGCAGCTCGCATGGCCGGATCACTTCTCTTAGTATCCCACAACCCATTTTCTCCCCACTGAACACCTATCACCTCCCAGAAACCACGATTTTTTTAATGTCTCCATTTCCTATGGTATTGCCTTTATACCCTGCACAGTGAAGAAATGGGCTCTTTGAAAGCCACTTCATTGTTAAGATTGTTGCCAGACTACCACGAATTTTTGGTCTTCCATATATTAAAAACACAGGTTTCCTATGTTTCCATCGAGAGTAATGGCTCTGTGTCATCCAGCATCATTATACCTTCTCTTTGCTTTTCAAATCAAATCAAAGGCATTCTTTGGGCAGTATCATTCTACCGTGTTCATTTTCCCAGGCAAAAGAGATTTCCCCTACAAGGCTCAAGTCCTTTCTTACCTGAGCAATTATCTCCTTCAAGATTTCTTGCTGCCTTATTAACAGCAACTCTTTTCAAGACTCTATCTTTCATAGACTTTTTCTCCCTTTCCTTCTTTTCTGAATGCCCCCTCCAATGTCCCATCCTCATGCCCCTTTGCTTTGGTTTGGCCTGGACAAATGCCAGGTGCCCACCAAAACGACTCTATCACTCCCCCTCCTCAGCTGGACAGGGCAGAGGAAATACGATGAAAGGCTCAAGGGTCAAGACAAGGACAGGGAGAGGTCACTCACCATTTACTGTCACGGGCAAAACAGACTGAATTTGGGGAGAAAAGGGAGTTTAATTTATGACCGATCAAATTAGAGTAGGATAGTGAGAAATAAAACCAGATCTTAAAAATGCCTTCCCCCCACCCCTCCCTTCTTCCCAGGCTCAACTTCACTCCCGTTTCTCTACCTTCTCTCACCGAGTGGTGCAGGGGGATGGGCAATGGGGGTTACAGTCAATTCACCACACGCTGTCTCTGCCACTCCTTGTCCCTCAGGGGGAGGACTCCTCACACTCTGCCCCTGCTCCAGTGTGAGGTCCCTCTCATGGGAGACCGTTCTTCACAAACTTCTCCAATATGAGTCCTTCCCATGGGCGGCAGCTCTTCACAAACTGCCCCAGCGTGGGTCCCTTCCACGGGGTGCAGTCCTTCAGGAACAGGCTGCTCCAGTGTCCCCATGGGGTTACAAGCCCTGCCAGCAAACCTGCTCAGGCGTGGGCTCCTCTCTCCATGGGTCCGCAGGTCTGGACAGGAGCCTACTCCAGTGCGGGGCTCCCCACAGGGTCACAAACCCCTTCAGGCATCCACCTGCTCCGGTGTGGGGTCCCTTCCATAGGCTGCAGGTGGATATCTGCTCCACCATGGACGTCCATGGACTGCAAGGGGACAACCTGCCTCACCATGGTCTTCATCATGAGCTGCAAGGGAAGACTCTCTGCTCTGGCACCTCGAGCACCTCCTCCCCCTCCTTCTTCACTGACCTTGGTGTCTGCAGAGTTGTTTTCTTCACATCGTTTCACTCCTTTCTCTTCACTGCCGTTTCACTGCAGTTTTTTTTCTTCCCCTTCTTTAATATGTTATCCCAGAGGCGCTACCACCGTCGCTGACTGGCTTGGCCTTGGCCAGCAGTGGGTCTGGTTTAGAGCCTGCTGGCACTGGCTGTATCAGACATGGGGGAAGCTTCTGGCAGCTTCTCCCAGAATCCACCTGTATAGCCCCCCCGCTACCAAAACCTTGATGCACAAACCCATAGCACCCTTGAATTTATGAAGTTTCTTACAACAATTAGCTGTGTTGTCCTGCCCCTCTTCCCTTGCAGAAGCTGCTTTCTTTTCTGTCCTCCTCTTTCTAGTCTCCTCCACAGTATCTCACTACACCACACTGGCCCTCCCTCTTCTCTGATCCCTTCCTGCCCTTGCCTCTGACTCCTTCCTGCAGGACTGATCCTGATCATTGTGATGGCTCCCATGATGGTTGTCCTAGTGTCAGGGTCACCTGATTGGTGTAGCAGCAGCTCCAAGGTGGCTTTTCACCAGCATAAGTCCATCCAGTGCCACCAGCTGATCTATGTGCCCTTAGCTAAAGGGCACTTTGTTGTCCCTTATGTGTCACCCTGTGGCGCTCTCTGTCAGTTTTTGGAGTGGGATGTTGAATAGTTCCTGATAAATGCTTTCAGAAGTCCTGCCTGTAGCAGCACCAAGCCTCTCCAGGCTTCAGCCTCCTCCAGGCCCTCAGATTTGGAACCATCGACTTTGTGGGGATCAACCTCTCCCCCAGCTGTGAATACGTTGCACAGGCAGGGGTCTTACTGCTGCTCTTCAGGCTCCAAGGTTGATTATCATCAACCAGGTGACCTGGCATCCATCAGGGCATTATCAGTGCTGACACATGGATAATGAGGTCTGATTTGGCCTGATCGGATCACAACAGTAAGTAATTTGAAGAGGCTTCCCAGTTCTAAAATGGGGCAAACTGGAAGTGTTGGTGATGTTATTCCCAAAGCTTACAGTGCCCATTCTTGCTCATTATTGTCTCCAGTTACCTTTCATCATCTCAGGGACCCATGACAGCCAGTGCACTTGTGGGTGATGGCTGAGCTTTTCCTGTGGTTAGAAATTACAGCCACAACAGTGGTGCTGCTTAGCGTCCCCCCCAAGTATGTCAGGATCAGTGAGAAATTCATTGCCTATCATGTGGTACTGCTTTATTCAAATATGTTGAAGGTGATTAAACACATTCATTTAGTGTGCATAATGCTTGCTTTGTATCTAGGATAACTATATATGAATGCATTGATGGTATTTGAATCTCAGGCATCTGATATTACAGTTAAATAAAACAGGCCAAGAATATACACTACAATAATATTTACTTGAAATGAAGGACGGAAAGAAAAGAAGAGAGACCACAATATGTTTTCAAGCCCCTGTAGATTTGTGATTTGTGCGAACTTGGCTGTAATAATTTTCTGTATCTAGGTTGATGTGTCCATCAAAAATGTTGGCATGAAAACCAAGGAAGAAATTAGACATCAGTAAGCTAAAAGCCATTTTTTCCTTCTGTGACAGAGACAGCCTGATGTCTTTATCACTACCAGACATTCAGAGCAACTGATTGAAGAGTTCGGTTTGTAATGCGTACACACACATTAGGAAAAACATATGGAAACGCTTTCTCTATTCAGGCCAGTGAGTAATGCAGCAGTGTCTGGATTCCTCTCCCACACACACGGTGATCAAGCAGAAGCCCTGCTGGTAGGCTGAGCAAGGGAAAAAAAAGTCCCGTTTTGTTAATGTGATACTTTGCAATCAGGTCAGCAACACTTCTGAGGCTGTTCTACCAATGACTCCCCAGTGGTATCATGGCTTTACAAAGCCTGTCTGGAAGCAGCAAATAATTGCCAGCAGGCAAAAGAGAACTTTAAGAAAAAGAAAAGAAAAGGAGAGAAAACATTATATAAGGTACCTACCTGTTCTGCCCAAGAGGCAGCTGAGAGCCCTGCAGCCTGTAGTGCTCAGGGAGGAGAAATTCAGGGGAAACCTCTGGGATAAAGCTCTTGGGGCTGTTGCTGGGTGCTACTGAGCAGGTCTGGTCTCGCTCACAAACTGGCCACTCTCTTTAGACCTCTTGCTTCATCTTACATTTTGGTTACTTTCAGGTTTTACTTCTTAGCATTTAAGCATGCAGAATAAACCCATCAATCTCAAGAATCTTTTTTATCAAAGCCAAATCAACAGTGGAAAGGGAGCCTTGCAAGAAGACCAGACCCAGATATGCACCTGTATAGACTAGAGAAATACACAATCATAATGCCTTTATTTTACATCTTCAAGTCTCTCCTTCCTAATCCAGTGGTCATTTTACTTCGGAAGCTTCTCTAACGTATCAGAAAGACCTGTATGAGCTCAACGTGCTCTTTCATTCTGTATAGAGAGCATACTGTAGAAATTGGAAATTAATCTCTCTTCATGTTTTGTAGTTTGCATTTTGACTTTCCACCAGCCCAGAGTTTCATGCTATTTCCAGGTTAATTAGAGTCAATAAGTGACTGAGTTTTTCTCAGCCTGAGTATCTGAGAAAAGGTGTATGTGATGCTCCTGAGATAGGGCACAGCCCTGTAAGACACAGGGAGGAATGAGACCATCGCGAAGTACTTTTCTCATGGATGACTCCTTCACCGGGCTCTGTGGAACAGGGAAAAGCACCTTGCTTGTTTGTGCAGTCAGGGCATATTATGTTGCATAAGCGAGCCTGACTGCCTTTCCCTGGTTAAAGTGAGGCTCTACTCTAGCCTTGTCAGGAGGTGTTATTTCCGGAACTGTGAGCCTGTTGGTCATCCATTTGTGTTTCACACATACCCTGCCTTTCTAAACAGACAAGCCTATTTCCAAGCAGACTGAGTCTCATTAACTACATAATCCAGAAAAGAAATATGCATCCATAATTTATGCATAGCTGAAAAAGCAATTGTAAACTCTTAAGCATTCAGCATTGCAGTTTGGCTTTGGTTATGTTACATGATGGTATGAACTTTAGAACAAATCTAAATGCAATGCTTCTTTGTTTCACAGTATCTGAGTATTTGATAGCATTAGAGATTTTCCTCCCTTCCTAGATCACAGCTAAGTGACTTTCTAATATCTTTACTGTCAAAATGAGGATTGAGCTGTGTGACGCATATTACCTGTTCCATTTCTATACTGCACTGACCGGTTTGCAGGCCAGATTTAACACAGATACTACATCCAGCTTCTCAGACAAATAATAGATTGTGAAATGTGTGTTAGCCAACATTTTGTTCTAGTCTTGTAGTAGCAATACCATGAACAAGATCATGTTCTTCACTGTATCTTAATTGTACTAGTCTCTTTTTCAACCAGTGAGCAGATAATTTACTTAGAGTTGGTAGCCAAGGTACTATAGATTTTAAAAAGCGCTTATGTTCACTTTCTTATTGGTGTCCTGTTTCTCATTCATCATTGTTGAGGAACACTTCTTCCTCCACACTGTCCTGGTTCCCTCTGTGCACCAGGCAGTTTAACTGCTAGGTTCCCTGCTGCCTTCCAGGTCTGGGGTCATGCACAAATACCTATGAAACATTTATCAAAAACCTCAGATGCTCCTGTCTGAGTTCAACTTCTGTTCAAAATGAGCTGCAGATCACAGGGATGTTGTACGTGTTTCATTAACTTTTCATCAAACCTACACACGAGGTTTCTCTGCTAGAATTTTCCTTAATGAACAACCGGACTATTCACTACCAGCCAGCTTTTTCCACTCTGAACTCTGCTCTGTGGAAACTATCCTGTGGGGTGAATAGCATAGTAGCTTGTGATAGGAATACCAGTCTTCCTTCCCTTCCGATAAAAGACAAAGCCATGGAAATGTGTACAGCATAGAAACTGGAATTGGTGCTCTGGGATGTGACCCAAGGAAAATTGGATTAATTCAAACATGTGTCTAATACAAAATGAAGAATCTGCAGCTTACCCACATAGAGGATGATGGCAGAAAGAAAGAGGTGCTGGTTTTGAACCTGAATTTGTAGGGCACATTCAGCTTTTGGGCGTTGCTTATACTCAGGACTTGAAAGAAATCCAAGGCCGTTATTTAGTAATATGAGGTCTTCCCTCTCCTGCACTGTGCACCTCGGGAGCAGTCCCACGAGGACAGTCGGTGGCTTCAGCCTGCAGACAGCACACAGAGAGCACTGAGCCAAGTGGGAAACACACACACAGGCACAGAGCCCCCCAGAGATAATTTCCTAAATTTGTCATGGATTCAACACAGTCCTTCACATCTCACAGTGCTGTAGTAGCCCTCTGCTGACTTGAAAGACTTGCTCACAAACACATCTGTCATAATTATATGCTTAGGGGTGAAAAGAAACAAAGAAGGAAAAAAACAGGAGATAGTTTTTTAGAACAGGAATATACTTCTCCAGGTAAGACTTATCTAAAAATCATCATAGCTAACGAAAAGAATGTATGGAAAGAAAAGATATTCTCCACTGGAGAGGAAATACATGCAAAAGGAGTTAAGCCATTTCTGACTTGGCATACATAACATTTAGACACTTGTCACTGCCCAGAGTGTGACAATAAATATATGAGTCTGTCTATACGTTAGTTTATCCTCATGCCAATGGAATACAGTAAAATAGCTGATGGTAAGTCTAGTTTAGGGACTGAAAGTGATTTTATAGGCAATTTAAAAATCTTCTGAAGGTGCAGACCATGAACTCTGAACAGAAATAATTCTGTACAGAGATAACTTCACAGGGCCACAGCGTCAGGCCCATAGGACAGCCTGGGCCAGTGATCAGAGAGGGAGGATGAGCTGTTCTGGGTATCAGGCAAGGGGCACCGAGAACCACTGGGACTTCCATCTCCCACTTGGGCCAGCTCTTCTTCTGGCCTTTTAGTCTGTGAGATCTGTGAGTCCTGGCAGTGACAAAGCTGCTTAAATGCAGGCAGTTAGGCACTGGTTCATCAAGGTCCTTAAGGATGTGTAATTCGTGTTCTGAAACTCTTGTCATCCACCAGGATAAGAAACAGAGAAGTTTGCCTCACTGGGCTACCCTAAGTTTAGTCTTTTGAGCTAACATCACGCTTTATAGAGGAACAGAAGAAGAAGAACAGAAAAAAACCTTTTTTTCCCTCAGGAGAAGGAGTTAATGTATAGACACAGGCATTTTTACGTTATATCAATATTAGCTGTTTCAGAGAAGAAAAGTTCTGGCAGCAATTCTGCTGAAAAATCTTTAATCAAAGTGACAGAAAAAAAAATGGCAAGGCTGGTGTAAGTGGCATTTTGTTTGGCATGACCATAACTTCACTCTTTGTCATTATTGTGGTCACCAGCAGAAAAGGCTTCACGGTGCATTAACCTTTTTTTATTAAGCCACATCACTGATGAAACTGTGTTTTTTGTGTCTAATGTACATACATATAACAAGGTATTGACTGGTGCCTGGAGTTCACCGTTAAGGGTGGAGAAAAACATCACAACATATAAACAGGTGAACAGCTATCGGCAGTAGTATTTGCAAGAGGAGTTTAGGGGAATACTGCCAGACCGTAATTACTGCATCTCACAGACTGATCCACAGCACTAAACCTTGAGAAGGTGGAAGTTTTATGGGTCTGCTACTGAAAATACATTCAGTAGTGACTAGCAGCCTTGGTGATGCACAAAATGACTATAGCTATGAAGACCCAAAGGGCGGCAAGAGAACCAGTGTCTGCAGCCTGAGAGCATGGGCTGCCGTGCACCCCGCTGCAGCCGGAGGTGCCAGCAGTGACCTTCTCAGGAGCGGAAATGGATCTCTCTCACAAAGCTCTGGCAGTCATCACAGTCGTTTTCAGGATATAGATATATATAACCATACTGGAACCAGTATAACCATACTGCTGTAGTAGGGATCGGGCACAGCTGCCCTGTCTTTCCCACTTGCTTGTGCAAAACACATCTTTGAGCAGAGAAAGGAGCAAGGGGAATGGAGCTGGGTTAGAGAAGGGATGGGGCAGACCAGAAGTCCACTCTGAGGAACCTTCTTTTTATGTGAGGCTTTGGGTGAAACTTGCTTTGTCAGTGTCAGTTTTTAGATAGGCCCAAGACGTGTGGGATTCAGCAACACGAACGATATCCTGATCCTCTCCTCTCCTTCACCTCTCCCCCAGTGCTTTGGGTCTTTGTGGGCCCATCTTTCAAAACACATGCTCCGATCCTTTCAAGTTGGGAAGGTTTTTTTCCTCTCTCCTTGTGTCTTCTACTTACGGCTTGGACAGCTTTTTTATTTATTTTCGCATTCCTTTATTTCTACGTACTATCACTTCGCCTTAGTCGATACTGATGTGCCCTTTATATGGCATCCCCTGTCGAGGAAGTAAACATTCAGGACCCATAAAAAGTAAAACTCTGCTCAAGTGTGGGGAATGTGGCAGACTATACCTTGGCTGCAGAGTTACAGCTGGAAAACAGAGGTAGCATGAGCAGGAACTGCAGATTTCTCTTCACCCGTTGCTGCTCCAATTACAAACATGAATGGTTAGGGAAGTGATCCATCAGACCTCAAATAACAAACCAAATGAGGCTAGAACTCCTCAGGTCGGTGTTTTCTTTTCTCTTCCCCTTGCTATTTATTTGCTTGCGTCTTGCTTGTCACCCAGTGCCTCCAAGCACGCCCAGCCCTCTTTCCTAATGTAGCATCTCCTTTAATAATGCAGTCTGTGCAAATTGCAGGCTGGCAAACTGCAGACTCATCAGGGTGGCAGAAGCACAACACGAGTAGGTGCTTTCCCCTTGTAATCCTTTACCATCAAAGAAGCCAACAAATACAAAATCTTCATTTGCTTTGAGACACCCTATGGCAAAGCAGATCAAGCTGCTCTTTTCCTTCGTTACAACTGCATCTTCTCTCTGCAAGATTAGCAAGCATTACTGTGGATTTGGGGTATCTGTACTGTCAGGGATCGCTTGCAGTCATGGCTAGCCGAAGTGCAGCAGCACAGCAATGGCTCTCACACTGCTCACCAAAACCAGCAATCTGTGCTTCTTCCCCACCATTAAAACAAGCAGTGCTGCGCCGTGAATCGTCCATGTCGGTGCCTGTCACCCGATCCACGCACGATGTGGAAGAATGCGCTTCTAGGAAACCGGTCCTTTTCTTCTGGGCAGACAGGGAGACATTGTGAGATAAAAGGAATGTTTACTAGACAGCAGTGATTTAATGATCTTAATAAACCATAGCTATTAGTCCAATTACATAAGAGCAATTACCCTGCCAGCCCTAATACCAGAAGACATAAATGTGGATTAATTTCAGCTTCTTTATCTTATTCAGATCGCCAGATAGGGAAGGAAATGCCTGAGTTTATCTTTTTGTAAATGACTCTGATATAGTTTAATTCTAACTTATTAAGAGCTTTCTGGCCAGCAAAGGAAATCCTTCGCTCTCCCCTTAAGTAACGCTGAAATTGCTCTCAGCTTGCAGTTACTTGTAGGCTGAAAGATGAGAACTTAAAGTGGTTTTCCCAGGTTTTTGTACTCAGAAATCCAGAAGGGAAGCAGTGTTTAGCCTGTCTCAGAAGTGTTACATTTTGGTTTGGTCTGTTTTCAAGCAGTTGTTTGGCAAAATACCCAGCTCACTGGGTACCACCGTAACGGTGCAGGTCAAAGTGTGGGGGAGCCAGGTGGTTTCGTTCCATCATGTCATGGCAAGGCACCAAACAAACAAGACAGCAAGACCATAACAGTAACTAGATTGTTAGTTGTAGAGGCACCAAACAGGATCTGAGCCGCTGTGCCATATACTTTACAGGCACAAACAGACTTATGCATGGCATGTTTCCCCTGGCGTCAGCGCTTCAGCCCATAGCTGACCCCACAGCCCTGCTCTCAAAATGGCATTTCTGTGCTCCCAGGTCACTGAGCCTCTGCTAGCATGGCCCGCAGCAAGGCTGTGGTGCAGGGAGATACTCACGGGGCCATGCTGTGCCCTCCCAGTGCTGTCTCATGGCTTTGGAGATATGCCTTTAATTAACTGCTTACAGTCAACATCGTGCTGGGGGCAAGAGAGGAGCGGGCATCCCATCCCCTATTTGCATTCTACCTGGCATTTAGCTTAATTTCCCGTAGTTACACTTTACCACTTGATCCTGTCCCTTGATCTTTGCATAAAGGTCTAAACAACAGTGGCCACCCCAAATTACTGTGGTGGAGGTGATGGAAGCCCATGCTTTGAAATGCATAGTCCTGCTAGGCTAGAAATAGACAAGCCATTTTAAATGTATTTAATATATTAGTTCAGAGCTGTTATAATTGTTCTATTATAAAGCATATTTGCAAAAGTAACAGTCCCAGACATGCGTCTTTCAGGCCAAGTTTCATCTCAAAATGAACTTTCACAGCACTTTATACCAATGGGAGACTGTTAATTAGATCTTGGCAGAAATGGGACCCCTATAATTAGGCTGATGTGTTTGACAGACTATTTTTCACAAAAAAGTTGACCACAAATATTTCTTGATCGACCTAGCAACCTTCGCATTTAAAAACCCCTATGCAAATGTGATACAGTCCATCTTGTCTCTCTATTGGGCTTGATATGATTTGGCAGGACTCACCAAGTAGTTTGAAGCCGATTTGTGAGTTGAATGAACAAGGAGGTGATGAAAGAGCTTTAGGTCTTGAGCTGTTAGAAAGCAGTTGGCCACGAGCTTCTCCTACACATATTTTTCCAAAGACAGCTCCAAAGCTTCTCACCCTTCATCTTCCTTGTACCAGGCTCGCCACTGTGGCCACATGCTCTGGCGTTTCAGATCCCCAACTGCTGCTCTAAGAGCAGTGGTGTTAGCCATGAGAACCCTAGTTGTGATATCAAAAATGTAATTCCCAGCATTTCAATCACCTCTACGTGATGAGACCTCATATGAGAGAAGGGACAGCTAGAGGTCATCTCCACCCCTCCATGTGTGCTTTGTCTCACATGCCGGCACTCCCTTGCAACATGCTCTGCTCTCAGGGTAGGCAGAGAAGGCAGAGGTAAGGCCAGCAACACCCACAGCCCGTGGAAGGGTCCCATATCTTGGAGAACTCAGAGATAGCCTCTGTAAATTTGGCAGACACGAAGGACTGCTTGTTCACAGGCAAAACAGGACTTGTTTTCAGGGCATCCCATAGTGAGACTGCATTCGATGACCAGTTCAATTCATGCGTCTGGATAGGATGGAGTCAACTTTCTTCATAACACCTCCTATGGTGCAGTGATTTGTGTTTGTGACCAAAATAGTGTTAATAACATACCAATGTTTTGCCTGTTGCTGAATAGTGCTTGCACAGTGTCAAGGCTTTCTTTGCTTCTCACTCTGGCCCCACTACCTCCCACCCCCTAGGGAGTAGGTTGGGGTGAGCAAGAGGCTGGGAGGGGACACAGCTGGAACAGCTGACCTGGACTGACCAAAGAAACTTTCCATACCATACAGTGTCATACTCAGCAATAAATCTGGGGCAAGGGGGAAAAAAGGGATGGTTTTTGGCTTTTGAGATGGCCTTTACTTGGAGCCTTCCTGGGCATCGGTTTGCTTGTGGGAGGTCCTGAGTGACTATCAACTTTGCATCGCTTGGTTTTTGCCCCTTTCCTTCATCTGCTAAACTGTCTTCATCTCGACCCACAAGTTTCTTGCTTTTGCTCTTCGTATTCTCTCCCTCATCCCACTGGGAGTGTGGGAGTGAGAGAACGGCTGTATGGGTGCTTGGCTGGGGTCAACCGCAACAATAGCTGAAGACTAAAACACCGGCACCCTGCGATCCAGCTGTTCCAGAGCCTGCCACTGCATCTTTTCTGCCCATCCGTCATCAGTCCCCATCAGGAAGGGCCCTTCACAATCTCTGTCAGTAGGTATTTGGGAGTGGGGCAGAGAAGGAGAGAAAGCGACATTGGTTTTGTAAAGTTTAATTTAGAAAAAGGAAAATAAAAGACACAATTGGATAAGATCACAAATATTCCCAAAGGACTGAAGTACCCTGGTGTGCCTTTGCTTTCAGAGTACAAGGGCAGCCAAATGCCCCTCACATTCAGGCTTTCATTTCACCTCCTTGCAAAAGTTGCTTAACAGAAGACCATATAGTTCGTAAGTTTTTAAAGAAGTGAGCTGGTAAACATGGGATGGCTGACCCACTTTGCTCTCAGCAACTGACTGGAGCTTGCTCTTTGTGTGCCCAAATTAAGGCAATGTGCCTTAGCTTAAATTCTGCTTAGTGAGGTTTAAGCTAAGGGATGCTATTTCACAGCAGGCAGAAGATAAGGACCTGCACAGGGATATTTAGAGGGACTGAGCTGAAGGAAGCTGGCTCAGGGAGTGCAGTCACATGCCTGCATTTGGTCAAGAATATTATTCTTGCCTCACGCCCCGTCTCCAGCAGAGCACCCTGGTGTGGAGCCAGCCTTGTCCCCTTCCCAGCATAAGGTCTGTCTCTTTTCAGGATGAAGGGCTATTTGCTGAATTGGTGGACAGTTTCAGAGGTTTGGTTTTCTTAATGCAAGGCTTAGTTTAGATTATTATCTGACAGTAGTGTTTGTGAGAGAAGATACTGCTCTTGGAAAGATCCAGCAGCCTTTGTTTTCTGCAGGATTTTGTCCATTCTATCCCTGTCACTACAGAAAGGCGTACTTTTAAAGAAAACAACTTGAGATCAAAAGTTAAATTGTTGAAGTGCAGAAAATGCCCTAGAACCATATTCCAAGGACAACACTCCTGTTTAGTGCAAAATCACTAATGCCTTCAAAAGCTCTTACTAACTAGAGTTGCCTCAACAACACCACAGGTTGAAATGATCCTCGAGATTCAAAGACCCTTTTTCTCATTCCATTCGATTTGTCAAATAAATGTGATAAATAGTTTGATAAATGGCTGTTGAAAGTTAAACCTCATGTGGAGCATACTGTGCTTTTTTGGTTAGGAGGAAAAAGAAAGTAAGTTGGACTGCACATAGACTGTGGGAGAAGGTCTGGGCCATAGTACCAACAGAGGAGGAGATGAACAGTTTTTGTGAATAAGGCTAGCAATGTGGGTTTTGTAAGTGTTATATACCCATAACTGCTGTCACTAATAAACATTTATGTTGGTGCAATGCCCAGTCATTTCAACCTGATAAGAATCCCTACAATGCTCCACTGTGGTAACTTCTCCACAAACTGATGACAGTCTGTGATTTCCATTATCCTGGAATATTTGATATATTTTTTATTACACTGGATACCTTGGCATCAGTGATCTGCTTCTGGCTGCGTTTACAGCCAAGTCTTCTTGTTTTCGCAGAGCTGAACATTAATATGTTTACTAAGAGGAATGAATTTCCTTATACCTCAGCAATGTTCAAAATAAGCTTTTTGAATAATTCCTGCAGTTTCTTCTCAATGTATTCCCTAAACCTTGTGAAACTGTGGGCTGATTTATTTCAAACTCATATCCTCCAGAAACCTTTCTACTTCTCGACAGTGTTTTTACTGTAATACCAACACTAGTGATCTTCACTTGAGCACTCAGAGAGTGAAGTGTCACTATATTCATCTTTCCAAGCAGACACGGACTAATATAGAAACAGAATTCATCTCACTTCAGCCATGTAAAAGTTAAGGATCTGGTCTAAGCTTGTTTTATGTAGGCTTCTTCTATAGTCTTAGAGAGACATCCCTTCAGAAGGTGACTAAACCCACATGGCTAAGGCACTTTTCTAAGGCACTTTTCTTAATAATGGTACAGTTTGCCCTCTGGAGATGCCTTGGCTGGGGGAATATAAGCAGAAAGTGAAAGAGCAACGAACAGTAGCCAGGCTGCCTGATTTCTTAATTCAAGGCTTCTACCTCCCCGTAAAAGTACACAAAGAATTGATAACATCAATTGTTCATCCCAACACTAGGGGTTTTGTACAACAACATTTTTAATTTAATGTGCAGTTCATTTAACCTTATGCATGCTTATTTACATAGGTATGTGTTTAATTTTATTGTATTTAGTTATACATGGTGACAACAGCGCTCAGCAGGCTCCACTGCCAAGTTTTCAGGAAGTGACCAAGGCTGAAGTGGGTTGAGAACTGAGTATTTTTGCTGGAACCACTGTTTGTTCAGAGGCTGCTCTACAGCTCACATATCAATTCTTATTTTGTTTTCTGTGTGCGCATATTATAATTTGTAGAGGTATTGTGCCTTGGTAAAGATAAATGCCTGTGTTGATACAGCTCTTGTATGCAATGACTATGTGTACATATACTTACAGAGTATGCAAGTATATGCGCAACCACTATAAGACCTCCTGATTACCATCAATGTCTGGATGCTGAGAGCATTTCTTATGCTTCTATATTTTTAATTCTGTATCTTCAGGTTCAAGGAACCTGAAAGTTCACAAGTCCATGGGACCTTATGAGGTGCATCTGCGCGTCCTGAGGGAACTGGAGGATGAAGTTGCTAAGCTACTATCCATAACAACTGAGAAGTTGTGGCAGTCTGGTTAAGTTCCCAATGACCAGAAAAGGGGAAACATAACCCCATCTTTAAAAAGGGTAAAA
>Ga0065711_1000160_pt1 | contig 89387 bp, 78 predicted proteins | sample Hoacrofraction12_FD_59098 | JGI IMG/M metagenome (GOLD analysis project Ga0065711, IMG submission 59098) | Hoatzin crop microbial communities from Cojedes, Venezuela - Epithelial fraction 12 v2 (version 2) | ecosystem: Host-associated > Birds > Digestive system > Esophagus > Crop | place... | reverse complement strand
GCAAAGTATCCTCCATTTTGAAACAAAATGATTATCTTTGCACCCAGATTCTTAAGATAACTGCTTATGTTTGAACGACAAATAATGACACACCTACGCCAATGGAAAGAACGAAGCAACAGAAAGCCGTTGGTACTTAGAGGTGCACGCCAAGTGGGAAAGACCACCGTGGTTAATGCTTTTGGCAAAGAGTTTGACAATTACCTCTACTTCAACCTAGATGTTGAAAGTGATAGAGCCCTGTTTGAGCGCAACATTCCGCTTGATGACCTCATCGACTCACTCTATGCTAAACAAGGAAAGAAAAAGAAGTCAGGAACAGTGCTACTGTTCATCGATGAAATACAAAACTCACCCAAAACCATTTCGCTGCTTCGCTATTTCAAGGAGCAACGCCCGGATGTCCACGTCATTTCTGCAGGATCACTTCTGGAGAATGTGGTGGATGTAAACGCTTCGTTTCCTGTAGGTCGTGTGGAATATATGGCATTACGCCCGTGTTCGTTTTATGAATTTCTGGGTGCGCTGGGAAAAGAAAATTTGCGCTTCTTTATTGATAATCCTGAACAGAGCGCAGCAGTACACGACGAACTGATGTCGCTTTTCAACCAATACGTCATTGTGGGTGGAATGCCGGAAGCGGTACAGGAATACGCCAATTCGCGCGACGTACTGGCACTCGACAACGTTTACGAAAGTCTGATTCAGGGATACCAGGACGACGTGGAAAAGTATGTCAAGAATGGCAAAGTTGCCGAAGTCGTGCGTTTTCTGATTAGTACGTCGTGGACAAAGGCAGGGCAACAGATTACCCTTGGCGGTTTTGCGCATTCAGACTACAAAGCGCGCGAGGTGAGCGAAGCCTTTCGACTGCTTCAGAAAGCTATGCTTCTCGAAATCGTTTATCCCACAACATCGGTGGTTGTGCCTGCCCTGAGCGAGGAGCGCAGGAAGCCAAAACTCATCATGCTCGACACTGGTCTGACTAACTATCAGGCAGGATTGCGCCGTGAACTCATCGGCGCCAATGATATTCTCGACGTGTGGCGCGGATATTTGGCCGAACAGGTGGTTGCACAAGAGTTGCTCACATTGAATAATAAGGTGAGCCAGCGACGCCAATTCTGGGTCAAGGGGAATGGCTCGGCAGAGGTGGACTATGTGTTAACATCTGGTTCACGCCTTTATCCAATAGAGGTGAAAAGTGGTCATAATGCACATCTGCGGTCTATCCACTCCTTCATGGATCAAGCTCCTGTCGATATTGGCATCAGGATTTGGTCGGGGGCATATTCCATAGACAACGTGCAGACCACCATCGGCAAAAAGCCTTTCCGCCTGGTTAACCTGCCATTCTATATGATTGGAAACATCGAAAAGATTATTGAGGCAAACAGATGATTATTGTTTGTTTTACGTAATGTATCTACTCTCGACAAAACTTGTGGTTAGCTTGACTCAGTTTCACCTACACGTATTTGCACCACATAAAAACGATTGTACCACCAAAATCGGTGGTATAACCATTTTCTTCATAGAGAATCTCAGCTACGCTTTGCATAGCTCAAGCTTGGGCTTAGCTCTTGTTTGTACGAGATTTGAATAATCTCGGCTGCGCTCGGCCATCTGCAAGCAAGCTTGCATGGCGCTCGCTGGCACGAGATTTCATAATCCAAGCTCCAAGCACCATTCGTAAACAGGCTGAATCTCAATCGTCATGCCTTTCGCTTCTACTGTGCCACTTTCATGGTCGGTCAGCAGGAGCAAGTCCTTGCAGCCCGTCTTTTCGGCTGCAAGCAGCAAACCTGAAAGTTCACGCTTGCGGGTCTTTTCGGCTGAGATATCGTAGGAAACTTGTATGGCCTGCACAGCGGTGCGGCCATTGCATACCACGAAATCACATTCGCCGGAACGCTCATTTAGGTAATATACATCTAGTCCTTCCATCTTGCACTTGCGCATGAGGTGAATCAGTACAAGCGTTTCCAGCCGATGTCCCAAATTGTCGCCAGCAAAGGCGTTTTCGCGGCGATTCATCATCGCTACATCTATGGCGTACACCTTCTCCTGCGCCACCCTCACCTTGCTCTTTGTGGAATATTTCTGGACGCCCAGCAGCATATACGCTTGCTTCAGATAGTTAACATAGTTCTTGGCGGTATGTTCCGACTTGAAGCCAAACGTATTGGTCAAATCTCGCGTCACGACGATTGTGGGCGCATTGTTCAAAAGGTGGTGGGCGAGTGATTCAAATGCCGCCTTGTGCTTCACTTTGTAGCGTTGTTCGATGTCGCGTTGCAGGATGTTGTTCACCAGATCTTTTACGTATGATTTGTTATCAGCAATGGTCATAAGCTCAGGAAAACCTCCCTGCTTCATATATTCATCGAAAGCTGCCCGGCGAAATCCTTCCGCCTTGGTGGTTTTTCGCTCGGTTTCCACCTGCTTCTGCGTGCAGAACTCTCTGAAAGAGAAGGGGAACAGAGGTATCTCCTTGTTCCTGCCTGACAAATGGGTGGCCAGTTCTCCACTCAGAAGTTTGGCATTTGAACCTGTGATGATAACGTGCATCTTCTTCCGCAGCATTCGATTGACAAAGAGGTGCCAGCCCTTCACGTTCTGAATCTCGTCAAGAAACAGATAGTTGAAGTCACCATATATCTTGTAAAGCACTTCCAGAACATCGTTCAACTGTTCCGCTTTCAAATCATACAGACGTTCATCGTCGAAGTCAGCATAAGCGAACTTCTTCGCAATCTCGGCGGCGCTCGGCATATCTCGTGCGAGCACGGCTCTGCGCTCACTTGCACGAGATTTCACACCGACAGCGTGCAATGCCTGATAGCACAGCGTTGACTTGCCACTGCGCCGAACACCAATAACCACCTGCGCCTGCGGACTGGTCAAGTCCACAAGCGTCTCCTCCGTTCTGCGGCAAAGCGCCTCTTTGCCGCGTTCTTCCAATTCCTCCTGCTGGTCGGAAAGGATAAATTCCAATGTCCTCTTATCTACCATAACTGTCTGATTTGCGTAATCTCGGCTGCACTCAGCATAGCCCAAGCGAGCTTGGCTCTGCTTCGCTTGCACGATATTTCCCGCCGCAAAGATAATAAAATAAATCTGTAAAACGCGCAAATTTACATGTTTTTATTACTTCGAAACGCGCAAATTTGCAAATTTCAAGCATTTCTAACGCGCAAATTTACAATAAACACACTTTCTAAAACGCGCAAAAATAGCACAGATTAGGCATAAATAATTACCAGACTAGACTATGTCAGATTCAATTAACAATTTATCGTTTATAAAAAAGGCTCTATTAAGGGTTGAAGTGTTAAAAAACACAAACAACAAGGATTTTTCTTCTATTTTATAGTTGACATAAATAGAAAAATTGTACCTTTGTCAACATGATAAAAATTGAGCGACTATGTTAAGTGAATTAGAAATTTTCGCGAGAAGATTGCGACAAGCACGAATAAAATCTAAGCTTTCCATGGAAGCTTTGTGCGCAAAGATGGGTGGTGTTGTAAGCAAACAATCCATCTCAAAATATGAAAGTGCAAAGATGATGCCAACTAGCACCATCTTAATTTCTATGGCTGAGGCGTTACAGGTGGAACTTGAATATTTCTTCCGTCCGTTTTCCTTTGACATCGGCAACTTCGAAGTGTCTTTTCGTAAAAAATCTAGCGTTGGCGCGAAGGATGTAGCCGCCTTGAAAGTGCAGATACAAGATGACATAGAGAGGTATTTGGAAATTGAAGAAATCTTAGGCAAAGAAACTTCTAAACTAAAAGGCATCGCAACAAGCACCATTACATCTTCAACGGAAATGGAAAGGTGTGCTAGTAGGGTCAGAGAGGAATGGGGACTTGGCAAAGATTGTATAGCAAACGTTCAGGATATGCTGGAAAGCAACGGCATTAAGATCATATATACCAGTGCACCTGAAAGTTTTGATGGCGTAAGCGGCATTGTCAACAACACCCATTATATTATTGTGCTGAATCGTGAAAAGACTCATACGGAACGGAGACGTCTCACTTCATTGCATGAACTTGGACACTTGCTTTTTAATGACAAATTCTCTCCAAACTTAACTTCGCGAGAAAAAGAAAATCTTTGCAATGCTTTTGCCAATGAGTTACTTCTACCTAGTGAAGTGTTGAGATTCTATTTTGCAGGAAAATCAAAAATTGCTATTGAAGAATTGATAGCTATTGCAGAAGCTTATGGCATTTCTGTAGATGCCATCGTACATAAACTCCATGATATGGGAATCGTAAGCGAGAAACGATATAAAAGTTTTTATATTCGTAAGAACCAAAATATTGCATTAAAGGAGAAAGTTGAAAATTCATGGTATGAAGAGACGATGACAAATCGTTTTGAAGCCATGGTTTTTAGTGCTTTAGCACAGCAACTCATCAGTACTTCTAAAGCAGCGTCTCTGCTTAATAGTTCTGTAAACAAGGTACGCCAAGATTTTAATGTAATCTAATGGAAATAGTTACTATCAGTGATACGAATATTTTTATTGACCTAATTGAGACAGGTCTACTTGATACGTTCTTTTCTCTGCCGTGGGAATTTCATACGACAGACATGATCATTCATGAACTGAAAGAGTCTGCGCAGAGGAAGAAGGTTATTGCTTACCAACGTAAAAAGGTTTTACATGTGAAAACGTTTGACGAGAAAGAATTAAGTAATCTTATTGTTTTCCATGCACAGATGCGCAATAAAACCAATATGTCAATACAAGATTGCTCTGTTTGGTTATATGCACATGATAACGGATACATGTTGCTAACAGGAGATTCCAAATTAAAGAACGCTGCGATGAAATCAGGTGTTGATGTACATGGTATTCTCTTTGTTATTGACAAACTTGTTGAGCATCAGTTACTCACAAGGGAACGAGCAACACAGAAGCTAAAAGATCTAATATTGTTAAACCCCAGACTCCCTCAGGCAGATATACTCAAGCGTCTGCAACATTGGGCGAGGAACGAAAAAAGATAATGGCCTATGAGAAAGTAAAAACATATAAAAAAGCCCCGTACATTTGGCGATGGTCGGGGCAAGACGAGGTCTATCTGTGATGAGGATGAGACTTCATGCAAATTCATCGAGCGGACGATATTTGCAGTTGCAAAGTTATAAAGAAAATTGCATTCTGCCAAATTTGAGTCCATTTAGTTATTAATTATTAAATATTTTTGTTATGGCAGAATACGCCCAATTAGAGCTCTTTCCAGATTTCTGCTCGAAAAAAATAGAAACAAGTGATGAGAAATGGTCAAGTAATGGCATTTTCTCGCCAAATAATCGTTTTAGCATGTCGTTATGTGAAAATGTGAACTTTACATCAACATATCAAATGCCTATTGTTGCTGGATGCTCCGTAGAACCACCTAAAGATATTCGTTGTTTTTATCGACTTGAAAATCGTAATTACACTGGTGTCGTACCTCACTTCTATACTACAGATAACAGGTTGCTTCCATTTCTCGGTGATCCGTATAGGCATTTTGATGCACTAAGTAACTATAATGTAGTTATAGGTATGGATATTTCTATTAAACCTGAAATGCCTATCCCAATGAAAATATGTATTTCATTTCACAATAAGCTACTAATGGCATGGTGGCATTATAATGGAAAGGTCGTCATTCCTAATGTAGTGGTAGATTCTTCAATAATAGATTGGTGTCTTGATGGTTACCCAAAACATTCTGTAATATCAATGAATAGTTCCGGTATCGGGAGAGATAAGCGAGCCATGCAAAATTGGCAAACGATTTATCCTTACGTCTTGGAGAGACTAGAACCTACATGTATAATACGATATGGAGGACGGCAGCAAAATGAAAATGAAGAAATAAGTGTTTATTACGAAAACGATAACAAAAAATTCAACAAGTATGGGTGGTAATGGTTCATATAGCAAAGAAATTGGTGGCGTGAATCCTAAAAACAGGACTCATTATGACACCGAGTATAGAATTGATGGACATAAGGTCGTTGTCTTACAAGACAATCCAAGTCATGATAAGATTATTATGAATTCCAATTCAGAAAATCCTATATACCTTTTCGCTTCAGCGGATAAGGATACCGGGCAACTTACTATTTCCGGTATCGGCATTTATAAGAAGCACTTGTTAAGCGAATCTATCGATTTAATTTTTGACAATCAAGGAAATGTCATCCCCTTCAACAATAGCGAAAAGGGTTCTCATGCTCACAAATGGGAAGAAGTTGCTCCAGGAAAGATAGGCAGGAAAAGCCATGATAAAAACAACTATTATTCTATCTCAAAGAAGCATCAGAATCTCATCAACAAAATTGAAGATTTTAATAAGAAAGGAAAAATATGGAAAAAGGGAAAAGACTGATTCGTCGAAATGCTGTTTTAAGAAACTTCTTTGGAGAAGGAGAAAATCTCTATGAAGATCAACTAGGTTGGTCGAAAAGAGAAAAGAAGGAAGCACGTTCATTAGTATCCAAAGAGGTATTCTATTTTGAGGTCGTTACTGTGGGATTAAATTTTGGCCTTTTATTATGTAGACAACGACACCTTTTATGGTATCCACACAGAATGTACTCCAATTGAGGTTAAAAAACTTCCTCGAGATAACCCGGATAGTCCATACATCAACTCACAATGCTCAGGTGACACACATGTACCTGGGGAAGTTATCTTCACATTTGAGCATGCAGAAGACCTATGGGATGGGATAAAAATCGAAGGAAAGTCTTTAGAAGAGGTATTGAATCGATCATATATCCTCACATTAAATTAGATCTGTTGCATGATTTACGTCAAATAAAATAGGTAATAGAAAAAGGATATGGCACTGAAAATACAGTATGCATCAGACCTTCATCTGGAATTTGCCGAGAATTGGCGATACCTGAAGGAGAACCCCTTGGAAGTGACAGGAGACATCCTCGTGCTTGCTGGGGATATAGGATACTTGGGTAATGATAGCTATTGCAAGCATCCAATCTGGGACTGGGCATCGGAGAATTACCAACAGGTGATTGCCTGTATGGGCAACCATGAGTTCTATAAATACTTTGATGTTCATTCACTTGGGGACGGTTATGTTATGGAGATACGCCCCAACGTGCATAGTTACTACAATGCAGTTGTGCGCGTCCAAGATGTTGACATCATCGTGTCAACCCTTTGGGCTTCGATTCCACCAGAGAACGCATACCAAACAGAGTATGGTGTAGCCGACTTCCACCGAATCATGTATTATGGCAGATTGCTTCGCGCAGCCGACTTTAACCAAGAGCATGAGCGATGCAAGCAATTTATTATGGATGCTGTGGCCAAGAGCAAAGCCAACAAGAAAGTTGTGGTCACGCATCATGTTCCCTCATTCCAACTGAGTTCGCCCGACTTTGAAGGCAGTCCCATCAATGGTGCTTTCACCGTGGAAATGGGTGATTACATCGAGCAAAGCGGCATCGACTGCTGGATTTACGGACACTCACATCGGAACATTGATAAGCAGATTGGTCAGACGATGTGCGTCAGCAACCAGCTGGGCTATGTGTTCCATCAAGAGAATAAAGACTTTTCTAACAATAAAATGATTGAGGTATAAGCATGTTCAAATTTATTCAAAGATTTCAGTCCTTCTGGCACAATCTAAAGTTATTGCAACATCTAGATGCTGATGCATTTAAGGGGTGTGTCGATGTCATGGAAAAAGTTTATCCAGGCTATCAAGCGTTGATTTCGAAATTGATTGACGAACACCAGATTTCAATCGTGAAGAAGGTTTTTGCGTTCATCAATGAAAATGGTGGGACTCAAAAGCTTGCGGATTATTACAATAATGCGGATGAAGCAGAAAAACAATCCATGCTTGATACATTCAATAACGCATTCAAGAAAGGCGATGCCTTCGAGGACAAGGTTCTACTCTTGACGGACTTGTCAAACTTGCAGATGTTCAGAACGCTAAAGCATCTCCTTGGCGATGTCAAGGATAATGTGGTTGTAGGCAGCATACAATCTGGTCAACGAACAATAGATGACTGGAAAGCTGTTGTTAGACATGAGCAGGATAGAGGTAACAATTTCAAGTTGGGCATTTTAGACCAAATTGAAGCACAAACATCAAAAGTCCCCGAAATTTCTGATAAGCCGAAAGAGGTTGGAACAACAAATATCACATTGTTCCCGGATGAAATTCTTGACCAACTCTATGAGTATAACGGAAAGGTTTTCATAACGATTCCATCGTTGGACGAGTTTAAGAAAATCATCATGAGGGGGAACCATTCTTATGCTCTTGCGGCATATTTAGGGAGGACTACATTGCTATACCTTATTATATATAGGTTATATCAACTTCCCTCAGAACACAAACGCGATGAATGGTTGGATGATATTTTGGAAGAATGCAGATTCAACAAAGATACCGTCAGCCGCAAATATACAAGCGCACTTGACTCTACAAATAGCGAGACAAGAAAATTGGCCAAAGAGATAAATGCCATCTTTGATGATTATTTAACCAAGAGATAAGTAAAGACTATAAGCGTCTTTGTTTGATGGCGTGAGAGTTCAAAAAATGAACCTTCACGCCATCTTTTTGTGTTGTAAGATGTCACAAAAGGGCAGTTTCCACCTGTTTCCACCAATTTGCTCAATAAAATGGATCATTTTTGTAATAATGATTTTTATAATTGTCTGGTTTTCAGCAAGGTAATAGGCTTGAGATTTTTCTTAAAAAAGTTGGTTTTCCACTTGTCTCCACTTTTCCACCTGTGAATTTTGCCGCAGAAAACAACCCATAGTGGGCTGTTAGACAAAATTCATACTTTATGTCAAAGAAAAAACTAAGTAAGCCTTTGTGGCAAATGACAGCAGGCGAATTTCTTGCCCTGCTGAATGAGAATGCATCTGCCAAATCTCCCGTTCAGGAGGAGAAGCAGGAAGTGGAACCCACGCGCGAGAAAAGGTATGTGCATGGCATTCCTGGTATCGCAGCCTTGTTTAATTGCAGTCTTGCGACGGCTAACCGCATCAAGAAAAGCGGCAAGATTGATGATGCCATCATGCAGGTGGGACGTAAAATCGTCGTGGACGCCGACCTTGCGCTGAAACTGGTGCAGGAAAGCACATGGCAGAACAAGCGAGGAAGGAGACTGCAATGATGAATGCCTTGTCTGTTGATTTCAATTCGGTCATAGATTCTGTCAAGAAATTGACTATAGAACCTATGCCGAATGAAGGGAAAAGGAAAGAGACAGAAGTGGATGCTACGCCACCCTCTTCACTCTCTTTCCCGATGGAAGTCTTCCCTCTGGAAATACGGGAGATTATCTCACAGTATCTCCAGAGCGAAGGTTTCAACCATGATTTCCTATGTGCGTCAATGTTTGCCGTGTTCGCCTCTGCAATGGGTAATCTTTGGGAGGCGAAGTTCACGAGTACGATGCGTGTGTCACCTATATTATATATGGTACTCATCGGACCGCCTAGCTCGGGGAAAACTCCGCCGCTACGTCAGGCGGAGATTCCTTTGCAGCAGCACGACATGGAGGCGGATGTTGCTTACAACCGCCTGAAGCAGGAGTACGACCGCCTGATGCAGATGAGTGCCAAGGAACGGCAGGAGCAGGGCTTTCATGAATATCCTGAAAAGCCTGTGCACAAGGAAATCCTTGTCATTGACTCTACCATCGAGAAGCTGTTCTCTATCATCAAGGACAATCCGCATGGCATTCTGGTTCTGGTGAACGAGCTTAACAAGTTGGTGAGCAACCTGAATCGCTATGGCAAAGGTTCCGACGAAGCATATTGGATTGAGTTCTTCGACGGCAATCAGGTGAAGTATGAGCGCAAAGGGTCTGGGGAATACGTCAATGTGTTCCGTCCTTTCGTTTCGGTCATCGGTGGCACGCAGCCTGGCCTTCTTCCCAAGATGTTTGCTGGCGAACGGGCGGCAAGCGGATTTACGACGCGATTCCTGAAAATCTTTCCTGACATCATCCAGATGCCGAAGTGGAGACGCAACGGCATGAACGAGGATGTTTCGCTTCAATGGGAGGTGATTATCCGTCAGGTGCTGGAGACGCCATGCGAATATGATTCCAACGGCGAAATCGTGCCGCAGGTGCTGGAGTTCTCGCAGGAAGCCATTGATGCCTTGTTCCTCTGGGAGGAAAGGATTGAACAGGAGTGGGAGAATGCGGACTGCTACATGCAAGGCGTGTGCGGAAAGCTCAAGACATATGTGATTCGGTTTTGTCTGATTATCCACGTCATGCGCCTCGTATGTGGCGAGGTGGCGGATGAAAAGATTGACGAGAGGAGCGCAAAGGCGGCTTGCTCATTGGCTGATTACTTTCTGGAAATGGACAAGCGTGTTCACAATCTTGTGAGCAACAAACCTGTGGATGCTGTGCACCAGCAGCTCTATGACATGCTGGAGTGTGAGTTCACTACCGCTGATGCGGTATCGGCAGGTTCTTCCTTGGGACTATCGGAACGGACAGTGAAGCGTTTCCTGAGAAACGGCATCGACAACTACCTGAAGAAAGACCGCCATGGTGTCTATACAAAGATTGAATTCTCGTGCAAGTGAGAGCAGAGCGAAACTCGTTTCAGCTATGCCGAGCGCAGCCGAGAATCTCTAAGAGAAATAAAAAAGGATGTTTTTACCTCGTGGCATTATTGGCACTTTGTCACTTTCATCAGGCCAAGCGTGCCACACAAAGAATAAACAAAAATGCACGAAAATAGATTTATCTTACAGAAATACAAGGGACGTTCCACCAGATTTGAATGTCCGCAATGTCATCGCTATCATTGTTTCACTCGCTACATTGACACGGAAGGTGTTATCTTCTTTCCTGATTATGTGGGCAGGTGCGACCACGAGAACCGATGTGGCTATCACTATACGCCCAAGCAGTTTTTCCACGATAATCCTGAGGCAAAGAAATTGCTCTTTGATAAGGATGGTGGAAACTTCAAAAGTGTCAAAGTGTCAAAAGTGCCACACATGCAAGCACTGGAATCGCAGATGCCTAAAGTTGAGCCGTATTACTTTGACCAAGAATTTATGAAGAAGACTTTGGGACATTATTCGCGGAACAATCTGTATCTGTTTATGGCGAAGAACTTCGGGCGAGAGAATGCCGCAAATATATTTCTGGATTATGGTGTAGGAACAGCGAAGCTGTGGCAGGGCGCTACGGTGTTCTGGCAGATTGATGTCGAAGGCAGACCGCGCGACGGAAAGGTTATGATGTATGATGCCGAGACGGGACATCGCTCCAAGGAGGAACAATATCACGTCAACTGGGTGCATACACTGAAGAAGATTGACAAGGAACGTATTCGACAATGCTTCTTCGGTGAGCATCTTGTCAGGTCGGAAAAGAACCTTGCTAAAAAGATTGCCATTGTGGAGAGCGAGAAGACAGCTATCATTGCTTCCTTCTATCTGCCGCAATATGTATGGATCGCCACGGGCGGCAAAGACGGAATGTTCCGCCAAGCTGACCTTTCCATCTTCCAAGGACGCGAAGTAATATTCTTTCCTGATTTGGGAATGACCAGCAACTGGCGGAAGAAGACGGTCTATTTTCAGCGTCATGGCATTAAGGCTTCGGTCTATGATTTCCTAGAGCGGAATGCCACTGATGATGACCGACGGGCAGGACTGGACATTGCGGATTTTCTTCTTCAGGCAAAGCCTCGTGAATATCTTCTCCAGACAATGATAGAACAAAATCCTGCTTTGGGTTTACTAGTTGAAAAATTGGAATTAGAGATTATAGAAGATGACTAAATGAAGGGAGCTCAAATTGGGTTTTGTTAGCAAGATATGCCGAGGTTAAACCATCGGCTACTTGCGACACCCTATTTTTGGGGTCGGCGAAAGTAATCGCAGGCTCATACTTTTTACATCATCCATCTAAAAATTCGGAATCAAAATGAGACCAACAAATAAGAAACAAAATCTGCAAGGGCAGTCCAAAATGGAACCTTGCAAGCGTCGCAACATCATCCTTGCGACAAAGGTAAACGAGGAGCAACAGACGCTCATCAAAGCAAAGGCGGCACAATGCGGAATGACGGTCAGCGACTATCTGCTTAGTTGCGCATGTCGCTATCAACCGAAGGCGCGGCTCACACCGGAACAGGCACGGGATATTGCTAACCTGCGCGACTGCCGTAGCGACATAACGCGGTTCTTTGCCACGTTTAACAGTCTGAGTGCGGAGCAGCGCAAGGAGGTCGTTCGAGGGCCTGCAAATATGCTGCACTGGTTTCGCATCCTTGCGGACATAGGCAACAAACTGAGTGATTTTCTTGAACGGGTTGGCACGCCGAACAGGATTCCTGACCCAAGTAATAACCTTAAAAACGAAACGGAACAATGATAGGCAAAGCAAAAGCAATTTCGCACGGCATCAACTGCCTGCGGTATGTGATGGGAGAATCGGACAACAAGAAGCATCCCGAAAAGATTTACTTCGTAAAGAACAACTTGTTGGACACTGCGCTGGATGCTGCTGGAATCTATGATAGGTTTAACTTCGCCTGCACAGCGAAGAGCGCGAAGATGAAGGACAAGGTGATACGCATTGAGTTAAGTCCCTCGAAGAAATATACCAAAGGGTTCACGCAGGCGGACTGGCAGCAGCTGTGGGACGACTTTATTCGGGAGTTCGACAACATAGAAGTCCGCAATCAGGAGACTGGGAAAATCATGTCTAAGAAAACGAACCTCGCCAACACGATGGGTACAGTGTGGCTGCATCGGGATAGCCGTGGCGGCATTCCGCATCTGCATGGAGCGTATTGCCGTGTGGACGAGGATGGCAACACCAACAATGACCATCGGATTGAGGTCAGGGCGCAACTGGCGGCGGAACGTGTGGCGCTAAAGCGTGGGTGGATAACGGCACGCAAGGTGCACGACATTAATGTGGAGCAAGCGAAAGAAGCGTGTCTTTCGGTATTGAGAAGTATGAATCAATGGGATTGGAATCTCTATGCCAGAGGACTCCAATTGAAAGGCTACGGCATCCACTTTCGCAAGGACAACAATGGAAAAATTGTTGGGTATTTGCTGATAAAGGGCAACTCTATTTATCATGCGAGCAAGCTCAACACACGCCAGCTGACCGCGGCACATATTGAAGATACTTGGCGGAAGATGCACCATGCGGCATCAGTCGTGGAGCGGCCTGCAGTGAAATCTAATGTTTATCCTGCCAAAGTAGAAGTTCCGAAGCAGATGAAGCAGGATGATACGCCAATCAAACCAGACTACTCTATCTCTCAGGAAAACACGATTCCACATTCTATTGTTGTCAATGCTCAAGAACAAACGCTGCACATCCCCAAAGAAGTGGATGATTACTTTGCCAATTCTCGTGCAAGCGAGGGAGAGCCAAGTCCCGAAGGGCTTGAGCTATGCCGAGCGCAGCCGAGAATCTCTAAAAGAAATGAGTTCGACGAGCGGACTGTTGCTAACAGCAAAGAGCTTTGCGAGATGGCTGTTGCTATCTTCGCACAACTGCTCCTTCCTTCGGTTTCTGAATCGTCAGGAGGTGGCAGCAATACCAACGGTTCACATTGGCGCGATAAGGACGAAGACGATATAGAGTGGGCGCGTCGCTGTGCAATGTTCGCCAAATCAACATTAGGAGTTAAACCCAGAAGACGTTTTAGGAGGTAAGTTATGAGCAAGAAAAAGATTGAAATCTTGGGCGACATGCATCAAGAAAATGGCAATGAAAACACCATTTCTCTTAATGCTGTGGATGCCAACAACGAGTTGTATAACATCAAAGAGATGCGCGAGCAGATTTATCAGCAGACGGTTATCGCCGGTAATCAGGTGAAAGGGCTAAACGAAAGCATCAACCGCGCTTGCAATGAAATTCCGCCGTTGATGGATGCACTGACAAAGACCGCCAAAGCCGCCGAAAATGGTTTCAGAGTGAAGGTGCCGGAGAACGGATGCCGAGAATTGGAGAAAGCGGCTGATGCGGTTTCCGACAAGGTGCTGAAACGGATGGAAACGAAATCGAAAGACCTCGTTGACATCATGACACGGCACCGCGAGTGCGTCCCTGTTCCGCAGGATATCTTCTGGTGTCTAATTTTTTGCCTGATTGTCCTCGCTTGTTTCTTCGCCCTCATCATCCTTTATAACAGTCGCCTGCAAGTTCCCGGCATCTGGTGGATCATCGCTGCCTTCTCCATGATGATAGTCATTGCCATTGGGCTGACCGTCTATCTAAGATGCAGGAAATAAGTTTTTTCGGACAGAAACAGGACAGAAAACGAGACAGAAAAATCGGGCAATAAGAAACGTTCTTCGGTACAATCTTCGGAATAAATTGAAAGTGAGGGAGCGATTTATCCCTCACTTTACCCCTCACATGGATTTAGTTTCTTCCACATTTCTTCCACATTTCTTCCACATTTTCTTCCACATTATTCCTCACTTTATTCCTCACTTTATTCCCCACTTTATTCCTTAGTTTATTCCCCACCAAATACTTCAATGAATTTAGTATATTCTACGTCCTACCACAAATTGTTAAGTCATAAGATATATGATTTTATGTAAAGTGAACATAAAACGATGGAATATCATACTATAACTTATAAGCGAAATGATAGTGCTCCTAAAAAACTGCATTCTTCGGAGGATAAGTATAGGAGGAGGAAATGATCGGCAACCGCTATTTCTTCTTTTTTGCGATGTCCCAATCAAAAGAATAGGTGGTCCCATCAATATCGACATTTACGGTCATTCTCTGCCCTTTTTGCCGTTTGATATTCATAATGCCAATTATGCTTTCACCGGAATGGACGGTTGTTTTTTTTAGATAACCCTGCGACACAACTTTTTTGTCGTTCTCCATCATACTTCCAAGCGTCATTATTTGTGTTTGAGCAGCCATATTGGCAGCTGTGGCAGCGGCAGTATTATATGTCGTGGAAACTTGGGTATATGGCACGCCACCCACATATCCAGTTGAGTATGATGTTTGGTAACCTGCGGAACCAGCGTTCAAACCCGCCGCAAATCCCGTTAAAGCCATCGCCCACGCTTGTTGATTCTTTATCATCTTCATGTAACGCTCATAGGTATAAACTTTCATGGGCGTTTCTTGTCCACTTTTCGACATAAGTTTAGAACTTACGCCTTCGGGGTCAAATAAAATGGACTTGCCACCAAGGTTCTGTATCATGATACCTATCTGATAATAACTTCCATAATCGTTCTTATCTTGATAGTTTGTCATTCCAACAACAATCTCTCCTATTTGATGGTATGCCCATTCGTGACCATCAAAGTATTCTGTTATTGTTGCAGTGTCAGACTGCTCAGATATGAAAGTCTGTGCAGCTAAAGGTATTCCGAATAAGCAGAACGCCAATATAATAAACGTCTTTTTCATAATTATTGATTTTAGGTTATAGGGGATTTATCTTACAAACACGAATTGGCACGCCACCTCATTGATGGCGTCCACGTCCGGCTCGTCGTTGCCGTCATCGCCTTGGCGAATCAGCGGTTTGGCATCAAACCATTCCACGCCTTCTTCGGCAACTTCACTTTTATGGCATCCCCAAACATCATCTGGTTCAGAACTTCTGATGGCTACGCCAATAGTCAGGTCGTTGTCATCAATGATTTCTTGTACGACTGCATAAATCGCTTCCTCGACCCGATGCAAGTCTTGAATAGTGTCATATTTCATTTTCCAATAAATCTTTTAGTTCAACATTTAAAATCTTTGATAAGGCTACGAATTGAGCTATGGATGGCTGAATCTTGTTGGTAGTCCAACGTGAGATGGTCATTTCTGAAACGCCCATCTGGTCTGCCAGCCATCGGTTGGTCTTTACTTGTTCAGCAAGTATCACTCGCAGCCTATTGTTTATCTTCTTCACTTCCATTCTCGATGCCTTTTATTGAAGTAACGGACGTAGTTTCGTCAATTCACTGTCAATCCCTTCGAGGTACGATACGATGTATTTGTCCTCGTCGTAGCATTGATAGTCTTGCCATGAATCATCGTCATTCTGCCGTGATGTTTCATTGGCAAGAGGGTATTTGTCGTAGTATGTTTCAAGCAGTTCCTGTGCTTTATCACACATAACGAAAGTGTCCTCTAATGTAAATGGGAAGTATGCGGACTTTCCCGATTTCCACTCAAAATACTTGCTGAAGGTATCTTTGCATGGTATTTCGCCATTGTCGTATGCCTTCAACATAGCAGCAGTGTAGATGTCTTGCTTCTCAAATGGATTCATGTCTATTTGTTTATATCTCTTTGTGCGCAAAGTTAAACATATTTTGTTATATCACCAAAACAAAACTTGCAAATCTTTGATGTGTTATTGTTTTTTATTAAAAAAGCTTTCAAAATGCCTTTTTAATTAAGATTTTATGTATCTTTGCAAAATTCTTTCAAGAAAAATATAATCAAAACGTTTATTCGATGTTATTATCCGAAAAAATGAGACAAATAAGAGAACAGGCAAAACTGCCACAAAGGAAAGTGGCCGCCGCTCTTGATATTGACACAGCGACATATTGCAGGATGGAAAATGGGAAATATCTTCCAAACAAAAAACAAGTACTTCTTTTTAGTCATTTTCTAGATGCGGATCAACAAGATTTGCTTAACATTTGGCTTGCCAATAAGGTTTACGATGTGATTAAAAATGAAAATAATGCACAATACGCATTAAATATCGCAGCTGAAAATTTAATTAAAAATAAAGTATCCGATTGACCATGAGAACTAAACCAACTTTTATAGATTTGTTTGCTGGTGCTGGTGGTCTATCCGAAGGATTTATTCGCGCAGGATTTAAACCAATTGCCCATATTGAGATGAAAAAGGAGGCTTGTGACACATTAAAGACACGAGCTGCATACCACTATTTAAAAAGTCATGGCAAACTGAATATCTACAAGGATTACTTGCTCAATAAAAAAGAGAAGACAGATGGCTCAAGTCTATGGTCGCAAGTACCTCAGAAAGTGACAGATACTGTTATTCAAGCAGAAATCGGAGAAAAAACCATTAATGGTATATTTGAAAAGCTGGATGGACTGATAGGCGAACAAACGCTGGATTTAATAATTGGAGGACCACCGTGTCAAGCATACTCCGTTGCAGGCCGTGCTCGCAAAGGAAATGCAATGGCTAATGATCCTCGTAATGAATTGTATAAATTTTACGTTCAATTTCTCGACAGATACAAACCTAAAATGTTTGTATTCGAGAATGTTCTGGGCATTAAAACAGCAAAAGGCGGTGAACCTTTTCGCAACCTACAAGAACTCGTTCGGAATCTAGATAACCAGAATTATGAGATTGAGGCACAACCGCAAATCGCTTCTGACTTTGGCGTATTACAACGCCGACAGAGAATGATTATTATTGGTTGGAGAAAAACGGAAAATGGCAAACCAACAAAATATGGACATTACCCTCATCTTGATGATTTCAAAATAAACAACACATACGAAACTCTAAAAGACTTATTTTCGGATTTGCCTTTGAGAATAGCCGGTGATGGTAAATTATGTGAATGTGTAGAATACACAAAGCCACTTTTAGAGATGCCGTATCTCCAGAAATATGGATTACGTAGCGATGACTTCAACTTCACGACACAACACATCTCGCGGCCAAATAATCTCAATGATAGGAACATATATCTTCTCGCAATTAGAACTTTTCTAAAAGAAAAGCGGCAATTATCTTATAGAAAAGACGTCCCTCCTGAGTTGCAGAAACATAAAAACAAGGAAACGTTTGACAATCGCTTTTCGGTGGTTAACCCTTACGGATTATGTCATACGGTTGTTGCTCATATAGCCATGGACGGTCACTATTATATATACCCGACTCAAGATCCTACTGTTGACACAGTACGTTCTATTACGGTTCGTGAGGCTGCACGTCTACAATCATTCCCAGATGACTACTTCTTTGAAGGTTCTCGTAGTGCCGCATTTATGCAAATAGGCAATGCTGTCCCCGTGATTATGGCTCAAAAAATAGCAGAGGCAATCTTTAAACAACTTCGCCAAAAATGAACTACAACGAATTAGAAGTACATCAAGCTATCCCAAATGCTTCGTCAATGATAGAGACGTTTCGCGCTATTGGTTATAGCATCGAAACGGCTGTAGCGGATATTATAGATAATTCTATTTCTGCTGGAGCAAAGAATATCTATATAGAACGTGTCTGGCAAGGAGGAAAATCAACTATTACGATAAGAGACGATGGCCACGGTATGAATGGTCCAGAACTCATTAATGCAATGCGACCAGGCGCACAGAATCCTCTTGAAGAAAGATCTATAACAGACTTAGGACGGTTCGGCTTAGGGTTAAAGACTGCATCATTTTCTCAGTGCCGCAAACTGTCCGTTTTGAGTAAGAAAAAAGGTTATGCTCCAATCTTCTGGTCTTGGGATCTTGATTATGTTGCGCAAACAAACGAGTGGAACCTCATTAAATGGATGCCAGAAGAATACAAAAGCGCTTTAAACGATCAGGATTCTGGAACCATTGTTATCTGGACAGATTTAGACAGGGTGCTTCCCCTTACGACTTCCGAACGAGATGAGCGTGCCAAAAGAAAATTCTCGAATTCGCTAGAACGTGTTAGGCAGCATATTGCAATGACATTCCATCGTTTCATAGAAGACAAATCTATAAAACTCTATTGGTGTGGTAATCTGATAGAATCTTGGAATCCTTTTTTCCCATTTCCCGAAGAAAGTCTGACAGATACTCCTGCACCAGAAGAAGATTTATCCGGTGGCGGAACAATTAAGGGATTTGTGCTACCACATAAAAGCCGTGTGTCAGAACAGGCATATCGAGCTGGTGAAGGCATAAACGGTTATCCTGCTCAGCAGGGGTTTTATGTGTATCGGGGAAAACGTATGCTCCTTGCAGGTGATTGGCTTGGCATCTTCCGTAAAGAAGAACATTACAAGTTAGTCAGAATACGAATTGATTTACCGAACACTCTTGATACAAATTGGCAAATTGATATTAAGAAATCTAAGGCAACACCGCCACCTGCATGTAGAGACCAAATAGAGCAATATGCTAAAAAAATCAGGACTATTGGCGAGGATGTATTTCGTCATAGAGGGAAAATCTTGAAACATCGAGCAGGTCAAGATTTTCAACCCCTTTGGCTTGACAAAACTAAAGGAGGAAAATGGTCTTTTATCATAAATCGGGAACATCTCATAATTAAGAATATTAAGGAAATGGCAAAAGATAGACCCGAGCAAGCAATAGACATGCTTCTTCGATTTATCGAAGAATCCATTCCAACAAAATCCATTTATGTAAAAGAAACGCATGAAGAAACAAAAGATGTAGACAAACGCGAAATACAAAAGGAACCATACTCCGACTTTGATGTAAATGTAATCAAACAAATGCTAAGTCAAATGTATGACAACCAAATCAATGGCGGAAAGAGCCCAGAACAAGCAAAATTTTTGCTTAAGACGATAGAACCATTCAACAATTACGAAGACCTAATAGAAGAATTATGAATCAAGAAATTTTAGATAAAGCCGTCCGAATTAGCCGAACCTTAATCGGCGAAAAGACAACAACAACAGACGAGGAAATTGATAAGGCTATATCAAATGTCAAACAGTTGTTTACAGAAGACACTCTTGACGTCATACGTTTAAAACAAGAATTACAAACGATCTATTCTACGCAAATAGAATCGTTTCAAATTTTGGTGGGCAGAGAAAGACGGAAGCCATGGTTAAACGAGTTTAAGGCCCAAGAACAATCTGAGTGGAATTTTTGGAAGAGGTATAGAGAATATCTCGAAGAAAAAGGATTTGCTCCACGAGTTATCGAGGAACTTGATGCTCTTACAGACAAAATTCTTGATAATACGTTTAATCCTCGGCAACAAAACATTCAAATCAGCAAAAAGGGTCTAGTTGTTGGTCTCGTCCAATCAGGGAAAACAGCTAATTATACAGGTCTTATTTGTAAAGCCGCAGATGCAGGATTTAACTTTATTATTGTGCTTGCTGGCATACATAACAATTTACGTAGTCAGACTCAGTCTCGTCTTGACGAAGGTTTTTTAGGATTTGACACGCAATTTGAACGCGTGTATGCTAATAATGCCGATAATAAGATAGGAGTTGGCCTTAATACACGGTATTCAAATCTTGTTGCCCATTCAATAACTACAAGCGAAGAAAAAGGCGACTTTACTAAAAGAGCCGCTGGTATTGTAAACTTCAATACATCTGACCCAATCTTGCTTGTTATCAAGAAAAATGTTTCGGTAATGAAACGACTTTATGCTTGGTTAAGAACTCAATCTAATGATAACAAAATCAATACAAAGTCGGTACTAATTATTGACGACGAGGCTGATAATGCGTCTATAAATACAAATAGACCAGAATTAGACCCGTCCAGTACAAACGGACTGATTCGCAATATTATAAATGAATTCAATCGTTGCGCTTATGTTGGTTATACTGCAACGCCATACGCAAATATTTTTATCGCCCAAGACGATACAGATTTGTTCCCTCGTGATTTTATAGTCAACTTGCCTGCTCCTTCCAATTATGTGGGGCCAGAAAAAGTGTTTGGAACATCTCTAGAGCCCAATGAGAATGACGACACATTACCCATTGTGGTGAAGGTCTCCGACTATTCTGGATTTGTACCAGAAAATCATAAAAAGAACGATGATAAACCGACATATGAGGACATACCAAGATCACTAAAAACGGCCATCAAATGTTTTATCGTCACATGCGCCATTCGTATTGCACGCGGACAAGAGAACAAACATAATTCCATGCTTATTCACTTGTCTAGATTCCAAGTTTGGCAAAATGTTATCAAAGACTTAATAGAAGAATTATTCCGTTTCTATAAACAAGAAATAGAAGCGAATGACCGTGCAACACTTGAAGAATTTAGGCAAATTTTTGAGGTGGATACAGATAATTATACCTCCTATACAAGTACGACAAAAAGCATTCTCCAATCTTCCTTATCTGACATTGACAAAAATATGAAAGTTCATTCATGGGAAGAGATAAAGCCGCTACTCAAAAGAGCCGCGCAAAAAATTGTGGTTAAATCTATTAACGGTTCTTCTGGTGATGTTATTGATTATCAGCAACACGAGAAAACTGGAATATCTGTAATTGCAATAGGAGGAGATAAATTATCACGAGGACTCACGCTTGAAGGACTTTCAATTAGTTATTTCTTACGTGCCTCAAAAATGTATGATACACTAATGCAAATGGGACGTTGGTTTGGTTACCGTCCTGGATATGTCGATTTGTGTCGTCTTTTTACAAGTACAGAACTTAATGAATGGTTTAGACACATCACTTTAGCAAGTGAAGAACTTCGAGACGAGTTTAATTATTTGGCAGAATCAGGGCAAACTCCCGAACAATATGCGCTTAAAGTCAGACAACATGACGGTGCATTGCAGATTACGGCAATTAATAAAATGCGAAACACCAGACAAGTTGAAGTCTCATGGGCTGGAAAGTTGAGAGAAACTTACCAACTACCTATGGACAAAGGACTTGAACATAGAAATTATGTGGCAACGGCTGAACTTATAAACTCTATCGGGAAGCCTCAGACGACAGATAATAACTACTATCTTTGGTTTGATGTAAATCCGGAAAAAATTTGCAACTATTTAGACGCATTTAATGTCGCGAAATCACTGAAGAAAGTGAATTTGGATTTGATAAATAAATACATCAAGAATCTTGTTAATCACGGAGAATTGACATCTTGGCGTATAGCACTGATGAATAGAAGTGGTGCAGAAAAGAAATATGACTTCGGTAATGAGATCATTGGAGGATGCTTCAAAAGAACACGCGCTAACGAGAGCGGAGATGATACATACTTTATCCGAAAGAATCATATCGTTGGACATCAAACAGACGAATTCATTGATCTCGATGAAGAAACGATAGAGAATGCGAAAGAGAGGACTATTGAAATTATGAAACAACAAAATCGCGAATGGAATAAAAATTACCCTTCTCCCAAAATTGTACGAGAAGAATTTCGTTCTGTAAAAAATCCCCTATTGATTATATATCCACTGAATCCACAATGGGCAAATGTTCTGGATAAGACAGGAAAGGTAAAAGCTGAAACTATACAATATACGATACAAGATGAACCGATTATTGGCTTTGCTATAGTATTTCCACATAGCAATATTCGAGATAATGCCGTTGCGTATACTGTAAATATGGTCGCAGAATATGAAGAAACGGATGATAATTTTGAAAACGAAAATGACAACGACTATGATGAACAATAAAATGCTAAAACTCTGGAAGGAACTTGATGAGGAAAGGGCAATCGGTCTTGTAAAGCGACTATATTCAAGTGACTTAAGTTTTCGTATATACGCGACGTATAGGTATCCAGAGGCAATATCAGGAGTCGCATTTAATTTCAATAATGATGTACGTATAAATATTTCTAATTTTGAAAATTTAAAAGACATCAAGGTCTCATTATTTGATGATGTATCATTTGATAATTCAAAATTACTTCTGGTTGAATTGCTTCATCCTGAAAGTATCGATGTGTTTTCCACGTTGTGCGAAAATCTGATATATTCCGTTAAGGAACTAGAATCCGAAAAAGATATTGCTCAAGTAGTTATTAATCAGTTGTCTAAATGGAAAAAACTCTTTGAGAAAAGTAATACAGATGGACTTACCAACGAACAGCAACAAGGGCTTTATGGTGAATTGACATTCCTCCAGAAATGTCTTTTACAACAAAATACATACTCAAATGTACTTGATACATGGGTTGGTGTAAATGCTGCTTTACGAGATTTCCAAGCTTCAACTTGGGCTGTTGAGGTTAAAACGACAGCCACGAACAACCCTCAGAAGATATCTATTAGCGGAGAACGACAACTTGACGAAAGTTTGTTAGACAATTTATTTTTGTTCCATTGTTCTGTTGAGGTCTCAAATGGAAATGGAGAAACTTTATCACAAAAAGTAGCGGCAATTAGGTCTTTATTAGAAAATGATTACCCTGCTCGGAATAAATTTGATGCTAAGCTATTGGATGTTGGTTATTTTGATAATCAAGCATATAAGTATGACCATAGGTTCTACAAAATACGGTCTGAAAATTATTATCGGGTTGCAGACGATTTCCCGCGAATTAAAGAACAAGAACTTCGTGATGGAGTATGTGGAGTGAAATACGATATAGTACTTGCAATGTGTAACGAATATTTGATTACCGAGAAACAGCTTCTAACAATAATTCAAAACAATGACTGAAATAGAAAAATATTATAATTCTCTCCAGCAAGAAATTATTGCTTTACAAGAAAGTGATGATGAAGGGGGATCTCGTGAACAATTGTTTACTCATCTTGCCATTGATTTATTGGCTGATTGTGGCGAAACTGAAAATGCCACTATTGCCTATGATGAGAAAGATATGGGTAAAAGAGGACAACATAAGATCAATGGTTACGCAGTTTCAGATAATTACGAAACGGTTGACCTATTTATTACGATATACAAAGCGGAAGAAAACATTGTAAACATTCCTAAAGCTGAGATTGACAAATCAGCTTCTCTTATTACAAACTTTTTTCGCAAGGCTACATATAACGACTATTCTAGTGATATTGATGAATCTAGACCAATTTTCGATTTTGCAAAACAATTGGCAACGTTTGATGAATTAAATGAGAGCCTAGTCCGTGTTAATGTTTTCATTCTTACAAATGGTGAGTACAAAGGCAATAAGCCACAAAGTACATCCATCAATGGTACTCAAATTTTTTATCATGTCTTTGACATTCATAAATTATATCAACTTTCCGAGGACTCAAGATTGCCCATTGAAATAGACTTCAATGATTTTTGCGGTGAAAAGTTTGATATTCCATGCTTACCGGCAAGCAACACTAATACTGATTACAAGGCTTATCTAGCAATAATGCCTGGAAAATGCTTAGCAAAATTGTACGAGCAATATGGAGCTCGTTTATTAGAGCAAAACGTTCGTTCGTTTCTTCAATTTACAGGAAAAATAAACAAGGGCATCAGAGAAACAATACGAACCGAACCTCACATGTTTTTTGCGTTTAACAACGGTATTGCTGCGACTGCAGATCATATTGAACTTGACAAGAACAATCGGATATGTAAAATACGCAATTTACAAATCGTGAATGGTGGTCAGACCACAGCTTCCATTTATACTACCGCGAAGAAAGATAAAGCCGACATTTCTGATATATATGTTCAAGTAAAATTTTCTATTATAGAAAAACCAGAACAATATTCAGACATCGTATCTCGTATTTCACGTTATTCTAACACGCAGAATAAAGTGAATGATGCAGATTTCTCTGCCAATAATCCAGCATTAGTTGCTATCGAGAAACTATCTCGATATATTGTTTCTCCGATTACACCGAATAGTAATATTCAGACACACTGGTTCTTTGAACGTGCACGAGGACAATACAAGACACTACGAAGCAGGGAAGGTTTTACAAAGGCACAGCGAAGTGCATTTGACAAAAAATATCCTAAAAGTCAGATGTTTACTAAAGTAGAATTGGCAAAATACATCAACGCATATCAAGAAGTTATAGGTGCTTATAACAAGGTTGTTATTGGTCCAAATTCTGTCGTGCGTGGCAATGAAAAAAATTATGTGAAGTTTATGAATTGTAATTTGCCTGATATCAAAAGTATTAACAATGTATATTTTGAGGATACAATAGCAAAGGCCATCCTCTTCAAAACCGCAGAAAAACGATATGGAACACGGAAAAACGACTATTGCATTGGAGAACTTCGTCAAGTCGCCGTACCATATACGATTTCTTTAATAAGCTTTTTAACGGGTAACAAACTAGACTTGTATAAAATATGGAAGAACCAATCACTATCAGATACTCTATCTGACTTTATATATGAACTGATGAAGCAAGTAAATGCCTTCATCATAGACAAGTCACCCATTACGCACTATATAGAATGGGCTAAAAAGGATGAATGTTGGGAACTCATAAAGCAACATAATTGGATTATCAACATTGAGGATATCAAAACAGATTTAATTGATGAGAAAAATCCACCTAAGCGTAAAGTCCTAACAGATGCTGGAGGAACGGAAGAAGAAGAAAAACACAAAGAAGAACTTCTGAGAAGTATACCTTATGCTTTATGGAAAAAAATTGGAGAATGGGGTAAAGATGCTGGATACCTTGACATAAATAAACAAAGTTGGGCTAGTGATACAGCTTTTATTGTCAAAAATAATCGTAAATTCGATAACCGCGAAAAAAATCACGCGATGGTACTTTTCGATATTGTATGTGAACATAATCCAGAATTATTGGAAGAAGCCGGCAGCTTAACTGAAAATGAACCATCAAACTCTACTACTGATAAACCCCAGTCTCAATCAAATGAAATAACCCTAGAATTAGTTCAACGTATGGTTGAGTGGGATAGACACAAACGTGTGTTAGAAGATTGGAAATGGAAAGCAATGAATGATGTCGTCCAAGGCCGTAAACCATTTACAGATCGAATGAAATATGCTTTTTTCCTCAATTTGGAAAAACTGAGAAAAAGAGGATTTGAGTAACTATACAAGGTTAAGTAACATGAATGCCATTTATACAACGTTACTGAAATCATGTCAGATTTTCAGCCTCAAATTTGGGGATGACAAACAAAAACTGGGTGCACTTTTGGGTGCACCCAGCTCAAATCGTTGATTATAAAGGATTTCTGCGGAGAGAGAGGGATTCGAACCCCCGGTACCTCTCGGTACGCCGGTTTTCAAGACCGGTGTAATCGACCACTCTACCATCTCTCCTTGAGGGGATTTTCGTTTACCGGTGCAAAGGTAGTACATGTCGGGCGAAAAACAAAATAAATTTTTCGTTTTTAGCGAAACGGATGATCTGATGGGGTGGATACAGAGTCTATACTTATCAAGATAGAAGTGCAATTTATCTTGATAAGTATAGTAGATTATTTGCGTAAGAGCATATCGTATAGCCCTTGTATATCGTTGTGCAACCGTAGGAATCCGGCGGTCTTCTCCAATGTCTCCTCGTTCATATAAAGTTGCTTGTTCACTTCAATCATAACGGAGTGATATTTGTTTCCGCCTGGCACATCAAAAGTTTTGCTGTTTGAGAAAGGATTATTGATGCCGACACGATACCCCTTGGAGATGAAATAGTTCTGGATGTTCCCTATAACCACTTTGCTTGGTTTTGTTTCATCCTCGTTGAACCCGATACAGATGTCAATATCCTGTGGTGGATTGGCATTGAGCAGATTAGGAAGAGATGAAAAACTATGGCAGTCGATGAGGAGGAGGCCCGGTCCCCATGTATTTCTTTCCTTAATTTTTTCTATCACCATATCATGAAATTCCTCATACATTTTATGGGATTCTTCGGGCGAAAACAACGCATGAGTCTGACCGTCAGGTAATGTGATATGATATGAAATTCCCAAACCTTCCTTTTCAAGAGGATCATTTGGTAAGCGTTCAACATCACAGCACAAGCGGCACCATGGGAAGATGATGGATTCAATATGTTCGTTCTTCTCGTTGGGAACAAACAGTTCGTCGGTATAAAAATCGATGAGGTTTTGCCCGATTTCAAGAAGTTCTTCATCTCTTTTACTTATCTCGTTATTAGGGATTTTGATGGAGGAATGCGGAATGTGAAGAAGGAGATTCTTAAATCTTCTTCCTGGGAATTCTCCATGCCTGAAATACGTCTCGCAGAAGAATCTTCTTATTTCCCTTCCGTTTACGATTGAATGTGATTCCTTCATCGAGATTAAATCATTAAGAGGTTTGACTCGTCCTATGCCACCCCATGCATCTGCGGAATGAATCGGCCGAGAACGTAAAAAAGTAAGAAAGTATTCTACGAAATCATCATCAGATACTTCCAATCCGATTGCTTCTTCGAAATGATACTTTAAAATTCGGACCACAATGTTGTATTCACGTTCACTCAAATGCCATTTGACTTCTGGTCGATAATGATAGTCATTAGGACTAAAGGGTTCTCTGTACTTTTCCATGTTCGTTTGTATTTAAATGGTGAAACAAAAAATGTCTTGCACAGCACTGGGGCTTGGTCCAAGACAACGAATCTCTGAAAAAAAGAAATCCTTACACATCTCCGCCATTGGAGATGGATAAGGAAATCCACATTCATGGAGCTGTTGTTTTTGGCTTTCGCCCACATCTGCTTTTTAAAGCTCACCACCGTGGTCGTCGGGGATACTCTAGTCTCTCGCCGACTCGGTTGGCACGCATTGCTGCGTTCTTGATGCTGATTTCCTGACTATATTGTCATCTTAGGGTGCAAAGGTAATCAAATTTATTTATCTCTGCAATTCAATTGATATAATCCAGAAAAATAAGCGTTAAAATTAAAGTTACTACAGTAGTCAACAAGCAAGTGTAATGCAAAGTCAAATGATGTTTTTGTAAAAACATAGAACTTGGCGTATACTTTCAAGATAAATTACACTTCTATCTTGAAAGTATACTAAAAAGCCAAAGTTGCCTCCGCATTTACTTTAAAACCTTAATCAGATATTCCGAAACGATATCTGTCGCGAGAATGATGTCCTGCGAGAATCCATGGTCAAAGTATTCAAGCGCCACAAACTCACTTTTTGGCCATATCTGATGATACCTCTCACCATAGGTGTAGGGTACCACGCGGTCGAAAGTACCGTGTAGGATGAGGGCGGGACCCTGATAGTGAACTGCCGTTTCATAGATGGGAAGTCGTTTTGCTGTTCTCACATAGTCGTATCCCAGATGCATGTCGCCAAAGTCGATATAGTCTGTGGGCAGATCGGGATTATACATCTTACCGAACGTACTGCCACGAATTGCATCTTCTCGAAGTACTGCAGCAGGCGCCATGAGCACTACGGCACGGAAGGCACTAGTGCCAAGTTCTCCTGCAGTCATAGACGCCACGACACCTCCTTGAGAGTGTCCTACTATGGCGATGCCATCGACGAAAGACAGAGCTTTCACATAGTCGTAAACTTTCTTGGCATCAGAAATCTCATTGGATACCGTCATGTCAACAAAATCGCCCTCGCTCTCGCCATGACCATTGAAGTCGAAACGAATGGAGGCGATGCCGTGCGCTTGAAGACTATCTGCAATATTCTCGAAAAGTGCGCCATCTTTCTTGCCACCAAAACCATGGCAGAGCATCACGATGGGACATTTCTGGCCTATCGATAATTGAGGCTTCTGCATGATGGCCTGCAACTTACCATGGTCGCCGTCGATTGTAATCCGCTCCTCGACACCTCCCGGTGTCCTAACGCCGCCATGGTTTTCACGCAGATATTTCTCTACTTTGTATGGTTGTGTAGTGGAGAGCATCACATTGCCGTCTGGGCCTACCACCACCATTGATGGAACCCAACGTATGCCGTATGCCTTGGCTGTCTCGGAATCGCGCATCCTCTTCATTTCGCTACAGTGCATGTATTGCAATCCATGCTTGGCGATGGCACTCTTCCAAGCATCAGCATCATGATCCATGGAAACGCCGACGAACTGCACCTTCTTGCCGTATCGGTCGTACATCTTCTTCACTATCGGTAGATCGTGGATGCAGTCAGAGCACCATGAGGCCCAGAAATCAAGCACCACCGTCTTACCCCTATACTTGCTCAATTTTACGGTCTTGCCTTCTGGCGTCTGCAATTTGAAGTCGGGCGCTGCAGTACCGGCCTTTATCAAATCTTTACAATAGTAATCGTCCACTTCTTTTGCTTGGTCTGTCCATTGTGCAAATGTTGTCAAGGACATGACCAACAAAAGCACTATCGTCAAAATCTTCTTCATATAGATTATCGTTTTTGTTATATCATTCGATTTACGTTTAACTTCGTATTAGTGGTGTAAAGGTACTGAAAATACCGCAATGCGCCAAATGTAGAGGGATTTTTGACTCGCTGAAGCATTGGCCGGCGGCGCGGTATGTCTTTCTTCTGTGGGGACGGCGGATGTGAGTGCGCCGCGGGGACCGATCCCCTACACTCCTATCACGGTGGCCACGAGCTGGCGGGCGCCGCCGTGGTTGCGAAATTCGCAGAGGTAGATGCCCTGCCACGTGCCGAGATTCAGGCGCCCGTTGGTCACAGGGATGGTGAGGGCGGCTCCGGCCAGCGTGCTTTTGGCGTGGGCGGGCATGTCGTCGCGGCCTTCGAGGGTGTGGAGATAGTCGGCGCTACTCTCGGGCGCCAGTCGATTGAATATGGTTTCCAGGTCGGCGCGGACGTCGGGGTCATAGTTTTCGTTCACCGTCAGCGCGCAGCTGGTGTGCTTCACAAAGAGGTGCACAATCCCCGTTTGCGGCAGCGGGTGCAATTGGTTGACGATTTCGTCGGTAATGAGATGAAATCCGCGCGCCCTTGGACGGAGCGTCATCTCCTGCTGTTGTATCATCATTTTGTTGCCAGTTTTGGATGGTTTGACGGGTGTAAAGGTACGAAGATTTCCGCGCTTTTCGACACTGCCGCTGCCAAAATCGCCTGCCGCGCCTGCCCCACAAGTGTTGCGCCGTCAATGCCCTTGCGGAAGCAAACCAGTGCCCTTGGATAATTAAGTTAATAAAGTAATTAGATTAAGTTATTAAGGTAATACAATTAAGTTAATAACTTAATTGTCGCTATCCATTGGTTTTCGAACGCAAGACCAAGGGATAGCCAACGCGAAACCAATGAAATGGAAATGCGAAACCAATGACGGGGCATCGCGAAAGCGGCGGATGGTGAACGAAAAAGCGGCAGATGGAGAATGCGAAAGCGGCAGATGGCGTTTCGAAGGACGCTGCACGATGAAACGAAGGACTCCAAGCAACAAGGCGAAGGGCACCAAACAACAAAACAACGAACACCAAGCTATAAGGCGACGGCCGCTGGAAGAAACGGTCGTCGCCGGTGGGTTTCTAGACTAGAGATGTTGTTGCGGTCGGGGGTCAACGCCGAGGAGCGCGGCCACCGTTGGCGCGCCGTGATGCTGCGCCGGCGAGGAGCGGTGGAGGCGGCTAAGGATGGTCGATGTCGATGATGACGTAGTTTTTGGTGCCGAGGCCTATTTTTTCGGCCCAATCTATGGTGTGGGTGCCGTGCCGACTGTTGATGCGCTCGATGAGGGGCGCGTTGTTGTCGCCGGCTCGGCCTTGGTGGCGAAACACTTTTTCCACGCAGGCCCAATCGAGCGCCACGGGGTCGAGGGATGCCATGATGCCCATGTCGAGGAGCTCGGGCGCCGCGGGATGACCGTCGCAGTCGCAGTCCACCGACATGTTGTTCATGACGTTGATGTAGAGGATGTTGTCGCCGAAATAGTCGGCCACTGCCTGTGCCGACGCTGCCATGCACTCTAGGAATCCGTCTTGATTGGAGATGTGTTTCCAGGCTTCGGGAATATCGGTGGTGTATCCCGCAGAATGGATGTACGCTTTGCCGCTTGCCGAGGCCACGCCTATGCTCTGATTCTTCAACACGCCGCCATATCCGCCCATGGCGTGGCCCTTGAAGTGGGCGAGATTGATGAGAAAGGTGTAGCGCGAGAGGTGGTTGCCCACGATGTCGTACTTGAGATACTTATGGTCGCGCACGGGGATTTTCATCTCTCCGTCCTCGTCCATCAGATCGACTGCGAAGAGCGAGTCGAAGCCGTGCTCGCGGATGGTTTGCCAATGGGCCTCGTTGGTGGAACGGCTACCTCCGTAGGCGGTGTTGCATTCCACAATGGTGCCGTGGACGCGCTCCACCAGCGGGCGAATGAATGTGGGCCTGAGATAGTGGGGATTTCCGCTCTCGCCGGTGCTGATTTTCACGGCCACGCGCCCCTTGGCCTCGCGCCCCAGCGCTTCGTAGATTCTGACGAGCGACTCGGGCGTTATTTCTCGTGTGAAATAAACCTTGCTTTGTGCCATGCTCGTTGCAGCGACGGCGCAGAGCATCATGGTGAACAGAATGTTTTTCATCTTGCGGTTTTCGTTTGTATGAGTATAACGCGAAAATCGCCGATTTAGTGTGTGGGGCTGCCGCGAACGGCATCGGGGGGCGGGCGGCGCGGGGCTTCAGTGTCCCATGCGCGAGGTGTCGGCGGCGAGGCGGTGCTTCTCTTTGTAGCTGCCAAAGGTGTAGGACAATGCGAGCGACACGGTGCGCCACTGCTGCCACACGCGCATGTGGAAGTCTTGGGTGCCGAGGGTGGAACTCGTGTCGAAGGCGGCGTTGGTGAGATTGCGGCCGTCGAGGGCGAGCTGCCAGTGGTGGTCGATGCGATAGCGCAGGGCGGCGCTGATGCGAAAGCGGGGACGGATGACGAGATCGCCCTGGAGGGCGGCCGACTGAAAGAAGGGATTGAGCGTGAGGCGCACGTCGGGGTGGCGACTCAGGGTGACAACGGCGTTCATGCCCGTTATCAGGGTGAGTTGCGTGCGATTGTAGGGCAGGTCGAAGAAGTTGCTGTTTTTGTCGTGCTGATACGACAGCGCCAGAAAGGCATTGCCGCCCAGCCACTTGCCTGCGGCGAGCACGGCCGAGGCTTGGAGCATCAGACTGTTGGAGTAATCATAGTTGACTTCCTTCATCACCACGGCGAGGCGGTCGGCGGGCTGATAGGCCTGCTGCACGAAATAGTCGGGGCGGAGCATCAGACAGGCGGTGAACGTGTAGCGGCGGTCTAGCATCCAGGAGAGCGCCGCCACGTAGGCACGGGTGGGTCGCAGGCTGGGATTGCCCCATATCTCTGTGTAGGCCGAACTGTAGTACACGCTGCCGAGGGTGCTCCAGAAGCTGGGATAGGTGGCGTCGGCGGTGAGCGAGAGGTTCAGCGCGTGGCGCTTGTTGATGGGCCAGTCGGCCACAAGGCGCGGACACACCAGCCACCGGTGGTGCCCCGGGCGGTGATAGTGTTCCACGGCGACGGAGGTCTCCAGCGAGATGCCCAGCGCAAAGGTTTTCTCCATCCCCGCATAGCCGCTCACGATGCGCTCCACGAAGCCCACGCTGCCCGTGGCCTGCGAGAGCGGAGCGCCCTCGGAGGAGGTGGCCGTTTGGTGGCTCTTGTTGTTGGTCCACTGCGCCCGTGCACCATAGTTTAGCGTGAGGCCGCGGCCCAGGGCGTGGGTTTGGTCGGCCGTGAAGAGCCACTTGTTGATGAGCTGGTTGCTGACGGAATTCACGTAGAGCCCTCCCGAGAGCGTCTGCCGGCGGGGCGCTTCGTAGTGCAGAAACGAGGCGCCGAGTTGCAAGCCGAAGGGCGCTTCGTAGTGGAGGTCGGCATTGTGCAGCTGCTCGTGGCTCACGGTGTGCTGCTTGCTCGCCACGGTGCCGCTCTGCGTGTTGTGCCCGTGGAGGCTGGTCCAACGGCCCGAATAGGCCGCCGACAGTCGGTGGTGCTCAGAAAAGGCGTAGTCGAGGCCCACGCGACCGCTGTGGGCGATGGTGCGCGAGGCGTGGCGCATCTCGTCGGCATAGGGCACGCGCACACCGTCAACAAGCTGATTGGCCGAGTGTTCCCCCGTGGCATAGCTCTTTCCGCCGCGATATTGATAGTCGGCGTCGAGGCTCAGACCATTGTTCACGTAGAGCAAGGCACTCTGTGTGCGCAGGGCGGCGTAGCGATTTTGGTCGGCGGTGGCAGCGATGCGCCCCGACAACTGGTTGGCAAAGTCCTTGGTCACCACATTGATGGCCGCCCCGCGAACATGATAGCGCGCGGGGGCCGAGGCCATCACTTCGGCACGCGCTATCTGCTCGGCCGGCATCTGTCGCAGCCGTTCGGCCACTTGACTGGTGCTCAGGGTGGTGACTTTGCCGTTGATGATGAGTGCCACCTCGCGGCCTGTGTAGCTGATGGCGTCGGCATCGGCATAGACGCCAGGGATGCAGGCCAGCAGGTCGTAGGCGTTGGCGGCGCGAAACTGCTCTTGCAGGGCGGCCATATCCACCACCATCATGCCGTATTGCTGCTTCACCACGGGGCGGTTGCCGCGCACGCGCACCTCGCCCAGATGCACCGCCGACTCGGGCAGCACGATGCTACCCACGCGTTCTTGGAGAAAAGGCACGCTGACGGTGAGCCGGCCCACACACGAGATGCGGGCCGTGGCGCGGCGAGCTTCGCGGGGTATCACAAAGTCGCCGGCCTCGTTGCTCACGTCGCCGGTGATGAAAGTGCTGTCGGCGGGGCTCAAGAGGGCAATGCTGGCGAAGGGCACAGGCCGCCCGCGGCCATCGACGATGCGGCCGCGAAACTTGTGCTCTTGCTTGCGCACGCACTCCACAAAGAGGTGGCGGCCGCCGATGGAGAGGCGCACGGGATAGAATCCGGCCACCTGGCGCACAGCGTCGGGCACGTGCTCGCGGTTCACGCGGGTGGTGACGGTGAAGTCTTCCAGCTCGTCGTAGATGAAGTTGATGGTGTAGTCGTCGGAGAGCGATTCAATAGTTTTGAGCGCCTCCGACATGGATGTGCCCTTGAACGAACAACTGATGCGCTGCGCACGGGCAACAGACATCCATAGGCACAGCAGTGTCGCAATGATGACGGAGCGCTTCATTCCACGGTCAGGGTGTCGTGATTCAACTTGAGTTGCACCTTCTCGAAGTGGTTGAGCGCCGCAACGACGGTCTCCACGGGCGCCTGCCGGTCCCAACTGAAATGCAGTCGGAGGTTGCGGCGGGCGGCGGGGGCATAAACCACCGAGAGGCGATAGTGGGCGGCCAACTCGGAGAGCAGATCGGAAAGGGCCACATCGTCGAACACTCTGACGGGCGCCGGCGCGGCCTGAAGCGGGCTCACCTCGCGGGCGGTGTCGGCGGCGGGCGACGACACGGCCGGCGTTTCTGCCTGCGCCAACTCGCGACTGCCCTGGCGACCGCCCATGCTGATGGCGGCAAAGGCCAGCCCCGACACCACGAGCAGGCCCACCACGGCGGCGGCCAACTTGCGCCACAGTCGGGCAGCGGGCACCGACTGTGAGGCTTCAAACTGCGCGAGAGCCTGCTCCGTGTCGGCAGGGGCAGGCGTGTCGTAGGCGCGACTCACATCGGCCAGCAGGCGGTAGAGGTCGCGATTGTCCTCGTCGGCCAACAGCTCGCGTGCCTCTGCCTCGGTGAAATTCTCGGGCTGGTCCATCAGTTGGAGCAGCCGCTCGATTCGGTCATTCGTTGTCATGGTCAAGCGCTTTCTTTAGTTGTGCAAGGGCATTCGATAGACGCTTGTAAACGGCGGCCTCGCTGATGCCCAGTGCGGCGGCCATTTGGCGATAGGTCATGCGCCGGTCGTATTTCATGCGGATAATGTCGCGATGGGGCTCCGACAAGCCTTCCACGAGCGCACGGAGCCGGTCGTAGCGGCGGCGGGTGTCGACCTCGGCATCGACGGTCAGAGAGGACGTTTCTGGCAACAGCCGTCGGCGCACGCGCGCAGTATTGGAGAGATGGTGGAGCCGATTGATGCAGGCATGGCGCACACACGCAAGCAGCCAGGCACGGGCGCCGTCGGCAGGCACACTGTCTGCTCCCTGCCACACCCGCGCCAGCACGTCGCTCACGGCGTCGGCGGCCTCCTCGTCGTCGTTCAGCATGGTGCGGGCCAACCCCATCATCGGCCCGTAGTGGCGGCGAAACATGTCCTCGAATTCTTCTTTCAGCATTCCGGTGTGCCCTTTACTTTAACTAACAAGCGAGAATGCGTTTTCCCAACCGCGCGCGGCCCGAAGTTTTTCTTTTTTAACACAACGATCGGCAACATGCTCTGCGCCCATGACGATAAGCAGCGGCAAAGATACAGAAAAGTGCGGACACGAGGGCACGCGGACTTCGTTTTTGCAAAGCGGGGGCCGGCTTAACGAAATTAAACTCCTTCGATGGTGGGCCTTCGCGTTTTTCTGCTACCTTTGCACGATGCCCGCCGCGGGGATAGGCCGTTGGCTCGACCGGTTTGGCATTCGCCGATACAATGTGTTCGGCTTCTGCGTGATGCTGGCGGCGTGGGCCGTTCTCTTGTTTTTGGGCAACAGCTACGCCGGTCTGGTGATCGGTATCATCCTCGCAGACGTGGGCCAACAGTTCGTGGGGCTCGCCAATCAGAGCAGCGCGCTGGCCATAGACCCCCACGCTTCCAATCGCATCAACACGATCTACATGACCATCTACTTCATCGGCGGCTCAATAGGTACGCTCCTGGCGGGCATCGGATGGCGGCATCTGGGATGGAGCGGCGTGGCGATGGCGGGCAGCATGCTCGTGCTGGCGGGTCTCGGCTCCATGCTATTGAAAAAGAACAATGTGGCGCAATGGATGGCCAAATAGCGGATTCACAACGCAAGGGCTGGTGACAGCGGGCGGCGGACAGCCCTACGAAGGAGCTCGCCGCCGAACAATCCGCCCGAAAGGACGGTGACCTGCGGCATACATCTATATAATATGGGGACCCGTCGGCCGATGCGGCGGGTCCCCATGTGGTGGGTTGTCGTCTTGGCAGGCGCTCTCCTAGAGACGCTCCGCCGGCGCTCGTCAGGCGTCGCCCTTGGAGGTGCCAAAGGGCGTGGCGGTGCGGTGCAACTGCTCGGGCAGCACTATTCTGCCGTGCTCGTGCTCATATTTAACCACATTTTCCTGAAGGGCGGCGAGCAAGCGCTTGGCATGTTCGGGCGCCATGATGAGACGGCTCGACACTTGGGCCTTGGGCAGGCCGGGGAGCACTGCCGCAAAGTCCATCACAAACTCGGTGCGAGAGTGTGTGATCATGGCGAGATTGACATATTTGCCTTGCGCCGTTTCGGGCGTCAACTCCAGTTGGAGCTGACCGTTGTTCTGAATTTCAGCCATAATGATTGATGTTTTCGGGTTTACGGATTATTGTTGGGCCTTGTAGCGCTCGGCCTGCTCGCGAATGAGCGCTGCGTCGTCGAAATAGTTGATGCGCATGGCGGCCTTCACTTCGGCAAGGGTCTTGGCAGCCACTTCTCGTGCGGCTTCGGAGCCCTTCTGCAGGATGCGATACACTTCGGGAATGTCTTGTTCAAACTCGTGCCGCCGCGCACGGATGGGCTCCAGCCGGCTGTTGAGCACGCGAGTGAGAAACTTCTTGCACTTCATGTCGCCCAAACCGCCGCGCCGATAGTGGTCTTTCAGCTCGTCGAGATTGTGATACTCGGGCCAGAACGCCGCAAAATCGTCGTCTTTCACGAAGGCATCCATGTAGGTAAACACCACGTTGCCCTCCACGTGCCCCGGATCTTCCACGTGCAGGTGGGAGGGATCGGTGTAGGCGGTCTTCACCTTGGTTTCCACCTCCTTTGCCGTGTCGCTCAAATAGATGCAGTTTCCGAGGCTCTTGCTCATCTTGGCGTTGCCGTCGAGCCCTGGCAAGCGAAGGCAAGCCGCGTTCTCGGGCAACATGATTTGGGGCTCCACGAGCACCTCGCCGTAGGTCTGATTAAACCGTCGCACGATTTCGCGGCATTGTTCCAGCATGGGCTCCTGGTCTTCGCCCACCGGAACGGTGGTCGCTTTGCAGAAGGTGATGTCGGCCGCTTGCGAGATGGGGTAAGTGAAGAACCCCACCGGGACGCCCTGTCCGAAGTTGCGCATCTGAAGCTCGGTCTTGACGGTGGGATTGCGTTGCAGCCGTCCCACAGACACCAAGTTCATGTAATACACCGTCAGTTCGGTGAGCTCGGGAATCATCGACTGCACAAAGATGGTCACCTTCTGCGGGTCGAGGCCCACCGAAAGGTAGTCGAGCGCCACCTCAATCAGGTTCTGGCGTATCTTATCGGGGTTGGCGGCGTTGTCGGTGAGCGCCTGCACGTCGGCGATAAACACGAACATGCGATCGTAATTGCCTTCTTCTTGCAACTCCACACGACGGCGCAAGCTGCCCACGTAGTGTCCCAAATGCAAGCGACCCGTGGGGCGGTCGCCCGTCAGAATGATTCTTCCCATATGCTTATTCGTTGATATTGTGATGCTTCTCCCGCGGGCGGCCAGGCCAAGAGTGGCGCGGGGCGTTGCCACGGGTAGTGCAAAGGTACGACAAAAAACTTTTTCAGGCAAAACAAGCACAAATATTTTGCAGTTTCAAAATAATGTCGTACCTTTGCACCCGCAAATGAGCAAGAGCTCATCCCTAACATCGCGGAGTGGAGCAGTTGGTAGCTCGCCAGGCTCATAACCTGGAGGTCGCATGTTCGAGTCCTGCCTCCGCAACTCCATCCTCAACGAGGGCGAATCGCATCAGCGGTTCGCCCTCGCTCTTTTATCACAGCCCTGGGCCGGCATCACGGCCGAAACACCAAGCTATACACATCGCAGAGCGACGCCCCCGGCGTGGCACTCTCGAAGCGCAGATACAGCGCATGCTTGCCACCGAGGCCGTCGAGGCCCGTGAGCGTCATGGCGCGCTCGCCCTCGCCCCGCTCGTCTCCCGTGAGCGCCATGCGGCCTATCACGCGGCCGCCCTTGCTCTCCCACGGGCTATCTACCATCGCCACAATCTCGCCCTTCACGCCCAGCGGGCGCATCTCAAGGCACAGCCGCGGCGACGCCAGCGACGCCAGATGGTCGAAATTGAAATATTTGTAGCCCGCCACACTGCCCGCCGTGTTGTTCACCAGCGGCGCATGATGCGTGTTCAGGCTATAGCTGCCGTCCATGTCATTGTCGCCCACATAAGTGGCCGCCACATACGACCCCTTGAACACATAGCCCGGATACTCCTGCGTCATGGGCTCGGGATGCGTCAGATAGCACGCGATGCCCGCCGGCTGCCGCTCCAGCGGGTTCAGTCCGTCGGTTTGGAAACCCTCCGACGTCACTTCCGCCTCGCTAATCACAATGGCATCGCCCACGCGCTGCACCTCCACCGGAGCCACCATCGGCTGGCGCGCAAACTCGTTGGTGCCGCTCTGCCGATGGAAAAACACCCACCAGCGACCGTTCACCTCGGCCAGCGTGCCATGCGTGTTGCCGTTTCGATAGCCCGTCACTATCACATGGCCCTGCTCATCCGTGTCGCGACCGCGCCCGTCGATAATCGTGCCGCCATAAGTGAACGGCCCCAGCGGACTGTCGCCATAGGCATAAGCCAGCGTGTAGTTGGTGGACGGCAAGCCAAATTCCCCCGGCTCCGTGATGCGGCTGTAGATAAACACATACTTCCCAAGAATCTTCTTCATCGACGAGGCCTCGAAAAAGCGAGACGCGCCCCGCTGCTTGTTGCTCGAAATCATGTCCTCCACAATGCGCGTGCCTGCCAGCGGCGTGCACATCGTGCGCGGGTCGAGCTCTGCCGCATACGAGCGCTCAAAGCCCCAATATCCGTAAACACGACCATCATCGTCGCAAAACAGCGACGGGTCGAAGCCCCACACGCCCTCGGTGGACACGCCGTCGGCAGCCCAATTGCACACGCTAAACGGACCGTCGGGCCTGTCCGAGCGAGCCACCATCGTTTGGCGGCCGCCCTCCTGATTGTTGGGACAGAGATAATACACCTTGCGCCCCGACTCCACCGTCACCGCCACATCAGGCGCATACAGCACATCAGCCTTGCCATCGGCCCTGAACGGCTTGCCGTCGCGCGAGGCCTGCGACTTGAAAATCACCCCATCGTAGCGCCACTGCGTGAGGTCTTCCACCGGCGCCGACCACACCACCAAGTCGCGCCCGCAATACTCCGTGCGCAGATTGTCGTGAGAACCGTAGAGATAAACCCGCTGCCGGCCCGGCCTATCGGGGTCGTCAAACACATAAGCCTCGCCGTCGGGAATATGCTCCCACAGCGGCAAATAAGGATTTTGTGCCCGTGTGGGCATCGCCATCGCGGCCGCCAACAACGCAGCCCCTATCCATTTACCAGTCATTTTTTCACAAGTTAGTTTCACATTCACGCCACAAAGATACAAAAAGATTTCCATCCGCCACACACTATTCCGCAAAGATTGCATCCCCACTGCCCCACCCCTCACCTTTCCCCTCGCCGCCCCCGCAGCTGCTCCGTCCCAACTCTCACCTTTCCCCTCGCCGCCCCCGCAGCCGCTTCGCCCAAACTCTCACCTTTCCCCTCACTGCCTTCACAGCCGCTCCGCCCCAACTCTCACCTTTCCCCTCACTGCCTTCACAGCCGCCCCGCCCCAACTCTCACCTTTCCCCTCACTGCCTTCACAGCCGCTCCGTCCCAACTCTCACCTTTCCCCTCACTGCCTTCACAGCCGCTCCGTCCCAACTCCACCTTTCCCCTCGCCGCCCCCGCAGCCGCTCCGCCTTGCATGAGCATCGCCGACGCAACGCCCTTGTGTTTGCCCGTCAAGGGTTTCGCATCCGTCCGCCCTTAGTTTTAGAAAGGCAAACCGCCGCTCTCGGAAAATTAAGTTAATAAAGTAATTGAATTAACTTATTAAGGTAATATAATTAAGTTAATAACTTAATTGTCGCTATCCATTGGTTTGCGAACGCAAGGGCAATGGTTTACGAACGCGAATCCATTGGTTTGCCATCGCGAAAGCGACGGATGGCGAAGACGAAACCGGCGGCGGGCGAAGGCAGGTGCGGCGGAGCGAACGGAAACGGGCGGCGGTGGGAACGGGAACGGGCGGCGGTGCGGGCCGCGAAGGCATGAGAAAAGGGCGTGCCTCGGTGGGAGGCACGCCCTTTATGGCGGTGGCGCGGCGATGTGATAGCCGGCAGGGATTTAGTCGGAGAGCTTGCGGGCGCCGTCGCTGATCACCACGTCGATCACCTTGGGCTGCTTGCCGAATTTGGCGGTGTAGCGCTCTTTGACGGTGTTGATGAAGGGCTCGTAGAGCTCGTCTTTCACGAGATTGATGGTGCAGCCTCCGAATCCGCCGCCCATGATGCGGCTTCCGGTGACACCACATTCCTTGGCCACGTCGTTGAGGAAGTCGAGTTCTTCGCAGCTCACTTCGTAGTCTTTGGAGAGTCCTTCGTGGGTGGCATACATGTTTTGCCCCACGGTTTCGTAGTCGCCTTTCACGAGGGCGTCGCACACGGCGAGGACGCGGTCTTTCTCGCCCAGCACAAATTTGGCGCGGGTGTAGTCTTCGTGCCCCACTTCGTCTTTGACTTCTTCGAGCTGTTCCCACGTGCAGTCGCGAAGCGTCTCAAACTTGGCCTCGGGATGCTTGGCGGCGATGTGCTCCACCACCCGCTCGCAGGAGTTGCGGCGGTCGTTGTAGGGGGAGCCTGCGAGCTCGTGCTTCACGCACGAATTGATGAGCACGAGTTTGTAGCCCACGGGATTGAAGGGATAGTATTCGAATTCTCGCGAGCGGCAGTCGAGGCGCATAAGTTTGCCGGCTTGTCCGAAGACGCTGGCAAACTGGTCCATGATGCCGCAGTTGACGCCGCAATAGTTGTGCTCGGTGGCCTGTCCGGCGAGCGCCATGTCCCACTTTTCCACTTTGTTGTCGCCGAAGAGGTCGTTGAGGCCGCAGGCGAAGCAGCTCTCCATGGCTGCCGACGAGGACATTCCGGCGCCGAGGGGGACGTCGCCGGCAAAGGCGATGTTGTAGCCCTTCACGGGAACGCCGAGCTTTTGCATCTCTTTTGAGATGCCGTAGATGTAGCGGGCCCACGAGGCGCGCGGCCCTGCGGGGTCGCTGAGCTTGAAGTCCACGCGGTCTTTCAGGTCGATGGCGTAGGCCATCACCGTGTCTTCGGTGCCGTTGGGGCGCATTTCGGCCATGATGACTTTATCGACGGCGCCGGGGAAGACGAATCCTCCGTTGTAGTCGGTGTGCTCTCCGATGAGGTTGATACGACCGGGGGCAACATACACTTTCCCCGTTTTGCCATCGAAATGTTTGATGAATCGGCTTCTTACAAATTCTATATCCAGCATAGTTGTGCGGTGTTTTAAGGGTTAATGGTTACTCTTTTGTTGCGTGTGTGATACCGATCTTGCTTCCCCAGTTGCAGAACCAGAGGATGTAAGCGTAGAAGATGAATAGGCAGCAGGAGGCGAAGACGACGCCCGTCTTGTCCACGATGTAGCCCATTATCGGCATGAGCACGGCGGCGCCAATGACGCCGGTGTTGATGATGCCTGTGGCGGTCTTGGTGTGGGGGCCGAGCTTTTGCAATCCGAGATTGAAGATGAGGGGCCACATCACCGAGTGGAACAGTCCGGCTGCGAGCATGCACCAGATGCCCACCATGCCGGGCAGCAACACTGAAAGCAGTATGCAGAAGGCGCCGAGGCAGAGGCAGGCGGTGAGCAGATTGCGGGGTTTGAACTTGGTGAGTATGCCTGCGCCGATGAAGCGGCCCACCATCATGCCGCCCCAGTAGAAGGCGAGGAATCCGGTGGCGGTGGCGGCGTAGTCGCTCTCTGCGCCCATCATGTCGCGAAACTTGTAGGGGAGCATGGAGGGAACGCCAATTTCGACGCCCATATACATGAAGATGCCGAGGGCGCAGAGCCACACATGGGGATACTTGAACGCCGAACTTTTGTAGGCGCGGTGGATGCCGGCCTCTTCTTCTTGCTTGCCTTCATCGATCTTGGGCAGCTTGAGCACCACGAGTATGAGGCAGATGATGAGCGTGAAGATGCCCAATCCGAGGAACGGGCCTGGCACATAGCTGCCTGCATCGGGGGCTTTGGGGTCTTTGCCGGCAATGATGAAGGTGGTGATGAAGATGGGGGCCACGGTGGTGGCGACGGAGTTGAGCGCCTGGCTAAGCGTCATGCGGAAGGCTCCTTTCTCGGGGCTGCCGAGCACCATAACATAGGGGTTGGCCACGTTTTGCAGCATCACAACGCCCATTGCGACAAGGCACATGCAGAGCAAGAACACGATGTAAACGTTGGCCTGGGCGGCGATGGCCTGATTGATGCCTATTGAATTGATGACGAATCCCACGCCGGCCACGGCCAGTCCGAGAATGAGCGTGCCCTTGTAGCCTATTTTGCTCATGAGCATGGCGAAGGGGATGGAGAGCAGATAGGCGCCGTAGAAGGCGGTGTTGACATACTGCCCTTCTTGTGCCGTGAGCCTGAAGGCGTCGGTGCAGAATGCTATCATGGAGTTGTTCATCGTGGTGATGAATCCGATGAGGAAGCACACGATGAAGACAATAATCAGCGCGAACGTGTAGTTCGGCTTCTGAACTTGGGTTTGGTTCATAGCGATATGAGGTTTTAGTTACACTGCCAAGGGATTACTGTTGCACGCCGAAACGATAGACGGTCTTCTGCTTGTATTGCTGCCCGGGGCGAAGGATGACCGACGGGAAGTAGGGCCGGTTGGGCGAATCGGGGAAGTGTTGACACTCGAAACAGATGGCGCTGCGGCGTGGGAATGTGGCTCCCTGCTGGCCTTTGTAGCCGTCGGCCCAGTTGTCGGTATAGACCTGCACGCCGGGCTCTGTGGTGTAAACGGTGAGCGTGCGGCCGCTGACGGGCTCCACGAGGCGGGCGGCGAAGGAGAGTTCTCCCTCTTCGCGCTTGTTGAGCACGAAGCAATGGTCGTAGCCGGCGCCGTTCTTGATTTGCTCGTCGTCGGCATCGATGTCTTTGCCCACGGCTTTGGGGGCACGAAAATCAAAGGGTGTTCCGGTCACTTTCAAAATTTCGCCGGTGGGAATGCTGTGCTCGTCGATGGGAATATAGAAGTCGGCGTTGAGCTCCAGCTGCTGATTGTCGATGGTGGGTGTGGGGTTGGCGATGCCTTGGAGAGAGAAGAAGGCATGGTGCGTCAGGTTGATAATGGTCTTTTTGTTGGCGGTAGCCATGTATCCGATAACGAGCTCGTTGTCGTCGGTGAAGGTGTAGGCCACCGTAACCTTCATCTCTCCGGTGAAATTCTCGTGGAGATAGGGCGACACATGATTGAGGATGAGGGTGTTGTCGCTCATCTGGAAAGCGTCCCACACTTGGGCGTGGAATCCCGTGGGGCCACCGTGGAGGGCGTTGGGCCCGTTGTTGATGGCGAGCTGATACTCTTTTCCGTTGAGCCGGAACTTGCCCTCCTTGATGCGATTGCCGTAGCGGCCGATGAGCGTGGACAGGAAGGGCTCGGGCGAGGCCACCACATCTTGGATGTTGTCGTGGCCCTGAATGACGTTGGCCACGTTGCCGTCTTTGTCGGGCACCATTATGGCGACGATGGCTCCGCCGTAGTTGGTTACGGCCACTTCATAGCCGCTGCTGTTCTTAAGGATGTAGAGGTCGGTATTCTTTCCATTGATGGTGGTCTGAAAGTCTTTTCGTTTCAGACCACAGAGGCATGGTGTTTCTACGGTGTTTGTCATGATGTTCGGTTTTTTGGTTATTAGTGAAATGCTTTTGCAAAGCTATCCAAAAAATATGAGAACACCAAGGAAAGGGGCCTAAAAAAACGCGGAAACGATGGTTAAAAATTAAAAACAAGACGCGTGGGCCTTAGGACTGGAGCGCCGTGAGCAGGTCGGCCACCACGTAGCTGCTGCCGCCCACAAACACGAAATCGTCGTCTGCGGCGGCTCCGATGGCGGCCTTGTAGGCGTCGTACACCACAGGGCAGATGTGCCCATGGAGCCCGTGGCGAGCGCCGCATTCGGCCACGCGTTCTGCGGGTATGGCGCGCCGCGTGGATGCCTGCGTCCAATAGTATTCGGCGTCGTTGGGGAGCATCGCCATCACCGTGTCGATGTCTTTGTCGTCCACCATGCCAAACACAATGTGTCTGCGGCGGCACGGCTGCGCGGCTATTTGCGGGGCGAGATATTGCCAGCCACCCACGTTGTGCCCGGTGTCGCACACCACGAGCGGGTGCCGTTGCAGTGTTTGCCAGCGGCCCATCAGTCCGGTGGCTTCGCACACGTTTTGCAATCCTGTGAGCACGGCCTCGTCGGGTAGCGAGAGCACTTCGGCCACCGTGAGGATGGTGCGCAGATTTTTCTCTTGATAGCCCCCTTTCAGCTCAAACTGCGGCAACAGCTCGGCTGTTTTCCTGTCGATGCTCTCCGTGCACAGTCCTTTTTCGGCAAAGCGGAGGGGGGCATCGAGCGCGCGGGCACGCTGCTCGAAGACGGGGCGCGTCTCGGGCGTGGTTTCTCCCACCACTACGGGCACGCCTTGCTTGATGATGCCAGCCTTTTCACCCGCTATCTTGGCGAGCGTATTGCCCAAGAATTGCGTGTGGTCGAAGCTGATGTTGGTGATCACCGACACCATGGGGGTGATGATGTTGGTGCAGTCGAGACGGCCGCCCAGCCCCACTTCCACCACGGCGATGTCCACCCGTTGCTCGGCAAAATACAAGAAAGCCAAGGCCGTAGTGAGCTCGAAAAACGACGGTTGCAGGGGTTCGAAAAAGCTGCGTTCGCGCGCCACAAAATCGATGACGCGGCGCTTCGATATGCATTTCCCGTTCACACGAATGCGTTCGCGGAAGTCCACCAGGTGGGGCGACGTGTAGAGGCCCACCTTCAGCCCCATGGCCTGCAAGATGGCGGCCAGCGTGTGCGAACAAGAACCCTTGCCGTTGGTGCCCGCCACGTGGATGCTTTTGAAGCTCTGGTGGGGGGTGCCGAAGTGTTCGTCAAGGGCCAAGGTGTTGGCCAGCCCTTCTTTGTAGCCCGCTGCGCCCACTTTCTGAAAACTCGGCACGGCGTGATAGAGGTAGTCGATGGTCTCTGCGTAGGTCATGATTCGTCGCTTGTGAGGCACAAAAATAGTGGTTTTCGCTCGTTCCGCCAAGCGCCACACAAAATATTTTTCGCAGAAAAAGGTTCACACACCAACGGGCGTGAGCACTTGGAGTGGCCCACGCCCGTTGTTTCGCCAATGATTTCGGCGTTCGTTTATTCCTTCTTAAAGGTTAAAAAGTATTCTGATTCAGAACCGATCTTGCGCTGCAAAGATAACGACCTTTGGGCATATCGAAAAGCACTCCAGTGGAATTCTTCCATCTTTCAACATTTTTGCAAGGAGAAAGCCCGTGCCCACCATGGCAAAGATCCCTCTCCGTGCAGTGCGAAATCCGTTGTCAGTTGAAATAATTGCGGAACTTTTCGAAGATGCTTTGCTTGGTTTTGCTGTCGCCCTTGAAGTTATCACTGTCGCGCAGGCGTTCGAGTGCTTGCCGCTCGTCCTTGTCGAGCGTCTTCGGAACATACACACTGATGTTCACTACGATGTCACCAACGCCGCTGCCGTAGCCATGCACGGCGGGCAAGCCCTTTCCCCTGAGCCGGAGCGTCTTGCCGGGCTGGGTGCCGGGTTCAATCTTTATCTTCACCTTTTGCCCGTCGATGGTGGGTATTTCGGCCTGACCGCCGAGGGCCGCCGTTGGGAAGTCGAGCAGCAAATTGTAGATGACATCTTGTCCGTCGCGAACGAACGTGTCGTCTTTAACCTCAGAAATGAAGACCTGAATGTTGCCGTTCACGCCGTTGTGACGACCGGCATTGCCTTTGCCGGGCACGTTCAACACCATGCCTTCCGACACGCCGGCGGGGATATTGATCTCAACCACCTCTTCGCCCTTCACGATGCCTTCACCGTGACACTCGGCACATTTGTCTTTTATGATGGTGCCTTCGCCTTGACATTCTGGGCACACACCTTGCGTTTGCACCATGCCAAACAAGCTCTGCTGGGTGCGCACCACATAACCGTTGCCGTGGCAGGTGGGGCAAGTCTGGGCGCCGGCGCCGTCTTTTGCACCGGTTCCGTGGCAGTGGGTACACGTCACGTCTTTGCGCACCTTAAACTTTTTGGTGGTGCCGGTGGCAATCTCTTGGAGCGTGAGGCTCACTTTCAGTCGCAGATCGCTGCCACGATATTGTTGTCGTCTGCTGCCGCCGCTACTGAATCCGCTGAACCCACCGAATCCACCGCGCCCTCCGAACACATCGCCAAACAAGTCGAAGATGTCGTCCATCGAGAATCCGCCACCGCCAAACCCGCCGCCCATCTTGGCGCCGTCGAAGCCAAACTGGTCGTAGGCCTGCCGTTTCTTCGGGTCATGTAACACGTCGTAGGCTTCGGCGGCCTCCTTGAACTTCTCTTCGGCTGCCTTTTGCTCGGCCTCAGACTTCCCTTGTTGGCGGTCGGGATGATACTTTATGGCTATCTTCCGATAGGCTTTTTTGATGTCATCCTCCGAGGCGTCTTTTGCAACGCCGAGGACCTCGTAGTAGTCTCTCTTTGCCATTACTGTCCTACTGCCACTTTGGCGTGTCTTATCACCTTGTCATTGAGGGTGTATCCCGTCTGCACGCAGTCTATCACTTTGCCCTTCTTGTCATCGTCCACCCCGGGAACCATGGCGATGGCCTCGTGCTGGTCCACATCGAAATCCTTGCCCTCGGTGTCGATTTTCTTTACTCCGAGACTCTCGAGTGCCTTCTGAAACTTTTGGAAAATCAGTTCCATTCCTTCGCGAATCACCTTCGGGTCGTCCGTCTTTTGCCCTTCGGCGATGGCGCGTTCCATATCGTCCATCACGGGCAGCACGGCGGTGATGGTGCGCTCGGCGCCGTTGAGCAACAGCTCGGCCTTCTCTTTGATGGTGCGCTTGCGGAAGTTGTCAAACTCGGCGGCCTTGTAGAGCATTTGCTCTTTCAGGGCGGCAATTTCCTCTTGGGCGGCCTCCAGCGGGTCTTTTTCCGGTGCTTCTTCGGTGGAAGCCTCCTCGGCTTGGGGAGCTTCGGCCTCGGTTTGGGGCAGTTCGGCTGTGGGTTCAGTCTCGGCGTTGTTGAGCTGTTCCTCCTCGCCGATGTTTATCTTTCTTTCTTCATTCATGGTTGAAATGTTTTGTTGTTCTGCCCGTAGGTGGGCAAAAATCGTGCCATTCCATGGCTATTCTGCGTACATTCGTGCCTTTTGCTCCTTGATTTGCTCGTCGTAGATGTAGTCGTCGTAGGTCATCAGCTTGTCTATTGTGCCCTTCGGCGTGAGCTCTATGATGCGATCGGCAACGGTGTTGATGAACTCGTGGTCGTGCGAAGCAAAGAGAATGTTGCCTTTAAACTGTATCAGATTGTTATTGAACGCCTGGATGCTCTCCAGATCGAGATGGTTGGTGGGCGTGTCGAGGATGAGACAATTGGCGTTTTTCAGTTGCATGCGCGCTATCATGCAGCGCATTTTCTCGCCGCCTGAGAGCACGTTCACCTTCTTTTCCACTTCCTCCTGCTTGAACAGCATGCGGCCCAGATAGCCTTTCATCATCACCTCGTTGCCGGTGCCGTATTGCGAGAGCCAGTCCACGAGATTCAGATCGCAGTTGAAAAACTCCGTGTTGTCAAGGGGCAGATAGGCCGTGGTGATGGTGACGCCCCACTTATATGAGCCGGCATCGGGCTCGCGGTTGCCGTTGATGATTTCGAAGAGCGCCGTCATGGCCTTGGGCGTGTGGGAGAGAAACACCGTCTTCTGCCCCTTTTCGATGTTGAACGACACGTTGTCGAAGAGCACCGTGCCGTCGGTATCAACAGCTTTGAGCCCGTCCACTTCAAGAATCTGATTGCCCGGCTCGCGATCCATCTGGAAGATGATGCCCGGATATTTGCGGCTGGAGGGTCGAATTTCCTCAACGTTGAGTTTCTCCAACATCTTTTTGCGCGACGTAGTCTGCTTGGATTTGGCCACGTTGGCCGAGAAACGGCGAATGAATTCCTCCAGTTCTTTGCGTTTTTCCTCGGCCTTTTGGCGCTGATTTTGGGCCTGGCGCAAGGCCAATTGTGATGATTCGTACCAGAAAGAGTAGTTGCCGGCAAACACCGTCACCTTGCCGAAGTCGATGTCCACCGTTTGTGTGCTCACGGCATCTAGGAAGTGGCGGTCGTGACTAACAACGAGCACGGTCTGCTCCAGATTGCTCAAATACTCCTCTAACCACTGCACAGTGTCGAGATCGAGGTCGTTGGTGGGCTCGTCGAGCAACAGATTGTCGGGGTGTCCAAACAGCGCTTGCGCCAGCATCACGCGGACCTTCTCGTTGTTCGACAGCTCCGACATCATCTTATAGTGCTGCCCTTCCTTCACGCCGAGATTCTGTAACAGTTGCGCAGCATCGCTCTCTGCGTTCCATCCGTCCATCTCGGCGAAAGCCATTTCCAGCTCCGCGGCGCGATTTCCGTCGTCTTCGGTCATCTCCTCCTTGGCGTAGAGCTGCTCGCGCTCCTTCATGTTTTGCCACAACGGCTGGTGGCCTTGCAGCACCGTATCCATCACCGAGAATCCATCGAAGCGGAAGTGGTCTTGGCTCAACACCGACAGGCGCTCGCCCGGGCCCATCTCCACGCTTCCCTTGTTGGGCTCCAGCTCCCCGCTGATGGCCTTCAGAAGGGTGGATTTCCCCGCACCGTTGGCACCGATAATGCCGTAGATGTTACCGTTGGTAAACTTGATGTTCACGTCTTTGTAAAGCACGCGCTTGCCAAACTGAATGGCTAAATTGGTCACTGTTATCATCTCTCTTGCCTTTGCTTGTTGTTTGTGGGGTGCAAAGGTACACCTTTTTTTTCGTTCGGCCAAATGCCTACATATTATTATATGTACGCGCGCGCACGCGGGAGCAGTGCCCAGAAATCCCTTCAGCGCCGACGAATTGGTCGATTACCGCTGCCGATTGGTCAAAAGATGCACGCACTGAAATGCCGCCGATAGCGTTTTTTGCCCCGGAATATTTGGAAGAATCGTTTTTTTACCCTAATTTTGCACACGCATCTTCAGTTGTGCAACACACTAATATCAATACATCGCGATATGTCAATCTCCAAAACACGACAGAAACTTGTGGACGTGGCGCGTCAATTGTTCGCAAAAAACGGGTTTGAAAACACCACCATGAACGACATTGCCATGCAGTCGGGCAAAGGACGGCGCACGCTCTACACCTACTTCAAGAAGCAAAGAAGAAGTGTATTTCGCCGTGATTGAGAGCGAGCTGGAGCGGCTCTCCGACCGCATGGACGAGGTGGCCGGCATGAAGATGCGCCCGCAAGACAAGATCATAGAGCTGATCTACACCCACCTCAACATGATTAAAGAAACCGTCATGCGCAACGGCAACCTCCGCGCCGCCTTCTTCCGCAACATCTGGATGGTGGAAAAGGTGCGCAAAAACTTTGACGAAGACGAGATAGAGCTCTTCCGAAAGGTTTACGCGGAGGGGAAGGCCGACGGCGAGTTCGACATCGACAACGTGGAACTCGTGGCAGATATCACCCACTATTGCATAAAAGGCCTCGAGGTGCCCTACATCTACGGGCGGCTCGGCCACGGGCTCACCGCCGAAACCAGCCGGCCCCTCGTGGCCAAAGTCGTGTATGGAGCACTCGGCAAAAGCCTCAAAACGCAACCAACAACAACATTATAACAATCCCAAACCCACATGAAACTATTGGAAGGAAAGACTGCGCTGATCACCGGCGCAGCGCGCGGAATAGGCAAAGCCATCGCGCTGAAATTTGCCGCTGAAGGCGCCAACATCGCTTTCACCGACCTCAACGAGAACAAAGACACCGAAGCAGAAATCGCAGCCCTCGGCGTGAAGGCCAAGAGCTACGCCAGCAACGCCGCCGACTTCGCCGAAACCGAAGCCGTGGTGCAGGCCGTGAAAGAAGAATTCGGAGCCATCGACATCCTCGTCAACAATGCCGGCATCACCAAAGACGGCCTGATGCTCCGCATGAGCGAGCAGCAATGGGACGCCGTGATCGCCGTCAATCTCAAGAGCGCCTTCAACTTTATCCATGCCTGCGTGCCCATCATGATGCGCCAGCGCGGCGGAAGCATCATCAACATGGCCTCGGTGGTGGGCGTCCACGGCAATGCCGGACAAGCCAACTATGCCGCCTCTAAAGCCGGACTCATCGCACTCGCCAAGAGCATAGGCCAGGAAATGGGCCCCAAGGGCATCCGCGCCAACGCCATCGCGCCCGGATTCATCGACACCGCCATGACCCAACAGCTCCCCGACGCCGTGCGCCAAGAGTGGATCAAGAAAATACCCCTGCGCCGCGGGGGCACCGTTGACGACATCGCCAACACCGCAGTGTATCTCGCCTCCGACCTGTCGAGCTACGTCTCCGGCCAGGTTATACAGGTCGATGGCGGCATGAACATGTAACCCAAACCGCCACCCCCCTTGCGCGTCATCTATGAAGACAACCACCTCATCGTGGTCAACAAGCAAAGCGGAGAAATAGTCCAAGGCGACAAAACCGGCGACCGGCCGCTCTCCGAGTCGGTGAAACAATACATCAAAGAGCGCTACGCCAAACCCGGCAACGTGTTTCTCGGAGTGGTGCATCGCCTCGACAGGCCTGTGAGCGGGCTGGTGGTCTTTGCACGCACCTCCAAAGCGCTCACCCGTCTCAACGACATGTTTCGCCAAGGACTGGTGCACAAGACATATTGGGCCATTGTGCAAGGCCGCCCGCCCCGCGAGTCCGACGAGCTCATTCACTGGCTCACCCGCAACGAGCAGCAAAACAAAAGCTACGCCGCCCTGCGCGAAAAGCCCGGCGCCAAGCGGGCTGTGCTCCGCTATCGCACCCTCTGTGCAGGCGACCGCTACACGCTCCTCGAAGTCACCCTCCTCACCGGGCGGCACCACCAAATCCGCTGTCAGCTCGCAGCCATAGGGTGCCCCATCCGCGGCGACCTCAAATATGGCGCCCGCCGCAGCTGCCCCGACGGCTCCATCTCGCTGCACGCCCGCCACATCGACTTTGAACATCCCGTGAGCCACGCCCCCGTGAGCCTCACCGCTCCCCTGCCCGACGACCCGCTCTGGCGCGCCCTCGCACCCGAATAATGCCGTTGCGCCAAGGCCGCCATGCGGGAAAACCACCCATCATGCCGGACGCTCCCCCGAGCGTCTGGCATTTTTTGTGTCCGCCGCCACCGCCGTCGCTCCATCGCGGCGCCGCCCCGACACCATCCCTCCACTGCCCCCTCACTCGCCATCTCCTTATCTTCGAAACATCTGCCGCCGCGCTTCGAAACTCTCGTCGCCGCTTTCGCATTCACTATCTGCCGTTTTCGCGATGGCCCGCCAATGGATTCGCGTTCACCATCCATTGATTTCGCGTTCGCTCGTCATTGGTCTTCGAAACGCAAACCAATGGATAGCGACAATTAAGTTATTAACTTAATTATATTACCTTAATAAGTTAATTGTATTACTTTATTAACTTAATTCTCCAAGAGCAATGGATTGCGAATGCAAGAACGGCGACGGGCCAATGCGAAACCAATGACGGGCGAAAGCAAAATCAATGGATAGCGAAGGCAAAACTAATGGATGGCGAAGGCAAAACCGCCGGTGGGCCGACACGAGGGCGCCACCCTGCATTACGGAGCATTGCGATGGGAACATGGAATTGAGCTGCGCCAACGATGCCAGAATGGCGACGAAAAATCGGCTGGGGCGCAACAACGATGGGAAAAGGTGAGGGAAAGGGCAAAAAGAACCGATAGAAACGGAGGAAAAGGCCGATAGAAACGGAGGAAAAGGCCGATGGAAACGGCGGAAAAGGTCGGCGTCAACAGAGCTGCCGGGTGGCGGATGAGGATGTCGGAAAAGGCTATTTTTTCAGGCGCGGAAGGAGGGCCAAGAGTGTGCGGCGACCGGTTTTGGTGCGGACGAGCTTTGAAAAGAGGCGATATTTTGCGGTGTATCCCTTTTCGGGGAGGGGGAAGAGGCCTTGCTTTTCCAGTCGGGCGATGCGCGTTTCGAGCTGGTGGGCGGATTGTGTTTGCATGATGATGTTGTAGAGGTGGTCCATGGTGAGCTGGGCCACGCGGCGACTGAGGGCTGTTCGCTCGGCCACGGGGAGCGTCTGGGCGAGGTGGTTGAGGTGGCAGATGATGGTTTCGGCGTCGGCAAATCGCTTGACCATCGCGCGCCGTCCCGTGTTGTGCACAATCGAATTGGCGTGTTGGCGATAGTAGTAGGCACTGGTGTCTGTGCTGTAAACGCTCTCGGCGCGCAGGAAGAGCTGGGGGGTGAACTCTTCGTCTTCGTGGACTATTCCGGGCGTGAAGCGCAGACTGTTGAGTATGCCTCGCCGAAAGACGTAGCCCCAAACGGCGGCGCGCAGATTGTTGTTGTGTATGTATTCGGTGCCCGACACGGGGCCGTCGAAGAGATAGGGGGTGTCCACGCCGCCCTCGGTAGTGGAGAATTGAAACGTCACCACGTCGGGCTGCTTGAAGCGCACAATGTCGAGGCAGTGCTCGTAGCCGGTGGGAATGAGGGTGTCGTCGGCGTCGATGAACTGGATGTATCGGCCGGTGGCTATCGTGAGTCCCGTGTTGCGCGCCACGCCGAGCCCCATGTTGCGCTGCCTCAGATAGGTGATGGCGTCGCGCTGCTCGTAGATTCTGTCGAGGGGGCACAGCTCGGAGCCATCGTCGATGAGGATGATTTCGCGCTCGTCGTCGGGGAGCGAGAGGGCGAAGATGCTGTGGAGACACTCGCGCAGCCATTGCACGGGCTCGTCGTGATAGGTGATGATGAAACTCACCAGCGGTGTTTTGGCCGTGTTGTCGTTCATGTTTGGGGTTGGTGATTCGTTGATGCAAAGGTACGTTTTTTTTGTTGTAAAAGAAAAAATCGCGCAGGTTTGCCCTGCTTTCGTCATAAAATTGCTAACTTTGCGCACGATATATGACGCTCATCATTGTTGCCATATTGCTGATAGGCTACGCGCTGATTGCCACGTCGAGCTTGACGCGCGTGAATAAGGCTGCCATCGCCATGTTCGCTGGAACGGTGGGATGGGTGCTTTATATCTGCTATGGCACCGACTTTGTGATGAGTCGCCACCCGTCGGAGTACATAGAATGGCTCTCGGGGGCCAATGCCACGAGCACCGCCGTGAAGCAGTATATCGCTCAAAACATCTTCTTGAAGTATGTGGGGCGCGGCGCGGAGATTGTGCTGTTTCTGCTGGCCACGATGAGCATTGTGGAGATATTGAACAACAACGGCTGCTTTGACTTCCTCACTCAGCTGATGCGGACGCGTCGCAGCCGAAAGCTTTTGTGGGTGATGAGCGCCGTGACGGTGTTGATATCTGCCAACTTGGACAATCTCACGACAACGACGATGATGCTCGTGATCATGCACGACATGGTGCCGGCGCGGTCGCAACGCATGCTTTATGGCTCGGCCATCGTGCTGGCGGCCAACTGCGGCGGTGCGCTCACCGTGATAGGCGATCCCACGGGACTGGTGCTTTGGACCAACGAGTGGGTTACGGCCACGTCGTATAGCATGGCGCTCTTGGTGCCCACGCTCATTGTTTGGGCGCTGCCCACGTGGTGGATAGCGCGCCAGTTGCCCGAGCGCATCGATTCGCAATGGCGTGCCATGCCCTATCGCGGCGACGACACCAATCTGAGCGTTTGGCAGCGCCTACTGATGCTCATTGTGGGAATAGGGGGGCTGTGGTTTATCCCCACGTTTCACAACATCACGAAATTGTCGCCCTTCCTCGGCGCCTTGTGCGTGCTGAGCGTGCTGTGGGTGGTCAACGAGGTGGTGAACCGTCAACTGATGGACGTGGACAAGATGATACGCCGCCGCACGCCGCTCGTGCTGCAATACGGCATCATCCAGCTGATGCTCTTTGTGATGGGCATCATTCTGGCGCTGGGCGTGGTGCAAGAAACGGGGGCCATAGCATGGCTGGGCCGCCAATGCGCCACCTATGTGCACAATAGTTGGGTGATGGGTGCCGTGGCCGCGGCCGTGAGCGCCGTGCTCGACACGTTTGCCACCGCCCTGTCGTTTTTCGCCCTGATGAGGGATTTGCCTCAAAACGACATCTACTACAAGATCATCGCCTATTGCACGGCGGCCGGCGGATCAATGATGCTCACCGGCAGCGCCGCCGGATTGGCCCTAATGAAAATGGAGCGCATGCGCGTGATGTGGCACATCCGGCGCGTGGGATGGATGGTGGCGCTGGCCTGGCTGGTGGGGATGGGCGCCATGTATGTCATCGAGCGCGCAGGGCTGTTCTCGTAGGCATCGACAACACCATCAGCGATATACATCTATATATATAGTGAACAGATAACCAAATACACTTGATATGGCAAAGATTAAAACCATAGGCATCATGACTTCGGGAGGCGACGCCCCCGGCATGAACGCCGCCATTCGCGCCGTGACGCGCGCCGGCATCTACAACGGATTCAAGATTAAGGGCATCTTCCGCGGGTGGGACGGCCTCATCAACGACGAGATTGAAGACTTCACCACCGAGAACGTGTCGGGCATCATCATGATGGGCGGCACCATTCTCAAGACGGCACGCTCCAAGGAATTCATGACGCCCGAGGGCCGGCAGCGCGCCTTCGACAACATGATGAAGGAGGAAATCGATGCCTTGGTGGTGATTGGCGGCAACGGCTCCCTCACCGGCGCACGCGTTTTCGCCGAAGAATACGATGTGCCCATCATAGGTTTGCCCGGCACCATCGACAACGACCTCTACGGCACCGACTCCACCATCGGCTACGACACCACGATGAACACCATCATGGAGTGTGTGGACCGCATCCGAGACACGGCACAAAGCCACGAGCGCATATTCTTTGTGGAAGTGATGGGCCGCGACGCCGGATTTCTTGCCCAAAACTCGGCCATCGCCAGCGGAGCAGAGGCCGCCATCATCCCCGAAGACTCCACCGACGTGGACCAGTTGGCACGCTTCATGGAGCGGGGCATACGCAAATCAAAGAAGTCGTGCATCGTCATCGTATCCGAGAGTCCCAAATGCGGCGCCATGTATTATGCCGACCGCGTGAAGAAGGAATTCCCCGAGTTCGACGTGCGCGTCTCCATCCTTGGCCACCTGCAACGCGGCGGTCGCCCCACGGCGCACGACCGCATATTGGCCAGCCGGTGCGGCGTGGGCGCCATCGAAGCCATCAAGCAGGGACAGCGCAACGTGATGATCGGCGTGCGCTATAACGAAGTGGTCTATGTGCCCTTCTCCGAAGCGATACGCTCCGACAAACCCTTCGACAAGAATCTCATCAAAGTGCTCGACGAACTAAGCATATAAAGAATGCTCGGGACGCTCGTGAACACTGCGTGCATCGTGGTGGGCTGTACGGCAGGAAGCGTGCTGCGCGCCAAGATCAGCGAGCGCCAACAAACGGCGCTCTACAGTGCCATGGGCATCGTGACGCTAGCCTTAGGCGGCAATATGTGCGTGGCCAACCTGTCGCGGAGCCAATTTCCGGTGCTGTTCATCGTGAGCATTGCGCTGGGCGCCGTGGTGGGCACATGGCTGGACATCGATGGCCGGATAGCACGCTACGCCGCGCGGCACAATGCTTCGCGACTGGCGCAGGGGCTCACCACGTCGTGCCTGCTCTACTGCATCGGAACGTTGTCGATAGTGGGGCCCGTCCTCAGCGCCGTTTATGGCGACAACACCTACCTGTTTACCAACGCCACACTCGACCTCATCTCGTCGTCGGTCTTTGCCGCCACCTATGGCATTGGCATGGCGTGGGGCGCACTGGTGCTGTTTTGCTGGCAGGGCGGCATCTATGCCGTGGCGCGCATGCTCCACTCGGGCAATTTCATTCCCGAAGCCTTGATGACCGAAATCTCGCTCGTGGGCGGGCTACTGCTCATCTCTTCGGGGCTCGCCATACTCAACGTGAAAGACTGCAAGACCATCAATATGCTGCCTGCGCTGCTGATACCGATCTTGTTTTTCGTGCTGAAGACTTTGTTCTGACGCAACATCATCATCGAAAACTCTTAAAACACTCATAAAACAACACACTGCAATGCAACAGACCATCTTATCCATCTCGGGCAAGCCCGGGCTCTACAAACTCGTTTCGCGAGGCAAACAGAATCTCATTGTCGAGGCCCTCGATGCCACCCACCGCCGCATGCCGGCCTTTGCCACCGACCGTGTTATCTCGCTGGCCGACGTCGCCATGTACACCGACAGCGAGGATGTGCCTCTGATGACCGTGCTGGCCTCCATCCGCGACAAGGAAGGCGGCAAGGAAGTGGGCTTCGATTACAAGAAGGCAGACAAGAAGACGCTTCACGAATACTTTGCCCAAGTGCTCCCCGACTACGACCGCGACCGCGTTCACGACGGAGACATCCGCAAGCTCATCAGCTGGTACAACATTCTGGTGCAAGCCGGCATCACCGATTTTGAAGAAGACATGAAGCCCACCGACGGCGACAATATCGACGACCGCAAGGAGGCATAGACCGCCGCGCCGGCCACCAAAGCATCCGTCAATGCGACATCGGGCACAGCCGCCCCGTGCCGCATTGACGTTTTTTGGCCCGCAGTGAAGGCTTTATCAAGAATAAATTGTATATTTGCACGGCATTTCCGGAAATCACGGACATTGCATAGCTCATGAAAGAAAAAACCCGAGCCGACGCAAGAGAAGTGCTGATGGCATTTCTGAGAGACAACAAACTGCGCAAAACGCCCGAGCGCTTCGCCGTGCTCGACGCGGTTTACGGGTTCAAGAAGCCGTTTACGCTGCAAGAGCTCGACGGCGCGATGCAGCAAAGTGCCTTCACCGTGAGTCGCGCCACCCTCTACAATGCATTGCGATTGTTCATACGGTTGCGACTCGTGGCATGTCTGCGCAACAGCGCCGGCACGCGCTACGAACCCATTCTGGGCAACAACAATCATTGCCGGCAGGTGTGCATGCAATGTGGCAAGACCACTGAGCTGAAGGCCGTGCGGCTGGAAAGCGCCGTCGAAGAAATGCCCTTGAAACGCTTTCGCCGCGAGGGATTCATGCTCTACATCTACGGACTATGCAGCAGTTGTGTGGCCAAAAACACGCGAGAGAGAAAAAAGCAGCAAGACAAAGCGCAGAAAAAGGCCATCGGCGGCAGGAAAACCGACGCCGAAAGCAACAACCGAAAGAAAGAAACACCCCAGCGAAAGACCAAATGACATGAAGGTATTGAGAGACCGAATAATGACCGATGGAAAATGCTACGAGGGTGGCATTTTGAAGGTTGACAAGTTTATCAATCATCAGATGGACCCCTATCTGATGAAGCAGATTGCGGTGGAGCTTATCCGTCGCTTTGCCGACACCCGAATAACAAAGATACTCACCGTGGAGGCCAGCGGCATCGCACCGGCCATCATGCTGGGCTATCTGATGGAACTGCCGGTGGTGTTTGCGAAAAAGAAGAAGCCTTCCACGATGAACGATGCGTTTCACGCCAAAGTGACGTCGTTTACCAAGCAGCGCAACTATGATATTTGCATCAGCAAAGAGTATCTACAGCCCGAAGACAAGCTGCTCTTTGTGGACGATTTCCTGGCCTACGGAAATGCAGCCAAGGGCGTGATAGACTTGGCCGACCAGGCCGGAGCCGAAATTGTGGGCATGGGCTTCATCATAGAGAAGGCTTTTCAGCACGGCCGCCGGCTGATAGAGGAGCGGCACATCAGAGTGGAGTCGCTGGCCATCGTGGAAAGTTTGGAAGACAACACCATCACGCTGCGCGACGAATGACGGCCACGGATGGAGCAGACTCACGCACACGAAAGCGAAAAAGAAAGAACAAACAAGCATAAAATCATGGAAAAGAAAACCGGAAAAGTGGATGTCCTGCTGGGATTGCAGTGGGGCGACGAAGGAAAAGGCAAAGTGGTGGACGTGCTCACGCCGCGCTACGATGTGGTGGCCCGCTTCCAGGGCGGTCCCAATGCGGGGCACACGCTCGAGTTTGAGGGCGAGAAATATGTGTTGCGCTCCATTCCGTCGGGCATTTTTCAGGGCGGCAAGGTGAACATCATCGGCAACGGCGTGGTGCTGGCGCCCGACCTTTTCATGGCCGAAGCCAAAGACTTGGAAAAGAGCGGCCACGACCTGCGCCATCGCCTGCACATCTCGAAGAAGGCCCATCTCATCATGCCGACCCACCGCGTGCTGGACGCCGCCTACGAAGCTCAGAAGGGAAAGAGCAAAGTGGGCACCACGGGCAAAGGCATCGGCCCCACCTATACCGACAAAGTGAGCCGCACGGGACTGCGCGTGGGCGACATCTTCGAAGACTTCGATGCCAAATATGCAGCCCACAAAGCCCGCCACGAAGCCATTTTGCGCTCACTAAACTACACCGATTACGACATCGCCGAAGTGGAAAAAATGTGGATGGAAGGCATCGAATACATGAAGCAGTTCCAAATCGTTGACTCCGAATACGAAATCAACCAGCTGTTGCGTAGCGGCAAAAGCATACTTTGCGAAGGCGCCCAGGGCACTATGCTCGACGTGGACTTCGGAAGCTATCCGTTTGTAACATCGAGCAACACCATCTGCGCCGGTGCCTGCACTGGTCTCGGCATCGGGCCCAACAAGATTGGCGAGGTGTATGGCATCATGAAAGCCTACTGCACACGCGTGGGCGCCGGGCCGTTTCCCACCGAATTGTTTGACGAAACGGGCAAGCGCATCCGCGATCTGGGCCACGAGTATGGTGCCGTCACTGGCCGCGAGCGTCGCTGCGGATGGATCGATCTGGTGGCGCTGCGCTATGCCATCGCCGTGAACGGCGTGACACAACTCATCATGATGAAGAGCGATGTGCTCGACGATTTCGACACCATCAAGGCCTGCACCGCCTACAAGCAGCACGGCACCATGATCGACCATTTCCCCTACAGCATCGACAACGGCATTGAACCCGTTTACAAAGAGCTGAAGGGATGGAATACAGATATGACGAAGATGACTTCGGAGGACGAGTTCCCCCAAGCCTTCAAAGACTACATCAGTTTCCTCGAGGCCGAATTGGAGACGCCCATCAGCATCATTTCCATCGGTCCGGACCGCGAACAGACCATCGAAAGACGTTAGACCCCAGAGCACCAGCCTCCCGACGTTTTCGCATTTCTCCACTGTCATTCGTTTCATCCTGCAATGGATTTGGCGGAGCAATGGCGAGAAATTGGAGAGACAGAGTGTGAAGCATGAAGTCTGATGTTTGAAATTTAAAGTTTAAAGCATAACAGATATGGCACAAAAACCCAGCATACCCAAAGGCACGCGCGACTTCTCGCCCATTGAAATGGCCAAGCGCAACTATATCTTCGACACCATCCGCGAGGTGTATGCGCTCTACGGATTCAGGCAAATAGAAACGCCGGCCATGGAGAACCTCTCCACCCTGATGGGCAAATATGGCGAGGAAGGCGACAAGCTGCTGTTCAAAATACTCAACAGCGGCGACTTTCTCAGCAAGGTGAGCGACGAGGAACTCAGTGAGCGCAACGCGCTCCACTTGGCCGCGCGCCTTTGCGAAAAAGGCTTGCGCTACGACCTCACCGTGCCCTTTGCACGCTATGTGGTGATGCATCGCGACGAACTGCAGTTGCCGTTCAAGCGCTATCAGATACAACCTGTGTGGCGCGCCGACCGCCCGCAAAAGGGGCGCTATCGCGAATTCTACCAGTGCGATGCCGACGTAGTGGGTAGCGACTCGTTGCTCAACGAAGTGGAACTGATGCAAATCATCGACACGGTGTTCACCCGATTCGGTGTGCGCGTGCAGATCAAGATTAACAACCGAAAGATTCTGAGCGGCATTGCCGAAGTGATTGGCGAGGCCGACAAGATTGTGGACATCACCGTGGCCATCGACAAGCTCGACAAAATCGGTTTGGAAGCCGTGAATGCCGAGCTCGCCGCCGATGGCATTTCGCCCGAAGCCATCGAAAAGTTGCAACCCATCATATCGCTCGAAGGCACCAACGACGAAAAACTCGATGTGATAGCCCGCGTATTGGAGGGTTCGGAAACAGGGCAGAAGGGCGTGGAGGAGACGCGTTTCATCCTCGACACGCTGAAGGCCGCCGGTCTGAACAACGAAATGCAGCTCGACCTGACGCTGGCCCGTGGTCTGAACTACTACACTGGAGCCATCTTCGAAGTGAAGGCGCTCGATGTGCAGATTGGCAGTATCACGGGCGGCGGACGCTACGACAACCTGACCGGAATATTCGGCATGCCCGGCCTGTCGGGGGTGGGCATCTCTTTTGGCGCCGACCGCATCTTCGATGTGCTCAACACGCTCGATCTTTATCCCAAGGAGGCCACGGGCGGCACCCGTCTGCTTTTCATCAATTTCGGCGAGCGTGAAGCTGCCTACTGCATGCCCATCGCCCGCCAAGCCCGCCAAGCCGGCATCCGCACCGAGGTGTATCCCGACAGCGCGAAGATGAAGAAGCAAATGAGCTACGCCAACGCCATGCAGATTCCCTACGTGGCACTGGCCGGTGAAAACGAAATGAAGGAAGGAAAGATTACACTGAAAAACATGGCCACCGGCGAACAGCAGCTGCTCTCGCCCGAGGAATTGGTGGCACAAATCAAGAACAACTTATGAAGCACGCATTCCGATTGACACTGGCCGTTGGCATTATGGTACTCCTTGCTGCCGCGGCGCCGCGCAAAGCTGTCACCATCTTCATGATAGGCGACTCCACGATGGCCAACAAAGACACCACGCGCGGCAAGCAGGAACGTGGGTGGGGCATGATGCTCCAGCCCTATTTCAAGGATGGATATGTGGTGGACAATCATGCCGTGAACGGGCGTTCGTCCAAGAGTTTCATCGACGAAGGGCGCTGGAAAGTCGTGCTCGACAAGATGCAACCCGGCGACTATGTCATCATCCAGTTCGGGCACAATGATGAAAAACCCAAGCCCGATCGTCACACCGACCCCGGAACCACCTTCGATGCCAACCTCTCTCGCTTTGTGATTGAGGCGCGCGCCAAGGGCGGCATCCCCATTTTGTGCAACGCCGTGGTGCGCCGCAACTTTTATCGTCAGGTGAACGACACCATCGACGACGAGTCGCTGCGCAACACCACCTATGAGGATGAAATGGTGAACAGCGACACGCTTATCGACACACACGGAGCCTACTTGTTGTCGCCCCGCAATGTGGCCGAGAAATTCCACGTGCCGTTCATCGATGCCAACCGCATCACGCACGACTTGGAACAGGGAATGGGCATCGAAGGCAGCCGCAGCTTGCACATGTGGTTCAGGCCCGGCGAGCATCCGTCTGTTCCCAACGGTCGCAAAGACAACACACATTATAATGTAAAAGGAGGCACCATAGTGGCCGCGCTGCTGGCCGAAGAAATCGCCAAACAAGTGCCGGCGCTCAGGAAACACATAGATAAGAAACGCATAAAGAGCGTCAAAGAAAAGTTGAAATAATTCCAAAAAAGTTTGGAACTTTTGACGGAATGCTTTATCTTTGCAGAAAATTACAACGAAGAAGGCCGACGATGCGCATCACCAACGGTGTCGCTCGACCGGATATTCACTAGAATACTAGAGCTTATGGAGATGAATAAAAGAGAACAAGCCGTGGAGCGACTGATGGAATGTGGCATCAAGCCATCGCTGCAACGCGTGGAAATCATGAATTATCTGATGACGCACTTCACGCATCCCACCGTGGACGAAGTGTATCGTTCGCTCTGCCCGTCGATAAAAACGCTCAGCCGCACCACCGTGTACAACACGCTTCGCTTGTTCTCCGAGCACCATGCAGCCCTGATGATCACCATCGACGATCATCATGTGTGCTACGACGGCGACACCCATCCCCATGTTCACTTCTTCTGCCGCCACTGCGGTCGCGTGTTTGATTTCATGGACGAGCCCGCCCCGATGCTCACCGGACAGCGCAACATTCAAGGCAACATCATCGACGAGATGCAGCTCTACTACAAGGGAATCTGCGCCGAATGTATGGAAGAGCAACAGCAGCACATGGCTGGATAGGCGCTCGCGCAGGAGAAGCACGCCACGGACGAATATGTCAACCACTGATACACTCATTTATTATACGAAAACATTATGAAGAAAAAGTTCATCTGCACTGTTTGTGGTTACATCCACGAGGGACCGGAACCCCCAGAAAAGTGCCCCGTTTGCAAGGTTCCTGCAAGCAAATTTAAGGAGATCACCGACGAAGAAACCACGTATGCCACCGTGCATAAGATTGGAGACGGCAAGCCCGAAGGCGTGAGCCAAGAGATGATCGACGACCTGCGCAATCACTTCAACGGCGAATGTGGCGAAGTTGGAATGTACTTGGCCATGAGCCGCCAGGCCGACCGTGAAGGCTATCCCGAAGTGGCCGAGGCCTTCAAGCGCTACGCTTTTGAAGAGGCAGAGCACGCAGCTAAGTTTGCCGAACTGCTGGGCGAATGTGTCTGGGACACGAAGACAAACTTGGAAAAGCGCGCCGCTGCAGAGGCCGGTGCCTGCGAAGACAAATTCCGCATTGCCAAGAATGCCAAGGCTGCCGGCTATGATGCCATCCACGACACCGTGCACGAGATGGCGAAAGACGAGGCCCGCCACGGCGCTGGCTTTGCCGGACTGCTGAAGCGTTACTTCGGAAAGTAATCAAGCACACCGGCCGGACATCATCGTTCCGGCAACAACAAAAAGAAAGCGGGGAAGCGTCTATGCGGCGCTTCCCCGTTCTTTTTATGTCATTTCGTTGTGCAAGCAATGTTTGTCTGCCCACCTGCGTTTATCTTTCGGCCAGTTAAATCAGCGAAAGCGTGAAGATATAAATCACGGCGGCGGGCAATGCCATGAGCGAAGAGTCGAATCTGTCGAGCATTCCTCCGTGCCCGGGCAAGATATTGCCACTGTCTTTCACACCAATGGTGCGCTTGAAAAGACTTTCCACCAAATCGCCCCACGTGCCAAAAATGCACACCACGAGCCCTAAGCCCAGCCATTGGAGAAGCGACAGCCCCGTGTCGGGCACGGCGTAACTGATGATGGCCGCTGCAATGAGCACAAAGATGCCGCCGCCGATGCTACCTTCCCACGACTTTTTGGGACTGATGCGCGGGAAAAGCGGGTGGCGCCCGAAGAGCGAACCGCAGCAGTAAGCGCCGGTGTCGTTGGTCCATAAGAAAATGAAGACGCTCAGCGGAAGCCACGTATTGAACTCCGCAATCTGTTCGTCGCCAATGGTGAAGGCCAGCGCATTGACGCACGAAAAGGGCAACGCAATGTAGAGTTGTGCCAGCATGGTGCAGGCCCAGTCATTGATGGGGTCCGCCTGCTTCAAGTATAATTCGCTCACAAAGAGATAAACCAGCGTGAGCAGATAGGGGATAAACACGCTACTGCCGGGCGTGATGCCGCTGCAATAGCCGGCCATAGCAATGAACAGATAGACCGCAGCCGCTGTTGTGATAAACCGATTGACGGTGGTTGCGGGGCGCCGGTCGTTCACCAATGTGCAGAATTCCCACACGGTGAGTCCCGTCACCAATGCAAAAAGGAACACCATAGCCGTGGGCTCTAGAAAGCAGGCCACGATGGTGACGACAAAAAGCACGCCGGTAATGGTTCGAACAATGAGATTCTTCATGCCTCGTCGGGTTTATCGGGTTTCACATTGTCAGTGGGCGCGTTGGCATCCGATGCGTCTGTCGGAGAGTCGGGCAATGGCTCCACTGTGGATTCTTCATTGTCCTGTTCTTTCGATGCTCCTTCTTTTTGTTCGAGCGCCTGCTCGCCTTCCTCCATGATTTCTTGTGAACGGCTCACCCACGGACGCTTGCCAAAGATGTGCTCCACATCCTCGGCGAAGATCACCTCCCGCTCTATCAGCAATTCAGCCAACTGGTTGTGGCCGTCTTTATGAAGCATGAGCAACTCCTTGGCCCGCTGATATTGCTCGTCAATCATGCGAAGCACCTCGTCGTCCATAATCTTGGCGGTGGTCTCCGAGTAGGGCTTCTGGAAGTTGTATTCCTGATTGTTGTAATAACTGATATTGGGCAGCTTGTCGCTCATTCCCGCATAGGCAATCATCGAGTAGATTGTTTTGGTGACGCGCTCCAGGTCGTTCATGGCTCCGGTGGAGATGTGGCCGGTGAAAAGTTCCTCAGCGGCGCGCCCGCCCAGCAACGAGCAGATTTCGTCAAGCATCTCTTCTTTTGTCGTGATTTGCCGCTCCTCGGGCATATACCATGCGGCACCGAGAGCGCGCCCGCGCGGCACGATGGTCACTTTGACAAGCGGATTGGCATGCTGGCAGAACCACGAGATGGTGGCATGTCCGGCTTCATGAATAGCGATGGTGCGCTTTTCGGCAGCCGTCATCACCTTTGTTTTCTTCTCCAAACCACCGATAATGCGATCAACGGCGTCGAGGAAGTCTTGGCGTTCCACCACTTTTTTGTCGTGGCGCGCGGCGATGAGCGCAGCCTCATTGCAGACGTTGGCGATGTCGGCGCCCGAAAATCCAGGCGTCTGGCGGGCCAATTGCTCCACGTCGAGACTCTTGTCCACTTTGATGGGCCTCAGATGTACTTCGAAAATCGCCTTACGCTCGTTGAGATCGGGAAGGTCCACATAAATCTGGCGGTCGAATCGGCCGGCGCGCATCAAGGCCGAGTCGAGCATATCGGCGCGGTTGGTGGCTGCAAGTATGATGACGCCGCTGTTGGTGCCGAAGCCATCCATCTCCGTCAGCAGGGCATTGAGGGTGTTTTCGCGCTCATCGTTGCCGCCCATGGCTGGGTTTTTGGAACGTGCGCGGCCCACGGCATCGATTTCGTCGATGAAGATGATGCAGGGCGATTTCTCCTTCGCCTGACGGAACAAGTCGCGCACACGAGAAGCGCCCACACCAACAAACATCTCCACAAAGTCGGATCCCGACATCGAGAAGAAGGGCACGCCGGCTTCTCCGGCAACGGCCTTGGCCAACAGCGTCTTGCCCGTGCCCGGCGGGCCCACCAGCAAAGCGCCCTTGGGTATCTTGCCGCCGAGCTCGGTGTACTTCTGCGGATTCTTCAAAAACTCCACAATCTCTTGCACTTCCTGCTTGGCGCCCTCTTGTCCGGCCACGTCCTTGAACGTGATGTTCAGGTCGCCGCCCTTCTCATACATCTTGGCTTTCGATTTGCCCACGCTGAAGATGCCGCCGCTGCCGCCCATTCCGGAGCCCATGCGACGGAAGAGATAGATCCAGAAAACAATGAGGAGGATAAACCAAAGATTGTTGATGAGAAACGTCATCACGTCACCGGAGTTCTTGTTGTCGTAGTCGAAGTCGCCCGCAAACGTTCCTTCTTCGCGTGCTTTCTCGACAAACGTTTCCACCTGGTCGGTGCTGCCAAATTGCACGGCCAAGTAGGGTTCGGCGCCCACCTGCTGTGCGCCGGCTTTGAAAATCTCGCGAATGTATTCCGGTTTCACATACATCTTGAGGCTACTCTCCGTCTTGTTCACCACAATCTTTGAGGCATAGCCTTTGGTGACGTAGGTTTTAAACTGCTCGTAAGACACCTCCTTGCTTTGACTGCTCCCTGTACCCACGGATTCGGGGCCAAAGAAATAGAGGGCCAGCAGCCCCACTAGCGCCAGGATGTACAGCCAATTCATATTGAATTTTGGCATCTTGGGCTGTTGTTGCTGATTATTCTGTTGTTCCATGTGTCGTTGATTAGTCCACGTTTTCGATGAATTTCATCGGTGCATCTTCCCACAAATGCTCCAGATCGTAATAGGCGCGCACATCGGGCAGGAACACATGAACGAGCACATCTGTGTAGTCCATGGCCACCCATTGCGAGTTTTCGCGCCCCACGATGCGCACCGGTTTTTCGCCAGCCTGCAGGCGGGCTTGTTCTTCCACGGCATCGGTGATGGCATCCACCTGCGTGGGTGAGTTGCCGGTGCATATCACGAAGTAGCCGCAGATGGCACCTTCGATGCCCGTCAAGTCGGCCACCACGATGTCTCTGCCCTTCTTTTCTTGTATTCCGGCAATGATTGATTCTACGAGTTTTGTTGTTTCAGTCATTCAATATATATAATATAGGTATGCAAAGGTAAGCCTTCTTCAGCGAAAAACCACGAATTGTCCTTCATATTTCTTTTTTTTTAGAAAAACTTTGGCAGTTCGAAAAAAAGCCGTAACTTTGCAGCCGCGTTTGGGAAAAGCGCAATCCTCGATTGGGGTATGGTGTAATGGTAACACTGCAGATTCTGGTCCTGCCTTTCCTGGTTCGAATCCGGGTACCCCAACGATAAAAGCCAAGCTTCGGAATATTCCGCCGCTTGGCTTCTTTTGTTGTGGCCGGTGTGGTCAATTGGCGGCCTCGAACTCGCGCAAGAACCTCACATCGTTCTCCGAGAACATGCGCAGGTCGCTCACCTGATACTTCAAATTGGTGATGCGCTCCACGCCCAATCCAAACGCGTAGCCCGAATACACCTTGCTGTCGATGCCGCACATCTCGAGCACGTTGGGGTCCACCATGCCGCAGCCCAGGATTTCCACCCATCCTGTGTGCTTGCAGAAGCCGCAGCCCACGCCGCCGCAGATGTGGCAGGATATGTCCATTTCGGCCGAAGGCTCGGTGAACGGGAAGTAGCTGGGGCGCAGACGTATCTTGGTGTCGGGGCCAAACAGCTCGCGTGCAAACGTGAGGAGCACTTGCTTCAAGTCCGTAAAACTCACGTTCTTATCGATGTAAAGGCCTTCTATCTGATGGAAGAAGCAGTGTGCGCGCGCCGTGATGGCCTCGTTGCGATACACGCGGCCGGGGCAAATGATGCGGATGGGGGGCTGCTGTGTCTCCATCACGCGAGCCTGCACGCTAGAGGTGTGCGAACGCAGCAGAATGTTTTTCGTCACGTCGCCCGTTTCCGATTGCTCCACAAAGAAGGTGTCTTGCATGTCGCGGGCGGGGTGGTCGGCGGCGAAGTTCATTTTGGTGAACACGTGCAGGTCGTCTTCCACCTCGGGACCGTCGGCCAACACAAATCCCATGCGCGAGAAGATATCGATGATTTCGTTCTTCACAATGGTGAGCGGATGGCGGGTTCCGAGCTCCACGGGATAGGCCGAACGCGTCAAGTCCACGTCGTCGCTCTGTGCTTCGGCGGCCTCGGTCTGCTCGCGCAGCGCGTTGATTTTGTCGAAAGCGGCCTGCTTCAGCTCATTGATTTTCATGCCCACCGCCTTCTTCTGGTCGGCCGCCACATTGCGAAAATCGGCCATCAGCGCGTTGATTTCGCCCTTCTTGCTGAGGTATTTCAGTCGCAACTGTTCTATTTCCTCGGCGTTGGAGGCATGCAGTTCATTGATCTCCTTGAGGAGAGCTTCTATTTTTTCAAGTAACATAGTGGTGTTTTGAATTCGCCTGCAAAGGTAACAAGAATAATTAAAAAAATGACGGTTCGATGCCAAATAAAATGTCTTGGCATGGTGCGCTTCGAGGAAAAAGTCGTAATTTTGCCAAAAATTTGAGCGACAAGAACCGATGAGAAAGCATGTGGCGGGCGTCCTGGCAGCCTGCGCGTTGATATTTTGCTGTGCCACGGGCTGCACCGACAAGCCCAAGGCTACGGCCGTTGAGACCGTGGCCACCGACTCTGTGGCCGACACGGTGGCGGCCGACCCCATGGAGGAGCTCATCAGCGAAGCGCCGGTGTCGGAGGCCGTGGACGAATTGTTCGACGACTTCTTTTTCAATTTCGCCGGCAATCGCAAGCTTCAGATGCAGCGCATCAGTTTTCCGCTCACGGTCAACGAGGGCGGCACCACCAAGAAAATCTCCAAAGCCCAGTGGAAAATGGAGCGATTCTTCATGCCGCAGGGATTCTACACGCTCATCCTCGACAATCTCCAACAGCTGGAACTCTCCAAAGACACGTCGATTTCGCATGCCGTGGTGGAGAAAATCTATCTTGACCGCAAGCGCGTGAAGGCCTACAACTTCGACCGGAGCAGCGGCCGATGGATGCTGGTGTCGATCGATGAGCAGAAAACGGCCGACCACAACAACGCGTCTTTCCTAGCCTTCTACGAGCGCTTCGCTACCGATTCTGCCTTCCAGATGCAGAGTCTCCACGACCCCATCATCTTCACCGGACCAGATCCCGACGACGATTTCAACACCCTCACGGGCGAATTGTTCCCCGAACAATGGCCCATGGTGGGGCCCGAAGACCTGCCCGCCGACGTGATCTACAACATCATCTACGGACAACAATACACCGAAAGCACGCAAAAGATATTGCTGCTGCGCGGCATTGCCAACGGCCAGGAGGTGGAGATGACGTTTAAAAAGACCAACGGCCACTGGCTGCTCACCCACCTAACGGAATAGCCGCCACACATCTTATATATATAGATGTGGGGGCCGCACGTATATAGATGCGCAAGAACCTTCTCACAACATGAAAGACGAAACCAATTATAGCCTGCTGGCGCACAACACCTTCGGCATCGACGCCCGCTGCCGCCGCTACGTGGAAATCTCCACCACGGAAGAGGCCGTGGCCGCACTGCCCGCCATCAGCGCCGCCGGCGGGCCCATGCTCATTGTCGGAGCGGGGAGCAACCTGCTGCTCACCGGCGACTACGATGGCACGGTGGTGCACTCGGCCATCATGGGAACAACAGCCCACGAAACCGGCGACGGCCATGTGCTGCTGCGCTGCGGCAGCGGAGAGACGTGGGACAACATCGTTGACCTCTGCGTGAGTCGCGGATGGCACGGCGCCGAAAACCTGAGCGCCATTCCCGGAGACGTAGGCGCCTCGGCCGTGCAGAACATCGGAGCCTACGGCGCCGAGGCAAAAGACCTCATCACAACGGTGGAGGCCGTGGAGATCGCCACGGGAAAAACCGTCACATTGGCGGCGGCCGACTGTGGCTACGGCTATCGCCAAAGTCGCTTCAAGCAGGAGTGGCGCGGCCGCTATTTCATCACACACGTCACCTATCGCCTTGCCCTCCATTTCACGCCACAATGCCAATACGGCAACATTCTCGCCGAATTGCAGCGCCGCGGCATCAGCGAGCCCACCGCCGCACAGATGCGACAGGTGATCATCGACATACGCCGCGACAAGCTGCCCGACCCCGCCCACGAGGGCAACGCCGGCAGCTTCTTCATGAATCCCGTGGTGGGCCGCGCCAAATATGAGCGTCTGGCCGCCGACTATCCCGGCATGCCCCACTACACGGTGGACGCCGACCACGAGAAGATTCCCGCCGGATGGCTCATCGAGCAATGCGGATGGAAAGGGCGCTCGCTGGGCCCCGCCGGCGTGCACAGCCGCCAAGCCCTCGTGCTGGTGAATCGCGGCGGCGCCACGGGCAGCGACATTGTTCACCTCTGCGAGGCCATACAGATGGATGTGCTCAATCGCTTCGGCATCGAAATCCGTCCCGAAGTCAACATCATATAGCGTCGCGCCATGGCCAACCCCTCCTCTGTCAGTTCGCTGCGCCTCACCTTTCTTGGCACCGGCACCTCTGTGGGCGTGCCCACCATAGGGTGCACATGCCCCGTGTGCAGCAGTAGCGACCCGCACGACAAGCGCCTGCGCTGCGCCGCCCTCGTGGAAACCGACCGCACGCGCCTACTCATCGACGCCGGTCCCGACCTGCGGCAGCAACTGTTGGCACAACCCTTTCGCAAGATCGACGCCGTGCTGCTCACCCACATCCACTACGACCACGTGGGCGGCATGGACGACTTGCGACCGTTTTGCCAGTTTGGAGAGGTGAACGTTTACGCCGACAACATCACAAGTCGCGGGCTGCGACAAACCATCCCCTACTGTTTCGCCGAGCACCGCTATCCCGGAGCGCCGGCCATTGTGCTCCACACGCTGCGCCCCCACGAGGCCCTGCAGGTGAACGAGCTCCGCGTGGAGACCTTCAGCGTGTGGCACGACAAGATGCCCATCACGGCCTATCGCATTGGGCCGCTGGCCTATATCACCGACATGAAGCGCATCGATGACAGCGAGCGCGCCCGCCTGCAGGGCGTCCAGGTGTTGGTGGTCAACGCCCTGAGATACACTCCCGAGCACCATTCCCACCAGAACGTGGACGACGCCGTGGCCTTTGCCCGCAGCGTGGGCGCCACCCAAACTTGGCTCATCCACAGTTGCCACGACATCGGACTACATGCCGAGGTGAATGCCCGGCTGCCACACGATATCCAATTGGCATTCGACGGGCAAACTGTTAACATTCCTTTCACGGAAGCCAAATAACGCCTATCAATTCTTAAATCGTTATAAATTGCAACATTTTTCACCGCCTAACGCTTGCAATATTGGAAAAAATCCATACTTTTGCACCGTGTTTTTCATAGTATTAGATTTAAGGTTAACAAGGTTGGAGTACAGCGGTACTCCTTTTTTTTGCCCATTAGCCAGCCCCTCCCCCTTATCCGAAAACTCCTCCAGCCCTGACGATGCGCAGCCATTTCGCCATCGGAAAAATCTGTTTGCACCAACCGGCAACCCCTTGGCCGCCAACGGCGAAAAACCATTCCGCCGGAGAAAAAAGCAACAAAGTATCAGCCAAAAAGCCCTAAATCGCGCATTCGGCGGCGAAATAGTGCAAAAGATTATCAAAAAAGTATCAGTCTTTTTCAAAAAAACATCGTATCTTTGCACCCGAAAGCCTTAATAAGCTAATAACCATACAGCATCTTTGGAAATCTAATTGTTTAACTATAACTCATTCATCATGAAGAAAATCTTTACTCTTATCGCAGCCGCGCTGTTTGCAGGCAGCGCAAGTGCAACGTCGTACAGCGTGGGTGAGCCCAGCAACAACGTGACGGACAAAACCGGCAACGTATGGTACGACAGTGAAACCAAGACCATCACCTTCCACGAAACGTGGAGCTATCGTCCAGGATGGTGGCTGGCATGGAACAACACTGATCAAGCCAACACAGGCAACGACTACTCTGCTTACAACACGTTCGTGCTTGAGCTCGAGTCGGCCGTTGACTACACCATTCAAGTTGTTGTGGAAGACGTCAACGGAAAGAGCGTCAATGGCTCGGGAAACGGTGCCAAAATCTCCGTTGATCTGACGAGCAATGCCGACTTCGACCTGAAGCACGTTAACCAGGTTTACCTCCAATCCAACACCGCAGGAGTGACGGCCGTGTTCAAGGATGCCTATTTCACCGACGGTGCCGACGAGGATCTCAACCTCTATTGGTCGGGCGAGCACACCGTTTCTTGGGACAACACCATCAAAGCCAGCGCTTCACAGATCAAGAAGTCGGGCGCCAAGGTGGGCGACATCATTCAGATCACCTTCTCCGGCTACACGGATGGCCACCAAATGCTGATATACTCGGATTGGAACGTATTCATTCCCGGCACGTTCAAGTGCACATTTACGGAGGGCGTCACCACCTACACCTTCGGCGTCACCACCAACAACCTTGCCGTGATGCAAGAGAAGGGCTTCTTCGTTTCGGGTAGCGGTGTCACCGTGACCGAGGTTCGTCTGATTCCCTCTGAGAGCGAAGGCGATGCCGACCTGATACTCTTCGGTGGCAATTTCAATCAGTTCAACGACGCCACCAACTGGATTGAAGTTTATCAGACGGGGCTCAGCACCGACGGATACAACTATCTGGCAGTGGAAGTCAGCGAAACGCCCGGTTGGATTAAGGTGTTGAACAAGAACTGGAAAACCATCGAGACCACTCCCGTCATCGCCGGAAACACTTACTACTTCCCGCTGACCGACATCGGCACCAACATCACACAGTTCATCCTTCAAGGCACCACCTTCAAGGTGAACAGCATGAAGCTGACCACCGAGGCCTCCGGTATCAACAATGCAGTGGCAGCCAAGGCTGTGAACGACGGCAAGATGTATAACGCCGCCGGCCAGCAGGTGAGCGCTTCCTTCAAGGGCTTGGTCATCAAGAACGGTAAGAAATATATCGCAAAATAAGCGACTTACCCTATCAGCAATAAATCTTTTCATAGCAAGGCGAGCAGTTGCGTGGCAGTTGCTCGCCTTTTTGTGTGCCGGCTAACGGGGCCCAGGGAGACGACGGGCAGGGCCCATCAAAAAGGTTGGCGCAGGACGCGCCAACCTCCATACGGATTTTATAAACCTCAAAATCCTCATTATGAATACTGCAAAGATAGCGCAAAGATTTGAAAAAAGCAAGCATTTGGGCAAAAAACTTTCATCCTTGTCGCACATCCCTGCCGGACGACGAGGGTAAGGGTGGCGCCGACGCCACAAATGGCCGCGTGAAACATCGTGTGGAAATTTGGAACAAAACGGCAAAAATTACTGTCGAGATTTTTACCCCAACGAGATGTTAAAATCTCTAAACGCGGCCCTTTTCTACCCCTTTTGCCACCCTTCGATGTTGTGTCTGTTGGTCTTCAATTTTCCATCCATTGGTTTTCCATCGCGCGGGCAGTGCCCTTCGATCGTCTATCCAATGGATAGCGAAGCGCAAACTAGTGCCCGCGCGATGGAAAACCATTGGATAGGCGATGGAAAACCATTGGATGGGAAATCGCCCGTCAATGCCCGTTTTTCCGAAGATCGGCAGATTTCGCGCAAACCACTAAGGGATAGTGCTTTAAAGAAAATCGCCAAAACTGGCCATTTTTGAGGCCGAAGGAGGAGTTGGTGAGTAGCGACGGAGTTTTGAGGCCTTGATTTTGCCGACTTTTAGAACAAAACGATGTTTCACGCTCCATTTTCTGCTCCCCGCGGCATGCCGTTTCGGGCCTTTCGGGGCACCGCTTGGCAATGGCTCAGATGGCATCGGGAAAATAAATCGGCACGAATTTCGGATTGTTACACATTTTATTTGTACCTTTGCAGGCGGCAATCTCCGGCGCATCGTCTGCCCCACTGCGGGCGGCACTTTGGCGCACGGGGAGCCCGCCGGCGCCGAAACACCATCGGCGCGCCGGCATCAGGAAACCGAAAACTAACCAACTAAAACATCCAACATGAACTACTTGAAGACGCTATTGCTGGCACTATTGTTGCCGGCCACAATGACGGCCTCACCGTGGGACACGCAGTACAAACAAATCGAACAAAGCATTCGCTGTCCACAATTCGCCGACCGCACATTCAACATCACCAAGTATGGCGCCTCCACCAAGGCTTCGGCCAAGAAGAATCAGACCGCCATCAACAAGGCCATCGCTGCCTGCTCGAAGGCCGGCGGCGGGCGCGTGGTGGTGCCGGCGGGCACTTGGAACACGGGCGCCATCACCCTGAAAAGCCATGTCAACCTGGTGGTGGAAAAGGGCGCCACGCTGCTGTTTGCCTTCGACCGCTCGTTGTATCCCAACGTTCCCACGCGCTGGGAGGGCTTGGACTGCTGGAACTATCAGCCGCTCATCTACGCTTACAAGGAGCGTGACATAGCCGTGACGGGCGAGGGCACCATCAATGGCAACGGATCGGACGACACGTGGTGGCTGATGAGCGGAAAAACGCCCAAGAGCAAGAACGTGGAAGTGCCCGAAAAGCAGCAGAATCCGGGCGGCCGGGCCGACCTCTTGAAATATGCCGAGGACGGCGTGGACATGGACAGCCGCGTGTTTGGCGCCGGCAAGGGCCTTCGTCCGCAACTGCTGAACTTCAACCAGTGCGACGGCATTCTCATAGAGGGCGTCACGATGCTCAACTCCCCGTTCTGGGTGATGCACCCGTTGCTGTCTAAAAACATCACGGTGAGAAACGTGAAAGTGTGGAACGAAGGGCCCAACGGCGACGGCTGCGACCCCGAGAGTTGCGAGAACGTGCTCATCGAGGGCTGCACCTTCCACACCGGCGACGACTGCATAGCCATCAAGAGCGGCCGCAACGCCGATGGCCGCGCAGGCGGCACAGGGCGCTTCGCGGGAGTGCCCAGCAAGAACATCATCATTCGCAACTGCGTGATGGAAGACGGGCACGGCGGTGTGGTGATCGGCTCCGAGATATCCGGCGGCTGCCAGAATGTGTTTGCAGAAAACTGCCGCATGGATTCGCCCGACCTTGACCGCGTGCTGCGCATCAAGACCAATTCGTGTCGCGGCGGCGTGATCGAGAACATCAACATGCGCAACATCACCGTGGGCCAATGCCGCGAGGCCGTGCTGAAAATCAACACCGACTATGAGCCGAAAGAGAAGTGCTGCCGCGGATTCTACCCGACGGTGCGCAACGTGACCATGGAAAACGTGACGTGCAAGAAGTCGAAATACGGCGTGATGATAGTGGGCTACGAAGCCGATTCCCTGGCCTACACGGTGAACAACATCTACGTGAACAACTGCAACTTTGAAGGCGTGCACGGCAAGCCCTACTATCTGACAGGCAAAGCCCAAGACGTGCACTTCAACAATCTGGTGGTGAACGGCAGCCAGGTGCTCACCGAGATGCCCTATAAGCACTACTCCGAATGGATGGCCCACTCGGAAATGAAGCGCGTGCCCGACGTCACCTACCTTGATTTCGCCAAGCGGCCGCGCTGGAGCTACACCGTGGGCACCGAGATGGGCGCCATCCTCGACACCTACAAGCGCTACGGCGACGCTAGCTTGTACAACTGGCTGAAAGAGTATCCCGCCAAAATGATCAACGAGAAGGGCGAGGGCGTGGGCTACAAATACGAAGATTTCAACCTCGACAACGTGCGCCCGGGCAAAGTATTGCTGGCCCTCTACAAGCTCAATCCCACAGAAAAAGACCTAAAGCTTCTGAAAACACTCTTCAAGCAGCTGGAAAATCAGCCGCGCACCAAGGAGGGCGTGTTCTGGCACAAGGCCATCTATGCCAACCAAGTGTGGCTCGACGGCATCTTCATGGGACTGCCCTACTACACCGAGGCTGCCCCGTTCCTGAAAGGAAAGAAGGCGAAGAAGTATTACAACGACATTGCCGATCAAATCATCAAAACCGACAAACGCACCTATGATCCCGCCACAGGACTGTGGAAGCACGCATGGGACGAGACACACACGGCCTTCTGGGCCGACAAGGAAACCGGCCGTTCCAAGCACTCGTGGGCCCGCGCCATGGGCTGGTATGTGATGGCCATGGTGGAGGTGCTCGACAATCTGCCCAAAGACCATGCCCGCCGCGGCGAAATCATCGACGTGTTCAAGAAGGCCATGACCGCCATCGTGAAATATCAAGACAAGAAGACGGGCGTGTGGTATGACGTGCTCGACGTGAAAGATCCCCGCAACTATCTCGAATCCACCGCCTCGTCGATGTATGCCTACTGCCTGCTGAAGGGCGCGCGCATGGGCTATCTCGACAACAGCTTCCGCGAGGCCGGCATCAAAGCCTACCGCGGCATTCTCAACGAATTCATACGCGTGAACAGCGACAACACCATCTCGCTGACCAACTGCTGCGTGGTGAGCGGTCGTCGGGGCCCGGCCCCCGGTCCCTTCGTGGAGAAGCCCAACTACAAGCGCGACGGCTCGTTTGACTACTACATGTCGGAGCCCATCCGCGACAACGATGGCAAAGGCGTGGGCCCGTTCATCTGGGCATCGCTCGAAATGGAAGAGATGGGATACAACACCAGCAGCAACTATTAAGCCTCAAAATGATGAAGAAGATTTTGCTGAGCATGACACTGGCCGTGTGCGCCTGTGCCACAACGCTGGCCGACGACGGTGCACCGGCCTTTCCGGGCGCCGAGGGACACGGCCGATACACCAACGGATGGCGCAGCACAAGTACGGTGGTGCGCCACGTCACCACGCTTGAAGACAACGGCAATACGTCGCTCACGGGCTCGCTGCGCTGGGCCGTGAACGGCAGCACTAAGAAGATTGTGGTGTTCGACGTGGGCGGCACCATCGAACTGACCAAGGAGCTCATCATCGGCGCCAACACCTATGTGGCCGGACAAACGGCGCCCGACCCCGGCATCACCCTTCGCCATTACACCGTGCGTCCCAACGGCGACAACATCTGTATGCGATTCATCCGCATCAGGCGCGGCCAAGAGGTGGACGTGGACGACGGTGCCGATGCCATCTGGACGCGGCAGAAGACCGGCCAGATCTTCGACCACTGCTCGTTCTCGTGGTCGATAGACGAGCTGGCATCGTTCTACGACAACAACAATTACACCATGCAATGGTGCACACTCTCCGAAGCCCTCGCCAACGCCGGCCACAACAAGGGAGCCCACAGCTACGGCGGCATCTGGGGCGGCAAGCTGGCCTCGTTTCATCACAACATGATTGCACACACACAAAACCGCACGCCGCGCTTCAACGGCGCACGCTACGAGTGGACCGGCTACACGAAAAACAAAGACTATGACACCTACAAATGGGCCAACACCGTGCAGGCCGAAAACGTGGACTTCCGCAACTGTCTCATCTACAACTGGGGTACAGGCGGATGCTATGGAGGGCCCGGCGGTGGCTACATCAACATTGTGAACAACTATTATAAGGCAGGTCCGGCCACCAAAAACAAGACCCGCGTGACGCAAGTGACCGTGGCCGCGAGTGGCAACAGCAAGGGACATCCAAACATATTTGGCATGACAAGCCGTTACTATATCAACGGCAACTATGTGACGGCCGCCGCCTCGCCCGAGAATTATGACTGGAACGGCGTGGTGTATGACAGCGGCACCTACACCATCAACGGCTACCGCTGCAGCATCGACACACTGAACTTGTATGGCGACACCGTTGCCCATTACAACAACACCGCGGGGAATGCGTGTGTGCGCATCAAGCTGGAGTCGCCCGCGCCTGCCGGCGAAGTGACCACCCACGAGGCGGCCACGGCCTACGAAAAGATACTCTCCTACTGCGGCGCCTCGCTCTATCGCGACGCCGAAGACACGCGCTACATGGAAGAAGCCACCAACGGCACCGCCACCTACACGGGAAGCGTGACCGGACAGAAAGGCATCATCGACCTTGTGTCGGACGTGGGTGGCTACACCGCCATCGAAAGCACAACGCGCCCCGAGGGCTGGGACACCGACCAAGACGGCATGCCCGACGAGTGGGAGAAGGCCCACGGGCTCGACCCCGAAGATGCTTCCGACGGCAAAACGTTCACGCTCGATCAGCGCGGCTGGTATAGCAACGTGGAAGTGTACATCAATTCCATCGTGGAAGACATCATGAAGGCCGAAAACGAGGGCGCAACGGATGCCGTGGACGAATACTATCCCACCATCGCCACGGGCATCAGCCATGCCACGGCCAAGGCCGAAATTGTGAAAACAGAATATTTCTCGCTCGACGGCATGCGGCTCGATGCGCCCCAACATGGCGTCAGCATACGCCGCATGACCCGCGCCAACGGCACCGTGATCACCGACAAAGTGGTGAAATAACAAGGCCCGGCGACCACACAAGGGGCGGACTCTCCATCGGCGAGAGCCCGCCCTACGTGTGACCGACGGCGGCTGCACACCGCAACAATAAAGCTTAAAAACGAAGCATTTATTTTGCAGTGCGACCTAGTTTAACTACCTTTGCACCGATCTTGACTGCGCATCGGTCGCCCCCTTCCCCACTCTGGCGGCAGACAGCGAAGTCCCCGCGATTACATGCTCGGCATAAAAAAACTCGACATATTCATTGCCAAACAATTCTTGGCACTGTTCATCGGCGCCTTCTTCATCTGCCAATTTGTGCTGATGATGCAGTTTTTGTGGCGCTATGTGGACGAGCTCATCGGCAAGGGCCTTTCAATGGAAGTGCTAGCGCAGTTTTTTTGGTATATGGGACTGATGCTGGTGCCACAGGCGTTGCCTCTCGCCATTCTGCTGTCTTCGCTCATCACGTTTGGCAATCTGGGCGAGAGCTCCGAGCTCACCGCCATCAAGGCCGCCGGCATCTCGCTGATGCAGGCCTTTCGACCGCTCATCATCATCACGTCGCTCATCATGCTGGGCTCGTTCTACTTTCAGGATGTGATAGGCCCGAAGGCCAACGTGTCGTTCTCGCAGCTGCTGATGTCGATGCGCCAAAAGAGCCCCGAGCTGGAAATTCCCGAAGGCGTGTTCTACGACGGCATTCCCAACTGCAACCTATATGTGCAGAAGAAAGATCTGAAAACGGGAATGCTCTACGGCATCATGATTTACCGGATGACTGGCAGCTACGAGGATGCCGCCATCATATTGGCAGACTCGGGCATGATGCAGTCCACCGCCGAGAAGAAACACCTGCTGTTGACGCTTCACAGCGGCGAGTGGTTTGAAAACATGCGCAGTCAGGAACTGGCCGGAAGTGCCAGCGTGCCCTATCGCCGCGAGACCTTCTCCACGAAGCGTATCGTGCTCGACTTCGACGCCGACTTCAGTCTGGCCAACGCTGCCGACCTGCGCAACAACTCGCAGGCCAAGAGCGTCAGAAAAATTGTGCACGACATCGACTCGATGACGATGATGGCCGACAGCACCGGCGAGGCCAACTATAGGATGATGAAATACGGCGTGCTCCACATGGCCGAGCAGTTGTCGAAGCGCGACTCGGTGAAGGCCGCCCGCTTGGCCGCCAAAGGCACCATCGACATCGACACGCTTTATGCCAAGCAAACCGTGGAGCGCAAGCGCCGCACCCTCACCAACGCCACCGAAAACATCGGCCGCGTGAGGAGCGATCTGGAGTTTAAGGCGCTCGTGGCCGACGATATGGAAGGCAACATCCGCATGCACTACATTGCCGCCATCCGCAAATTCACGCTCGCCCTGTCGTGTCTCATCTTCTTTTTCATCGGGGCCCCGCTGGGTGCCATCATTAGGAAAGGCGGACTGGGCGTGCCAGTGATCGTGTCGGTGCTGGTGTTTATCGTTTACTATATCTTTGAAAACACGGGTTATCGCATGGCCCGCATGGGCGCTTGGTCGATACCCTTCGGCACGGGCATCTCCACTGCCGTGCTGGCTCCGCTGGCCATATTCTTCACTTATAAGGCAAACAACGACTCTGTGGTGTTCAACATGGATGCCTATCGCGTGTTCTTCCAAAAGCTGCTGGGCCTGCGGTTGAAACGCAATGTGACGCGGAAGGAAGTGATCATCAACGACCCCGACTACCCGAAAGACGCCGCCGTGCTGCAAAGGCTAAGCGGCGAAGTGGCGGCCTACGCCCAAGAGCACAAGCTGATGCACCTGCCCAACGTCATCAAAGTGTTCTTCAAATATGAGCCCGACCACGAAATTGAACGCATCAGCGAGGAGATGGAGGCCACCATCGAAGACCTTTCCAACACGAAAGACCGCATGATATTGGCCGAGCTCAACCACTATCCCGTGGTGTCGGTGAGGGCTCACACGCGCCCGTTTGAGCGCCGGTGGCTCAACATCGCCGCCGCCATCATTGTGCCCGTGGGGGCCGTGCTCTATCTGCGCATGTGGCGATTTAGGCTTCGACTGTTGCGCGACCTGCACACCATACGGCAAACCAACGACAATATCGTGAAACGCATCCACGAAATCGCATGATCGTTGCGACGTCAATCGACAACACATACATCTTATTATATATATAAAGGAGAACAACAATGGAAGATATCAAGCTCGACAGCATTGACGATGCTGTGAAAGACTTCAGAGAAGGCAAGTTTGTCATCGTGGTGGACGACGAAGACCGCGAGAACGAAGGCGACCTGATCTGCGCCGCCGAGACCATCACGGCCGAGATGGTGAACTTCATGTTGAAATATGCGCGTGGACTGCTCTGCGCACCCATCACCAAGGCACGCTGCGAAGAACTCGACCTGCCCCACCAAGTGGTGGAAAACACCTCCATGCTGGGCACGCCGTTCACCGTTACCGTAGATAAATTGGAGGGCTGCTCCACAGGCGTTTCGGCAGCCGACCGCGCTGCCACCATCCGCGCTCTGGCCGACCCGCTCTCCACGCCGCAAACCTTCGGACGCCCAGGCCATGTGAACCCGCTCTATGCCCAAGACAACGGCGTGTTGCAGCGCTCGGGACACACCGAGGCCGCCATCGACCTGTGTCGGCTGGCCGGACTGCGCCCCGCCGGCGCCCTGATGGAAATCATGAACGAAGATGGCACCATGGCCCGACTGCCGCAACTGGCCGAATTTGCCAAGGAGCACAACATGAAACTGATATCCATCAAAGACCTCATCGCCTACCGGCTGAAGAAAGACTCGCTGGTGGAGCCCGGCGAAGAGGTGGATATGCCCACGCAGTATGGCCATTTCAAGATGATTCCCTTCCGCCAAGTGAGCAACGGACTGGAACATTTCGCCCTCATCAAGGGCGAATGGCAAGAGGGCGAGCCCGTGATGGTGCGCGTGCATTCCAGCTGCGCCACGGGCGACATCTTGGGGTCGATGCGCTGCGACTGCGGCGAACAACTCCACAAAGCCATGCAGATGATAGACCATGAAGGCAAAGGCGTGGTGGTTTATATGCAGCAAGAGGGTCGCGGCATAGGGCTGATGAACAAGATTGCTGCCTACAAACTGCAAGAAGAGGGGCTCGACACCGTGGAAGCCAACGTGCATTTGGGATTCAAGCCTGATGAGCGCGACTACGGATGCGGCGCACAGATATTGCGCAAACTGGGCGTAAAGAAGATGCGACTGCTCACCAACAACCCCGTGAAACGCGTGGGACTAGAGGCCTACGGACTGGAAATCGTGGAGAACATCCCCATCGAAGTGACACCCAATCCCTATAATCTGCGCTACCTGCAAACGAAGAAAAATCGCATGGGCCACACACTCCATCTGTGAGAATTGTGCCGAAGCGTTGCTCCAAGAAAGCAAAAAGCGCAAGAAACCACAAATAATGGGAGCATTTTTTTGCAAACCTAAATAAAATGCTTACATTTGCAAGCTGAATTCAAACCGTAGATTACAAATGGCACAACTATCAGATCGACTGAATCGACTGGCGCCCTCGGCCACGCTGGCCATGTCGCAAAAGAGCGCAGAAATGAAAGCGCAAGGCATCGACGTCATCAACCTGAGCGTGGGAGAGCCCGATTTTAATACGCCCGATCACATCAAAGAGGCCGCCAAAAAAGCCATCGACAATAACTTTTCCAAGTATTCTCCCGTGCCCGGATATCCGGAATTGCGCAAGGCCATCGTTGCCAAGCTCAAGAAAGAAAACGGACTAGACTACACGGTGAACGAGATTCTCGTGAGCAACGGCGCCAAGCAAAGCGTATGCAACACCATAATGGCCTTGGTGAACGATGGCGACGAGGTGATTGTGCCCGCCCCCTATTGGGTGAGCTATCCGCAGATGGCCAAATTAGCCGGCGGCGTGCCCGTTTACGTGGAAGCGGGATTTGAACAGAATTTCAAAATAACGCCCGCACAGCTCGAGGCCGCCATCACGCCTAGGACTAAAATGCTTATCCTTTGTTCGCCCAGCAATCCCACGGGCAGCGTGTACTCGGCAGAAGAGCTGAAAGGCTTGGCCGAGGTGATTCTCCGCCATGACGATGTGTTCGTTCTGGCCGACGAAATCTATGAACATATCAACTACACCGATCGGCACGCCAGCATTGCGGCCGTGCCCGGCATGAAGGAACGCAGCATTATTGTGAACGGTGTGAGCAAGGCCTACGCCATGACAGGTTGGCGCATCGGCTACATTGCCGCCCCCGAATGGATTGTGAAAGGATGCAACAAGCTGCAAGGGCAGTACACCAGCGGCGCATGCTCCGTAAGTCAAAAGGCTGCCGAAGAAGCCTATATCGCCTCACAAGACTGTGTAGAAGAAATGCGACAGGCATTCTTGCGCCGCCGCGACCTCATCGTCAGCCTCACGAAGGACATTCCCGGATTGGAAGTGAACGTGCCCGAAGGCGCCTTCTATCTGTTCCCCAAATGCAGCAGTTTCTTCGGAAAAAGCGATGGCACACGCACCATCAACAATGCCACCGACCTCTCGATGTATCTCCTCGAAGTGGGGCACGTGGCCACCGTGAGTGGCGACGCCTTCGGCGATCCCGCATGTTTCCGTATGAGCTATGCCACAAGCGACGACAATATTCGTGAAGCCATGCGGCGCATTAAAGAGACACTCGCCAAGCTGAGATAAACCTGAGGAAATGGAAAACTTTCGGTTAAATCTTCTTAATCGTTACATCAGTTAGCAAAGATTTATTACCTTTGCGGACGTGGAATGCCGTGTCGAACGCAATTTTTCGAGCAAAAACACACGCAAAGCTGGCAACCACACAACGGAATATAATCAAATACCTACAATTCATTAATAACTAAAAAATCAATTTTAAAAATTATGGCAAACGCACAAGCAAAGGCGAATCCGAAGAAAAAAAACGGATTCCAAGGAGTAAGAGACGCAATTTGGATTATTGTGGCTTGTTTCATTCTCGCAGTATGTTTCTACAAGTTCGTGCTGGGTAATCCCGACAACTTCGTAGGCGGCGATCCTGCTAACGCAGTGAAAGACGGCAGTCTGCTGGGTACGGTGTACAAAGGTGGTATCGTGGTGCCTGTGATCATCACGTTGCTCTTCACCGTTATCGCACTTTCCATCGAGCGTTTCTTCGCTCTGCGCAGCGCCTTCGGTAAGAGCTCGCTCACCAAGTTCGTCACCGAAGTAAAGAAGGCCATCAACAACGGCGACATGGACAAAGCACAGCAACTTTGCGACAAGCAGCAGGGCGTGGTGGCCAACGTGGTTGGCGCATCGCTGAATGCTTACAAAGAGATGGAAGCCGACACCAAACTGAAGAAGACTCAGAAAGTGGCAAAGATCCAACAGGCCCACGAAGAGGCTACTCAGCTCGAGATGCCCACACTGCAGATGAACATGCCTATCCTCGCTACCATTGTGACCCTCGGTACGCTGACCGCTCTGTTCGGTACTGTGGTGGGTATGATTCGTTCGTTCGCCGCTCTGGCTTCCGGTGGCGGTGGCGACTCTCTCCAACTGTCCGAAGGTATTTCTGAGGCCCTTGTGAACACGGCCTCCGGTATTTTGACTTCATGGTTCGCCGTGGTGGCTTACAACTACTATTCGAACAAAATCGATAAGTTGACATACGCCCTCGACGAAGTTGGTTACACTATCGCTCAGACCTACGAAGCAAACCACGCAGATGAGGCTTAATTTTTGCTAACCCTTAAAATCGTTATCTACTATGGGTAAAGTAAAAGTTAAGAAAGCGGACATCTGGATAGACATGACTCCGATGAGCGACGTCATGGTCCTCCTGCTCACGTTCTTCATGTTGACGTCAACATTCGTGAAGAATGAGGCAGTGAAGGTCGTAACGCCTGCATCAGTATCGGAGATCAAGGTTCCGGAGAACAACGTCCTCACCATTCTCTGCGACAAGGAAGGCAAAGTCTTCCTCGGCATGGACACGCCGGGAAAGATGGAGGAATTGCTCACCGGAATGGCCAGCCAGTATGGCGTGAGCCTCACCGGAAAGCAGCTTGAGAACGGTCGTGGCGCCGCATCCATCGGCGTTTCGATGCAGGATCTCTCCGCCCTTCTGAGTCAAGACTCAGAGAAAATGAATGAATATATGGCAACCCGCGGCATCCCCACCGACTCTATCGATGGCAAGATGAGCGAGTTCCAAGATTGGGTATCGACGGCACGAGACAACAACGGCACGGAAATGAAAATCGCCATCAAGGCTGATGCCAGCACTCCCTACAAGGTCATCAAGAAAATGATGTCGGAGTTGCAGGACATGAACGAGAACCGTTACTTCCTTGTGACCGCTCTCAAATCAAACTCGGAGGAATAAGACATGGCTAAGAAAAAGCAAAGCAGACAGAAAAAGATGAACACCCGCGTGGACTTCACGCCGATGGTGGACATGATGATGTTGCTTATCACTTTCTTCATGCTCTGTACATCACTGGCCAAGCCCCAGACGATGAACTTGACCATGCCGAGTAATGATGAGAACATCCAAGATAAAGACCGTAACGCGGCTAAGGCTTCGCAGACCATCACACTCTACGTATGTGGCAACGACAAGATTTATCACGTGGACGGTATTCCTGACTACAACAATCCTGACTGCTTGAAAGAAACCACATGGGGCAAAGACGGCATTCGCGAAGTGCTCATTTCGCACAAGACCGAAGACGGAACCGTTCCCGTGGCCGAAATCATGGCGGCCAAGATTAAACTCGACCAAAAGAAGTTGGCTAATCCGGAGCAATATCCCGACAGTATCTATGACCAAGAGCTGGCCAAGATTAAGAAAGGTGAGCTTGAGACCGGAAAGGTGCCTACGATGACCATCATCATCAAGTGTACCGATGAGGCCTCCTACAAGAATATGGTCGATGCTCTCGACGAAATGACAATCTGCAGTATTGGTACCTATGTCATTGATAAGATCAACGAGGATGACCAAGCCCTCTTGGACAAGCGTGGAATCAAATAAGACAATGACATCAATTAGAAAGGAAACACAATGGCAAAGTTAGATTTGATATCCAATGAATGGACCGACCTCGTCTTTGAGGGGAGGAATCAGGCTTATGGTGCCTACAAATTGCGTAAAGGCACGACAAAGCGCAACATCTGGTCCATCATCATCGTGGCCCTTGCTGCAGTTCTGCTCTATCTCGGACTCACCTTGCAACGCATGGTGGAGGCTAACAAGACTGTGGAAAACACCCAAGCTTTGGAGCTCTCCGCTCTCGAGCAGAAGAAGAAGGAGGCTAAGGTAGAGAAGAAAGAGATCATCAAGGTGGAACCTGAAAAGGTCGTGGAGAAAGTGAAGTCGTCTGTGAAGTTCACCGCGCCCGTCATCAAGAAGGATAACGAGGTGAAGGATGAAGACGAAATCAAGCTCGACGAGGTACAGAAGAGCGACAAGGCTGTCGGCGCCTTTACCGTGGAAGGTAACGACGAAGTGGGCGGCGAAGTGCTCAAGGCCAAGGAAGAGATTGCAGCTCCCGAACCTCCCAAACACGAAGAAGAGAACAAGGTGTTCGATGTCGTGGAACAGATGCCATCGTTCCCCGGCGGCATGGGCGCACTGATGTCGTGGCTCGGTCAGAACATCAAGTATCCCGTGATTGCTGCCGAGAATGGCGTTCAAGGCCGTGTCATCGTGCAGTTCGTGGTTGAGAAAGACGGTTCGATTACTGACGTTAAGGTTGCCAAATCGGTAGATCCTTCGCTTGATAAGGAAGCCGCTCGCGTGGTGAAAGCCATGCCGCATTGGATTCCTGGTAAGCAAAACGGTTCTGCAGTGCGTGTGAAGTACACCGTGCCTGTGACGTTCAAACTTCAGTAAACCACACCAAGTGATTAAGAACTCATTCTGCATCATCGTTGCAGAATTACTCATCAAATTTCGGTTTGTCCTCTTCTTGAGGGCAAACCGAAATATAGTATGTTCACAACCCTCTAATCAGTAAATGTACGTCATGCGAATAACAAATCAGAACAAGATAACACGCATGTACGTATGAACAATATCTCTTCCCGCGATATTCCCCAAACGAAAACGTGCAAAACAACACGAGGAACAAGAGTAAAAGGGGTGTAAAACACGAGAAAAACGAAACATAAAAATCAACAGAACATGGCAAAACATCTGACCTTTGCATTCATCGCCACACTGTTCATCACCGCAAGTTTGGCGTCATGTGCCGACAAGCCGAAGAGTGATCGAACCGACACCTTCAAATCCGGCGAAATCAGTTTCGCTGCCGATGAAAGTTTCAGTCCCATCATGGACGAATTGGTGCAGGTGTTTGAAGCCATGCACCCCGATGCCAAGTTGCATCCCATCTACACAAACGAAGTGGATGGCGTGAATCTTTTGCTCAACGACAGCATTTGGATGACCGTCACCTCTCGTAATTACACAAAACAAGAGTACCAGAATCTAAAAGATCGCAACATGTTGCCCGAAGCCGTGCCTTTGGCTTACGATGGATTGGCACTCATCTGCAACAATAAGAATACCGACTCTTGCATCACCGTAAACGATGTAAAACGCATCCTTAGTGGCGAAGTTAAACAATGGAGCGACGTGAACAAAGGTTCGAAGCGCGGTGAAATATGGGTGTGTTTCGACAACAAATCGTCAAGCACCGTACACTATTGCGTCGATTCCATTTTGGGTGGGAAACCCATCAACAGTCCCAACATTTTCGCTGCCGAAACCAGCAAAGAAGTCATCGACTACGTGGAGCGTACACCCAACGCCATTGGTGTGATCGGCAGCAACTGGCTCAACGATAAACGCGATACCACCAACACCACGTGGAAGAAGAACATTACCGTGATGTCTGTCAGCCGAATGGACACCGCCACAGCCATGAATAGTTGGAAACCCTACCAAGCTTGGCTGCTCAACGGACGCTATCCGTTTGTTCGCACCATCTATGCTTTGCTCAACGACCCACGGCGCGGACTGCCTTGGTCGTTTGCCCACTTCATCGAGCAGCCCAAAGGACAGCTCATCATTTTCAAATCAGGACTGCTTCCCGTCCGCGGTGAAATCGCCATCCGCGATGTCAGCGTGAACAGTGGTGTAAGATAATCAGAAGAACTACGCACCAACAACACACCATATAAATATGGTCGCCGGTAAAATAAAAAAATGTTTTTTCCGTTAAACCATTGCGAGAATATCACATCATAAAGTCGATTAATAACCATTTAAACCATAAGAAAATGAAAGTAATCAAATACTTGGTAGCAGGAGCGCTCGTGCTCAGCACGACCCTGCCCGTGAGTGCTCAAGACGTGAAGGCCCAAGTGGATGCCATCACCAAGGTCATCGTGGATAACAACGGTAACGAAAGCGCATGCAAGGATGCGGTGAAGGAATTTGTAAAAGCCAACAAGAAGAATGCATTGGCTATGGCAGGTCTGGGCCGCGCCTACCTTGATGTAAAGAACACCGCAAAAGCCAACGAATATGCAGACATGGCTATCAAAGCCAACAAGAACAAGGCTGCCGGCTATCTGCTCAAGGGCGACATCGCACGTTCCAACGACGAAGGTGGCGAGGCTGCCATGTGGTATCAAACCGCCACACAGTTTGATCCCCAGGATCCCACCGGCTACGTGAAGTATGCCCGCGTATATCAAAAGGTGGATCCCGATGGCGCCGTGGCCATGCTCGAGAAGCTCCGTTCCGTGAAGCCCGACTATCCTGTGGACGCCGCTGCCGGTTACATGTACTCCGATGCCAACAAGCTGAAAAGCGCCATTGAGTACTACGACAAGGTTAAAGACGTTTCTCAACTTGAGGACTACATCCTCTACGACTACGCCTCCACTGCCTATGTGCTCGACGACTACGAGAAAGCTCTTCGCTTGGCAAAGATCGGCTCACAAAAATACCCCGACTATAGCTCGTTCAACCGCATGGCGTTCTACAGCAATAACAAGCTGAAGAACTACAACGATGCCCTCACTTATGCCGACAAGCTCTTCAATAAGAAGGACACGCTGAAGTTCATCGCCAACGACTACATGTACTATGGCGACGCACTCTACAACTTGGGGCGCACCGATGAAGCCATTTCCGCTTACAAGAAAGTTCAAGAAGTGGCTCCCGATCGCAACGAAGTTTACAAGATGATCTCGGATGTCTATACCAAGCGTAAGGACTACGAAAAGGCAGTTTCTCACTACAACAAATATCTCGAGCTGCTGGGCGACCAAGCCAACGCCAACCACTATCGCGCATTGGCCGACATCTATATCGATCAAACCGATGGCGCCGATGAGGCAACCCGCCTGAGCGCTCTGCGCAAAGCCGACGGAGTGTATGCCGATCTCGAGAATCGTTTCAACTATGCTGCCGACTATGCTGCCTATCAGCGCGCGCTCATCCACTACCAGATGAACACCGACATGAAGAAGGGCGAGGCCAAGCCTTACTACGAGAAATACATCTCGCTCGTGGAACCCAAGGCTGAGAAAAGCGCCTCCGAGCAGAAAAAGCTCGCCACGGCATACCAATATCTCGCTGTTCACTACATTCAGAACGACCGTGTGGCCGAAGCAAAGGAGTATGCCGCCAAGTTGCTCCAGCTCCGTCCCGATGATGAAACCGGCAAACAGATCCTGGATCTCAAGTAAGCCGCTGTTTCACCAATCATGAAACATAGGAGAGGGTCGCCCGCGCGGGTGGCCCTCTTTTTATTGTCATTATACCACTGCTACGACACCTTTGTTTCGCAACCCTTCCTCCATTCTTCTCTCGAGACCATCGTGAGGGGCTTGACGTTTCATCTCAACATCGCCAAAAAACCATCTCACCGGTTTGGTTGTTCTCGAATAAATTCGTACTTTTGCAAAACAGACGTCGGGAGCCCTTCTCCGTGGCGCACAACCATCACAAGCAACGTTATGAAATATCCCATCGGCATTCAAACATTTCGAGACGTCATCGAAGGCGGCTACCTCTATGTGGACAAGACGGAATATGTGTACAATCTTGCCAACAACGGCAGATACTACTTCTTGTCGCGCCCGCGCCGTTTCGGAAAGTCGTTGCTCATTTCCACATTGGAAGCCTACTTCTTGGGTGAGCGAGAGCTCTTCAAGGGATTGAAAATCGAGAAATTGGAAAACAAATGGGAAAGTTTCCCCATCTTGCGACTCGACATGAATGCCGAAAACTACAGCCGACAGGAGGCCGTGGAAACCATCTTGCGGCGCCACCTAGCCGAGTGGGAGGACGTGTATGGCAAAGGCCTCGAAGACGATTCTATCAGCGGGCGGTTTGCCGGCGTGATTCGCCGTGCCCACGAGCAAACGGGGCGGCAGGNGGTGATCCTCATCGACGAATACGACAAGCCGCTCACCGCCACACTCGAAGAGGGCCGGCTCAACGACAAGTTTCGCAACGAGCTGAAGGCGTTTTATGGCGTCCTCAAATCGCAAGACGCCCACATCCGCTTTGCCCTTCTGACGGGCGTCACAAAGTTTTCGCGCATCAGCGTGTTTAGCGATCTCAATCAGCCCGACGACATTTCGATGACGGCAGATTTCCAAGCCGTGTGCGGCATCACCGACGACGAGCTCGACACCTATTGTCGCGAGTCCATCGAAGAATTGGCCAAGGCCAACGGCACAGATTATGACACCATGCGCGAGCGACTGCGCAAGAAATACGACGGTTATCACTTCTGCAAGCGCGGTGTGGGAATTTATAATCCGTTCAGTTTGATTCGCGTGTTCAAGCATAAGGAGCTCGACAACTCATGGTTTGCCACAGGCACGCCCACGTTTCTCACCACGCTGCTTCGCCATTCCAATCTCAGCATCGACGAGCTGTCGGGCGGACGGGTGTCGGCCGAGGAACTGAGCGGCAAGGAGAGTTTCCAAC
>Ga0065711_1000209_pt1 | contig 89420 bp, 57 predicted proteins | sample Hoacrofraction12_FD_59098 | JGI IMG/M metagenome (GOLD analysis project Ga0065711, IMG submission 59098) | Hoatzin crop microbial communities from Cojedes, Venezuela - Epithelial fraction 12 v2 (version 2) | ecosystem: Host-associated > Birds > Digestive system > Esophagus > Crop | place... | reverse complement strand
TGGTGCATGGGGTTGTTCCTCCCCAGGTGCAGGACCCTGCCCTTGCCCTTGTTGAACCTCATCAGGTTCCTCTCTGCCCAACTTTCCAGCCTGTCCAGGTCACACTGAATGGCAGCACAGCCTTCTGGTGTATCCACCACTCCTCCCAGTTTCGTGTCATCAGCAAACTTGCTGAGGGTACACTCTAACCCTTCATCCAGGTTGTTGATGAATAAGTTGAATAAGACTGGGCCAAGTACTGATCCCGGGGGGACACCACTAGTTACAGGCCTCCAACTATATTCAGTGCTGCTGCTGCTGATTCCTCCCTTTCATCTTGAATAATCAATGTAGGCCTCAGATGAACAGAGACCAGCTGTATTTCTGTTCTCGTAATGGAAGAAATAAGAACTAAAGCAAGAGAAGGACAGTAAAGGCATTGTTGCCTTCTCCTTCATATTTTCCAATCTGCAGTCTGCTCAGCCTGCAACATAAGGCAAAGTGTGAGACCATCCTGTTGCTGAAAATAGTCCATATTTGCTGATCTTTAGAAGTTTCCACAAAGATCATTGCTGAGAAAAGAGATATCCTGGCTGGATGTCTACCTATTTGTACTGTTTCTGGGTTATTATTCATTTACAGTGGTATTATGGGAGCAGTTAATTACAATAATTTGTTTGTATAAAAACTCTCCTATATGCCTAGATCTAACCTGTGAGTTTCATAACTCATAAAAATTACACAACTCAAGAACAAACAAACATAAATGATAATTAACTTTTGATTCTTTTAGCGTTCCCAGGCCACTCCTGGGACTTGCCAGTCTTGTCAATATTTTAACGTGTTCAGCAGCTCTTGAAAGTAAACAAATGGCCATCAGTGGGTAAGCACTTCTGTATTTGCTTTTCAGAATTAGTTGCTCAGGTAGGTTGCATGTGTGTGGCAGACTGAATACATTTACTTCAGAGACACGGAAACCATGCTTAGGCATCTGTAAATGCTGAAATCTTGAACATTTTCATACCAAACTGGAGCTTCAGATTCTGTGAAATGTTTTCTCTACCAGCTAATTACCAATGTAGGGCAGATGGGAAACCAGCAACTCAGATGTAGTAGTCTCCCAGCCCTCTACTGACCGCTAACAATCCTTTCTACTAGTATTTCTTTTGGCAAATAATGGGTATTATACAACACATACAAAAAGCGTCAAATTTAGTTTGCCCAGATTTAGTTTTACAATACTCCTTAAAAAATCCCTGAGAAACAATATTCTGAATGGCACCGTCGTCCTGTGGCTTTTCAGATGAAAACTCTGGGTGATCAGCCACTCATTTTTCAGGACCTAACATCAGTGAGTGAAAAGCCACAAAAAAGTCATCAGAGACAGATTACTTCTACTGGGAAGAAAACTACATAATCATACTGCAGCTCAATACAAGGAGTTATTAAAAGCCTCAGAAGATGGTTTGATGTGGACAAATCGTGATGCCTCTGACAGCTGGGTGCATCTTATATCAGGTGGAATAACCGATGAGGCTGATACAAGTTACAGCCCCAGGGGGCAATCCAGCTCATGCACCTTTGGATAAATTAGGCCCTGTCGCCATTGATGTTCAAGCTCCGGAGGATGCTAACGCAGTGAAGTTATTTCAGGCCCTTCCTGTTGAGTCAATGCTCTGTGCTCAGTTTCTTGCCTTCCCGCAGGTAACCTCGCACTCACCTTAGGGACTTGGTTTGAAGGGAGCAGGCTGGAAATGCAGGTACTGTATGTTGGATCATGAATTGCCCTACCTGCCTGCTTAGCTCACTGTGATGCAGGCAGTGATGTTTGGGAGTACTTAGTGCAGTGAAGTCCTCTTAATGCTCCTTCTTTCCTATTTTTGTAGTAGAGTGGAAAGAGCTCTCCATCTCCCCTGTGCAGTCATGGCCCTTATGGCCTGAATTATTCTCGATTGTCATAAAAATGACAAATGAAATATCCCTACTATAAAAGCCAACCTCATGTTAAATTTCAGTGTCCTGCTCCAAGGTAGCAGAAATGTTTTGCCCCGACAAATATATATAATATGTATATATTTGTTCAGAAGTACCGAGACGAGCAATATATAGGCTTTTGGCTTACAGTCTGGTGTAGTTCTGGGTCACTGGAAAGAGCTACAAAAGTAAAAGCACCAGGCAATTATAATAAATAGAGCTATTTCATACACGTCACCACTCACAAAAGTCAGTGTCTGGGCTTCTGTAAACATACTGATACATACTTAATTATTAAAAGCAGCAATGAGCTAGATATGTATGCATCTTATATAACTATGTAATCCCCACTATTACATATAAGCACGTTTTCTTAATTGCCACATGAAACTATCGCTTCCTAAAATTCTGTGGGTGTTTCAAAAAAAATATTGAAGATTAATACAGTTTTGAACTAGCAAATTACTTTTTATGTAGCTTAGTTTAAATTTATGTAGCTGCAATAGATGTGTATCTTGATTATATGGCTACTATTACATTACATTGTATCACTTCCTATTGTGTTGAAATACTCTTTAGCATTTTTCCACAATGTAAGATGACAGAGATCAATTACAAAACTATTAAATGTCAATTAACATCTTTGTAATCTGAATCCCAAATGAACCTGTTAAAGCTACCTTGTTATATGTCACATATGTATAAATGCTGGTTAAATGTTTAATGAATGCATGAAAAAGTAATTACCTATTTACCGTTTATGTAGTGGTAAGCTAACCCCATCACCGTTAGTTATGTCCACTGGAACACTGAAACTGAATTTGCAAGTCTGAGTGGCTAAAATGGGCTCTGAAATGCATCTTTCATTAATCAGGTGCACTTCTATGCAGTGCCTAAATATAGATCTGGGAATCTAATTTTCAGTACTCCAGTAGGAGTATTTTGTGCTCTTAATCTACAAAGTTATTTTTTGGCATGGTCTAGTCAACACCGGTGCTCCTCACTATAGGGTTTAAGCATCATGCAGCATCTACAAAGCCTTGAGCTTTCCTGGAAAAGCTCGTCATCATATAAAAAATTCATACTTTTTAGCAATAATTAGGCCAAAAATGTAGTCAGTACAACAAGGTTAACACCTCCACTCGTATGAAAATGTAGTCATTGCCCTTGGGATAAGAACTTTCCCCTTGCAGAATATTTAAAATACGACTTTTATTTATTAGAAATAGTCAAGACTTTGCTTTGGCATATCAGCTGAAAAATGGCACCTTCAGGAACACAGCAGAGGAGATCACATTGCCCAATTTGCTTATCAGTCTTGGTTGCCTTTGCTAAACACCTTCTCTCTTTATCTGGTCCATAGAGAGGGCAGCAGTGCTCTGAAGCATGCTCTGGTGACAGACGGACTCTTTCTCCATCGACCAGGCACGTCAAAGGGGATGAGCCTGCTGAAACATGCGCGTGTGTTAAAGTAGGTGGAAGCGGGCTGGGGAGTGGTGCCCGTATCAGGGCAGACCTCTCCCAAGGAAAAGGTAAATCTCAGGTTGCTGAGGCCAGCACTGGCTGTTTCCCTTGCAGTGAGAAGAAACGTGTTTATTTTCAATAGGTATTGCTCGCACATCTCCTGTTCCTCTCCGATGAGTTATTTGTGTGGAAGTGAGATCAAATGGGCTGTTAAAAAGCCAAGCCAGACCAGCGAGCGTACAACCCCGTATGAGCACAAAGCAGAGAGTTACTAATTGGGAAATGCTTCTTGCCTCTTCCTCCCAGCTGGTAAAGCAATGCATTCCCAAGGCTAAGCTGAGGATCAGAGAGGGATACTAAGCCTTACAGATCATAGCCTGCAGAAAGAGCAGTGGAGAGAGAGGCTGCCAGCTGTGGCAGGCAGGCAGATGAGAGTTGGAGAGTGGTAAAGGCTCCAGTTCCTCAGGCAATGTGGGACTCCACAGACATTTCTGTCCATGGCAAGATCCTGAGGGAGCTACCAACCTTCAGGAGCAGAATACGTGCAGCTACATCTCTTTGTCCCTTTAAGCCATCCTTCTGTTCCTCTTGGCAAATACATCATGCATTGTATTGAAAGAACTGTCTCTTTGCTGTTAGAAAATACAGTGCTCGGGGCCCAAAGGAAAAGTACCTGCAAGTGCCACGTATGGCAAAAGGGAGGGAGTAACCTTGAGAGGGTCAGTTGGAAAGATCCCGCTGTGGGGATACATGTGGTCACCAGCCTGCAGCAGGGACCAGGAGTGACATTCCCATGGTGCAGGAGCCTGGACCTGGCTGTGAGGCAACATGGCGATAGTTTTGAAGCAAAAACTGCACCAAAAACATAGCGTGTGTTGCTGGACAGCATGGTCGCCTAGTCATGGTATCCTCCAGGATTTTTTCCTTGTACTCTACCTGTTGCGTCAAGGCCATCCAGCAGGCTGCTGCCTGGGAAGGGGTCTAACTCAGCAAGGACCCTGATAGAGACGCATTAGAGGGAAAATGCTTCATCAGAAGTTTGCCAACTATCCTCTGATGGCAGGCATGTCTCAGACTAATTCCTTCTCTTTCGTGAGCTGGATCATGCCAGCTGAAGATGTTATGGGACTTGCTCACTGAATTCTCATTAAAATAAATGCGTATTGGCCAGCGGACCTTGCCATATGGCTCCGCAAAGCTGATCTTCAGTGTCTCCTCTGCTTGTTGTACCAGATGACTTCAGACAAGGCTGTTAACACTAACTGGGTAGGAGAAGGACCAACAGTAGTCTCTGCTGCCAGATTGTCCCATCTGCAGGTGTAATAAAGGACCACCTATGAGGACTCCAGTGCTATTCTTTCCTATTAGCCTGGGGCAAAACAGAGCGAGAGGCACAGAGGGTGGCTTTGCTCTTGAAACCTGTAGATTCAGGAAATGATGTATTTTTGTGGATGGCACAATTTCTAATAGAAGTAATAGCATTAAGAGCATTGTTAAGAAGAGGGCCTCTGCTGAGAATCTCTTGCTCTTCCGTAGCTGCTGTTTTGCTGGAGTTGTTCTGGTGGCTCTAACGATAGCAGATGCTTCAATATAATTTACAAGGAAAAATACTGAGCGTTTGGGTCTCCTTACCCAGAACAGAGTCACAAGGGGGCATTTTTGTTTGGCTGTTTTAGGAATGTGGTTTGATAATTCAGTTGCTTGCCTGATAAATGCCTGCCCTCTGATCCCAGCTACAGTAGATGGAATAAAATATAACTGGATTTGACAGACAGAATTCGTGTGTTGTGTTTGAGGCACTGTGAAGCAGCCCGGGGAGAAAAACATTACAGCAGATTATGCTTCCTTATCTCCCTACGCTAACAGTGCCAGGTCAGCTTGAGTGGTCAGTGAACAAGTCTTCAAAAGGACAATACCCACCAAACTCAAACAACAATGCTGCCCTGGTCTGACTCCAGGGTTGGGGATGTGGGCACTAGTAAAGATGCTGTGAAGTCCCAGCTAATCCACTTTCCTTTTCTGCTCCCCCTCCTGTGCTTGTTTTTCGAGTTTGGGGCAGGGGATTTCTTCCCAGCAGGGCTGGCAGCTGGGACCTTGCTTTGAGTTGCAGCCTCTACTGGCTGCCGCAACCCTGTCTGCTGGCACTCTCCTCCTCTCTGCCAGGGCAGTGGACAGACGGCAGTGCCACAGGCAGGCAAAGCCTCTCCCATATTTTCTGCAGCATTGTTCAGTGTTTTTGGAGAGCTCTCACACTGCACACGCACCCAACAGAGAGCCCAGCTCTGCAGATGCTCTGACCGTAACGTGGATGCCCACATAGCTCAGCAACTGCGGAACAGCCACAGTTGTGTGGGTTGGTTTGTTGTTTTTGTTTGAAATTTGCCAATGCAAAATATGTTTTTTCTACTACTGCTCTTTGGGTCAGTTCAGTTCTTAGAGGTGGTTCAAAGCACCACGAAGCACACTTATTAACTGGCATCTTTATTTCAAACACACTCTAGTTTCCTATGAACTGACCCTTATATAGTGGCAGTGGACAGCTATCAATCAGGCTGGAAAGATTGGACCACCCCTAGCTGAGCTTGATCTGAGCTTGTGGCTAATGGTTCCAATTTACCTTTCTGCTTTCTCTGTAGCTTTGTATTTTAGGGGTGAGCAATGTTGAGGTGTAGATGCACAGCACTGGGAAAGCTGCACGTGCAGAAGTGATCTCAGCTCAGCATGACTACGCTGGGCTGCTTCTAGCAACAGGAGTCCTTATGTTGTTTTTTTTTAAAGGGTGTCCAGATGCCCCTAAAATTTGTCTTGCAAATAGCCAGAGCAGGATAGGTGAAGGAAAAAGTCTGTTATCCTCTCTGGAAGAGGAAAACTTCTCCTAGGTACTTACATCCTAAACCCTAAATTCACATAGTGCCATAGGGACTTTTCTATCAGTGTGTGGACTCTGATGTATCTTCAAAGTGATGGGGAAAGGAGATGGAAGTAATTTTTTTTCTCTACATTCACTACCTGGATTGTAACTATCTAACCTAACCATATGTCCTCCATTCCTCCCATGTCAAAGCCTGCCTGCTCCTTTCCTGAAACATCCATCACACCACAGGTCAGCTCCTTGATTTGTAGGAGATGGTTGCCCAGTCTGCCTCCCCTTTAATCATTCCTCTGACAGCAGCTAGAGAGATGAAAATCTGGGGAGATCTAAGTAATCCATTTCTAAGTGTAAAAGGCCCCAAAAAGTGGGGGGAGAGTGGAAGAGAGTGAGTCTGTCTGCTGAGCAAACAGACTGATTACGTCAAGGGACAGGAAGAGCGGCACTTGGAAATCAATACGGATGAGGATTTGAAAAGGTTGACTGACTGCACTGGATTAGCTATCGATTTTTGTCATTTTCACAGCTAGTGCCATGCTCTCCACCTGCTGAGGCCATTAAGCTCTCAGGCCTTAAACTTCTAATCCCCCACTAATAACAACAAGACAATGGCCCAGCAAGCTAAGGATCTAACAGGATGTCCAATAGCTTCGGCGCTGTATCGAGTGTGCCAGTGTCTAGGAAGCAACCGTGGCAGCCCGGAGACACTGTGCAGAAACAAAATGTACAGAAGGATTCAGATCATGCTCAGACACCGAGTGCAAATCAGCGTTTATTGGTAAGAATCTCCAACTGGTTTCCAGTTAGCACCAGCAGCATGGGATGCATCATTTTGGCATGATCTCTCTGAGCATTGATTTTGTTAAATCAGACATGAATTTTGTTTGTTTTCAGAATAGCTTTGGTAGAGATGCACAACAGCATGGGCTCCCTCACCAGTGGCTAAAGCGCTGAAGCTATATTCAAGCATCATGCCATCACCATAAATTTGTCTGTTCTGCATACCCAGCTGTAAAGAAACCCTGAGCTTATTTTAAGGTAGGACTGTAAAAAAGGGATGTCAGGAGGAGTCGAGTTCTTACCACACATCCTGGATGGAGACGGGAAACAGGAAAGGATTAACGGAAATGGTCTTCTGAGATAGATGGGAAGATGGCTAAGAAGTGGATAGAATAAATGGGTAGAAGAGATCTGGCTATAGGTAAATGCTTCCAGGGCTGGGGAACTAAGCCAGCTTCTTCTTACACCAACCCTTCTATAAAGTAGAGTAGGTTTGCCAGGTCACATCAAAGAGCTGATCAGCCATGTCCCAGCTCATCTTCTAGAAAGCCTGTAAATAACAACTGTTATGTGCACATCATTACAGATGTGGCCTAACAAACTCGTGCCATACAGCTACTCTACATCTCACTGAAAATAGTCTTAGTCTGTTTGCAACCTCTGGAGCCTTAAAAAGAGTGCCCCGGAGTTCAGTCATGCAAGGCAAGTCGTCTGCATCTCTCGTCTTTACTCCCTCAGCTCTGGGGGTGGTAAGCAGATGAGCGCAGATCACCAGGGGATCACTCGGCCTCTTCTGCCAACCACTCTGAATTCTTTCTATCTCCGGGGCTGCCTGAACTCAGAGCGGCTGTGACTGATGTATGCTTACAATTATCTGATGTATGCTTGCAAATATCTGCAGGGTGGGTGTCAGGAGGATGGGGCCAGACTCTTTTCAGTGGTGTCCAGTGACAGGACAAGGGGCAATGGGCACAAACTGAAGCAGAGGAAGTTCCATCTGAATATGAGGAAGAACTTCTTCCCTCTGAGGGTGACGGAGCCCTGGAACAGGCTGCCCAGGGAGGTTGTGAAGTCTCCTTCTCTGGAGATATTCAAGACCCACCTGGACAAGGTCCTGTACAACCTACTGTAGGTGACCCTGCTTCGGCAGGAGGGTTGGACTAGATGACCCACAGAGGTCCCTTCCAAGCCCTACCATTCTGTGATTCTGGACGGCAGGGTATGCCCAGAAGAAAAGAAAAACCCCTGGAGATATACTGTATGTTCCTTAGCAAGGTCTTGGTCCTTCATACAGCCATGCTCAGCAATATCACCTTCTATCCTCTGCTGCAGCCACCGCACCCTTCCTTTGAGCCCGTGTGGTGGAGAGCACAACCCTCTAACGAGCTGCTGCATGTCAGACATCCGCTCACCCACAAGACACAGTCTTAAATGCCCTCACACATTGCTAGGTTTTATTTATCTGAGAAACTGAGAGTTCTGGATGAAGCCAGCGCTGCTGGCAGAGCCCAGGTGCAGTAGTAGCACCGCGTCTGCAAGCCTCCAGTGAGCCGGGCGTGCAAACAGCTGGTTGGAGCTCATCGGTGGGGACCGCGTTCAGCAGTCCTTGGTGCCTGTGTTATAAACGCTTTGCGGAGTGAGTGCTCAACTTTTCTGAGAATCTCATTCTAAATGTTGACAGTTTTATTTTGCTCGGGCTTGGTATTTATTTTGAGGGCCTTTGTGGTTCTTGGGAATGAAAGGATGATTGTCAATATACAAAACAAATGGGCTCAGCCAGATTTCATCCCTGTGGAAGCGGGGAGATAATGCTCTTGCAACAGCAGTCGTCACTGCTCACCCAAACGGGCAGCAAACAAAAGCAGAGGGGTGTGCGAGGGAGCAGATAGAACTCCTCCATTCACAAACCTTGTGCAAATCTGGACCATGCAACGCTGTGCTCTCCCTTGCTCCTTTTCTTCAGGCATCTGGCCAGCTGGCAAAAGCAAGTCAAATTGAAACGTTCTCTCGCATTTTCTTTTCAGATTGTCCCTTGCTTTTTAAGGGCTGATACACAGCTTCAGCCGTGCATCGCGTAAGTCCTCCTGAAGTTTTCCAAAAACAAAGGGAAGGGAAAAGCACTGAACAAAGCAATAGGGACAAAAGGAAACAACTTAATTTTTTTGCTTATTCCATTACACCTAAAATACCTGCCCTGAAATCAATGAACCTCTTCAGAGCCAATACTGGGGAAAATGACAGAAAGCTCTTTCAGGTGGATGTCTTCAAGACTACTGAAATGAAAATAACCCTCTTTGTGTTGTGGGTTTTTTCCTTTCTTCCATTTACGAATGTATGTTTTAAAGTTCCTTCAGACTTATTTAGAAATATTTTAGCTCTTCCCCATACGATTGGCTGGACAAGATGTTGTACATACAGTTTCAATCAACCTAAATTAAATAGTAGTTGTTTTTTCAAAAAAAAAAATTACTTAATGAATTAGAAAGCCTGGTTTCATTCTACTCAAAATTATTTCCCCCTGTTTTCTCAAAACCGAAAAAAAACAAACACCTTAATTTCTTCATCAAAATCATCCTCCTGAGGCTTAAGCAAAATATTTTGAAGGAAGCATTTGAAGGGATTATGTCTTTACAGCTGCTGGGAAGGGTCTGGGTGGGGAAGAGATGAAGTGACACAACATGTCACCTCACAAGGTTAAATAATTTGAGAAAAATCCGTAGGTGGTGCAAATCGCTTTAACCCTAGAGACTTTGTTATTAAAAAAAAAGGGCATTTTATTTAAAAGTTGATTACTCCAAACACCTGTCAGTTGCCGCAAGGAGCTCACAACTCATGAAATGAGTCCCCTGAACAAACTGGCTTGTTTATTTGCTAATACCATACATATTTGCACGCTTTGCCATGTTGTTTTGCTGAGTTCCGCTGTACACTTTTTTTAAACAAAAGTAACAGCCTGTCAGAGGGAGACGCCAGCAGCCACCACGAGAAGAACATGTGCGTCCAGTACGTGACAGCTCTGTGCTGCTCTGCGTGAGCAGGGGAGTCGCCAGCATTCCCACGGGATGTTTGGGGGACAGAAGGTGGCCGAAGGTGCAGTTGTCTGCTGCTGTCCTGCGCTCCTGCAGCCCAGACGTGGCTGTAATGCATCCTCCCAGGCCACAGGCAGCCGCTGCTCCCTGCCTGCCGCTGGCTGAGACCTGGGTTTGGGTGCTGCTGCCGTCATTCGTAAGTACAAGAGGGGCTGCCTCAGTTTACCTCCTGTGTACTAGGCTGTTTTGTTGACTATCTATCTTCATGATTAAAAACAAATAAATAAAAGGAAACATTTATGACAGCTAGTCATAACAGGCAGCACCATCTCTCTCCTCTGCAGACCGCACGTGAGTTTGGAGCAGAAACTGCTCAGCGCAGGCACCTGGTGCTTTGCACAGGGAGGTGTTCACAGGGGCTGATAGTTGTGCAGGGCTTTACCAGAGCAAACGTTACCTACATTTGTCTAGGTGTTGGTGTTTTTCACCCTGTCGCATTCACAAGCTGTCTCGCCGTCGCAGTTCTCGCCTCCCGTTGGGAGGAAGGTGCCGGGTGTCTTTGTCCCTGTGGCGGGGGCTCATGGGCCACCTGCCCCCTTGCACTCTCACGGGCAGCCCTGCCACCTGCAAGGTAAGAGGAAGGTGCAGTCTGCTTTTTATTTCACAGGAGGCAGAACGCTTTTTTTTGTTTTATCTCTTTCCAGACAGTTGGCTCAGTTTAATGGACTGTCTTTCAGCCTGTGCATAATTCTTCTCCAAATTAAATTCTCTTAGAAGCCCAACATAATACAGACCGTGTTGTCAGCTCATTACTTTTACATCCTTTCTTGTTCTGTTTATGTGAGCGGAGGTTTAATTAACTATAATCTACTGTGTAGGCAAGAGGAAAAAAAGCCACTCTACTTGAAGGTATGTATTTATACTCTATTATATTTTTGAACATTTCTGGGGGAGGGAGTTAACCTTTTTGTCTATGAGCAAGGCTGGCTGCTTTATGTTTCTGTGCGAATGCTCAGGGAAGTCTAAGGCATCCATGCTTGTCTCTCACCCTTTTGGTCACCCTTGCCAGCCTTTTACTCTAGCAGACTGGACTTAAAACTAAAAGAAAAAGCGGAGCCTTTGCTGCCTACAGCCTCAGTCGCTGTGAGCTCACCGTGCAGGCTCGTGGTTTGCCGCGCTGGCTGCCCGTGCACAGCAGCACCGGCGCAGCCCTTGCTCAGCCCCAGCGCTGGCCATGGGCTGTCCCAGCAGGGCAAACTGCTGGTGCTTCCTCCGGAGTAACGCTGCTCCTGGGAGGCAGCTAGAACTGGCTCTCATCCCTCTGTGCATCCCAAAGACAGTTCAACTGCCCAGCTGCTTGGCTGTATGTACTCCACTCACAACGTCTTCTATGGCTGTGAGGTCCTTTGTCCTCATCTATGAAGGCAAAACGTACAGAAATTCCAGCTAATAAAATGAGGCTTATAAGAGGCACTGGTTTGATTTCTCAAACTATGGGTTAAAATGCTGTGGAAGCTTTCCTGGTGACAAGTTTATAAAACATATGCTTTCTCAGTGAACATTTATAAAACAATCTATTTCATCCACAAATTATGCTTCTACCTGGAGAACCTTGAGTGCCCAAACAATCCCACTCCCTTGGGCAGAAGGAAATACAGCAGAAGGTGCTAATTTTTGCACGACTGCCAGGGTTAGCTGTCAGATTAGAGTGGGATTAGACAGGGGCTGACACTTGTTTCTTAAGCTAAATTTAGATCTCACCAGCCAGATTCAAATTCCCTCAGAAATTCACAGGTTCCATTCAGAAGATAACAGGAAGCAAAATTAGCATTTGTTATTATTAGATTCAAAGATCAATTTAAGTAATTAAGCTAATTTTAGAGAAATTGTTCCTGTACATCTTTTGCCATTGTGTAGTGCTATTCCTGTTTCATATGCAAAGAAGGGCTGTGATTTTGAAAGTGTGGTTGGCTTTTCCACTGTACCAGAGGTTCGAAGCAAAGCTATTCCCTGTCCCAGCTCTGCCCAACGAGCCTGAGACACGTGGTCCTGCTGACAGGGGTGGCCCTTTCACATCCACACAGGCTCGACTGGCAGAATGAGGTTACCAGCCAGCAGGCAGGTGCCGTCCTGGGGATAGGTCCAAAGGACTCTTCCTGAAGCGCGCTGTTTTGTAACTGAAGCGGTCTGATTTACATATATAAAGCTATGTCATGTATTTGAGGGTCTTTGTTGTATTGGTTAAATCCCAGTCAGGTTATGTCACTGAGATCACAGTAACTTTACAAATAATTTATCATGGTTCCCAGCGTCAAAACATCTGAGATGTTACAAGTATCTCCTCAAAATAATTTTAACATTCTGTCTCAGCCCATCTCAAGGTTTTGTTGCCTTATGCCCAAATAGCAATAAACCAGTGACTTCCGTGTCCAGGGCAAGTCCTCCTGCTCCCACATCCATTACACTTGGCAAAGCTCTTGCCTCATGAGGCCCTTTGGGTGCCTAGTTTCTTTCTATTTGTGTCACCGTAATTGCCACAAAACTTCAGTTTATCAATACCGATGTGTGTACAGAAACATGGCTCTTGCAGAGCAAACAGAAGGCACCTACCATTACTGTGGCTGCAGTTACAGAAATTACATGGCCCACAATGTATTTCGTTATGGTTTTCCAAAGAGGCAAAACTGGTTAGACATGACCTGGTAGGAGGTGATTCACCAACAGCTGGTGACTGTATTTCAGGTGGTTAGAGGGTCTGCTGCCCACAGGCATCCTGTGGGAGACAATTCCTCGGGAAGTCTAAGAGATGCCTGTTACTAGAATCATGGCCAAGGAAGCATCTGTTCAAAGACCTCTGGATAAGGTATGGTCTCTTGAAGTTTATTTCCTTGAAAGCAAGCCAGGCTGCAGCCCCAGACATGGAGAGCTGCAGGTGTTGGTTTGTACTCTCATCATTGGCCCCCAGTGGAGCGGTGGCAGTGCTCACCATTCAACGGACCAAGCAATTAACTCATTGTGAGCCATTTCTAACAAAGTATCCTCTCCTCCTGCCCATAAACCCCTCACAAGGTGTCACTTTTCTCCTGGCTGCTCAGCTCCATGCAGACTCTTCCCCTGCACATTATTATCATCTTGCGGGTTGAATGTGAGTCCTTAACACTTAGATTTCAAAAGCTGGACATCAGTCACATGTGGCGGAGGAAGCTGCTTGTTCCCTGCTGGGGGAGGGGGACCCTTGCAGTGGACACTGCCACATTTTCACAAGGGGACTGCCACACTTTCCAGTGTGAAACCTTCACCCTCCAGATGGCTGCAGGATTGAATATGATGGTTCTCATATTTACAGAACGCTACTGCACGCACCAATGAACAAGGCACTTTTTCATGCCAATGAGCACCAGTGAGCTTGAAGCCAATTTTTTTCGGTATGAGAGACTATTCATGCAGCTACTTTCTGGCATTCCTTTTGCTTTAATTACAGCTCTTTTTTCCCCCTTTGCTTCATTAATGAATGAAGACACTCCAGCCTCAATTCACAAAGGCATTTAGGCATCTGACTCCTGCTGAAATCCCTGGTGGATCTGAGCGTTAGGCACTCCTCAACTCTCTCGCTCATGAAGTAACACTGGGGACTTGCGTGGTATTGCTCCTGATTTATACCAAGCTTGGAGAATCAGAGTCTCTGCGTTTGTGAGGGAGAGGAAGGATATTTCAGTGATTGAAATCCTAACAGGGAGGTTGATGGTACGAGTGCTATTTGCCAGCTCTGCACCTGACATTGTGAATGACCTTGAATATATCACATCCCTCCTTCTGTGTTTCTGGCCATCTAGCACATCTCTGCCTCAGTTTTGTGAGGCTTCGTGCTTTCATGTTCACAGATAGTCTAGTCTGGGCTTTCCCAAAGGGACTGGATGTTTATGTCCCTTTTGGGACTCTCATTTCCTCAGTCTCTTTGAACATGCCACTTTTGGAGATTGCTGCAAAGAAACAGCAATAGAATCCAGAGCGGCAAGTAAGAGTCTGTCACTCAACTCGGCATTCCCTTCTTTAAAAAGAGTAAAGAGGACAGCACAAAAAAATCACAGTCAAAGTTAATTGCCATATGTTTATACTGGAGGATCTGAAGTTTCCCCTCAAGAGTCTCTACTCGCCTGCCAGCATCTGTTCATAGCCAGGGCTGTGGTCTCCCAGAGCTGAGTGACAATGCTGGATGCATGATGCTTCAGCATCTGTAGGCAGAACCTGTTGACTGTTTACTGCTATGTGTTTCTTCTTGCTGTATCTCAGTTGGTTTTTCAAGGGCAATGTGATTCCCCAGTACAGGATTGCGCTTTAGCTGGAAGTGCTGAGGAGTTGAGGTGATTCTCCTCCATATGTCACTTCTGTCCCCTCACTGAGGGGAGGACTTCAGATATACCCTGATATATAGAACCAAAAATGTTTATCATTCCTGTTGTGCCCTCAATTGCCCTGCTAGGTTGTATAACACTACCCATTCATTAAGTCATAGAGGGTTTTTTTTAAAAAAGTTTTTGTTTCCTTCTTTTCATGATTTTGCCTTACAGACATCAGAAATACAGATTCTGGCCTCACTTTTCTGGAGAACATGTCTTCAAAATAGAGAGGAAGCATTGCTAGCCCCCAGCTTGGGGAGTGCTACTCTCACTGAATCCAGGAGTCATCCATCAAAAAACCCTTAAGAAAGCAAACTTCTAATAATTACTTCTGATGTGCATTCTCTGTTTTGGTTAGCTGCTTAAGTTTTACTTTCTTGTCTTTGTAATGTCATCATCTGCTTGTTCCCCATCCTCCCCATCATCCAAACATTTAATTGTATGATGTCAGACACAGAAGTAAGAGGGTAGCCTAAAAGTCAGAGAGGACCAATATGCAAGTCTGGGATGCAGTCAAACCCAAATTCTTACGAAAGCCAAATGTGACTCATCTGTCTCAGCACAGCTGAGGAGGAGGTGCTGGTCCTGGCGATGCTCAGCCGTCTGCAGTGCTTGGCTCAGGTTAGCAGGCGTGCGGGGCTGTCGCAGACCTGCAGGAGGTGCTCACAGTCATGTGAGAACAGGCCATAAATTTCAGCCCAGTGAGGTTTTTGAGCAGCCTCGCACGACAAGGAATGAATTACTGAACCCATTCATGCTTAGTGAGTTATTAAGTGTAAGGCCAAAGACTGCAAGTTCTCTCCACGCAGCAATGTCTGAGTTAATAAACCATCACTCAGACACTGCAGAATCTGACTGCAGTGCTGAACTGTGATTATGAAATACATATTTTTTTAATAGTCTTATTTGTTCGTTAAGGGAAGGTGTTCAGAAGTTCTGTGCAGTACATTATCCCGTGTCACATTTGCCTCTTCTGGTACCCATCAGCCAGGTCTCCTCCCCTCATTTCTGCTGTCTGGTTTTACAGCTGGGGATGGTGCTCCTTTGAGGAGACTGGGTAGCGGTGTAGTTTATGGGTTTGCTGCCTCTTCCGCACGGAGCGTCACGAAGGCCATTTCCGAGCACGGCAGTCAAATAGCAAAGAGGCAGTTGCAAGCAAGGCTGGAGGTAAGGGAATGACTCCAGGCCACTGTTTGAAAACAGGCTCAGTTAGACCTCTCGTTCCCTCTGCCTTGCTCTCCCTCCTTCTTTCAGAGCCATGTTTTCTGTGATTCAGAAGCACCATTTCAAGAAGACCCACAGATCCATATAGTTATATGGGTGACCATATAACTCGGGTTCTGAAAATACTTGTTAAGACTTACAAGTAAATCTAATGGTGTCTCTGAGACTAGAGCAATAGAAGGCCTGAGCTTCAAAAATGCCCCGTCTTTCAGTGCCTCTGCTTCTAGGGTTTAAATTTTCTTGGGAATAGCTGCACGAACTCACCTTCAGAAAATTGTTACTTCTTAAAAATATTTGAAATAAGCGGCAAAACTAAATATACCTTATCTAAATACCCTGAAAGCTTATTGCAGACACACTAAAAATAATAGATCTTGCTTTTCTAAGAAGTGCTCCCCTCTTGGTGTCCCTTGCAAAACTCTACTCTTCCCTGTGCAGTTTCCACCCTGTCTTCTCTACCTGCCTTGCTTGCCAAGACTAAGGGGTTGCAATCTGTTGCCATAAGAGTAAGAGACTGTATCAATTTACCATTGTGGAGACATTTCATCAGAAGCAAAGGAAAGGCCAGAACATTTGTCCTCCATGTAAGGATTGTTGCTTATTGTTTCTTGTGAGGTCTCCTACAATTTCAGAGGTTCATGGGGCTCTCCAGTTTCATAAACCTATTTTTCACAGCTAAAATAGATGGGTTTTTTTAGACTTGGGTATAGCTGATGTACATGAAGAAGATAAAGCATGAGGCCAGCTGAAGGAAGGGAATCTCAGAAAAGAAGTCTCTGCTGAGACTGCACCCTTAACATTACAGTAACGCTGCAGAGCTTCATGGTGCTTCAGCCACATTCAAAGGTGAAGAAATCCTATCCCCTTAACAGTGAAAATGGCCATACTCACGCATCAGCCTGTAATTGAGCTTTGCAGGACAAACATTTTTGTTTATCTGATGATAGATCTGCATTTGCATGAACCTCAACATGTTAGCTCTAGCATCAGAAACAAATGAGCAAGGACTTCAGATGCTTTCCAAAGTTTATTATTAGTGGTGGGTTTTTTTGTTTTATTTTGCAAATGTAATGACCTTCCAATGCTTTTGGTGAACTGATACATTTTTCTACATATTTCTGTACTCTACTATTCCTAGCCTAGGACACCAGCTTTTTGCCTGATGCATGTATACACAGAGTAGAATATCTTCTTCCAACACAGCTTAGAACAGTACAGTATTATTTTACATTTCAGAACAAGGAGTTTTAACTACATATTGCACCTGAAACTTGCATGACTGTAATGTCCTGGTAAGAGTTTCAATGATGCAGAGAGTTCCAGGATTATTTTTTTGTTGATGAGTTTAGCACAGTCACACTCATTGCTGTTAGAGGAGCTGCGAAGCTTTCATGCTTATGCAAAAAATCCAGTGTTTGCAATTAGAGTTAAATTCAATATTTTTTTCCCCTAGCCTGACAGCAGCTATTTTGTACAATAGTTTTATAGCATATGATGTCTGTTTCAGAAAGGAGAAATGACACTTTACAGTTGTGGGCTTTCTCTAGAACACAATTGTACGTCAAGTAAAAAGCCCATAATTACTAGAGATGCCCAAGGACTAACTCAGACTGGGTCCATGTGCTTCCAGCTTCCACTGGTATCACAGGAATTCTAGGACACCTAACATCTCATGAAGTCAAGGCCCTCAAAAATGAGAACATTAGGTTATTATTCTGTATTTTCCATTGATCATAAATAGCACAAATAGGTGACACATTTTTCTTTGCAATGAGTTTCTGGAATCCAAATATATTCTTGGCTTAATGTAACATTTCCTAACATGGCTAAAGATTGTTTTCAATGGGGGTTAGTGTGCTAAATATCTTTGGGGATTTGGAGTCAAAATCTTGGATGTGAGGACATACACAATGGAGCCATGAACTTTGATAGGAATATCACTGGGATACTAGTAGTGAACAAGTAAAAACAAAGCAGAAGTTCTTCAGGCGGAGTATGAACCTTGCTATACCCTATGAGATGCTGTGCATTCATCATTTTTATGATTATACAAAAATAGCAAAAGACAGAAACAAATAATATAAGGATCACAAAAACATAAGGTCATAGAATAATTAAGGTGGGAAGGGGAATCAGGAGGCCTCTAGTCCAACCTCCTGTGCAAGCGAAGGTCAGCTAGAAGGCCAAAACAGGTAGTCTGGGGCTTTATCCTGCTGGGTTTTGAAGACTCACGAGGACAGAGACTGTACAACCTCTCTGGGCAAGCTGCTCCAATGTTTGTCTGCCCTCATGGGAAGAAATTTTTTCCTTAGACCCAGTGTGAACCACTTTTTCTTTTTACACACTTTGTGTCTCTTGTCCTCTCACCATTTGCTGCTGTGACCAGCATGGCCTGTCTTCTTGATGACCTCCTCATCAGTACAAGGGAGATCCCCTCAAGCCTTCTGCTCTCCCAGCTGAAAAAACCCTGGGCCCTGGGACACCCCATGCACATGGGATCTCAGGAGCATATGTTTGGGGGGAGCAGGGAATGCATCTTGATGCCCACAAAACAGTATGAAAAGCAGAGTGAAAAACTGTTACAAAAGTCTCACATTATAATTCAAAGCAATTGAAAAATTAAATTAGTACAAAATAACCACAGTATGGTAATTAATGTCAATTACCTTGGTTGCTATAGAAACATGACTGAAACAAGCAGAAGTTACAGATAAATTCAAGGTGAACCACAAATATAAGTGGCTGGTATGGTCTTTTTTCTCTAGCTGATTAGGTCTTTAGCTCTTCTGGCTGACAACCAGTTACCGATAGAACTTAATCCATTTAATAATCCCATAATCACTTTAATCCAGTTGGCTCAAAGTATTTTGCAACTGGTTGCTCTAACTGATTAACAACTGTCTTTTAAGAAATAAATAAAAGCTATCTGTGCACTGCATATGCAGCAGCCTTTAGCAAAGGACTGGCTTCTGCAAGGAAAGATTGACTGTGTAGCAATATCTCTGTAAATTGTAAATGCATAACCCTAGGGCACAAAGGGCTTTTAAGAGTCTGTAATTTTATTAACAGGCACCAATATCTCTTTAGCTTTTGCAAAATGAAATTGGGAACATGCAAGGGGAACTTGTCAAAGGACATCCCTTCTACCAGGTACATTCAGATGCAAATGTGCCTTGAGGGAGTCACTTTGAGTGAACAGAGAACTCGGATGATTCAAGGTGCTTTGGAGGTCAAGGACATGCAAGACATTGACTTCGTTCCCTATCTGCCCCTAATTTACTAAGAGCTGCTGAAACGGTTGGCTGGTACTTTTGCGGCAAACGTTTTAAGTTTTTTTCTTCTGGTTTGGAATGACACTCAGCTATTTGCAAGATGTGTCGTAAACTATGAACTCCTCCCTTCTCCTTTCCAAGCACTATTTCTGGAAATTGTATTTCAAACACAATTTATGGCTTAGATGAAAAACAAAGATATTTTTAAATCATTCTATTTTTGTATGGCATTTCACCCTGTGTTAGCAGTACCAAAAGAAAGGGCAACACATAATGGGACATCTCTGGTTTATTGAGACATCATTTCCCAGTTGAAAACATTTTAGGTGAAAATATGCTGACCAGGTCTGTAATGACATACTTTGTCAAGCTCTTTGAAATCTACTAGTGAAAAAGAGCATTTTATACAAGAAAAGTATTAAATATTATAATGATTATTTACTTGCTTAGCTCCTGGACATTTTTGTGGTCCTCTTAACTCAGGATTTATTGTGTTGTGATTTGTGAGTCTCAGGATCAGTTTTAAATACTGTCTAGCTGGTGGTTCTTCTATATCTGTACAACACTCAGGAGCTCAGAGGTAGCACTTCTAAGAGTGTTGATTAACCACACTTTGGCAGTTTGTGAGGCTGAACTTGCTAAAAGTTGTAAAGAAAAGGATTTCAGACAGAGCATTCTGGATTGGGGGAAAATCTGGAAATACCGCATCTTTTGAACTCGCCTAAGTGGCATGAAGGGCAGTGTAGAAAGATAGCTGGTCAGATTGGACTTGCCAGCTGGGATCTCCTCAGCCGTCACCTATAGTACCTGGGAAGAGTAATCAGCTTGGGGCACATTTCCTCACTTAGCTGAGGTGTTTTCACAGACCACAGAAATCTTTTAGCCATCCCATACCAAGGGGAGCTTTTGTCTGCCGACACTTCTCTCGGTTGACAATCACAAGGAAATTAAATTCTGGATGAGGTCGTAGTGCCCCACAGGAACAAATCCAGGGACTATCTCTGCTTATTAGACTCAACTCCACAAGTTACACAGGCTCTCTCAAGCTGGAACAAATAGAAGATAATAAAGACAACACAGATCGATCACTGACTTGTGTTTACAGCTGTAGGGAGTTTTTCTGTTTCATTAAGTTTCGAGCTGAAGTTTGGCTGAGTCAAACTTAAGACGTGAATAACTGTAGATAGGGTTTCATCTCTGGATGGAAACTGGTATCTGGAAATCGGACCCAAGCTCCTACAGATCCTAGGCCCCCTCTTCAAATGAGATAGGGTTCATCCCCACTTTCAAAAGAAAGTCTTCGTAAGCTGTAGGTTTTGGCATGAGCTAGTCTGGAGGCTGGATAAGAAAGTGTCCAGAAGCAAAATAAAAAAAATAATAAGGACAAAAATATGTTTCAGCTCAAATTGAAACAGAATAAGGTTTGAGATTTTGGGGATTTTTTTTTTAAAGTATGGGGAGAGAAAGGGTTAATGAAACTAACCATTTCTGGCAGGAAACCAGAAAACAAACCCTGAACTGCGAATGTTGTGAATTAACTGAGAGCACTTCATCAAACTTAAAAATTGTGGTGTCTTTTTCATTACTTCATTATTTAAGCCTTTTTTAAACTTTGTAAAATCTATGCCAGTTTTATTTTTAGGAGTCTAAGAAAAAACAAGCACTTTTGAAAGCACAAAACTTTTTTTGTATTTTTCTACTTCTACAGCAAAAAAGTTTGCCTAACTAAAAAGCCCACATTGAAAACTTCCTCCTGGAGCTCCATTTTTCTACAAAATTTCTACTTCGCTAAATAAATCCAATTCTTGTAAAAATAAGCCTTTGCATAAAGAGAGAGTTTGAGTCATACCTAACTTTGTGCTGTTGCATCTTTGCATCCATTGCTATTCATGGCAAATCACAATAAAGGACCTATAAGCTTATTTTTCCATGTAATACATGGCTTAATGGCAGTAAATGCCCTTAAACACTGATGAAGCTCTCTTCCATATCTCACTTCCCATAGTTAAGACTTACTATAGGTGTGTTAGTTCCCGCAAATCAAAAGCAATGGATTTTCCTCTGTTCTACCTGTAATGAACATTTTTGGTTTCTCCTTTGGGGGAATTATGTGGTAGAATTAATGGGGCTGTAAGTCCATAAAGCAGAGCACATTTTTGAAGTGGGCTGCTTGCACCTTGGTTAGTATCACATATTATTTTGTAGATGCAATGAAGAGAGAAAAAACTCCCAGCCAATGCTCAGCGTACTTTCAGGCTATTGTTGAGACTTGTTTAAGACGGTGTTTTATTTAACGTATTTGCAAAATAATGAAAAACAAAGAGAAACGGTGTTACATAGTACTTAATACAGGTATGGAAAGTAAAGGGCTTGTTTTCAGTGGAGTTTATATGAAGAGTGGAAGGAAAGGTTGGCTAGAAAAGGAAAGGGTGAATACCTAAGTGTAGAGAAAGCCATGGCTACGAGGCAAGTGATCTTCAGAAACCACTCGAGCACCATTTATAGAAGTGAAGAGGTGGGGCAAGCAGTTTGGCAGCAGTCTATTCTGGATAAGCAACAAAGGTTTTGAAGAAAATACTTTTCCTCCTGTGAAGGAGGAAGAAGTTCCCATACGGGTTGTGTCATGAGGAGAGTGATTGCCACGGTGGCCACAGCTGAGACTGCAGAAGGGGATAGGCAACTAGCTGGCCGTGCAACTCAAACACCGTGCAACACAGCTCAAACACTGTGCAAGTCTCTTGGTTTCCAAGCACTGCCTGAGAATTTGTGGTGACACCAAAGACTGATCTTGCAGGTTTATGCCAGCACCCAGAAGCAGCAAGAACTTAATTTTCTCCCTGTGTGCACTCCTATGTCTGATGAAAACACCTGGCAAGGAGCATTTAGTTTTTGAATTCCTTCATATAGAAGATATCACCTCTGAATGAAGTTTGGAACAGCATCCAGCCACTGTAACACCTCATAAACAAGTCCTCACTCAGACATGGGCAAAGCGTTCTCACTGTGTGTGTCTCCTGCTAACATAAGACAGCCTTTAGAGACACGGCTTTCTCTTGATCTGGGTAAGCACTTGGCAATCTCAGCTGAGGACATGTTTCTTGCGACTGTAGAAGTAGGCTTGATATCCTAAATGAATTCTAGGACTTCCAGATACTTGGCTACCTTAGGAAATATCAATGCAAGGGAGATGAAGGAGCACAAGAGAAGTCCTTGTTTTGAACCCTCAGTGAATTTTGATCTCTGTCCAATTCATTTTGTGTGAATGTTCTGGTCAGTTCTTATCTGATCTTTCCCTGTTTCTACTATTCCTGAGGACAACCTGGGATAGAAAGGGTGGGATATAAGTGCTTGGAGTCCTGCTGACCTGCTGTGTCACCCTCGCTGTTGCTGCTGCCTGTACTGCCCAGAAGATAGGAGCTTGTGCTGCACTGGTGTGTGGGACTGATGCACACACACACTCTTCACTGCCTGAAGAGGGCTGTCAGGTATGTCATTATCCGTTTGGCTGACATTTCCCCTCTGCAGCTGACAGTAGTTTTTACACAAAGATTATAGACTGAGTTTTTCTAGTCAGGAAGATGAGATTGTGCTGTAGTCGGGCTACTTTTTTTTGATCCTCATCCATTTCTCTCCCCAGAAACAGTGACTTCCTAGTGAAGAAAGACTGGAAACATCTCACGGGCATAACTTTCCTGCAAGTTTGTATTCTGCTTGCTAGCACTTACTAATGCCCAGAAACAACTTTTGCATGAGGAAAGCATGAGGCAGCAGCTATTTGCCCACACAATTACTGTGATTGTCTGCACAAATCAAGTGGTTTTGTATGCAAATGGCCAGTAAGCATCTAGTGGATGCAGTGGCTTGAATTTCAATCTGCAATGAATAGTCGCATATGCAAACACATGTAAAAATGTGTATATGTATTAATATCTGACAATTCATCAACCTCCCTTTCAAACAGTTTTTTGGCTTATGTCAGTTAAAAACTCCTCGGTGTGCCATATGTAACCCCTTGCAAGTGAATGGTGGCTCTTCCGAGAGCAATGATTGCTGTTAATTCCCAGTCACTATAATGCTTCCAGATACGAAGCTTATTCCCAATAATTAGTAATTAGCAGTAACTATTTTATGGAGCAGAAAAGAGTTGATTACAGTTGTTTTATCAGCTGGTATAATAATAGAAATAAGCTTTCAGAGAGGGAGGGGAAACGGGATGATTTCAGAAAGCTGGCTCTCACTCGCCAGCCGTCCATCACTGAAACAACAGCTTCAGGGATCAGGAATTATTGATTTTCATGGGATTAACTCTCAGCTACAGATAGTTCAGTTTCAGGGCATCATTTGTGAGCTGAGCTCCAGCCATACACCAGCTGGCACTGGAGGCCTGATCCAAAACTCCCTCAAATGATTTGGACAGCAATTTCAGGGACATCTTTGGGTTAATAGGTCCCCAGCTTGAGAGGAGTCTCAGTTCTCAGGGCATCTGGCACCAGGGAGAAACCATTTACAGACAATTTCTTCCGGACAGAAGAAAAGTGGTTTCTGAAATGAGGAGCGGGTTTCTTCCATGAAAGCGAGCTGTGAGAATTGCACCTGGCACACATCAATTCCTGCACAGCCTCTAGTGTCTTTTGAGCTAGCCGAGAAAGTACAAACAGGTAAACATCGTCTCTGCTGACACCAGACTCTCCTTTCTAATGTTCACCGAGTTAATTAATTTTTGCTCAATTTGATTTGACATTCAGATCTGTGATACGTTTATCCTTCTAATGGGCACTTCTCCCTATTCCTGGCTTCCTCTGAAACGTTTAACAAATGACAGGGACTTTTTGGGCTGGGTAATGAGCCTTTAATTTTGTACTTATTTATTCATTAAGCTTCAATTGTATCTGGAAAACAACACATTGAAAGGCTGTCTATGTATTTAGTGTCTGTTCTATAAAAAAAACCCCAAATCTCTCTTACAGCCACAGCTCTGTTATTGCCTTTGCATAAGTTAGACCTAAGATATCTCAAAATATTTGTTACTCTGCAACTAAGGCGTGTATCATTGTAGTGAGTCATATTGCTCTGAAAACCTCCATGGCCTACTCAGTCCTTGGGTTTTCTATGGGGACTTCAAACAATTTTGCCAAGTAGCGCTAGCTCTAAGCGTCCTTGTGCAGACCTGAAATGAAACTGTTTCTCATTTTCAGTCGGTCCCTGCACGTTTCTGTTACCAGGAACCCATGCTACATGTGGAGGTTGGAGAAGGGGCTCTGCTTCCCACTGGACTCCTATGGAGCTTCCCATAGTATTGGTGCAGAAATGGATACGGTTATTGATATCAAGGGGGACTGTGAGATAGAAGAGACAGAATAATTTAGCAATGGAGGTTGCGAAGACAGAAAAAAGGAAGAAGGCAGCAAATGAGAGTGATGTAAGATAATGAAAGACACAGAGAGGAAAGAAGGGAAGAGCTGGATAGAAAGGAACAAGGAAATAAGAGACCAGAGCCAGCCCTCCAAAGCACCTTGCTTTGGTGATCATCGAGACGGGACATTAGACAGGATGAACCTTTGCTAAGATCTAGCTGGACAATTCCTATGAACTGCAGGGAGGCAGCAAAATCTATCCCACAACTATAATTTTAGATCTGGTGATGTAAGCAAAAGTTGACAGACAGCTGGCTACCAGGCAGAGACATTCAGCAAGAAAGCTGACTGGGAAATTATATTTTTTTCCCCGCAGAAAATTTTTCACAAACAACACTGAGCTGTTTCATTTCCTTGGAAAAACCTATTCTGTCCTACATATGCAGAGGACTTAAAGGAGCTCTATGGTATTTTATTAAACTGCTCTGCCCTACAGCACTAATTCTGCTTCTGCTACCCAGGGTACGCCTTCTGCTCCCACCTCAGCTGGGTTAATGTTGCAAAGGGCTCAGAGCAGGGACACCAAAAATGACAGGTGGAACAAAGGCCACCAGCGCAAGATCCCACCCCATCCTCCTGCTCCTGATAAAGTCGTGATTGCATTTGCTTGAGCGTTATCCAATACTGCTTGTGAGGATGTCTCTCCTGCATATTGTTAATAACAAAAGACTGGCAAGGTCCTCTTCCAGGGTGAACTCTAACTGTATGGGAGCTGAGCTGGGGAGCAGTTAGCTGGGCAGCTTTTCACTTTCTGCTTGGATGTTTTGTTAAGCTGGATTCTGGATCTGCAATGACTGAGCATCTTTGTGAATCAGCTCACAACTCTTCCTCTCACTGAGGCACCTTGCTCCTGGGTACAAGCCCCTGCTTCAGCTGTGTGTCTTAGCCCTGCACTTTGCTATCCCCTCACCGGTTTTGTTTGTTCAGAAGCACTTTGTAAACCCCCCAATTTCTTAGTGTTGTCCTTTTTCTTTCCTTTCTTCCTTCCATTTTAGTCCTTTCTATTTCCCTCACTCTTTTTTCCCTCTTACTCATCGGTTCCTGTTTCCTGAGTCCTACATCCTACTTGCAAGAGCACCCTCTCCCAGGACTTTCCTATGGCTTCACAATACACTCGGTCTTCTGCAGGTCCTAGGAAAAAAGGGCTTGCTGGGGTCCCTCTTCCACATAACCCTCCTGTTGCCACGAACACTGGCAGACAGCAACTTTGGAATTCCTCCTGCCTCCTTTCACTTCCATTCTCTTTCTTTTTAATCTTGCTCTTCATGTTTCTTCACAGTTGCACACATGGCAGCCAGCAGAAGTGGGAACTGCTGGAGAGGCAGCAGGAGTGCAAAATCACTGGCGCAGGTGAACAAACAAGTGACCAAAGCCGAAGTTCAAAGAGAAGCAGGGCTGAGTCCCCTGGAGACATCCAGAGGTCCCAAACCTTCTCTTCAAGCTTTACAGTCCGATGTTCCGCACATGGCAAAGGCAAATCAGAGGACCCTGTTCGCTCCCAGCCTCCTTTATTCCTGCATTTCAAAGCACCTTGTTTTTTCTCATTTTTCCTAGGCATTCCCGCACCATCATCAGTAGGAGTCGTTTCCTGCCTGATTCTTTCAACAGTATTGTGCTTTCAATGCTCTGCGTGTGTGTGTACAAGAGTGTGTGTGTGTGTGTGTGTAGGTCTGACCCAAAGGGCTGCTGTGCTTTCTGCTTTGTGCCCATTGAAAAAGATGCTTCCCTGCTGAGTAGCACAGCTCTCGGGGCGCTCTCAGCTAATCAGCTGATACACACTCCTGATCCTAACCCTGTAATTTTACCTAGTGGGTGGCTCAGGCATGGCAGACTGTAATGGGAAGGAACATAATGTTGTGATTGCTAATTGTTCTAGGGAGAGTCGTGCTTTGCCTTTGGATGTGAGTCTGCGGGTACGTTTTGTTCCTAATTTCTGTGGTGTGGTTCTTAGGGTTCGTGATCATGATTTTCACTCCCTGTACAGCATTTCCAAAGCAGTACTCTTTTTGTCGGCTAGTTTTGCTATTTTTATCTGCCTGACAGTATATGTGGCCTTTTTACTTTGAAATACTTATGATCCATTATGTGCTTGGAGATTAACCAAGGACCTCTTGAGACTTGGAAAAGGCTCTGAAATATAGTCTTTCAAAAGCTGGGGGAAGCCGGAGGTTTCATCTCTGAAATTTCAGAACCCCCGTATCAAGCAGCGAATGTGTGTTGCTGGGCTTTTCCAGTATCAGCACCTGCAGCCGCACAGCCCCAGGAACATCAGCGAAAGGCCAGCTCGGGTGCTGGTGGGGTGCGGCAATCCCTGGCGCTGGATGGTATTTAGTGCCGTCTTTATCACCTTTATAACACCTGATCCTGGTGTCTTGCTGCCTTCTTGCTGTCTTTGCTTAACCCCACGGTTTGAATCCAGATGGGGACAGCACTGCCCGATCTACCATTTGTTCATCCATAATAGGCTCCTTTTTCGTTCAAAAGCCTGAGTGTTTACTGCACCGTTTCACAATTTCCCTCTTAATTGGGTTACCTAGAAATTAGGCTGTGCATGAAAAGCGGGAAGCCAAATGCATCTGCCCTGCTGTAACGCAAGAGCCCACCCACACAGCAGATAAGAACCCCAACCCGCACTCTGATGGGAAATAAACCCAGAAGATTTATCAAGAAGAGTATATGGGGAGAGGGCAAAAGGCAAAATCAGCTGGAAAAGGAGATGTGGGTCCTCTTGGCCAAGCTGAGCTGGCAGCTGAAGGACAGCTTGTTCAGGGCTGTGTCTGCACATCGCAGCTTCCCTGTGGTCCTGCTCACAGAGCAGCCCCAATCTCAGCGTATGAGCAGTTGTTTACTTGGCAATTCAAGCGCAATGCAAAATTCACGATGGCAACTAACCCTCAGCAAACCGCCCTCAGCCCAGGCCCTTGTACTGGGTAAAAAACAGCTGTCTTGGCCTCTCAGCTGCCTGCACCTTGCTCGCACCCTGACATCGTTTTGCTTTCACAGCCTTTTGGCAGGATACAGCAGTCCACGCAATGGGCACAGGCAAAGATGACCTGGCTCCAGCCTCACCGTGAGCCTCCCCACCCCGTCTGGTCAGGTAACTGGCTTCCTCCTGCAGCTGGGGCTCTGTGAAAGGTTTCGTGAGGCTGACAGCAGCAGGCAGGCAAGGTTATAGGGTAAAGACTCCTTGGAGCTTCATTCTGGCCTTTGCTCACACAAGAATACAAGCAGGAGTTTTCTCACCCCATGGTCTTTTTCAGACCATCTTGCACGATCAGTAATTTTAGCACAGTATGGGAAAATTCCTTCAAATACTGTGTGTCGCTCTTTGACAGCTTTCTCCCTGCTCTTGCTGCTTCTACCTGCTATTCTCCTACAAACATGGAACTCCTTCAGTCCATGTCCAAGCACTTGACTTTTCTCCATCACTCCCCAGGGACACCTCTTGGGCTGCTTGACTTGACTTCTAACCAAGCATGGCACGCGCCTGTGTTTTGGTGGAAGCTCCTCCAGCTTTGGCAGCCTATTTTTGTGCAGAAACTCAGATCCTTTGTGAGCATTTTGATGAAAAACCCTGCTCCACCGTGCATGCTCAGCCCACACAATGCAGGACACAACCTTCCAGTGCATCAGATACCTCCTCCTGTGAGCACTACAGTGCCGTGCGAGCTGCCTAAGGAAGCATCAGGAATGCACATCTGTGCTCACCCAGTATGGCACAAAACAATAAAAGGGGAAAAAAGATGCAGTCTGAATATTATGCCTGAATTTTCTATTATTACTATATCGCCATGTCAAAATTGAAAGCATGTAAGATTTCTCAAGAGGGGCCATCCACAATGCATTGCAGAGCTGTGTGTAGGTGTTTTATGAAATGCATTTTATTCAAACCAGTATATACAATACTAACATTATTGAAAGAAATTGAAGGCCCAGTCTTGTCTCCTTAAAATATTCATTATTCATGTTATCGTCCTTTAACAAAAACTAAGCCAAATACATATTCAATTTTTTTTTCCATTCAAACTTACCTGCTATTCATCTCTGGTGTCCGATGGAGATGAAATGTCCTCTTATTATTCGTGTATTAGCTTCTGACAGTTCAATTTCTCTGAGTGCTGTGTTTGAGACAACCCTTAACATATAGCCACATAGGTAATTGCCCTGATCCAAATTTCTTGCCAAATCTTTTAGATCTGAAGTAGATCGCAGGCAGTAGGATGTTGACACATTCTGATTCAGCACTGGCAGCAGCCTCTGTGAGGCTTTTTCTTTCGATAAATATTATTAGAATAGCTTTCAACATACACCTGGTTTCATTCTCTCCTTCCGAATAAGACCTTGCAAAGGTATTGTGCCAGATATACTCCACAACCTTCCTTCTGTCTTCATTTTGCATTTACAAAAATTATGAGGGTATCCAATGGTTTTAAATTGCCATTTCATTTCAGATGGGTTCTTGGAAGAGAGATCATCTCGCCAGTTCATAGAACTTACCAGCACCCTGAACACCTAACAACTGCTGTTCAAAATATGTTGTAAGACGACTTCACCTCCCACCAGCTCATGGCTATCCTTTACAGCATGCTTTTCCTGATGAGATTTAAGCGACTCATTTGACAACTTTCCCTCTTGGAAATCTGTTTCTCGTTTTACTTGATTTTTGCCTCTCAAGCATATTTCAGCCCAAACTTCTTCACTATTTCTGTTACGAGCAGCAGTTAGAGGTGCTTGGCAAGACTGGGAGTCTTCTGGGCAAAGCACTGTGTATTCAAACAGCAAAAGCTCTCTGCTTTTTCCTAGGTTACAGTCTGAAGAATAAAAAGTGATTCAACAGAGATAACGGAATAGTCACAATTTTAGAGAGGGGAAACCGAGGCAGGGAGAGATTAAGGAGCATGGTTCTCAAATAATATTTAAAAGTCTAAGCTATTTTTTTTAACAGTGTCTAAATTATCTAGGGCTCTGATGGGCCAGGAAGCTTGTAGGAGAGGTGCAGAGTGACACAGCTAGTCCTCAATTTTAATCACAGGCTCATTAGCCCTGCTGCAGACTGCCATAATTTTGCTTTGTCCCCCCCAGTGGGATTTTGTGTTCCAGAAGATTTTGCCTGTGATGAGTTACTATTGATTTTTCCAGGCTGCCATTAATCTTTCAAGCACTTAAAAAAAATAAAAAATCCTCTGGATTATAAACACTTGTCTGTACATTTGTACCACCAAAATCCAAGCTGAAAGTGCTGTCTCCTACCTGACCCATCTTCCTCACCTTTCCCTTTGCTAGTTGTACTTAGATCTGTCAGATAAATGCAGTGAACCCTCTGGCAGCCGAAGCTTAATTACAGGGTCTCAGACAGAAAGACAGAGAGACACACTCCAGAGCTGCCATCGCTCCTGCTAGCCCATCCCTGCGTTTTGCATGGGAGTGGTGATCACTGTGCCAAACTGGAAATGTCTTTAGTTTTGATGGCAAATGATAGGGAGCTGGATAACATGAAGAAAAAACACTTTTCCACAGAGAATGGTACCTACACAGATGTAGCACTTACGCGTGGTCCCTGGAGAGAGCAGCCAATGCACATCACAGAGCATGAAGGAGGAAGACCTCGCTTTGCTTTCAGAAAGGCAGTGCCTTTGCCTATGTACAGTTGCAGCTATGATTTGCTCACGAGTCTAAAGCCAGGAACTAGCTTACTTTTCCTCCCTGGTGCAGTCTAAATGCGAGTAGCAGAATTGTCTGTTTTGAATTGCAATGTAAATATTCAACTTGCACATAAAGATCAGTGCTGGTGGGCAAAGCTAGAATGGAACACCTGGACAGAGAGCTGTGTCCATTGCATTCAGATGCCAAAATAGTGCCTGCACAACAACAGCTGTTTTCCTGCTGTGGTCCTTTCCCCAAGAATGATTTAGGGACTGTTCCAGTCCCCTCTTCATTGTCCATAGCACTGTGAAGCAGCAATGCCACACAAAGCTGACTGGAGCTGTCCCAGCAGTTCTTCTTTCAGTCTGGCCATGAACCTGCTCTGAAAGGGCCCAAGACCAGATAATGGCCCTTTGGTGTGAGAAACAGAGTTTGCAGTAGGAGGAAAATCACCTACTGATCCATTAGCAGGTTCCAATACTCCAGAGACCTAGAGAAGATGCTACATCAGGAACTCCTGACTATCACCTCGAGTGGGACAAGTGCTATTCCACCTTTGCCTGAAAAGAAGGAACAAACAGGCAGCAGCAGGGAAGCCAACCCCATGGCTCCTTCTAGGTTTCATTGGCAGAAGAGGCTCTAATTGTTGTTGCACTGCAGCTGCTGCTATTAGGCTTGCTAAGGAGCAGAGTGATATAGAAAAGCCCATTAATGTGATCACACCACCCCAACTACAAACATCTTAACTGCAAAATGCATCTTCCGACGACCCACGGTATCTTAACAAAATAGCATAAACTTATGCTAAGTGACTTGTTTACAAAACTATTGCAAAATTAAGACCATTTCATCAAAAGATGTTTGGCTGCCCCTGCAAAGGTAATTCTAGATAAAACTGGAGGATCAGGAGCATTCTTCCCTCGAAACTGGGCAATATAAAGAACAGCAGGAAGGGGCAGCAGTGTGTCAGCATCCCAACAAGCAGGAGGCAGAAGTCCCTACCTACCGTATGAGTCAAGACTGACTGCCTTTGTACTAGGTCTTCCTCACCTTCTGGTGTACAAGCTTGTTAAAGCACACGTAAGTGTCGCCAAGAATTGCCTAGTACAAGGGAAATACTAGCAATTACCTGTTTTTTCTGAATGGGCTGCATATGAAATTCTAAGCCCAATGCAGTAGCAAAGTAAAATGTGAGCATAGCTGGCCCTTGAGAAAGCTAATACATGTAACTGCACATTTGCACAGACAACGGGAGAAAACACCTGACAAGCAGTGGTTGTATTGTACAGCCCACAGCGATTTGTTGGGCTGTAGGACAACAGAGGAGAGTCATGAAATTATTATGGTTCCCAGTTGCTGTCAAGTTCTATTGTCTCTTGAGTGGTGCTAGGCATTATCAAACATGTCGAGTTACATCTGCTATTATTGTAGGGAAAGAAATGCAATTTTTTGTAGAAGAAATTATTTATGGGAATATAGTGTATTCTATCAATTTTTTTCAACTACCAAAAAGCAGTTGGACACATGAAACTGGGTGGAGATTCTGTTCTTTGTCTTTTTTTTCCCGGAAAGACTATGTGATTCTTGGGAAAGTCTGTTCAGAGCTACAGGAAGGACTCATTTGTACAAGGGCAAATTTATCTTCTAAATCTGTCTGTCTGAAAGGAAGTAAAGCTTTAAAAAATAATTAAGATTTCCTACAAGTGCCTCACTCTCAATAGAATTTCATAATATAGTTATGTTAAAGGGAAATGAATGCCTCTCATTTGAGGCTATTACTACAAATGAATTAAATGAGCAGATACCTTTCGGAGACTGGCTTTAAAATCTGGATTCAGCTCGGAAATGGAGTAGTTCCAAACTGCTCTGTTAGTGCAATGGCACATGAACAAGGTGCGTAGTACCCAGGTTCTGGCGCCCAGGTCAGGATGACCCCACAACATATTTAGTGAGTATGTGCTGCACACAGCCTGCACCTGATTACTGGTGGCTTTTGGCAGGATGAAGCCAGTGACTTTATGGCAAAATAAAACAAATGAAAATATGTTATTTTTGAAATTAGTCTCAAACAACAAACTTGGAGTGGTCCCAATAGGTCCTATCCTGACCCTACTGAAATCAACAGAAGACGAGAACTAGGCAGCTGTGCTGGCCTAGATGTGCACAGCCAGATCCGTTGCTCTCTATTTCTTCACCAATTAGCTGTTCTGAAAAGCAGGTGGGCAAATAGTTTATTGAATCAGGCTACACCTGATTATCTTGGTTAAATATGTTTACTGAATCACACAACTGGAGTAGTGTTGGTAGTCCAGCCGATATGAATTACTCCATATGTAATAAGAATATTTTGCTTTTCCTCCAAGAATTGCAAAGCTCCATTGTTAGGGGACCCCTGCTTTTTACTTAAGCTCAAATATCAAGCCTGCCTGCTTCTCAGCAAGCCAAAACCCTACCCAGGGAAAGATAAGGATTGCTCTCAAATAGAAACCAACCCTTTTACTTATGTAGAGACAAATCCTTGGTTAGTCCAAAGGACTATTCAGGGACCCCCCACAAGAGACACTCAAACATCCTCTCAGGATGGTATTGAGTGTATGAGAGCACAGACGTACAAATTAGCACTCTTTAGCTCTATCAAAGGTCCAGGCTGTAACTGAAACATCTCTTTAAGCTTTTGAACTCCTCTTTTGTGACTTCTGTGCAGCACAACAGAGATGACCTCCAGGTCAGGGGGAGCTCCCAGCCTGGTCTCCCATGTCATCTATCTGTTTCCCATATGATTATCTTTTTCCTTTGGCCTCAGGATGGAAAGAGCCTCACAGAACTAGGCTGTAGTTGGTGGTGAGCTCCACCTGGATTTCACTTGGCTGCTGGCCTCACCTCACCCCATGGTGCCACATGTGTGCCTGGACAGGGCTGACCAAGCTGTGCTTGTCGTGAAGAAAAAGAGAAGTCCTGTGGCTGTGCTCAGAGCTGATTGAGGGGAAGGTAAGGAGTAGAAAACAGGTCATGGGATACAAAGGAAACAAGCTCAGGACCTCACAAATTGCATCAGAGGTCTTGCCTTGTGTTTGGTCTTGTACCCCAACCTGACTGCGGGTAGCACTTAGCTTGTTTTCTGAGCTAATTCCCTAGTTTCTACTACGGGCTCCACTCAAGCCTATTCTCTTTTGCAGCTGTGTCAGCCCACTATCTCCTCTCCTGTGTCACTGCAGAGCTAGTGTTTAAGTCAGTCCCAGAGGGCTGCAGCTTGGCTGCTACAGAGAAGAGCTTCAGCTCTGGAACAGCAACCCACTCTTGCAACGCTAGCCAACCTGCCCTCCCCTCAGCCCGCTACAGCCGAGAGGGCTGCAGGCTGGCCAGCCCATGCTGCTGCCATGCAGAGCAGGCACTCTGTTTTTCTCTCCAGATGAATGAATAAATAAAAATCAGGAATATCAGCCTTTGGTGATAGGAATGCTGTTGTTTTCCAGTGGGACGCTTCCTGCTCTTCACAAAAGGAGCATGTGCTGTGCACAGCATTAGTGCAACAGTGAACCCATATTCCCCAAGCTCTTCTTCCCATCTGCCCCCCCAGCCCATGTCTACCTTGCGATAGCACAGCTGGGTGCCCTCTTTGCTGGAAGAAGTGGACTGAGGGTTTCCTAATTTTTCTCCTGTGCTGCTTGCTACACTCTGCTCCAATAGCATGGCATTTCTGGTGAGCAAGATGGAGGAAGCTGGAGCTCCATTTGTTCACAAGAACATTTGAATTTGTAACAGTACCTAGGTTGTTTTGCAATAAATTATTTTACCTTAAAAATTAATACCTAGAATAAATACCTTCTTATGCACTTGCCCTATGTGTTCAAATCATCAGCATAAGGATTTATAACCTGATTAACAATTAATACCCATTCTCCTTGCAGTACCTTCTTGTTATAGTGGGCTTTTGTCTTCATACCTGACCACTTTTTAAAGAGCATTTTCTGGGTGTATGATTTCCTGATAAAAGACATGAAGTCTGAATCTTGTCACCAATTCTGCAAGGTGATGGCTGTATTTCAGCCACGTGCTTTGATATTTTCATTGCATCAACAAAAAGGATGCTAATTCTTTAGCTGTGTCTGCTCAACATATACAGGAAAGGCTTTCAAACATAGGCCAAATAAATAAGTAAAATACAGTTGACATGGAGATCAGTTTATTAGCTCCTCAGTAGGCACATCTATAAATAAATGTGTCTTTTGTGTTTTCTCAATATTTGAAACAAGACGATACAGAGAAGGGCACACAGCCTTCAGCCCCATGAGGCTTGATTGTTGTGTAGTCATAAAATAAATATCTAGCTGTTGCTTTTCACTTCAAGTATCAACTGTGTGAAAAGGTACATAAGGGCCTACAATCAGTTGTTTAATCAGCTTTAAATAATAAAATAAAAAACCCCACAGACATTCAGACAACCTACATGTGCATAACTGATATGCTTGATTTGTGAGAATTATGGGCAGTAATCATATTATCATTTCCATTAGACTTTTCCTTTTCACACTTTTTATAACTCAAGTGATTCATCTAATAGATGAATATACAGACATAGACAAATACTTCAGAATGTTTTTTTTGAGCTGTTTATGTTTAATTCGTCACATAACAAGTTCATCTCACCTAATTTGCCAAGAACTGAAGTTGTTATTACAAATACAAGGACATAAAGAATGTCATGGCCATGAAGTAGACGAGAGAGAAGAAACAAGGCACGGGAAAAGGAGGGTAAGAAACAGCAGTGTGTGCGGTACCTGCCAAGGAAAGGGTGCAGCGTGAAAGGAAATAAAAAGGGAGAACTACACTGAAAGAGGGTTTAGGCATTTCACAGATGAGACTTGCAAATTGATAAGAGGTAATTTCAGCAGACAGCACCTTGCTCAGGAGTCCAAGTGGTCAGGGGAACACAAAGCTGCCTCAGCTGTCAAGACTTGAGGGTCACGTCACAAGTCATTGGAAAGATCAGTTCCCCAGACTGACAACAAAACTGGTGCTCTTCTGGAGGACCTTTAAATTTGAAGCCAGTGATGATCCCTTGCACCCCAGAGAGAGAAGGAGATCGACAACTGGAAACAAACACTCTCAATGCTTTCATTAGCTTTCGTGTGAAAAATTCCTAGAGCATTATTAATTTCTGATGATACTTGCAATCAGCAGAACTCATTCATTTTTAAAGTTTTGCTTATTTGCAGTGAATGGATCTGTTTCTCAGCTGGGTAGATGCATTCATTTTGCAATAATGGTGTTTGTTTGACATCTGAGAAATTAACAATGCAAATGCCTCCATGTCTTCATAGCACATTTAGAATAAAATATCTTCTCATACAGAATTGATGGCACAACTGTAAAAAGGGCTCCATAACAGTTGAAACATTTTTCAAAGCCCATTATAATGTTAGGCACTTGAATGTGACGGGATTGTCTCTTGGGGCCCAGCTCTATCTACACTGCCCCAAAAATAATATAAAAAAAAGCCTGAGACTCTGTGCTGTGGTTTTATTCCTTCTCCCACAGCTACTGCTATTGAGGGCAGCCCATGTCTCTGTTGGTTGTCCCTCTTTGCTCCTCCATAGGGCAGATGGCAACAGTGGATGCAAGCTGTGCCTGCTTGCTCCTGGGGACCATCAGTGGCTTCACCTTCCTGCCGAAGTGATGGTGTTGGCTAGCAGATATCTGCAGAGGACCCCGGGCACCCTGAGACTGGGCACTCTGATTGAGAATCATGCAGTGTTACACTTTCTAATTCAAGTCCTGACACAGGAAGTGTACTAACAATAAACTTGGGGGGGGGGGAATCCTTAAATTTACAAATAAAAATCTGAAAATGTTTAATGAATCCTTAAAGTGAAAAAGAGAAGAAGAATAAAAAGTAAACTGCAGGCACTATGTTTACAAAAAAACCTCATCGTTTTTAAGCAAATCCTTTTTTAGGGGTGGGGGGAGACTGAATATAGCCTGTTGGCACACGGGAGAAAATGCTGCATTACTTCCCTGCCCTGGCTGACAGGAAGGCCCACGACGATTCATCCTGTACAGCTTTCTGTTGACCTCCTGTTTCTATAACCCATTTACACCTACTCATTTCTGTGTTTTCTTTGGTTCATAACCATGAGGAAAGCCCTTTGTTTACAAGCCATTGATAAATTGTCATTTGCGGGAGGCAATAACTTCCTTAAAAATTTGCATAATGTTTTTACTGGTCATTTAGGGCTGTTGCATATTGTATTAAACCTTAAATGGCAGATTTTTATTATGCATTAAGCCCCAAATAGTGTTATGAATCCACCAGCCTCACTGGAATATTTTCTATTTCCTGAAATTTAATTGTGTTACAAGCCAAGGCAGCTCATAAGCTTCAATAAGTCTCATTACTAAATTGGGATGTTGAACTGGCTATTTCAGATCACTTACGTTAAATAAAACGGACACATCATATTGCCAGCAGGCCTGCAAAGACAGAGGTCATGGGAAAGCGCTTTAAAGACAGACTGAGGAGCAGCCTAGCTTGAAGAGCACTTTAAAGCCTGGCTTCAGATCTTCTCTCTGCCTCACAAGCTCTGGCACTGGGAGCAATGCACGTCTAGATACGAAGACATACACAATAAGAGCACAGCCTCCAGAGACATCAGACTTCCTTCAGGAAGAGGTTCCCTTAGGGCAGCAGGATGGTGCTAGGGCTTGTGCAAGCATAGCTGTTGTCTGGATGAGTAGGCAGAAGAGGGCTTTAAGGAAATTGCTCCTTCTTTTCTGGGAATGCAGGTCACTGGGGCTAGTAAATCAAGCGAGGCCACCACTGATTTCTGATGTCACCTGACATCTAATTCAGCAGCCATTAAGTCAATCCAAAGTCTCTCATGGACATCAGATGGCTTTGACTTAGAGCCCAAGGTCAGGTTTAGCTGAAGTTTACCTGGCAGTGCGATTTGTGCTCGTAGAAGTACCCGGCCTCAATAGCAAGTGCTCGACTGTCATGGGCTAGCTCACTGCTTAAACGGACTGGCTTAGCTGGACTTTCAAATAAAGCTGTTTTAAGAATGCAGCATACCATAAAAAAAATTTTGTTTCTTTAAGATTTAGTACTGAATGCCTAGGCTGATTTTGACTTTAGAGAAGGCAGCAACTAGTAAAGTGGGTAATTTGAAGCTTAACGTATTTCTCCTCCCTAAGATCTGAACACATTAAAATTAGGTGCAAAGTGCTTCTAATTTGTCAATCATTCCTCCTATAATTTTTTCCTCCAAGAAAATTGCCTGGGAGAGTGTTTTCCTTTTTCCTTAGTCTCCTTTCACCACACTTTTCATTTGACTTGATCCCGGTTCAGGCAGGGCAGCAACACCCCTGCACCCACCTTCACGTCACCTCCCTTCGTGCCAGCTGCTGCCCTGATGACACCTTTCTCCTGCCATCAGCAGAATAGCTGTGTAGACAACTGAATGAGCCTCTCATCTGAAAGACAAACTCTGATCCATATCTACAGTTAAAATAGCCTTAGCAGAGGAAGGGGAGGAAGTATCCCAACACCTCTGAGAAAAATGGTTCTGCCGAGGTTTCCCATAAAGCCTGTTAGGTGCCAGAAATGGCACGAGGCAGCCTTTTCTTGTGAAGTTTCCGCCTTATGTCTGTAGCAAAGAAAGTTCAGATAGCTTTCTGATTTAGAGCCATCAGAAGTATACGCAGCACAACATAAAACCAAAGCAAAGCACATCAGTTCTTGGGGTTTGTCAAAAGTGCTTGCATTTACATCAGTTTCACAGGGCAGTTTGGAAAGGTTCATAAAATCTGAGCCCAAGTTTCAGGGCTGCATTTCGTGCAAGCTGTGCAGAGGGATACAGACAGTCATCTGCTTGCTTCAAAACGAGTTCTTGTCAAACAAAACCAGAAGGCTGGATGAAGATCAGGGTCATGTCAAGCTACGCAGGAAAACCCTGTGCTAAGCAGCCCTGCTTTCCAGCTCTGCTCCAGCTCTACAAACAAACGTAAGGAGTGTTTAACTGATCCACCCTCTGGAATTGCAAGAGATCAGCCTACCAGTAATGTGTAATTGTCAGAGAATGTATTTATCTATGGCTCGACCATAAATTCTGCTCAGAATTTAAATGTATCGATGTTATTTACAATTTGAGACCTCTAAGCCAAGCATGAACTACTTTGATGATTTGATAGCAGCTGTCTTTTCTCAAATGCAGGAACCCTGGCTTTGCTGTAGTGGATTGATTTCTCTCTGAGAGTGGCCAATATCAGCTCAGGATAAAAATACCCCGGTCTGCTACTATAGTAACAGGTGTGCAATGCTACAAATGGATGAATGCAAAAAAAAATGGAGATGGAAGAGCAAGAGAGATTCCTTCTGTGAATTTTATTCCTTTTGTATTTCTTTATAGCCCAAACTTTGGGTACCCTGATGAGTGCTTGTAACTACAGGTGTACTATGCAGTGCCAGAATCACCCTAAAGTTCAGCACCAGGTTTTGCTCCTTGACCTCTCAGCAGTGGGGAGAGTCATCAGCTGACTACACTCCACATGAAGCAGCATTTCTTGTTGTAGATTTAGCTGCTGTTAATGCCTCTTTAAGAACAGAAGTAAAAGCAGTAGAGGAAATGTAGTGATGTTGGATCACTAGAATCCTGAACCAATTTCCCAAATTCTCCTCCTTTTTAGGAACTGTTTCCTTCCTACCTAAGTCAGCATTTATCAAGCAAATGCAGCCTCTTAGTTTGGTAAAGGATGCCACAGAAGGGTAGAATTAATTCTCCCCTTTTCCTCTTACAGTGTCTACCATTAATTTGGGGAAAGACAGGTCACTTGGAGGAATTCCTCCCATTTGCTGCCCTTCCATAGCCTGTTGGCATTAACAAGCCTTAACCGCTGCACATACCACAAAGACCACAGAGGTGCAGCAGAGCAAGCCACGCTCCATCGTGCCTCGTGCATCACCAGCAGAAACCACTTCTGCAGCAGGAAGAACAACGTAACTTGGTTTTCAGACATTGGATTTACCCTGCAGCTCTGGCAGAGAAGGGAAAAGAGAGAGAGGGTGGAGGAAAAAAATCAAGTTTTGATTTTTAAAATGAGCAAATTGATGTGGAAGTCACAGATGGAGAATAAATATGGGGCACAGAATAATCATTTGGCAACCAGTTCTCCTGACCAATTTAAGAGGGATATGCTGCTGTCTAGTTTGGTTTAGGGAAAATATATTCTGGGCAGCAGTTAGCCATTTAAGAGGCCTCATTGTTTCATAAAATGTATTTGGGTTTGATACAAACACAATTAATTCAGCTTTCTAATATTGTGTTTGAACCAAACCCAAAATATGTGTTGTGAACATTTATTCTTTTATGTCGTTTATTGGTTCCAGGTTCTTTTCTGAAGGCTTGGATTTAAAAAGGGATTTGCAACAAAGAAAGAACATTTGGGGTGACTTCAGCTGGTGCAGCAAACTCCATTCTTATGCACTGTTTTGAGATGTGCCTCCAAATTATCTGACAAATGATATGTTCCAAATTAAGTCCCTCATTACCCATGCTTTTCTATTGCTAAGTGCTGCACAGCATTCTTTATTATTATACCACTGTGTTTTGGGGATTTATTAGGCTTTGCTTGTTGGGTCTAGCAATTGAAGCAAAGGATTTGAATCAGGAGTAGCACAGCCAACAGCTCTGCCAGCTGAATCGCCATGCAACTGCCTTTGAACTCTCACGCTTGGGTTTCCCAAGTGACAGCCTGCACGGAGACAACGAGACTGTGAAACAACATCAAGATGTCCAGCCCACCTGATCCAAAGGCTTCTTTTCTCTGCCCACACAGATCTCCTTGGGTTCGTTTAGGAAATATATGCTTTGGATGTTGAAAACAAAGGATATGGCAACTGAGTTGAAATGCAAAACAGTTTTTCTAGGTGAGGAAATAGCTTGTTGTCCCCCATCTCATTCCGCTGAGTGCTGCAGTGGCATAAGGAGCAATTTGGCAGGACAGGCTGAGAGGAGGGTCTTGCTCTGCACCCAGGTGACTGCTGTAAGTGCCCATCACCAGTTACTACTGGGTGCAGCTGCTCTGCAACCAAGAAGGCACCAGCCACCACAAACAAGTTCTGGTCCTCGACCTGCAAATCAATCCTGCCTTTCCTTCCCAGAACTGTTTCTTAGTCAGTGGCTTCTGTGAAATCCTATTTTCCAACATACAGCACACAAAACTCTCCATGGCTCTGAGTTAGGCAGGTTAAGTATCCCACTTCTCCGAGTTCAATTGCCAATTACTGACACTACAGGTGACAGAGGGGGGAAAATATCAAATCTCCACTTAGAAATCAGTCGCTTCCCCTACATCTGTATAACTTTAGGGAGAGAAAGGAATTGGGCACAAATATTTCAAGGCTATGCTGGGGCTTCCCATTCATGTTAGCAACCCTGTGGTGTAAAGCTTGCAGATCCCTCTCTGTAAGCAAAGTGAACTGAGCTTTTTAAAACAAATGAACAAAGCCTACTCTGCCATACGTTATCCCTCATCGGGTGGTAAATCAGGACTGTTCGTATCATCGCTGACTTGCAAAACACATCCCTGCATCCCAGACATAAATGCTAATTAAGGAGAATTCTGCTTCAAATTAGTGACGCCAAAGAACTTTGAGATCCACACATGAAAAGAGCCACAGAAGCCAAAGTGTTACTGTTCTCTTTGGTCACAGTGTTTGAAATAGATATCCTTTAATAGCTCTGTTTTCTCCTAACAGGTAGCTTGGTAAATGAGCCCTGGTGCTCAGCCTCCCTCAGAAACACAAGGCGGCAGGAGCAGACCTCTTTGAAGCTCCTCCACAATTACAGTCCTGTGCTGAAGAGAGGTAGTGGGGTGTTAACAAGTTTCAAAATATACATATGAACTGGAGAGATCAGGAGTTTTAGAAAAGCCTTCAGTAAGAATCCTTGTCAAGTCTAAGATACATATCTAGTTCATTCACTGTCTCCACAGATGAAAGCACCTTCTGATGGTATCTTCTCTACTCACTGCATTATCGCTTCAATGATAAAAAGACCAGTCAAACTTCCTGGCTTTGGAACTCATAATACAATTATTAATATTTGTCTGGTTTTCCCTCTGTTAGATGAGTGTCTGTGTGGAGGAGAGCTCGAGGAGGGCAGGGAGCTGAGAAAAGCGCAAGAGCACCAGCACTGCTGGTTGCACCATGCTCCGCATTAATGCAACTGTGGTGCAAAAAGGCAGCTCCTGCTCCTCAGATTCCCTGTTTAGGGCAACAAGCGGCATGCACTGTGCTCAGTGCGAGCTGCCTCTTTCACAGGACACGCTATTACCATGGCTACAGGGATGGAGCCAGGAGATAGAGAAGCACAGAGCACTCCACGTCATCTAGTGCTTGGCCTTGAAACGCACAGCACCAAACACTCTCCGAGGTTGCATCGACCCACACAGGTAAGGCATGTTTATACCTCTCCTCACTAACAGGTTTTCTGAAGCTGATTGCATTCACAAAATACCTCAGGAAGCCATGTCAGGGAACTGCTATTGTGTCAGGTTGTGTTAATCATCTCTGCGTGATCTGGAAAGGTAGGGGATGTTGCACACAATGGAAAGAAGACAGTGAGATGTATATCATGCTGCTTCGATAATGCAAGGTGTGAAAAGTGCCTTCTGCAATAAAGAAATAATAGTAGTTAGCATTAATTGCAGGTTTAGAACTAGGGAATCCTGCTGGGTTATACACATATGGTAAGCGTACTCTCCACTTTGTGCATGGAGAAAGGAAAACACGAAAGGGGAAGAGTTGCCTGCAAATGCACACCAGGACGGATAAAAGTGAAAGTCAAAAAATAACTTTTTGAAAGTACAATCAGATTTCCAAACCATAAATACTTCTTGTTTTTTTTTTAAAAAAAAGTCTGTTTAGATTCCAAGATTAAATGCTGACTGTGTAAATTTATAATCTGTTACACATCTTAAACTAAAAATGCTCTACCTGGATGTCACATGCTTGTCACTGCAGATAAGAGAATGTCAAACCAGTTAATGTGTCTCACCCAGAACTGATGTTCAAAAAAGTGCATAAACTCATGGTCACTTCTGCAGGAACTAAAGGACTATTTTTCTTTATTTCAGCTTATTCAACGACTGTAGCAATGTGACCAGTCAATTCAGAAAGTCAAAAAGTCAGGTTCTGTTCAATTCAAGAGTATGAATTAAGGGTGAGAGAAAAAGATCTATCTTTTCTAAAATCATGCCATAAGATGACCAGAAATACTGCCCTCAATCAGCCTCTTTTACACTCCACATTTTGATGCACTGCTCTTTAACGAAAAAGACGCGTAAGTAAAATATTGCCATTTTACGATCCTAAAGTCCCTTTTCACATCACTTCCCAAGTGAGAAGCTGAATCTCCACTGGTAAAAAAGTATGTCATTCACCACTTTCAAGGTTACAAAATGTGAAAATGAAGACTTGATTAATGTATGGTTAAACAATGTATTAGTTCAAATCACTTCATCTAGGTATAGGGCACCTTTCTAGCTAGCAGAAAACAGAACGGCCATCTTGAGCCATCAACCACCTGTTTACTAATCATGTATCAGAATTATCAAGGTTTTCCATGAAAAAAATATTTTTCCTTAAAATTAAGAGTATAACTACATTGTAAATTGTCCATCCATCCAGGCTTGAAATTTTTCTCTGAATACCTTCATATCCACATTGAAAATCCTAAATTTGCACGTGGCTCACACTGCTGCTGTCCTGCCTACGCGAGCATCTTGACTAATTCCTGCCCCCATCCCGTTGCAAGGTGGTCAGTGCTCAGCACTGTGGAGCACGGCTCAGACACACTCCCACCTGCTCTGGCAGTCCTGCCAAACCCTTCCTGCACTTTCCAGCGCTTTGGAGCACTTTCCCTTTTCATCCTCTGCTCATCAGAAGCCAAAAGGTACTTAATACCACCCTGTTTGGCACCTCCACTCTGGGCTGCCTATTTCTGGCTGCCAATACAAGCGCAGCAGCTCCAAACTGCCCAGCTGTGCCAAGAGTTCGCTCTCTGGCGTGCAGCTCGCCAGCCAGAGGCAAACACGTGAACTTTAGAGATTATCTAGAGGGAATATTCCAGGAATTTAGATTTCAGCCGCAGCAGTAGGACCATACATCATTAAAGCTGCCTCTCCTGCCAATGTAAAAAGCAAACATCGATGATTTAAATCACGGTTCCCTGGTGGCTCATTTAAATCTCTTGGATGGGAATCAGTCCACCTTGTCACTGTGGAAGAGGTAGAAATGGAAGCTGTGGATTCATGACTCCCAGGTCAACGCTCTGCATCGGACGTAGAACAGGTGACAATAAATCCTGCAAGGCACAGTATATAATAAGCATTTTTATGAGGTGTGGCACTGATGAAAGCTAGTTCCTACAGTTGTGTGTCTTGTGTTTGGAGTTTCTGTTGTCTGTGAAGTGCGACTGTTGACCAAAGGTTTTCCTGCAGTCTTAATACATAACACCACACTCTTCAGTCTCTTATGAGGCTTAAGCTCATGAATCAGTCTTTTATTCTGTAAGCACTTTCACAGAGTTTTTCTCTTATTTTTTTTTAACTTGACATCCTATTATCAAGAAATCTACACAAGATACAGGGGTAGCATTTGCATTTGCTGCAAAGCCGGTACCTGTGCATGGGGTGACACTTGGACCCACACAGCATGGAACAAGGAGCCTTGAAAGCAGCACCTTCCCAGGAGCAGCCTGACCTGGACAGATGCAGGCCTGTCCCTGTGTGCCCATACACATCTTGGCATGCTCTGTGCAGCCTGTGAGATGCAGGAACCAAACCAGGCATCACTGAAGCGCTGTGCAGAGGTGGTCTCTGCCACAGAAAATCTCCTGTTTGTCAGGAGAAGTCTAAGGAAGGTTGGCAAAGGGAAGAAATGTTCCTGTCTCTCTACAGGTGAGCAATGGATGCAGACAAAAAAACCAAAACCCTTTCCATGCAAAGCCAGACCAAATCTTCATTTCCCTCAAGCGAGTGGAACTCTGCCAGCTCACTGGCACATCGACATGTTTAAACTGGTCTGACTTTCTACGACTGTACAATAACCAACAAGCGGCAGAACCTGCCATGTAAAAGAGATGCATTGGCTCCACATTTTCCTGCCTATTTGATTTTTCTGAAAGCAGCAGATTTTGTTGTCGGTGTTACCTGTAGAAAGAGACAACATTTGGTATAGAAGCAGGTATCAGAACCCAGCCCCAGAAGAATGCTTTGTGTACAGGCAGCTGCCTATGTTTTGACAAACTTGTTTGACACTTTCAGTATTGGAGAGGCGTTCGAGAGGTGACAGCTGATTTTGGTCTCCATGGCATTACTTTCTGATCATGGACACTCACGAGTGCTGTTAAGAAATCTTCTCAGCTTATGAACAAATAAATAAAAAACAGAAGGAAAGAAAATAGAATGATAGAAGAAATGTCATGTCACTGGTTTCTCCAGCATAGGTTTATGGGAGTGAGAGGGAGAAGAGGACATAGACTGAAGTCCCTCTGGCTCTTTTGGCTGCTACACTGCCTCGTCCTCTGTTTTGTGATGCTGCTGTGGCTGGCTATTTACTGAGTAGGGCTAGGACAACATTTAGTGGGTCTACAAAGAGGAGAAAATCTCCACTTAGAACAGTATCCCCAATTGACAAAAAACATTTACCTGGATAAGCCTTAGAGAAGGCTCGGAAGAAACAATTCGAGATAGCACAGAGAGTCAAGTCCTATAATAATAATAATGTGCTTTGTCCTCAGATGCACTTACATTACGAACTGATTTCAACCTTTACTTTTTAAAGCTCGTTAACAAGGATTTTACTTCCTGTTAGGACACACTGCTGGCTCTGTTTAGAGAGTCTTCAACCCATGCTTTCTTTCTTTGTTCCACGCAATGCTTTTTTCTCTCAAATCTTTTCCAGTAGTCAAAGGTGAAAAAAAAACTCGTATTTGAATTGTAAAAAAGGCAATACTATACTTCTTTCGAAAGAGCCTTTGACAGGCATCCATCTGCCTTCCTAATGGTTAAAACCGAGAAAGAATCCTGGCAGCTGGTAAATGTCTAAGATCTGATATGTCAGAGCATGGGGAAGGGCTTGAGCAAAAAACTGGTGCCCTGTGTAAATGTTATGGGGTCCGTACTTTAGTTTCTTCTATCCTGCTCAAGTGGCAGAATAGCCCACCAGCCCTCCCAGTGCCCTGGCCTGAGCTCCAGGGTCTGCCACCTCTCCCCAGAATGCTGAGCCCCTGTCAGGTTAGATATGGAAGGATCATAAGTCTTTTCCTGGACTAGTCTTGGTCTACTTGTGCAGCTTCCAGACTCTAAATGACTAATGAATATCAAAATCAGTGAACTTATCTCATATCCCTAAGATGTGGGGAAGGGTCTGAGTGTGTACATGCCTTCTCCCACTGTCCTGATAACACCATCCCCTTCACCTCTATAGCCAGCAGCATCATAAGGGATCAGCAAAGAAATAAGACATCAAAGAACATTATGGAAAAAACTGGTGGGTAGTGAGCAGGCTGCGTATGAACAAGGGCAAGAGGAAACATGATAAATTTGTGCTGAGACCTCTGTAGATGGGGATAAGAGGGTAAAACAGAGAAGTCTGCAGAAGGATATTAATATAATTGGGATGTGATTGGAGCTGTGAGATCTGTTAAATTGAATTTTTACTTGGTGTAACATCCCTTGTATATGTTAATCGGTATGTGCTCTAGCAGCCTGATTTAGTGTTGTTATCAAAAAGGGTTTCTCAGCTGCCTTTGTCAAAGGAAGATTACAAATTATTCCAGATAAGTAATGGAACTAAAGACCTTTAAAACTAATTGGCCATTGCGCAATCCCATTAATATCCTTTCTTGTCTAACAAAAACTGAAAAGGCGATTAAGGGCAAATACCAAAAAAATCTGCACCTGGTCTCTTGCATGAAAATCTGTTTTATACACCCTTGGCTTTTCCTATCAAGATAAAAAAGATGGCAAATGATCATCCATTAACAGCCAATATGACCAAGAAATCTATAGCCATATAATCAGGCCTGAGTTGGGAATGGTTTAAGAACTAACTTCTCCTAGGCTTGCCAGAGAAAACAGGAATTTCCATAGGGAAAATAGGAGTCCTGGTATTTATTGAGCTGTGGCAATCTGAGCTGTAGTGCCCTGTGAGATACAGCTGCTTACTGACAGCTCTGAAAGTACTGTACCTGCCCGGCAGAGTCTTGACGAGACATGAGATGCGTTAGCGGGACCCGGCTGTGCAAACCTGCTGCATCCCAGTGACAGCTGCTCGGACTCCATCAGAAAAGGCAAAAAAAAGAGCTTGCAAAGTGCTCTAAGGCCTTTTGAACCTCCCAGTTGTCTTTAATCAATCTGGTCCCAGCTGCTGTTTGATGTTACTATTAATAATCACCATTGTAATCAGTTGGCATTGTTTGCATGATGTTGTCTCTGTGTCCATCCTTTCCCCAGTCCTAAATGCCCTCAATGTTGCTTTAAAACAAAAGAAAACAGGAAAACAACTGAAAGTTCAAGTCATTAGCAGGTGTAACCCGAGGAAACCAGCCCACGACTGCTGCTGAAAGGCGGCATGCACAGATGGGTGAATGCCGCTCCAGCTGACAGGAGCATGGGCAAGCGATGGTGGGGGAATCCCTCCAGAGGCCCTTCACAGGACACCAATGAAATTTTCTCAGCCTAAGGCTGAGTTTTACTGTGTCATTAATTCCTAACATCATTTTCTGAGGCACTTCCTTATCTTGACAGACTTTATTCCTTCTTTTACCTGAGGGTATTATCTGCTTTCTTCATTTGCCTGACTATCTTTATCTCTCCAAGATGACTCGTATCAGTTGCTAGATCTTTGTTTAATTTAATCCTGTGTTTCATGTTCACTTGCTCAGTTAAAATCAGGACAGTCTGTCTGACAATTAGGAGGAGATACCCCTTTGATTGCATCACCAAGCTCCATCCTCCAGCCATGAGCACATTCCTGCACCACTTTCCCAGGCGTGAGGTTTCAAATGTACATTCGTTGAATTCATGAATGCCAGCTTTGGGCTGCATCTTCATAGGCCACATAGACGTAGCAGTTCACAAGTCTACAAGTACATACAGACACAAGAGGAGGTGTGCAGCTTTGGGGTTCACCTCCTGCAACAAAGGCTGTTCTCTGCGTCATGGGCAATGGCCAGAAATGAAAGATGACGGGCTCAAGGACACCACCCCTTGAGCTGGCTCTGGCTGCTGAGGACCCTGATGGAACTCCCAACTAGCTGGTAGAAATCGGGTGCAAACATAGGGATTTCTCATTTTGTAAATGAGATAAGGCAAGATTAAAAGAAGAGAGATTAAGCTAATACCTCTGCTAGGTCTTTAAAGTTGTTTAATGCAGCATACATTTTTATTTCATACCCGCAAGCCACAGAAATCTCCTCCTGAGTTTGAAGCTTTTGTATTTCATCTGAAGTGCTCTGTCTGCCTGATTGACAGCCTGGCTAAAACTTCACCTGCAGGAAGACATCTCTGCCACATTATGGCAAGATCTCTGTGAGGTTGTTATCTTAAACAAAGCCTTGAAGATCTGTTTCTTCCTAAAACATGTGACAGAATTGGTCCTGGGAGCCCAAAGAACTAAGAGCTGGGAGAGGGAAAGATCAAAACAACCCAAGTGTTGATGAAAGTGTTTTCTCTTGAGCGGGCACCTGTGGAGAGCAGCATTCAGGACAGACTTCCAGTAAGAATTGTAGCCAGCCAAAATTAGCCTGAACGCAGAGGAGCTCTGGTCCCTGCAGCACCTGATAGCATTGCAACATTGGCCACAACCTCACACAGCCTTTATTCACCCTTTTTGTTTTCAAGAAAACCAAGTCCGCCAAGTTACTAAATCCACCAAGATTTAGTAAGATCTTGTGGGTAAAATATTGCTCCTAAACAACAACATTACACCCCATGCTAACACTTTTTTCATATTTGCATTAAAAAGCCACCGATTTTGTTGATGTACCAGTGTCTTAGCAGCAACTCTTTGCTGCTTACGTAGTTAGTCAGCCATGATGCCATTTAACATCATTGTAAGGGCAAACAAACACTGAGTGCGTTACAGAAAGATTGTTGCTGCTCAGAACCCAGGTGGACATTTACATCTAAAGATATACTTTGTCTTTAATGAATTATTGCTTTTTACCAGGCTGCATTTTCCATATGAGGCAGAATCTTCAACCTCCCTAGTAAAAGGGATCTTAGGAAATCTCATTTAAATTTCAAAGACCTCTTAGGGATAGTTGCTAATGGTTATGCTAATTGGCATAGGGTCTGAGTGACAGTTATGTCCTGGAATGATTTGCAAATCACATTTTCTTGGAGCTTATTAGCAGACTCATTAACTGTACAACAGTACATTACTTTCAGAAATTCAGATCTAAGCAGAAAATTAAAATTATTTGCTAAATGACCTAATAAAATTGAAAAAAAATGTGCTGAGAAAGTGAAAACAGTGGTATATCAGGACTCCAGAATTTGGCTAAAAAAAATCTCCTTTTACCATTGATGTCCACCCCTCCTGTGGGAGAAGTTGTAGCCCAGGTGAGCCTCAGTTAGAAACCTGTTTAGATGTGAAAACAAATGAGCTCAAATCCACAGTAGCAAAACCCAGCTCATCATACTCAGAACTGGCGTTAAGACTGACTGCAGACTTGGCAAGGACTTTATCCAGCGATGCATCTTGTAGTCCTCCCTCCATGTCTCCTTTTCTCCTTCCCTCCACCATTCTCCAGGCAATTTCCATGCATTATCACCTGATGATGTGCCACACAGCAGTGTCCTAAACTTCTGTCTTCCACCTCTGATTTTTGATTGCCAGGTGTAAAATTTCCAGCACCAGTTCTACCCACTTCATTTGTTTTTCGAGTGTTTGTTTGTTTGTTTTTTGGCTGTCTAAGTATAATAGCAACCAACGGTATTTTAAGGGACTTTAAAGTCTTTTTTGCAGCCTTCATTGCAAAAAGGAGGGCTGGGCTGGACCAGATACACAGATCAGAAATTTCTGTTAAACTTTCAGGGAACCTGGTCTTTACTGCATATTCAGAATTAAAACATAAGATTTCTTTTGGTTCTGGATATTACTGAGAACTCTTTAAATATCTGTACTTCAGAAAATCTTGAGCTGTCGCAGAAATAGCTGATGAGTGTACAGTTTTCTTGGCACATTGAAGTGCTTGAAAAATTCTCTCCTGTTCACTGTTTCTCACAGGTATTGTTATACCTGCAATTTAAGTCGGGGTGAATAAAACACATTCTGGTTCATGACACTTTTTGGTTGGATTTTTTTTTTTTTTTAAGGCATATAACAGCAGGTCTTAAATAGAATTCACAGGATTTTTTTGACTAAAGAAATCTCAAACCGAAAGAAGCTATTTAAAATTAAATGTGCTTGTCAACCTCACAAAGCTTTGTTTTACAAAAGAAACAATCCAATAAGATTGAAGTGATCCACAATGAAATGCCCAGCTTTTTTCTTGAGCTAGCATTTCAAAAGAACCAACTTTTGAAATAAAAGGTCTGAAAAACAGAAACTAGAATTAAATATTTTGATGTCATAGAAACAATCACTTCACATGAAAAAAATACCTTCAGTTCTAGTGCTTTGGAACAGGAATGCCTGAACTTGTGATACTCTCAGTAACTGAGGAAACCTGTGTCTTCAAAAACATTGGTTTTTAAAACGTCCCATATTTTTAGCATTCAAGTAAGATGTTTCACTCTTATCCATTGTGGCCTTTAAAAGATAGCAGACTTGCTCCAGAAATATCACTGCAATTCATGGACACAAGCCCAAACTGCAGAAACTGTTAGAGAAAAGGAGAGTCAAGAGCGATGGAGAAGTCACTCCTGCAAATGCCACGGCCACATGTCCTGGCATGCTGAGATTAACACATCCTAGGGAGGAAGCAGCGGATCATGTGGTGTGACACGTCTCGCTTTCAAAAATGTAGGAAGCCTGGGAGGCTGGTGTTGCTGCTAGCCAGGGGGGATGGCTGCATGGGAGATCAGATCGGCATGCCAGCACAACTCAGCCGCCTGCCAAAGCCACCTCCATCTGGGCACTGGGAGGGTTAGGTTCTTGTGTTTGTTGACTTGCAGGTCCCACTTCTCTACAGGACAGCGGAAATTCCGCATTACCGTTTCTTGTTACTGTGAAATCAGTTTGACCTGCCCTCAATTTTTCTCATGTCCGAAGCTAACTCCACATCTAACCTGAGGAATCCTTCATCCTGCATCTCAGCTCTGGCAACGGAGGCTGGAGGTTTGACCTCCAAGCCTTCAGGACTCTGGTCTTAGCATCTTTGTCCCTCCACCTTTTCAGCTTCCCCCAGGTACACGCTGGGAAGCACTGAGCAACAGAATCCGGACATGTGGAGCAAAAGTGCCACCATGCCAAGAGAAGGCCTTACTTTCCCATGGCTTGTACTTGTCGCAGATGCCTCCTCTTTCTCCAAGTTCCTTCCCAGAACATTAGATTCAATGTGGAGAAAGGTCAGCTAAAGCCTGTGGAAAGGTCATGGGTCAACATAGACAGATGCCTACTGACTAATGCAGGCTGAAGTCTACTGAGGTCTACCACTAGTGGCCCACCTACCTCTCCTATCCATCACAAAACCATACCTAGGGTCTCTGAGGATAATTTCTGATAAGTATAACTGCATTCAAGTTCTCATTTCAGTGGGCCCTTTGAAAGCTCTTTCCTCAAACTACACTGGAAACACCATTTTAATCCACATATTATTGTTATTTTAATACGGTCCAAACTTAAAGTGCGTACAAACTAGTGAGCAATCCCACCTAGGAGTACTGGAGAGGCCGAATCATTAAAGACTTCAGTGCAATGAGAGGAAAGCAGGCTTTAGGGAGATTTACCCTTTAGAAAAACCCTCTACTTTTGACAAAATTTATCATATTTTCCCCGGATAAACAAAGAAACCTCCTGTAATAAATAACCTGGGAGACTGCTATCACTGCGATATAAGGCATTATAGTTATGTATATAGTGTGTGTATATATATATAATATATACTGAAATATAGCATAGTATTTCACTATGGGAAGGCAGTATAATCTACATCACAAATCACAGCCATTTTGGGCCACGAAGTGCACCTACCCAGGGAGATTTAGCTGTGCTGTGATAAACAGAAAACAGTATCTCCAGGTACCTCTCTGCCCTGAGTGCAGCAGGAAACGCAGGCACAGGGACCTTGCAATATGGTGTGTGTTGGGGAACAGCGTGAGGACAGCGGGCCACAGGGCCACATCAGGAATGAATTAACAGCATAGATGGACATTGCCTCAGGGTCCAGACATCTCCAAGTGGGCTGGACTAAGCATGGAAATTTTGGCCAAAGACTGGTCTGACCTGCTTCCAAAACAGGGTCAAAGCCAAAATGTTTGGGTGCAATTCTTAGCCTTCCTGGTGCTCTGAGACCTGGACCTGACATTTCTGTTTGAAGTCTCCTTGGACACAACGAGCAAAGAGCAGCACAGAAGGTGGCCAGAAGAGAGGCACACATCCCTGCCTCTTATCCCAGCAGCTAAATAAGAATCATCAGCAGACAGAAACTCACGTCCTAGAAGCAAAAGACAGCTAGGAGGACATCTTTAGACCTGCTTAAGCTTCAGGGGCTGTCTGAAAGTCTATAGAGTCAAAGCAACCACATGACACAAACTTTCAAGCTGTGCCTTTCATCCCAAGCCCTTTTCACATTAGTGACCCAGCTGTGTCTCCAGATGAATTTCATTTGGCTTCAGAAGCTGCTCAGCATGTTGGAAAATCAGCCTACTTGTTTAGGAAACTGCATGCAAAGTTGGGAACTCAGCAGTACACTCCTGCACTTGAAAATGCCATTATGGCTTGATTTCTATTTTCCTGGCTTTGAAATGGGGACAAAGAAACCTCTAAAACCTGCACAGGCCTCCAAAATCGAATTGAGTGGGAGGGGCTGGGGCACTGGGGCTCTGCGGTGGCAGAGGAGGTGAGTACCCTTCAATCTTTGATTTTGCGCCATTGCAGTTCTGCCACAAACCAACTGTTGCTACTAGTTTGCCTTAGGAGACCCCAATTTCCCCACGTTTTCACTCAGAACTGTAAGCTACAGCCACTGTTTCGAAGCATTCCACCTATCCACAGGCAGCATTATTCTGATAGTTTTACAAGGGGAAACATCTCAAGCATTCACCCTTTTAAAAGCGTACCCCAAGTATTTGCAGCCCACCCTGTCGGCTGTTGGACTTTTTCCCTGCAGCTACATCTTTCCACTCTATTTCTGCGCCTGCAGTAATAAAAACAAGGCAATAATTTAGCTCCCATGATTGTTGTACCGAAGCTTGTTTTTTTATCCCAGTCTCTTATCTTCTCCATTCAGAGCCAACGTATCTTATTACTTTGCAGCAAACACGGTCAGAGATGAAAGATTCTGTCATATATTTTCCTTCATATTAAACCATAAGGCTTTATCCTTCTGTTTCATTTTTCAATCTTGAACTTTATTGTTTCTGACTATCTCTGCCACATGTGATTTTAGCTTTTGTGCAGACGTGAATATGTGCATTTCTCTATTTATCCTCTTTATCACAACCAAACAAGATTGGGAGCACTTTAAAATAACTGGCCACTGAATGCTGTTTCATCAGTTATTCGTTGCAATAACCTTACCAGAGCAGACTCGGGGTTATGCAGATAGCAGAATAAAGCATTTCTGAAGACTTGTAATATTTCTACACATTCTCTTTACCTGTTTCATATAGGAATGTGCCACAGCAGGAAATAAATGACCTAGAAGCAGTAGCACCAGGCCAAATCCTGCCTACGCCGGCACAGGGGAATGGACCCAGAGGACAAGAACTCAGGCAGGACTCAGCAGCACACTGTGGAATGCTGTGGGACTAGCTAAACTGAACAGTGGTCTCCTGCTTGCATCAGCAAAACACAGCCAAGCTGCAGGTAAGGATTAAAATTCTTGATCATTCAGTAGCGCAGTTAATTATTTTCCCCTCTATCTTCTCCCTTCAGATCTCAGATTTTTTTTCATGGTAAAGGGTTGGGTTTGCTCCAGACTCAGTAAGCATCATTTCTATCCTGCTGAGGGAGAAATGAGGGTCAGAAAAATAATCAGAGTTTTGAAAACTATTGGAGTAATAATAATTTACCTTTTTAATTTGTGGATAGAAGGGAGGAGAAGCCAGAAAGATCAGGGTGCCTGAAGGATCAATGTCTGATTTGAGTTTAAAGGAGTAATCACATCACATAACTTAGTCTCCTAATGTCAGAAGCTGTATTTCTCTAGATAATCAATGAAACAAGGTAGTTGTTCTAGAGGGAGACTCAACTTGTGCTTAAACCACAAAACTTATAAGCACTGTCCATGTCTTATCCTAATTTTTGTTCCTTTTCCACTATGGTTCATCTCCTTTTCTGCTTTCCAGAAGGGAGCTGGGGATGTGTTTCAGTCAGATCCTCTGCAGGATAGCCTGCAGACAAGGAAAAGCGTGCATCACTGAGCACACCTATCCTGCCACGTGTGCTGTTTCAGCTCGCTTGAGATAAGTAGTGGCTAGAGTCATGGAACAGATGCCCTGAATAACAGTCAGAAGACCACTTGCTTGGTCTATAGGGAGCTCAAACGGTGCAAATCCCCTCATTCCCCCAATGGCTTTGGTTTTAACATCTCTAAAGGAGATAGTGACAGGGGCTGCACTATGTAGCACTAGTACTCCCAACTGTAACTACACCTTGTGTTTGCACAGAAAGGTGCAACAGCCATGTTCTCTTACTCAGCAATCTTCCTATACAAGCACAGAAAGCCAGGTATGACTGAATCCCTTCAGGGCTGTGTTGGCAACTGTAAGAGTTCTCCCCTTTTTTCATTGAGTTTTCTAAGCAGTGCACACTGGGTCAGCCCATCACATCAGTAAGACTTTCACCAGGTACAGACCCTACAGAAGAAAAACTATAGGTTTCCTATCGATGCAGTGTTCACTGAGCTACGAGTCCACCTTCAGCTGAAACAGTGGGTTAGAATAGTAGAAAAGGAGACCCAACAGGGAACATCGCTGGGTGTGAAAACCTGTTCGCACCTCTAATTAGCACCAGTGGAGTCATCAATGATGTAGTCACATTAATTACATGTGAATGACAGTTACTATAGCTTTGAGACTAAGTGCAATTTTACTAGAGGGCCAGAAAGGACATACCTTCAACATAACACGAATACTCAATGTATTAAGAAATAAACCGTGATTTAAATATTTTAATATTAAAATCGAGCATGTTACAGTAGCAATAGGAAAGATGGCAAAAAATGGAAAAACACTGTAGAAATACAGTAAGTACTAGGCTAGTGGTAGTTACTTATCAGAAGTTTCTTAGAAGATCACACTATAAATACTTTCATGGTGATCATTAAGTCTTCCCAGATTATCTGGTAGGCACCATCTGTTCTTCTGATCTTTGCTGTAAGGGGGTATGTGTGACCTGCAAGCACAAATGCACATGAACCACTTGTGTGCTGGAGGCTGCATAGCCCTGCTTTGGTGTGCGGAACTGAGGGTATTTAGCACACCTTCAGTGCACAGCAAAGCTGCACACAGGACCACCATTGCAATTCATCCCACAACTGACAGAGAATCTCCAAAGGGTCATTTAGGCCATGCATGGGCTCATTTGCTATCTTCCTTAACCACAGGGAGCTTGGGTGGTCTTCTGACATGGTTCAGTGGCTATGGTTGGGTGGAAACAGTGTGGAAGGTTGAACATGAGCTGGCAGCATGCCCAGGAGACCAAGGTGGCCAAAAAAATCCTGGCTTGTATCAGGAATAGTGTGGCCAGCAGGAGAAGCGATCATGCCCCCGTACTGACACTGGTGAGGCCACACCTTGCATACTGCATGCCATTTTGGGCCCTTCAGTACAAGAAGGGCATTGATGTGCCGGAGGATGTCCAGAGAAGGGCAGCAAAACTGGTGAAAGGCCTAGAGCACAAGTCTTACAATGAGCAGTTGAGGGAACTGGGATTGTTTAGTCTGGAGGAGAAGTGGCTGAGGGGAGGCCTTACTGCTCTCTACAATGACCTGAAAGGCAGTTGTAGTAAGGCAGGTGTTGGTCTCTTCTCCCAAGTAACTAGCAATAGGACAAGAGGAAACAGCCTCAAGTTGTATCAGGTGAGGTTCAGATTGGATATTAGGAAAAGTTTCTTTACTGAAAGAGTGATCCAGCATTAGAACAGGCTGCCCAGAGAATTGGTTGAGTCACCATCCCTGGAGGTGCTCAAAAAACATGTAGACATGGCACTTCAAGACATGATTTTGTAGGCATGGTTGTGATGTGTTGACAGTTGGACTTCATGGTCTTTGAGGTCTTTTCCAACCTTAATGATCCTATGATCCTACAAGCCCTGTGTCAGTGGAGTCACATGGCAATGTAGTTATAGATGAGGATGTGTCTTGTCAGAGGGTTGCATCTAACAGGTAGCATGTGAGGGTGTGATGGTAACACAGGTAGACACTCCTGCAGTATCTCTGATCTGTCACAGGCAGATAAACATTCTGCAGCACATCTTTCCCAGCCAAGCTAACTGCACAGATTTGGAAATCTCCACCATTGGTAGGGCAGGCAAATCTCAAGGGTTGCCCTTTCCCTGCTTCCTGATTGGAAGAGAACCATTAGCAATTACACTCCCATAATGGCTTCATGCAAAAAGAGACAACTTCCAAACAGTACAGAGATCAAAAATCTTGCTACAAACAACATTCTGCCACTGAATGTTAAAGATATGGGGATTTTTTTTCCTGTTTTCCATTAAAAGGCATTTTCCTGGCCATTAGCATCGCTGGTACTCCTGTGCAGAAGTGCATTACCTCTAACACGGTAGAGCTGACAAGCAGCAAGAGCTCTGTAGCTCCCCGATGGTTAAATCTATAGGAAACCTCTGGTGTTTAATGAAACCCCTATGGAGACCTCCATATTAACCATGGTTTAATGCTCCATAATGGCAGTGAGTAATTTATCTACGAGCAACAGCAACTCCTAGTTCTCTGTGCATTAAGAGTTATTTATGAGGTAATTTTAACAGTTTCACACTGGCTGGTCATTATGTTACTGAAGGCTAACTGTCAGCAGTTATAGCCTAGGAGGAGAGAAATACTTTCCCTGTCACTGGCTAAGTAGTAAACAATGACACAGGAACACCTGTGTGTTGGGGTGTACACAACTGGAAAAAGTCAGCAAAAGAAACAGCTCTACAAGAAACCCTCTGAGATCCATTTTGTGATTTTCTGATCTCTGCATGGACAACAGAGTCTACTTTTCACCTCACTCCCACCAGCTCTTCCCCAAGGCTCCCCCCTGCAGCTCACATGGTGGCACCTTTCTATCTTCATCCTCTTGTGTCTGTTTCCAACAATTGTGTTAGAGAAGAAGTTAGAGAGCAAGGGGAACACAGGGAACAGCCCTAAGATACTGATGAGCTGGAGAGCCAAGACATGGCGTCACATGTACGAGACTTGCTGTGATCCAGTGAAGGAACATCTGGCACAGAAGCTAGTGAGAGGCTGCTGAGGTAGGTAGGTGGCCTAGGACAGTGGGGAATGGTCACAAGGTGGCCAAACAGATAGGGGTAATACCTGCACCTTCTGGAACATGCAGAGCATTGTACAACCACCAGCCAGCTTAGTCACTTCAGCTCTAGGCGTGTGTTGCAGACAGGCAACAAACCATGAAAATAAGTTGAGGGCAGTCCACAAAGCTGTAACGAAGGCTCTAGTTGCAGTGTGACAGAGGTCACAGGACACTGGCAGAGGAGGACAGCAGTACAGCCAGATGTAGAATGGCAACAGGGCAGATAAGCTCAGATAAGGAATATGTAGAAGAAGGTCTAGCCATCAGCCAGCCAGGAGTGACAGCAAAAATAGGAGGTTTAGGAATCCAGCAGAAAGTGACTAACCATGAAAGTGGAAGATAACTACAAAATGGAAAGAGCAAACAAATAAAGTAGGAGATCATGCCACAAACTAGCACTCTTGTGAGGCTGGGACATCAGTGGCCTGCAGAAGAGGAGGACCCTGCTGCCAGACTCATTCCTTACTATGTGCTGCCATTAGCTCTGGCCTTGGCAGATCAGCAACTGCTGCCACAAGAAACAAAATATGACGAATATTGAAAGGAAGCCCGTTAGCAACCCAGATGATACTGATAAGAGTAGGACTGTAGTTGGAAGCAAGAAATGAGCAAGAAGCTGATCTTTTGGCACACAATTTGAGTGCTGGTAGTAGTGGCAGCAATACAAGGAGGTTTCTTAACTGAGATTTGTTGTTTGTTTTTTTCTCCTTTCTCCCTTTAAAAAGGTTCTTACAAAAAAACTGGTAACAACACATGAACATTTGGATAAGACTGCTTCTGTACTCAAAAGCTGCAGAATCTTCCTCCTCCAGTGTCCCTAAAGCTCAGAGCCCGGCTCAACTCTCTCTCTGCTGGCAGTCCTCCTCCCCACAATATGCTGCTCAGCAGAACTAGCCAGTCGCATGATGATAGAAGTCTTGGTCTTTTAGGTAGCTTCAAGGCACAACTTGTCCCGAGTTCATTCTGTTGGCAGTGTGCCAGCCAGAAATGAACCCATCCTTTTTTTTCTCCCAGAGCTCTGCAGGTTCTGTTAAATTATATGGCAGATGTGATGCTGCACAAATTTGTAGAGCAGATGCGCTCCCTGAGAAGGTCCTGTAGCTAAACCACTTTTTCAGACTGGAAGTTCACATCAGGAGAATTTACTTAAGGGAAATGTAACTCCTTGGCTCTACATATGGGTTTGCTGAAGCCAGTTAAAACACATTTGCCTATCAGAAGGAGCATCATCTGGCTTTCTGGATTCAGCCCAACAGAAACACTAAATATAAACCTCTTGCTTCCACTGTCCATTTCCCCAACATCAAAGCTCCGACCACTGTGGAGTTCTGCCCCAAAGTGCCCCCTTGTCACATGCCAGCTTCTCAGTGCCAGGTGTCTGCTGTAAAAAAACCTTCATCTTGCCTTCTGCCCCAGCTGTCCCGGCAGCTGATTCTCTCTGCAGAGAGTCGAGGTTGATACATGAAGAGCCCTTGACTTGATGGTTATACCATGGACCCAGGTTGTGAAGTCCCTGGAGCAGAGTTGTCCGGTCTCCCAACTCGGGACTGGTCAGGCATGGCAAACAGTGGGGCAAGTGGAGCAGTTGTAACTGTGGACAGCTAAACATGCGACCAGCTTCGAACAGGGCAAAACCAGGCTGCTCAACACCATATTAGCAGAGTAAACCCACTCTGAAACTTCAAGATCGTATCCCAGTGTATGGGGTCTCTTCTTCAAACAGAAGGCATCCTTAACACACATAAAATAATCCTTTTTCCATAGCCCTATTCACAGAAACAGCTCAGTCACTTGTGCTGAGACCTTCAAAAAAGATTCAGACTGAGACAGGTACCCAGCAGAGAAAACTTCAGCTTAAGCTATTTGTTTAGAAGAGGATAAAAAGGTCTTATAATGGGAAGTTCTGGGCCAGCATAACTGTACATTGTGGCTTTGGTATATATTCAAGCTGGCCTACGTCTAGGCCCAGGGAAGAACTCTAAGATGCAAATAGTTCCATAAGCTATAAAACATATTGCACATATGAGGATAGTACTATTTTGGACACCAAATCTCTGTACTGCAGGACGAAACTCAGAAGTTTCAGCTTTTACTGAGCAGATCAATACCTCCTGAACTGAACCCACAAAAATCCCAGAGAACCCTCCACCTACTACCCCATGTTATCACTTTTTTTTCTTTGCTATGGTATCACTCCTCTGCCACAGGCACTGGCTGAAAAGCCAAGCCATTATATTACCTTGGAAATACTAGTTCTAGATTCCCAGATGGTTTTCCTGAAACCATTCTCCATGCTTTCAATGAGAACTGAACCTGAATAAGAGCTTCCAGAGTTGGGCTTCATTGTTTTCCACTAACTGAAGCTTTCAGTCCAGAGATTGGTTAGCGCAGAGAGAAGTCTCTCTCCTCACTCGCCCGAGCTTCCCCAGCCACAGTTGATTCACTCAGGGGCACCTACTTATCTCCATGCTGTGCCCCACTCCAGTGATTCTTCATAAAGCAAAGCACTAGCATGTTTTCTACTAGCTGTCATTAACCATGCAGTTTACAATGGTCTTGATGCTGTGCCTTGGAACGTGAACCAGACCTCCCAAGGCGCATATGAAGCAGCTGAGACTCACAAGTACGTACTTTGGTACATAACCTGTATCCAAGCTGTACTTTTATATTTACAGAACCAGACCTGCTACCGCATTTGTTTCCTACTAGTGCAAGTCAGGAGTTTCTGGGAGCCAACAAGACTGTAGTGGTATAAAACAGCCTTCAGTGAGATTTTTGTTTTACGCAGAGTAAAACAATGTGTCATCTTCCCTTTTCACTATTTCAGAGAAGACTTAGCAAAAGCAGCAAGGCAATGAGAAAATTCATTTACAAAACCCGCCAATATACAAACCCTAGTTTTACCTTCCTGTTTACTTTCCTGAGCATCAAATGAAACAGGCATGCCCGAGTGTCTTCCATATCTCTCCGTATATATGGTGGAGAATTAACACTTCTCTCCTTGAATTCTTCTGGACTTTCTGGTCAAATTCAAGATACCTTCAGACAGCAAGGAAATGTACCCAAGCAGAGACATAACAACATCAAAGGTGGAATATGAGGAATGAAATTCACACAAGACTCTGCCTAACAGCAAGATGCCTGGAACAGAATTTTGCCAGAAAGAAAAGAGGTCTCCTGACATTTTCAAACCAAGCTTATTCAGAAACAATGTGGGAATGATTACATGCTGCTAGGAATATTTAACCTTGGAATAGATTCAGCCAACTTTTTTTTTTTGTACTATGATAGCACAAAAAATAGCTTTTTGGTACTTTTAAATGTTTTTAAGTGGTCAGAGAAAGAAGACTCAATAGTTGGATTTTCAATATATAAACCTGTAATGATTAACACTTAGTATTATTTATTTACACTTGTAAATTGGGTGCTTTTACAGAGCTGACTGCTACTGAAATCAATACACATGCTTTGGTGCATTAAAATACTCCTACCCACCTCAGTAAGCCTTGTGTTAAAATGTGCCTTAAAATCAGGACTTCACTTGCATTTTTGACAAGTTGCAACCATGAAAAGTGGGAGAGATCAGGTATATTCATGTAATAAAGTGAAGATGCTCACTGAGCCTTTGGAGTACTGTGTCAACTTTAATGAGGCTGTTGTGGACCAGCCCAGGGGTTACCAAGCCCCAGCTGCCCTTGCAGCTCTTCTGCACTTCTGCCCAAGCTCACCAGAGTAAACTAAGGCAGGTGTGATTTGCCCTGGAGAAAGTAAGAACAGGGAAAACTTGTGCGACACCTCCACCCCCCCAGCCTCAAACTGCTTCCAGCTCAGTGCCTTCCTGAATTGGAGAGAAACTCTGTACACTTTGAAACCCTCAGATTCAGTTCCATGAACCCATTTCCCCTTGAATCCATATGTAAGGTTTCTGCATAAGCCACTTGTGTGGCATGGAGTCCAGCTGGTAGTGGGTGGATTTGCTGGAAGAAGAATCACCTTGTAATATTTGTTTTGGAGCTGGCTTCCTCTGGCTGTGTATGAGGTCCCCTAATTCCTGTACAGAGGGAAATAGCGAGCAATCGATCGCCATCCACGCTCTCTCTTCCTCCCTCCTGTAGTTTTATAGATCTCTATGTCCTCCTCAGCTGTTTCTTGTCCAGAATGTTGTAAAGGGAATAATAGACAATGTTACAAATGGTCAGACATATTTACAAACAAGCTATTGTGTTTTTTAAATCTAGAGCAACTACAGTGACCCCCCTACAGATTAACACTTGTATATCACTTGATAAAAAGGAACTTTTATGTGAAGTATGGGAGGAGAAAAATCAGTGTATTTCCAGTTAATCAGATGAAAACAGTAACTATATTGTAATTAATGCAAGAGAGTAGTTTCATCTGTACATAGTGCAAAACTTTGCAGCATCTATGCTATTTAAATTTGCAATTTGTCCTCGCTGCACATATAAAATATAACTGTGACACAAGAATAAATGAGAAATGATGCCTTGGGGGAGAATAAGCGAAGGCTGGAAATTAGAAGGATCCTAGCAGTAAACGGAATGAAGTGTTTAAGCATCCTTCAGCTTGGAGTAGAAAGACTAAAAAAACCTAGGTGATTTTGTCTTGTCTGTCATGAACATCTAATTCAACACGAAGGAGATTTGCAGTAGGCTACAGAAATTCAAACTTTCAGACCAAAAGCTAAAGTCAATATGAGCTGGCTGTGAATCCAAATCAACACGTGGACTCATGAACTCAGTTGAGGAGGTCTCCAAATAGCCCTTCATGGGCAGGCATCTGCATAACTCCAGTAGTGAAGTGACCTGCAGCCACTGTTGGCAGTTGGAGGTGCAGCATGAACTGAGAGACACGTTCCCAACAGGATTGCTCCCTCCCACAGGAAGCCTATTTAAGGCTCTCATTCGATGCATGCACACCTGAGAAAGACCAGACTGACCTGACCTGGACCACATAAACTGAGCTTTCAGTTCCAAGGCTGCCAGTGTTAGCTTTTGCTAGCATGATACTTGAAGGCGAAAAAAAGAGCTTCTGATTTTTGATATTCACAGTAGGAGACCGAACACTACATACAACAACATGATGTGCAATACCTTTAGAGGTGTTTTTTTTTTTTTAATTTGGATGTTGGTTGGGTTTTTTTATGGGTTTTGGGTTTTTTTGGCGCTCTTGAGTAGTTCCAGGTTACATGAAAGCAATCTCCAGCTGACATACATAGGGTCCAAAAAAAGCCCTGCAAAGAAGCAGAGAGCAATTCTGTTGTGTGTTTATTTGACCTTGCCCCTCTAATTGCAATGGAGAAAAGGCCATTGGGAACATCTTTGTTGGAGCTCATGCAGTTTGAAGCTCGTCAGCAGGATGCAAGATGGTTCATACCAAAGCAGTGCTATGTGCATCAAGTAACAACCAAGACAGTCAATATTTGCTGTGGTGAACATGGAGCAGAGGGCTTGGTGGTGCAGCAGGGCAAGCGCAGTGTGGGAACTTTTTCACTGCTACTTTTGATTTAAACAGTTTAGCAATTAACACTATTGCTAATCGCTGCTCTCACAGAATTGAGCTGACAGTACTTTGCTTGAAAATGAAAAAGAGATTCCCTACTTGACAAAGATTACAGCAAGAGGCAGGAAAAAAATCCAAATGAAAGACATGAGTGAAGAAGATGCTTACATGGGCATGTGAACCTGCTTCTTGTGCTTCAGAAACAAAATGTATTAGTGTCTGTTCTGAGCCAGGGAGTGATGTGTAGGAAGACTCATCCCCTTGCCAAAGGCGGTGAAAAGGATTCATCGGCTAGGGAGAACTGTGTTTTAATTTTACACCTTTATCAAGAACAGGCTTTTAAGAGGGATCAATTAAAAACATTGACTGCAAATACAGAAGACCACAGCAAGTAAACAATTCCACTAACTGTGTTTGGCTATCCTGTGCCCACTGGCTTCAGGTGTTTGGGTGCAATTCTTCACTGACGGAAAGGCAGATCATGCTTGTCTACAATGCACACTCTGACTGTAAAAATACAGAGGATCTTTATTGTTGCCACGCAACATTCCACGTTACAATTATTTGACAACTTTATGCCCCCAATGCCCTCCGTTTGTTTTGCTGTCCACTTGGCTAGATCACCAGCTTTCACAGCTTTACTTACTTTCTGTCAGCATCAGGTTGTAGTCATTCCCCTCTGTGTATGGGCAAGGTATGATTGCCCCTATAGCAAAAAAAAAAAAACCCCACCAAAACCCAGAAAACACCCAAGCCCCAGATGCCCAAGCCCCCCAAGCCCCATCATCAGTACTTCATTCTAAGGAGAGGGCTCATATCACAGAGCTGCTTCCCCATCTGGAAAGCAGCAGTGGTTTTGCCTGACATTTTTTGTCCAGTGAGTTTTAATTCAGAAAGAAAAGTGAATATTTATGTTTACAGCCTTAGTCATTCCACTTGTGGGAGAGTGAAAAAGCGTAATAGTTGCCTTGGAACTGACTCAACTGCAGACCAAACCACCCCTCTTTCCTCTCCTGCAGCCTCCCCTCCTGCCAGTCTCACTCATCCTGTAACTTTTTCTCTTATTTATCTTATCTGCCAGAGTTTCACATCAAAAAGTTATCTGGGAAGACCTTTAACTACCTTCAGCTGGGCTCCACTTTACACAGCACTACTGACACACTTCTCTTTACATCTGGCTTCTAAAGCTGAGACAAAGTTTACAGTACAACATTTTGGAAACTGTTCAATCTCTTTCTAGAAATACAGAGGAGAAATCCATGTGCTGAACATCTGCACAGATTTATTAAGTAACCAGTCATGTAGGAATCTGGTGCCATAGGTGTATCTGGTTTCATGTAGTTAGAGGAAAGTAGAGTGCATTCCTCCAACAGACACAAGAGTACCAAGTGTCCCACACTGTACCAAGCTGAAGGAGCAAACTATAAAAAATCCCAAGTAAAGGTCTCTGCAAAGCTGTAACAGCACCTCACATTAGGCATCTGAGTTGGCAGTTTGCACATCTTCAAGAACATAACAAACCCTGAGCAACAGCATTGTATTTCACACTGCATCTGAACCCCAGGACCTATTGCAGAATTGAGCCGTGCCCCTGTAACACCACAGCACAGCCATTTCCTGGCAGCAGAAATGGACCCAGAGGTCACTTGCAAAGAATTCAAGTGGCAGGACTTGAACTTGCTCCACATTTTTTACAGGGGCTGAAAGAAATCAGGTACCTTGCTTTTTATAACAGTTTTTCTTTACACTGCCAACATCCCCTGAAACTCCCCTCACCAAACACAGACTAAGTAGTACCGCCTTTGGTGTAACTAAGCAGACACATGGGCAGTGATATTTAGCTTTCCTACTTCCACAAACCTTTTAGCTCCTACTGGAACTTAGTGCCACAATAGCTATCAGCCTATGAGGCTGCTCAGCAGTGGAGGAAACAAAGCTAAACCTCAAAGAAGGGCTTCACGTGACTAAAGAAATAACACCTCTGCTTCCATGCTCAGTGCAAATAATGCTAGGTTCAATGGGGACCACTTGGAAGGGGAATCAATCCCACCCACGATAAATAAAGTGGTGCTATTTGTATGTTAAAAGAAGAGCATCACAAGCCAGTTACAATAATGACCCATAAAACCGAAATCACAGGAACAGGACTTTACCTGCTCTGTGATTTATACCTCTCTGGATTGGTAAGTAATGGGGACTCTTGCTGGTTTTTTCTTTCTTGTGCAAGGGCTCCCATTATCCAAGCCAGAATTGAAAATGGAAAGTGAAACAGATGTTTGTCAGAGCCCTGGTACTATATCTCTCTGCGCCTTAGGGAAAAAAAGGTGTTATTTTGCATTTAAGAAGTTGTCTATACAATGTGATCGCTACTAAAAAGGGAACCTGTTAAAAGGTCACCACTCTTCACTGGTATCAAGACACAGCTGTGTCACCTTGCGCTCTGTTCAGTGCCAGAAATGTAACAACAGCCTCATCCTGTTCCAGCTGAAATGCCACTTGCTCAGCTGGTACTCAGAGGACAGCTACCGCTCATCCCTGCTTTCCACCATGGCTTTGTGGAGATTCTCATCCAGGGGGACCTCCCACCCTGTGTATGGAAAGGGGACAGACTCCCAGAGGTCAGGGTGTTTCCCAACCCAGCATTTGAACCTCCACATGTGTGCATATCTGCTCCTGTAGTGTTGCCCCACAGTTTCTGTCCTGAAAACCAAAGCTAAATGAGGACCAGAAAACACCACACCTGATACCTGCTGGGTGCAGTAAGAGCAGGGTGGTCTGCAGAAGAGGCTGAGATGGAGGCACACAGCCACCTGAGCAGGGAGAGATGAGCAGATCCAGCTGACAGCCCAGGAGAGGCTGCAGGAGGTGAGGAATGGTCAAGGCTGGTCAGAGGCAGCAAGGTCAAGCTCAGCATTCACACAACCCTGCTCAAGGTGGGAGGAGGGTTAAAGGTCTGAGCTTAAATGCAACCCCGGGCCAAGGGCTGGAGGCCCAGGTGAGGCTCATCAGGACAATTAGAGCCTATTGGGGCATGCAGGGCCCTAAGGATAGCAATTCTAACTTGTCTGCATTGCTCTACTATCACTGTCCTAGTGCTGGAGGAGTATGCATTTTGTTTCTGTATTTCTCTGGAGGCTGGTAATTTTTGTCTGCACTGTAATGAAATCTCTGGGCCCCCGAGACACTAATTTCTTCAACAGGATTTTCTCTGTGTACTGACATTTCAGGCATAGGAACTATGTTGATACTTGGACACCATTGCCTTGCTTTTGGCTCACCAGGGCCAGCCTGACCTCCTGGCTCAGACAAACATGGGATCCTGCTACAAGACTGCTTGTTCCAAGCAAACCTGCTTGGGCTTTACTCTTCATCTCTTTGTCCACTGCTGGAAGAATTTGGAATTCCCTCTTCCTGTAGCCCAGAACTAAATCTTGAGCTATAGGCTACAGGTGCACATCAAACCCATCACTACAGGGATGGAACTTTCTGTATATTGACCTCAATTTTTACCATGATGTGCAGCATACAGCAAAGATAGCTACAAAGAGATGATGGAGGCAAGATTAAAGAGCTGACCCAGAACTAGCTCATCCCAGCTGCAGAAAGGGATACTTGTATCCTGTGCTCCAATTTGTACCTGATGTGAAAGCCCCTAACAGGATGTTGTAGTTTTGCCTCAATTTGCAACAAAGAACCACACAATTACTCTCTCAATCCTTCCTCCTCCCAGGTGGGATAGAGGAGAATCAGAAGGAAAAAAGGCAAAAACTCTTGGGTTGGGATGAGAACAGTTTAGCAGAATGGCAAAGGGAGAAGAAAACAACAATCAATAATAGTGATAAAAAGCAGATACAACGTGCAGTATTCTCACCACCCAATGCTCAGCTTGCTCCTGAGAAGCAAAAAACCTCTCCTTCAGCCAGCTGCCCACTTAAATACTGAGCCTAACACCACATGGTATAGACTATCCCATTGGATTGGCTGTTTGGGTCAGCCCCACCAGCTTCTTCTGAAAATTAACCCTATCCCAGCTGAACCCAGGACATTATCCACCCCTTATTCTATACCATCTATGTCATGCCCAGGGTCCACACTTTACTATCACTTCTTCTGGTTTTATATGTATATATGCACACAAATATAATTTCCTTAGTTTACAGACCACCGTCTAAAATGTCCATTAAGTTCATTTAGTGTATGATGCTGGGCTCCTTTCCCTTCCAGTTGCTGACTATCAGCCCCATTATCCAAGCATCAGAGCAGCCAGGCAGCAATACACTCACCTGGCTGGCAGCTGTAATCTTTTCACATCTCAAAGTTTTGCTGAGGTCAGGGACCAGGTAATTTCCTCTTCCTGTTTGAGCTCTCTGACTTCTTCCTCCAATTCCCTTGTCGAAGAACCAGTTTCTTGATCAAATCTTTCCTTTTCTTCCTCCTCTCTTACTAATCAATGACATGGACCCATTGCTCTCCTTGTCCACTGTTTTATTGTTTTTCACTAGTGGGGCAATTACTGTAGCTGTTATTGTTTGGGTCCCACCTCAACTATATTGTCCTCATATGCAGGCTGAGTCCCTGCCTCAGCCACAGTCTGCTGAGAGTACTGAACTGCGGCTTGATAGACACAGGCCAGAGGCCAGACCCCAGTACAGTGCTAGAAGCTGCTGGTTTTCATTGGGGTAAACAAGGCACCCTTCTATCAGGTGGTGTGTCAGTTTTCCCAGGTTGTTTGCCTGTTTAGGTGTAAAATCCCAGGCTATGAGAGGTGATAACCATCTTAGGAACCTGCCCAGATCCTTCCACACACCCTGCCACTCAGGGACTGGCTGTTTTAGGGCACATTTCAGTATCACCTCACCCAGAACCTGTTTTCTCTTACACCACGACAAGACCACATTCCACAAAACTCATAATATGCCAACAGTATTAACTAGTAGTATCAGACAGCTCACATGCGGGTGAACAAGGACCTCAGAAGCCTGCCTAATAAAACCATCCCTAAAAATCCCAGTTAGGAAGAAGAAGAGGTATTCCTGCATCATCTCCACAAGATAGCTTCGGCAATACAGCAAGGTTGTCAGCACCAGGACAAAACACACAGTCATTGCTTGTACTAACATGCTCCAAAGCTCAGCAAAATAAAGATACAAGTAGCACAACCAACCAGTTCCATGAACCACACAGGAGCTTGCCACTTAGTAACAACTATAGCTATAGCACATTTAGTACAAAACTGCTGTCGTATTCCAGCCCCACACTGGGCACCAAAAACCGTTGTGGTTTTGGCTCAATGTGCAACAAAGAACCATGCAGTTACTCTCTCACTCCTTCTCCCTCCCTGGTGGGACAGAGGAGAATCAGAAGGAAAAAAGGCAAAAACTCATGGGTTGGGATGAGAACAGTTTAGCAGAATGGCAGAGGGAGAAGAAAACGATAATCAATAATAGTGATAACAAACGGATACAACATGCAATGTTCTCACCACCCAATGCTCAGCTTGCTCCAGAGAAGCAAAAAAACTCTCCTGCAGCCAGCTCCCCACTTAAATACTGAGCCTGACACCACATGGTATAGACTATCCCATTGGATTGGCTGTTTGGGTCAGCCCAACCAGCTGCTTCTGAAAATTAACCCTACCCCAGCTGAACTCAGGGCCTTTGGCAACAGATCTGCCTTCTCAGACAGGCATTGCATGCCACCAGTGCTGATCAAGTGGTACAAAGCAGAAGGGGTTATCTTTAGGGTCATCTGTGATGTACGGTGATCTTACGGTATACATGGCTTTTTGACATTTGTTGGTGATGGAAGTGGAGCCTCCAACTGATGTTGGAGGTCATATGAAGCCAGGAAAGTATATTTTAAACACAAGTTTTGGGGTGGATGAGTGCCTGCTGTGGGCTTGTTGTCAGTTGGGTTTGTGAGTCATTCCCAAAATGCTGTTATTTGACTCACTGGGACTTGTTATACTTTTTTTAATTGATGAAACTTAACCAAGTGACTAAAACGCACACATGAGGTATAGAGTCCGATTTAGCAGCTGTAGCCCTTGTGGAGATAAAATAAACATCACGAAAGTGTTTTTCTGAAGAGTTTTTGTCAGGATCCAAAGAGCACATGAAACTATAAAACTGAAACAACTAAATGCCGAAGAGACATTTTCATGTTTACCTTGCGTACATTAAAATATATAAGGCTTTATGAAATAGGCTGTATTTCTCCTCCAGTCATTCTTGATGTGTAATAGGTCTCATTTGAATTGGAAAAAGAAAAGTCTTGGAATCACTCTAGACATAATCTTGGGGATTTTCCAGTAAATATAATTTATTTTGGACTTCGCATGTGGGCCTGACTGAGCCTTGGAAAGTTAGGGAGAATTTTTTGGAACCTCTATGTCGGATTTTTATCTCCGTTACACAAGTTGGAGCCTGCAACAGTTGCATTTATAGCATGAGATTCACTTCAGCCTTACATCTGGATGCATTAATTGCGACCATACTCCGTCTCCATCCCTAAATGTTTTCCTTTTTTTGAATGTAGATGAGAGGGAAAGACAGCACTACAGCTCTTCATGTCTGTTGTACCCAAATAACACTTCTGTTCAAAAAATGGAAAACCAAAATATTTTCTCCTTTTTTAACTTTCTTCAGTTTCTCATTTAAGCTACGTAAGGTTTTGGATCACATCATAATAGAAAGGAGACTGCCTTCCAGTGTCCACAAAAACTTTGAATTGGGGACAACTGCATTTTCTACTTCATTTCCACCAGAGAAGTGTGGTTTTTTAGCTTTGTGGCAATGCCATCTCTCTGTCATATGGCAGGGCTTTCTCTTTTATCTAGTTAAATATAGAGAGATAGGCAAAGCAAGTGTGTGACCGCTGTGTCACAGGAGCTCAGGGCCTGACTGAGCCTCAGGAGATCACCGAGTTGATTTCCCTGCCCCAGGGTGGGATCAATCCTCCCTGCATCATCCCTGACAGATGTCAGCCACACACATCTTCAGTCAGACCACAGGAAATGGCACTGAAATTCAATGAAGTACACCACCAAAAACAACTATTAATTTGAAAATGTAATTACTATTAATTGGGGTCGTTTTATTTGAGATTGTCTCTTTTAAAAGTGATGCCATGAGCAGGAGCCCAAACTATTGTTAGCTCAGCCCAAGTGAGCAGAAATGGGGGAAGCTCGGGAGTGTTAATGCATTCTGGTTTGCACAGAAAAGAAGCTGGACTGGAAAGGTAGTAAATGGCTACTTTTGTCTTTTTTTTTGTTTGTTTGTGTTTTTAATTTTATTACTCAGATATAAAGGTTCTGCCTCCCCTTTGGATACATGAGAATTTCATCCCTAGAGTCTCAGGTATCTCAACAAGCAGATTCATCATCACAAAGTGAAACACAAGATGATCAAATCACCCATCAGTGAATTAATGTACCTTTTCCTTTGCCGGATGTAGTTTACAATTACATTTGATCACTTGAGTTATACTTTGATAACAATTTTCAGTGGGGTGTCCCCTCGCAATGGTTAGCCAAAAAAACTCTCTGCTCCCTCCAGGGCAACAGGTACCTTTAACCTCTCCACTGATGCCTTTGCACAAATATAATAGCTTTTCCAGCAGGCAGGCTGCTAGAGAGCTGGATCTGACTGCCAGGTGTCTGAAGATCTGAATATATTGCCATGGTTAAGAACCAATGTGATTATGCAAAATTAAGCTCTGTGCATGTCTGGGAGTGCATGCGGCTGTGTAGAGGAACTGAATGCAGTAGCTTTCCCTGAAACGTGACTGCTTTTTGTAAGATAGTGAAAAATTTCTGCTGTCAAATAAATGCTCACAGGGTGCTAAAAGAAAGTGGAATCCGAGCAGAAATTAAGGTTCAACCACATTGCACAGGCTGGATCCTTAGTTGGTATAAATCGGTGCCTACAGTGGATCTGACTGCTAGTCCACTCTAGGCTAGTCTCATCCATCCTGCTCTTGTTCTTTCCACATGCCCACCAGCACGAAGGCTGGATGAATGTCTGCACAATCAAGATCCATCCTATTACTATGCTGCCTGCAGACATGGCTCCAAAAATAAAATACTCTCTGTGTCTCAGAGCGGCCTGGAATCAATGTGAGCAAAGGCTCCTTCCCAGGCCACGCTCTTTCTCATGAACAAAGCTAGTTGGGGCAGGTCTTAAGGAGCAGGTTTTGTTTCCTTCCTAGCTCTCTTCTTCCTCCACCCTCTCTCCCCCGCCCCCCTCCCTACAAATATGCCTGAAATCACTGAAATCTCAGGAAGTGCATGGAGTTTAAAAGTCAATGTTACTTTAAGAAGAAACGATGAGATGCAGAGCAAGGTGTGACAAAGAGGTGAGTACAAGGAGACCACAGATAAAACAGACTTCTCTCAGCAGCAGTGCTTTGTAAAAAGTGACTTTCCAAAATCTCCCCTTTGCAGAGACACAAGCATTTTGTGCTGGTGGATGTGACAGTCCCTGAGAATGAGAGGGAAGGGGAACACACCAGGAGCTGGAGAACAGGAGCAGCGGCAGCCTAACAGGTGTAAAATGAGTGAAAGATGGCAGCGGGAGGAGAGGAGAGATGGGCTGCAATGTGCTAGGATGTTTGTTATCTCATGGGGGGCTTTCTCTGCCGTGCAACCACCCACCGGTGGTGCCGCGTGGGTGCCTGCTGCTCCCGGCAATGGCACACAGGCAGGCGGCAGAGCAGGGGGGACAGGAAGGGGCAGCCTCAGATGTCCATGTTGGCTCTACTTTGGTGGGGCACCCATGGGAGGATGCGGGCATCATTTCACACCTGCAGAGATCCTTTTTGCTGTTTCAAGTGGGGTGTTTTGTAGGAGCGGAGAAAGGGAAAGGCGGAAACCACATGTCAGGGATGTCTGGAGCTGTGGAAGCACCCATCTGGCCAGCAGCAGACAGCGAGAGGGAGTAGTAATAATGCACAGCACCCTTCAGCATGGAGCAATTCTTGCCAGGAAACCTGACTTCTGCATGGAGAGAGCTGGTGGCAGACAAGCCCTCTTCAGAAAGTGTGTTTGGTTTTGCACCTGTAGCAGCCAGTCCAGTGACAGATATTACCCTGGCACAAATCCGTAGGCCATCACAGCTATAGCTGCACCATGTGTGCCAGGCAGGCAGCACCTCACTCCAAGTGGAGAGGACAGTGTTGAAGGCACTTGCTGGACCAGGAGCTTACAAGACAAAACCAAAAGGAGACACTGGTAGACTGCAGAGTCCAGCTTGAGGGTCCCATGTTCACACCAGTGAGAGGCTCTCTCTGGGACCACCCCATTGCAGCCCCAGTAACAGAGAAGGGGGACTGAATTATGGGGCTATAACACCTTCCCCCAAGGCTGTTTCCTGTGCTCCAGCTCAGAAGATGCTGGAACAAACTGTGGCTCCTCTCCTCCAAATAGGAGTCAAAAGATGATTTTTGGCTACCTGATGACTAATTCAGAAGCACATCTTTCTTAGAAAGCTTTCCAGGGTCAATAAAGTCAAGACGTTCAGTGAAGGGACTGGGGGTAAAGTCCTGGCTCCTCAAAGGTTACTGGCATCCTTAAGCAGTGCTCAAGAGGGTCAGGATTTGATGTTCTATTTCCAGTGTGTGAAATACTGTCTCATTATTTCCATGATCCAAACACCATAGCATAAGACTAACAGCAGCCGGAAAATGGATCTTAGTAGATACTGACCATAAACAAAAGGGAAATAAATACTTCTTTTCCTTTAGGTAGGCAGATAATCCATAAGCATTCAGCCAGCGGATACTCCACTCGGCTCACAAATGTCAATGACTATACCATGCCCATTTGTTGCCCAGTTGCCCACTCTGTTCCAGATTTGCTCTGCTCTCTGACTTGTGATGGGACTTGCCAGTCGTGTTACACTCATGCAGTGCTCCAGGGTGGTCACCCACAGGGGACTCTTCCTCTAGCCCCCTTGGATGGACGAGAATTCAATAAACTTCAAATTCTCATCTGTTCAGGATTTTCAACTTTATTCTACCCCGAACTGCCCAGATGCGTACAGAAAGTGGTCAAACGTGAGAGAGGCAGGACTGCATCTCCACCATGCAAAAAAAGCTTTTGCACTAGTCTGGGATCCCCTCTCCGAGACAGCCAAGCTTCCTCCCTAGCCAGTGTCTGCTCTTCCTCTGTCAGCCCCTTTTTGCTATTTCACTCAGCGCTGTACTGTGCAGATATATCCTGAGAGCTTTTAAAGCAAAAGTAAATATTTGCAGATCTTTTTGTCCTCCCTTACAAATCTGGAATACCAAGGGTTACCATACAAGTCCATCCAGATTTCAATACTGTTTTCATACCAGTCTTTCTCTAAAAGAGCTCTAAGTGCGGCTGTAAAAGTGCGAATCAATTGAGTCTTGCAGCATCATTTCAGGTAGGTATCATTAACCCACCCACTTCACAGTGCTCCTTTAAGGCACAGGGTTATTACCTGACACAGCCAAGGCCAGAACAAGTTGGTATCTGAGGCAAGACAGCCCAAAAATCTCAGTGCCAGACTCCAGAATATATTTCATGGGGTGTGTATTAATGCAGAATTAATGCATATTCATCACTGTGCAGCAGCATTTACTAAAGGTGCTATATAAGCTAGTAAATGCTACACAACAATAAAACATACATTATTTTGATGGCCAAATGCTCTTCTAGTGTCAACAGCTTCTGCCTGTAGAAAATTTGGCTCTCTAATTCCAAATAAGTACGATTAAAGGAGATATTCACAGAACTGACAGTTGAGCTTCTGAAATTAGACAGTTCTCGTTTAGATACAGGCCAAGACACAATCAATCTAGTTACTAGGGATTCCTTGTCTGGTGGCACTTTCAGGATGAAAGGGAATGCAAAGGAAAGTAGACAGGAGATAACAGAAAATCCCAGTGGGTAAAAATAAAAATTAAGATCCTGGGCTTTTAATGTGTGTTTTAGTCTTCCTTGCCACCAAGCTCTAAACTTGATCAAATTCCCCAGAGTACATATCCCAACCCAGTCTCACCGTGCTCTTTCCACAGGTCTAGTCATTGTCTCATCCGAAAGAGAAACTGATAACTTCTCATTTCACCCTGCCTGAGCACCAGCAAGGGCCCCCCAATGCTGGGGAAAGCCCTTTGCTCTGTGTATGCCTTTGGCTTCTGCAGGTTCACAGTGTCTCACGCGCTCTGCCGCAGCAGCGATCCTCCTTCTCTGACACATCAGTGTCTTCGGTGCAAATGAAACAAGGATACAGCATTTCAGCACCAAAGATTTTGCAAATCTTCAGTTTTCATGCATTGCATTTTTCCAAATGTTTGAAGGGACATATCTGGTGCAGTTTCAAGGCAGAGGAAAATCCCCGACAGAGGTTTCAAATCCCAGCTCTAACGCAAGCGCGGCTTCTAAAAGGAGAGATTGCTAGATGGTTTTTTTTTTCTGTTAGGATAATAGAACAGGAGTATTTCTCTTTATCCTCTTTTTGGAAACTTAAAAATTGCTTTGCCTGAGCTCTTTGCTAACCAGGTCATCTGGAGGCGGGCACCTGCTGCGGAAAATTTCAGCCTAAATACTTCAGGACTGGCAGAATCAGAAGGAGTTTGCAATGAGACGTGCTAGGAGCTCAACAACAGGCAACACCCATGTATGAGAAAGGGTTGAAGAGTGGATGGAGACTGAAAGACAGAAGTAAAATTAAAGAGTGATCTTATCAGTAATTTTAAGGGGTCAGAAAAGATTCACCTAAAACAAAGGATGTGACAGGCCAGTGTGGTAAACAAATTAATTCCATATCTGGTCATTACATTTAAAAAAAAAACAACAAGCAAAATACAGATTAAGTAACCTTCAGCTGAGCCAGCTCCCTGGCTGTTTGTATTTGACTTCCCGATAAATAACAAAATCTATCAGTAAAGCTTGTTCACAAATTTCTGCTTCAGGTACCAATTTCACCCAGAGATCAACTCCTGACACTTAATTAGGTGAATTGAGGAAAAAGATGTTTCTACTGATTGAAAAGTCACAGGACGGGAGAACTGCTGCCATTATTCTTCGAAGCAGACGGAAGAAGCCTTGTAAGATGTGGCAGGTCAGGGATGCAGGCTGGTGTGGCACCGAAGGGACTTACAGCACCCTTTGGCACTTGCTCTACGGAAATACACAGCTGGCAGCTGCTGCCAGCGCTGCAACGCACCCGGCGCTGTTAGATCTCACCTGCGACAGAGGGAAAGATAAAGGTCAAAATATTTCGCAGTGAACAGCTGTGAGAGTAAATTATAAGATAATGATTCTTAAATTGGAAACATCAGCTCCTGAGGCGGGATGCAGCTCTCCCTTTTCATGGTGCAAGATGGTAAATACTCTGTGGGTAAAAGACTTCAGCCAGCTTTTACCTGTCTACTCCCCACTGACGTACTGTGTACCAAATTTGGTAACTAGGGCTCAATCTGCAGATGTGTCTGCACAAACAGGCCTCGAGTGGCAGATTTGCAAAGGCATTTAATCCATTAATTCCCTTTTATATCAATAGGACTTGGACACTAAAATATTTTGAAAGCTCTGAGCACTGGTCTGTAGGATTTAGTGAAATCATAGCGAGTTGAAGTAAGCCAAGACAGCACTGGAAGAGGTCTGGGAAGATGGAATAAGAACCAAGCTGTATTTATATTACCAACAGCTTTTTGGTCCACATGGGCTTGGTGGGACCTGAAAACAAGCGGTTAAGCAGATGCAGCCCAGACATTTTGTTAGGAGCAGTCAGCTCGTGTCCTTCCAGCCCAGCGAACACTGGCAGCGATACAACAATTACCGCAAGACTTACACATCCTTCCATACCACCTTGGGATGCAGAGAGAGAGACGGAGCTCTGTGTAAATAACAAAGTATCATCATCCCCAGGGTTTAGATGGAGAAACTAAAAGATTGTTACTGGCCCAAGATCGCATGGCAGCAGACAGTGGCAGCAAGAATAGAAACCAGCTTTGCTGGTGCCCAGCTGTTTGCACAAGCTCAGAAACTAAACACTGTTTCTGAATATCCTAATGTTTGGGGGTTTCATTCCAACCAGTGTCTATGAATACCTTTTTATTTCAGTGAATAAAGTCTCCCTTTTCATATTAGTGAAGAGTTCCAGTAGTGATTATCATGAATTTGTATTATTTATAGAAAACTAGGGAATAGGAGAAAACAACAAGGCTACAATATTCCAAATTCCAGTTTCCTACAAATATGGAAACTGTAATTATCCCGGGTCTGATTCTGAATACATAAGTATGATCAGATCTCACTTACAAATTCAGAAGTTAACTTCTTCAACTTGAGTCTACTTTGTTACACCCAGTTTCACATCTGTAACTCTTTCTCTATGAATATTAACTCTGATCTTCCCAAAGAAGAAGGATGAATTTACCCAGTGTTGGATAAAAGGAACCTGAGAAAAATCTTCCTGTATCTGGAATAAATATGTCTGTGTCAGCAGATGGATCTTTGCTTTCCTATCAGGTGGAGAGAAACTTCTCTGAAATTTGGAAGCTCCAGAATTCCCACCTGAGCTCAAAGCAATTTCCCAAGGACCACCAGCAGTCAGCTGAGTCCCTTGACAATCAAATGTAAGGTCCAGTTTGCTGAGCTGACCTTATTCAGTGAATATTTCGTATCCTAGAGTCATTTGCACCACTATTCTGGAGCTGCCCTTGGTAAATCTATACGAAGTCCCCTGTTTAAGCTTGCAGCTTATTGATCACACATGCAATCAAAGCCAAGCCACATTCCCATGCATGCAGTGGTCTGGTCTGCTGGAACAGTCATTTTTAACCAAAAATAAGCTTGAAACTGCACATAGTTTTCACACACAATTATACAACCATCTTGTCAAAAAATCTGTCCCAGCAGCTCTGCCTGCAAAGTAGTTGATGGTGGTTAGATTTATGGGTAAAAGATAAAGGCTGCTTAAAGTCAGAAACAAAACCTGCAGACAAGTGTCTCAAGTCCCAGGATCCAACTCTACCTAGAAATGCCAAACTGACTTAAATTGGAGGATCACATCATAATACCATGTAATTAATGTTTGTCATCTTGCTGTAAACTGCCAGATTATCATTTGTTCATCTTTTGTACTTCCAGGAGAAACTCATTACTCAGTGAGTGAAACGTTAGGAAATTATTTACAATTATGCTGCCGAGAACAGTGGGCTAATTCCATCTACTAATTAGCACCACTTACATAAGTATAGGTAGAGTGTTATAAATAATAGCCGTAATGTGTGCCACGCTGGCACCAGCTCTCTGGGTCTTCTGTGCAGCAGTGGCAGCTGCCCCCTCTGGTGGCCTTTTAATGGGATTTTACTCAAACCGCAAGAAAGGCTCCTAAAAATTATTCTTTGCCTAGGGTGGAAAGAGATGGAGTGGCTTTCAAAGCAAGTATTTCCAGTCTCCTTTTTGTTGTGGGCACCTTTACTTAACCGCCAGTCGATGCCTTCCAGCCTGTTCTAACACCGCTGGGAGAAAACAACTGGTGTATGGGCCTTTAGGGGAAGCAGTGCTGATAGGGGGAAAAAGAAAACCCCATGCTTTAACCTGGAAGGTGTTGTGCATGATCCAGGCAGGAGCCACCAAAGTGATGAGATGCTACGGATTTTGTGCCGCTGGTGGCTCCAGTCTCCTTAACTTGACCACTGAACCAGGATGGAGTGTTGCACATCTCCTCTCTACTGGACTGCTTGTGGTTTTCGACAGCAGCAGTTGGGTTTTGCATTCAATAGTTATCTAGACTTTGAACCCCACCCCCCAAAAAAAACCCCACCCCCAAAACCCCAGCTGCTGCAGCAGGAATCTGCCTCCCTTCCAGCTGGATCAACCAACCAGAAGGCAGGGGAGTTTTGTCTTGCTTGCACACCACATGGGCATATGCAACCCGTGCTAACTGGTATCACCTGTACTATTTTTTTCAAGCTGACCTCCACAAACCTACAGTGATGCTATGCCACCTCTTTGTTTTCGTTCCTCCTCTCCCCCCACGAATTTTGCTCCCCCCTGTACAGTAACCTTGAGTTATCAGGGACTCACCCTAATGCACGCCCGAATCTGTTCCTTGGTGATCTGGGGATTGACTAGAGATGTGCATTTATGTGTGAATTAATAAAAGCCAGACTGGTACTATTTAAAAAAAAGGATGGAAGTACCTCTCTCAAGAAAGTTTTCCAGGCAGTGGACATTCCATGGACAAAAGCAGGTCTGAGTAGGCTCCCTGTGATACCAGGTGGACCTTCCTTTGGTGCTGTATAGAGCCAGGTACCTTCCTAGGATGTTGGGTCCCCCTCGAAAGCCTTGGCACCTGGAAATGGAGAATGAAAAGCCCACATCCTTCCTTGTATCTAGACTGACAAATTGACACCTGCTAGTACACACTTGAAATGTAATCTTTTAGTCTAAGCCAGCATTTATTTCACGTGTGGTTTCTTTTCTCAGTGACATTAGGGACATCTTGGTTGTTAGAGAGAGAAGATGAATGGTAGTGTAACACCAAGGCATACACTAAAACCAAGAAGTCCAGAGAGCATTTTCCCTTAAGGCATTGAAATACGCAGACGTGGACAGCTGACATCCTAAACCACTTTAAATATTAGCGACATAATAAAACACTTGTTTTCATTGTTTCATATGTTTTTCAGTTTGCACATTCAGCTACAGCCAGAATTTCCTAAGACTGTGGAATTGGCCAACAGATTCAGCCAAACAGTCTCAGATGTTAGAGTCCTTATTACAATGTTCCCAGCACCAACTGCCTGGAACCGTTTAATAAGATGGAATTGCAGTTTGAATGACACATATAATCAAAATTTTCATTTGTTTTCAGAAAGAAAATCCATCTAATCTCCAGCAGAAGAGAATGGAAGTGGTTTTGAGACAGGCGGTCCATGTTCCAGTATCAATTTAGATGCAATTTGAAATACAGGATTTGCCTTAATGGATCATCAGGTCTTAATATAGAGGGAAAATGAAGGTGTAAGATGGGTTATTGAATGCGAAGGAAAGGCTATATTAAAAGACAACAAAAAATCAGAGAGGCAAAATAAAAGATATATTTCTGTGACTGTAGCTACAAATAATTACCACATATGGTGGGATTTTTCAAAATCCTTTGGTCACTCTCTCTATCCAGACCATTTTCCTGCTGTGGCAGGAATGTTCCCTAGAGTCCATGGTCCAATTTGCCAGGCAGTTTTTCAGTGACCCCTGCAAGACATCAAAAAACTCCCTACACGGTTATTACATCACTCCGATCTCGAAGATGAGATCATATCATTTTCATTACAGGCAAAAGCCTTCATCTGAAGTGGCTTGCTTGACAAAGCAGCCAAAAGGAATAGTTTAGTGCCTTTGCTGCTATTTTAAAACACAGAACATTGATTGTTTCCAGCTCAGTACTTTCTCTTTTCCTCTTCAGTGTCAATCTCCAAGGAAAGCTGGTTTCTTCTTCCAGCGCTCAAAATCCATCATTTTTTGTTGTTTGCTGTTTGCTCACTCTGTCATGTCATCTCAACTTTTAATCAAATATGTTATTTAGGAAAAACATACCAATAAAAGATAGAGGCCTCTCCGTCCACACACATTTCTCTAGTTCACATGCCTGATAAACTGGTGGATTGTCCATGACAAACGTGGACTTTTCCCCCAAACCTACTGAAGTCATCAGGAAAGCATAGGATGGCACGTCAAACCCCTGGCTCCCTGCTGCAAAACCTCAAGGCTTGGTCCATCAGCCTTGATCACCCAATGGTTGATGTAGTGAGGCAGCAGCAGCTCTGCTGGCACAGGGGTGCTGGATAAGCTCAAACCCCAGCTGACGGGCCAACAATCTTGCAGGGTCTGAGGCAGTTCATACCAGGTCAGCCCAGAAATGAGTGGGACCAATATCTCCCAAAGCCATTCCTAAAGCTCTCCAGTCCCTCAGCTCTTCCAGGTATGTGGCACATGCCTGGTGGCACAACAAGTTTTAGGATACAGTTTACAGGGCCATACGTTAGCCCTTGCACTCACTGGTGTTGCTAATGCTGCCTCTCTTTCTTGCAGTGGCATCCAGCTCCTGGTCAGACTTCTTCTTTCTAGATGCTTTACTGTTCCTACTTGGAAAGGTGCCCAGAATCCCCAGATTCTTCCTCGTGATCTTCATCCCTGTGGGGCATTTTCCTGATTTGGTACAGATTAATAAAACCACATTTCCTGATAACTCCCACTTCTTCACTCTTCCCCAGCCCATATGTCCTGTGGTTCATCAGCTTGCATGGTCTTTGGGCCCTATTATGTCTGTTGTGAGAATCACCTTGTTAAAGGTGGCAATAACAGAGCAGGAGCTGCATTTGTACCCTGAAAATTATGTACGCAGCAAATAAAAGCACCACCCGGGTCAGGACTGGGCCCCACATCCCTCAGTCTGAGTCCCAGCACAGGCTGCATGTCAGCTCAGAAGTTCGCAACAGGATCAGTAAAGTTTTTGCCAAGAGCATCCAGGGAGAGCATCTGGCCAGCAGGAAGCAGCTCTGCATGCAACGAGTTGTACTTACACTCTGTCTTGATAAGTTGAAGGCAGAAATGACTCTGATTTAATCCTGCTCACAGCATTTGCTATAGGTCAATAAATATCAGGCTTTGCTTTGTTGAGCATCAGGGAAGAAAGCCTGGGCTTTGAAATTACCTTCATACAGATGTCTGAAACCAGAAATACACAGTTGTAGGCACATACACATTCAGTTGTTTTCCTTGCAAACTTTAAAGACATCACAACACTTCTTTCATGTTAAATTCAAAGGGCAAAATTTGCTATTGTTTTATTTTTATTCTCTCTTATTTGATTTCAGCATGTTACAAATCACAGGCTTACACCAGGATGTAAGCCATAAAAGCATTGCCTCATTACACACACAAATGTTTGGGATTAAAATTATAGGCTAGTGGCATATATGAGAGGCAGATTATAATTAGTATCTAGACTCTGGGGTGATGAATCACAACAGAGAATTATATACCATCGGCCTTGCACTGTGCTGCAGGTCAGAAGTTAATGATCCAAGTAATGCCATTCAGCACCAGCGCTGCAGGACCAGATGACGGTGCTCCCATCTCAGAGCTAACGAGTGACTTTGCTTCTTGTGCTTTTCCCCAAACTGAAGGTAGAACTTGTGATGGGTGCCAGAAAATGCTCCAGAGCATGGAGACTAAGAGGGTTTATCTCTGGTTGCTGCATGTCAGGAGGGGTGAAGTACAAAAAAAAACAGGTAGAAAGCTAGAGAAGACTGAGTTGATTGCTATTAGATTTGGAAATTTTCCATTTGAAGGGTTTTTTGCAGGAAAATCCTCACCTCTTGAAACTGAACGTTTCTACAGAGAAATACAAGCTGTCAGAGAACTTTTTTGCTGGGACTGAAGGGCAGGAGATGGGAGGGTGGGCAGGGAGACTTCTCAGCCTCCCTGGAACATCTACATGGGTTGGAATGGACTGTCCCATGAGTGACTGTCTCCACAAAGCTGAGCAGATTCTCTGAGGCTCCAGTACATGCTGATTTAAAAAGACAAAATTGAGCAGCTTGGACAAGTTGAGGACAATGAAGAGACTCAGCACCAGGAAGTGCTTCCAGCACAGGGACAATCACGGACTCATCCCGATGTCAGCCCTCTCCACTGAGTGTGTTTAGCAGTGACCAGTGTCACTGAAGCCTCGCGACATTACTGTTGATTTTAAGCATATTTCTCAGCTGACCTAACATTTAAGCAGCTGCAAATTCTGTTTAAATGCATAGTTCCCTGTTTGGATGCAAGCTGCTCCCAACACTTAGCCTACATTTAAAAGTATTAGCATACGCACTCCTGTATATGTATAGTCATATCTGTGCTCACGAGACACACCCATAGGAGTGAACATTTCAATTGCAAAACCACCCTGCACCTCATCTGTCAGTAATTCTGCCCTCCAGGGAGACATACGTGCTGCCAGTGAGACGATGAGGAAGGTGATTGAGCTTTGAAATGTATTGTTGCTCTCTTCAATAGTGCTGATTGGCAGCGGTGATTAAATGACTCAAACAAGGGGAAGTGGTATTCAGAGGCTGACCAGGCAGAGCATGGATGCAATCAGCTTAAGCATCTGAGAATAAGTGCTGGTTTTCTTCTTGAGCAGAGCTGTAGTTCGGAGGGAGGACAGCTAGCAGTCACCCACTGCTGCGGAGCCAGGCGAGGACAGGTATCCTGTGTTGTTAGGCTGCGAGCAAGATTTCTCCTATTTCTCCATTTTTTTTCACTTACCCCATCTGGCGGTTTCAGGGGAAAACCCAGGTGCTAAGTCTCTACCTCCTGAACATCAAACTTTGGAAGGCCACAGTCCAAACAGCACTTCATGGTAATTCCCTCTCCTGCAGGAGCTGTGCCTCGGGGATCCTGCTTATTTTTTCCAGCTCAGGCACTGCCTTACCTTGGGTTTTCTTGCTGGTCACTCTCTGGTTATTAACAATGCTGGAAGTGCCCAACTGCTAGGGAGAAAAGAGAGCTATTGACAGAAAATTAAAAGATGCCTACCTAAGCCCTATATGATCCATGGGATCGTACTCTCGTATTGCAAACACATTTAATTTAAAATGCTCCTCTGGGTTATAGCTGGTGGCATACAAGCCCTCTCTACTGACTTGGAAAAAGTTCTCACTTAAGGAAATAACTTCTCTGATCCTGCATGGCAACTCCTATCTCCAGTGACAAATGTTTACTGAGATACAGAAAATATCAAAACTATAAGGGTGAAAACAGACAGTATTTATGCATAATATGATACTCCAAGGAACAGCCATCAAAACAGACTTCCAATTTAGAGAAGACTGTAAAATGCCCAGTAGGTTTACTGTATCATGCAACAGATTTCCCTTTTGCAGGTTTTAAATCTTGACTTCCCTAATAAGACAGAAAACAGATTATTTTAACAATTGCTGACTGTAATTATATCATCAATGCCTGAGCTCTTCCCTCAGATATGACACAGCCACCAGAGGAAGCTACCCAGTACAAAGGTGACCCAGTCCCAGTCCCCAGAGGAGGGTGCTGCTTTTACATTCTTGCAGCTCAGTCATGTATTAACTCACCTCATCACATCGTATGGTCGTGTCCTGTCATTTGGAGTGATGGAAGAGGAATATCTTCCTCTCCTGAGTCATGGCTCCAGGTTTCGTCTGTAGCAGAGGTCTTACTCAGGAACCTGCAGGCTAAAACCGTGCTCTACTTTTTATCATTACTGAAAGGAAAATTCACTGCAACTAGGAAGGGAGGACAGCCAACCTGAGCAAGGTTAAGAAAGGATGTGGAACTTCTGGTGTGCAACTAGCACTGACTTCGGATGGAAAGTACGTCCTACGCAGGGCAGCACAGCAGAGTGCTGTTCACATGCCTGCCTCGCTTGGCAGCCTCTTCCTACGCGCTCACCAGCACACATGCTGGGAGGAGGAGTGGAAGCAGGACAGGCTGGGAAGTGGGAGTATCACAGAGGACCACAACCTCTCTGGCTTCTGCTGCTCACTCACACAGCTCCCAAGACTCGTTACCAATGCGATCCTCTTTATTTCTTTTCCTAATGTTCAAGAGTTGCAAAAGTAATGTCTTTCAGTATTAAAATGTAATTAATGATTTCAGTATAATGAAATTAATAATTAACTGGAAAGACATTTGGACCCTTTGTTGAACAATGCTTGTTAATTTTATGAAGCATTAGGACTGTCTGAACTAGTCAGTCTCTGAAGCAGCTACCCCATGGCTGGCAGCAAGCCATGGGCTGTAGAAAACATGCCGCCTTCTCCTGTCAGAGCATTTCGACAGGCCTGTACAGCGCAGTAGCAGCTCTGCTTACAGGCACCATTAGCTCCTGGCTTCTGGATCCTATCAAAGACAGGAGAACATAAGAAAAAGGTAAACACGGATGTGGAGGAGGTTATGGCCTCAGCTGACCAGCTCCCTACCAACTATCTGTCATTTGTGAGATACCCAGACAAAAGGGCTTTAAAAAGAATTTAGAGGGCACCAGTGGTTTGACATCTTCAGAGGAGGACGTCTCTACAGTAGACCAGCACAATGGAAGCCACCAGCTGCAGCGCAGGAATGAGGTGTGAGGGACTGAGCGCCCCACACAGCAGTGCCCTGTACCCTCTACTTTGGTCCCCATAGCCCCAGCCCAGTTCCCCTCCTCCTTTGCACCAAGCTCATGTCATTGCCATGGGGACAGCAAATAACCATGGTACAATGGACTCCTTGAACTGCCCCTCCGGCACTGCACACAGGACTAACAGATACTTTTGAAATTGGATGTTGTATGTGCTGCAAGCACACAAGTTATAGAGGCTTGAACTTGGAAACTTTGCATGGAAACACATGAAGTCTTTAAGACCTTAGACTCAAACCAACTCACTAGTGGCAGATTTTGGCAACCCCCAGCACAACTTGAAGCACAGGTCCTCTGCCACACCACCATAGTCAGCCTGCAACTGAGCCAGCACTGTTCTTTGGTATTGAAGCATCTTAAACTAAGACTTCAGCTTTCCCTTGAAGCCAACTGAATTAATCAATTCCTCCTTGGCACTGAAATAAAGCTCGCTTTCTGCTAGGTGGGTCAAAAATGCACAATCTATTTCGGCTGTTCTGTTCCCATGAATTCTATTACAATATGTTGCAGAGGGGAAGATTACAGGGAAGGCAGAGCCAGCGGCATGCCTTGCTTTATGAGGGGGAAAAAAACACACACACAATTTATTTTTCATTGCTTTATGATGAATATGAATTCAATTACATGCAGAAGAGAACTGCGGTAGTCAGTCAGAATTATACTCAGCTAGTAGCGAATATAATGGCTTTTAACAAGGAGGGCTTATCATCAAGGTTCAGACAAGCTTGAGTCTGTGTTGCACCTGATGAACCTGCAGAAGGAGACAATGACTATCACAGCTGAGAATTAATCTCTCATCTACACGGCTGGAGGAGGGAGGGGGAAGCAGGGTGTTGGTGGAGCCCTCTGGTCATTGCCCGTCCTCCAACCACACGTCAGGACAGCAGCCATGGGCATCTGGGAGCAGAAGGACCATCCATCAAAATAGGAGCACATGCAACAAAAGCAACACATAAACACTCATGTCTCCCTTTCTTCTTTGTGTCGTTTTTCCCTCCAGACAAAATGCATCTCTCCTGTTCCTGGGTAGCTTTCCAATGGCCTGGTTAAGGTTTGCCCACAAAGCTCACAAGCTTAGCAGCCATGTGTGCAGAAAACAGCTCACCTTCTGCCTTGAGTCAGCCAAGCGTCTGGGCGATGCGTGTACAAATGGCCTCACAGTACTCGAGCAACCCAGTGCACGAGTGAATATATACTTATATATCTATACATATAGCTGTGCCTTTACGCTGATAAAGCTCTAGTCACTCTGAAATGACGATCACCCATGCAGAAGCTATGAGTTCTTTAAGGAGGCCTTTTAAGCCCCTTTTAGTACTTCTAATTGAGCAGAAATCCACCATCATTAGCACATCTGTGCCTCAGTTCAGCTCCCCTGGAGAAGCTGGCAGCCTGCCTTTGGGAGGGCGGCGAGACTCACAGCACACCTCTTGCAACCCCCCTGCTCCAGGGAGAGCCCTGCCGTGCCCCAACCCCTGGCCCCTCTGTCGCACTTCCCAGAAGCACCAGTGCCCTAGCAGCGGCCACGTTTCCCCAGCTGCTGCAGCAGCCGCAAGAGAAATCCTCAAGGAAACGGGAGGAGGGACAGGTGATTGCCACATACGGTGCATTAATCTCAGGCACGGTGCAGCTCTCCTGGGGTGTCACCGATGTTTGTGCAATATTGATACGTCTAGGCTTTTTTTTCTTCAAAGTAGCTCTCAAGTTGTTTCTTGGGGTGCTTAGCAACTCAGAATCAGAAAGGTAATGTTAATGCAACATACCAAGAAACCACCTCCAGCCCTCTTCTAGAAGCAGGCATGCAAAGGTTGTACATCTTCAGTTATCGCTTCATAAATCAGTCCTAAGCAGGTCTGTCTAACTTGACACTGCTTTTGCTTAAGACAGAAGCCCTGAAACACCGCAGCTGCATGTGCAAACACAAATGCAAGTGTGCTGCCATCGTGCAAACACACAGCCTGTCAAAGCTGTCTTAGAGCCAGACACGTCAGTCAGGCAAAGGGGAAAGCTGGGGGCACACAGGAGGGCTCAGGCAGCAGTAAGCCAGGCGAGGCTGGATGAAGATGTCGTGTGTTTTGAGATCCAGCCATTAAAGCCCAGGCCTGGAGCAGCAGACGTGCCAGGCTGTGCTGCACAAAAGGAGGGTGGTGGACCCAAACTTGCCCGGAGAAGCTGGTCCACCCTCCTCTTCACATACAGGGAGAGCACACAAATCTTTCCCTGTTTCAAAAGCAAAATGTCATTTTGGAGCAGCTGTCTGAAAAGGGCTGCTCAGATATTACCCAAGAACAAGCATTTTAGATTTCCTCACTATTTTTCATCAAAGTATTTCATGGCCATTTGTAGGTTAAGCTTTACACTGTCATCGGCATGGAATGTGAATGTTGCTACTGTTCAGAGACAGGAGAAATAACACATGAGGCATCACATTTCTTGGACAAACTTATGAATCAAGACAGAGCAGAGCTGATACAAACCCCTGACATCTGTGCTCCTTCATCCCCTTGTGTTTGCTCGTTCTCATCAGCTGAGATGCTGCGTGGCAGCGCTGCGGCTCTGAAACACTGTGACTGTTCTCCTACACACTGCCCAGAAAGTATTTATTCAGTGCTGGAGACACCGTCAAGATTCTGGCCAAGCTGCTGTCATCAATTGACTTCTTCTGGCAAGCAGAGAGGGTCCTTGATTAACGCCCTGCTCAAAGCACAGTGCTGACACCCCAACGGAGATGCCCCTCCGCTCAGGCATGGGAGGATGCAGCAGCGTAGCACCAGCCAAGTTCCACCACCCTGCGAAACCCCGTGCTGCCCGCCTCAGCGCACCCATCACCCTCTCTCAGTGGTCACACAGCAAAAGACGGTTCCAGCCACTTCATGAAAGAGAAGGTGTTTAATCTCATTTCCACCCAGGTGAGGCTGCCTGGCTGATGATCCCACCCCAGCCCTGAGCCTCCCTTTTCCCAAACCCACCTCAGAGAGGCATAAGCAGGGCTCAGCTCTGCTGCGAATGCAGAGTCGGCACCGGCAGCCGACTTTGGGTCTGGAATCAGACTGCATCATTAGACAAAGTCTACTGGTTTGAATTCTGCCATCTGCTCACCAGGCTTGATTGAAAGTGTAGGAATTACATTAAATTACCTGATTATGTGAAGGCTGACAAATGATAGCAGATATTACAGCCAAGGCTGAACAAGAGCTTGGCCATTCCTATCTCGACAGGAGGAGTGGGAGTTTTGCCCTGGTAATTGCAAGCGTTGCAAGTTTCTTCTCTTTAGAGATGTTTTTTTTTTCATCTGAGGATGGAGAAGAAAACATACAAATTACACATAATAAGTGGGACACAGAGAAAAAGAGCCAGCTGTACTCACAGATGTTACAATGCAACCAAAGGTGCTTCTCTATTTTCTCTCCTCCTAGAATAAGCCGTATACATCTAATGAATAATGCAAGAGATTTCCTCTATAGAATTAATAGCACGCAGTCCTTCTTGACTTGCCTTTAATCACACTCAGAGCCCGGTGGGCCTGGGAGAGAAAGTCAGCATTACTCATTTACTCAAGCAAACTCCGTGGTTGTCAGCCATCCCAGTTCTTCACAGCTTGAACACCACAGTTGGGGGAACAAAATCAGAATCTGTGTGTAGCCCCATGAGCTTTGCTCCTCACCGAGGGCAAAGTTTGGATTAAAGTCAATTGACATTTCAGATTTCACTTGAACACAACCAGTGGTTACTAATGATGTGTGTAGGACAAGCCTTTGCTTAATTGGATATACTCGTTCAACTTAATTCATGTGCAGTGATGCTTCAGATTTATATTTGTGCAAATTCACAGAGATTTCAGAGGATTTCACTTACTTAAAGAAGGTAGCTTAGAGGCAGATCTGACTCTATCAGTCTATAAGATGCACACAGACTATTTATTCTGAGTCTACTAGAGACCTGTTACTAGCAGTACAAATGGTATGGTTTCAAGTATTTGTGCAAGCCTACAGCTCAAGGCTGAAATCCAGTCTTCTCCCAGAAACTAAAGCGCACTAACGTATCTGCGAAGCTTTGCAAATTAGGAGATGAAGAGAGAAAAGGAGTTCAGATGTGGCTGAATCTGAAAAATTATTCAAGATTTGCAAAAAGGGGTTTGTAAGTGATCTCCCCTGATCTGGTCGGTGCTGGTTCAGACCAGAAGACAGCAAGACCTGGCGCAGTGGGAGTCTGGCCTAAAGAAAAAGTAAATCGAGTATGAGTCACAGGCAAGCGTTGTCACAGAATATTGCAAACTGGAGCTCCCATCCATCAGAAAACCTGATTACCTTAATGTGTTTTGTTTAGAAACATTTCTATGTGATTTATATCAAAAAGTTTTGCTTTGCCTTGTTGAACTGTTACGGCAGCCAAGCAGCTTACCTCCACCAGCTGGGCTTTCACCCCGAGGGCCATCACCCAGCTCTCCTGCAGAGCAGAGCCCGGAGGGTCAGCTCTCTGTCCCTCTGTCCTGCCTGGAGAGACCAACACCAGGGAGGCATGAGCTGCCGTTCTCCCGGGCAGTGGGAGGACAGCACATGACATCTGAACTACAGCTCCTGCAGGGCACTGAACCAGCTCTGGCAAACACAAAGTAATGTGGAATTAACTGAAAATGACATGTTTTGATTTGGCTTAATATGCCAAGATAGTTTGATCTGGATCCACTAGACTGGAATAATATGTTTTATTTAAATCTTCCTGACAAAAGAAAGAAGTCTATGCATTGATTTGATTAAAATCATTTTTTTCCATGGAAAATTTGATCTTTTTACAGAAACTGCATTATCCATATACACAAACACTTAAGCACCTCTAATTACCACATGATGGTGAGTTTGCTAACAAATTTCTTGTCAGCTATAGGACCTGATTCTCAGTTACAGTAAAGTCATTTCACATCCACTTACTCTCTGCTACATAGAGCCATAAAAGGAGTGTGAAAATAGTCATGGCGAAATATTAAGAGTCCCCAGCCAGAATTCATTTCTGTCTGCAAACTGTGACAGGTAGACACAAGAACAATCTTAGGAAAAGGACAGTGCACAACCTGACCCCAATCCCCCAAACCAAGTTCTCACGAGAGTTTGATGGCACTGCAAGGTGCTGAGAGAGGCTGGGTGCAGATATGAGCAGGATTGGGCCCACAAGTGCTAATGTGAATGGCCACAATGCCATGTGATTTTCTGCAAGGATGGCTTGAACCCTGTGGATCCCTCCCTTTTTCTTATTTCCCTTCCAGGTGTCAAGAAGAAGTTCAGAAAAAGTTGGAGGAAGGGGGAAAGGAGATCTTCAGTATGAATTGAAAGAATATAAATAAACTTTCCCACTCCCATGATGACTCATATATTTGTCAACTAGTCTTTACGGGAAAGCAGTAAAGAAGATATCCGATGTCTTGTAATGACATATATTCCCGCTGAGGAACAAAGTTTGAACCAATTTCTGAATTTTAAAAATATTGAGAGGAGGCATTAACATAACCAAGGATAAACTTGTGTGAAAGGCAATTGATTTCTAGTCTGCTAATAATTTATTTTACATTCTTCATAATCATATTCCAAAAAGCACATATTCTAGAGCAATACATAATTTCAAAGACTCTCCTCATTTACCCTCCCCACAGCATTCTTTGGACTTGTTTAATTTCACAACCCAGGGCTGCTCTGGGGTTTAGGTGAGTTTTATATTGTGTCTGTTTAAGATGAAAAGCCATCAAAAAGCTGCAAGTGGTGGAGGAACCAACAAGGAAAGGTGCGCTGCTGGACCTTGTGATAACAAACAAGGAGGGACTGGTGGAGGATGTGAAGGTCGGAGGTAGACTCGGCTGCAGTGACCATGAAATGGTCGAGTTCAGGATCCTGCATGGAGGAAGCAGGGCGATAAGCAGGATCAAAACCCTGGACCTCAGGAGGGCTGACTTTGCCCTCTTCAAGGAGCTAC